>Ga0080064_1002363_pt1 | contig 32436 bp, 29 predicted proteins | sample Subgrocontami54m_FD_69260 | JGI IMG/M metagenome (GOLD analysis project Ga0080064, IMG submission 69260) | Subsurface groundwater microbial communities from S. Glens Falls, New York, USA - GMW46 contaminated, 5.4 m (SPADES assembly) (version 2) ...
CAGGAGGGCGGGCGGTGGGGTTGCAACCGCTGGCGTTCCCCAATGAACCCCCCCCCCCCTTGTGGGGGAGGGTGAGGGTGGGGGGTAGTCAACGCACAGGCTTAGTCTTGCAGAATTGTGGGCGCTACCCCCCATCCCAACCTTCCCCCACAAGGGGGGAAGGAGTAGCTGGCGGTGGCGCCCGCTATTTCCTGCGACAGGCATTGAGGATCGGGCACCCTTCATTTGCCCCGATAGGGCTCATTCTTTCTGTCCTTCTCGCAGCCTGTGCGCCGGCCACCCCTGCGACCCGGAGCCAGGAGGCCGCGGTTCGACCCGCCGCGCCGAACCGCACCGTCGTGCTGATCGCGCGGGGCGAGTTCGCTAGCCTGGCCGCCAAGCAGCTCCAGGGGACCGGCGGGGGCATCGACCAGATCCTCTGCGTCTACAACGCCACCCTGGATCATCGCGACGAGAACGGGGCGCCGGTGCCCTACCTCGCCGAGGCGCTGCCGCGGCTCACCAGCGAGAGCTGGCGCGTCTTTCCCGATGGCCGCATGGAGACGAGCTATCGACTCAAGCCGAACCTCACGTGGCATGACGGCTCGCCGCTGACGGCTGATGACTTCGTCTTCGCCTGGCAGGTCTATCGGACGTCGGCGTTTGGTACGAGCGGACCGCCCGTGGGCTACATGGACGAGGTGGTCGCTCCGGATCCGCGCTCGATCACGATCCACTGGCGCCAACCCTACCCGGAGGCGGGCGTCCTGGACCGGGTCGGTTTTCCAGCGCTGCCACGCCACAACCTGGAGCAGCCGTTCCGCGAGCTCGACGCGCAAGCGTTCGCCGCCCACCGGTTCTGGACTCAGGAGTACGTCGGCCTCGGGCCGTACAAACTGGATCGCTTCGAGCCGGGCGCGCTCGTCGAGGCCGTTGCGTTCGATCAGCATGTGCTGGGCCGACCCAAGATCGACCGGCTGCGCATCGTCTTCATCGGCGACACGAACACCGTGATGGCGAACATGCTCGCGGGCGAGGCGCACTACGTCACCGACTTCGTTCTCGGTTCGGAGGAAGGGCTCGCGCTCGAGCGGGAGTGGTCATCGCGCGGCATCCCCGGCGTGGTCTACCACTCGCCGAGCCTCATGCGATTGAGTCAGATCCAGCTCAAACCGGAGCTTGCGAATCCGCCACTGCTGCGGGATCTGCGCATTCGCAAGGCGCTCGCCTTCGGGATCGACAACGACGCGGCACTGGAAACGATCACGTACGGGAAGGGCAAGATCGCGGTGGTGCCGATCCCCGGCGACCACGATTTCTGGCCGGCCGTCGACCAGGCTGTTCCGCGATATCCGCACGATCCGGCTCGTGCCCGCCAGTACCTCGAGGACGCCGGGCTTGCGCGCGGCGCCGACGGTTTCTATCAGACGTCCGCGGGCGAGACGTTCAAGTTCGACTACGGCTTCATCCTGCAATCAAACAACGAGCGTGAGAACGCGATCTTCGTCGACAGCCTGCGCCGGATCGGCGTGGCGGCCGCGCCACGCCCCTTCTCCGCGGTCGAGCTGCGCGACCCCCAGGCCCGGGTGAGCTTCCCCGCCCTCTTCACCAGCGGCGGCGCGAACCTCGTCGACAACACCCGCGCGGAGATCCCCGAGCCGAGCAACCGCTGGCAGGGCAAGAACCGTGGGGGCTGGGAGGACCCCGAGTTCGACCGACTCAAGGACGCATTCGACGTCACTCTGGAGCCGAATGAGCGCACGCGCCTCATCATCCAGATGGCACGGATCTTCGCTGACGAGCTGCCGGGCGTCCCGCACTATCTCACGACGATCGTGAACGCGTGGAACGGCAACCTGAGCCACGTTGCCCCAAAGGGCAATCCGAACGCGGTCCCTCTGTCGCACGTCTACAAATGGGAGTGGAGGTCCTGACTCCAACCCAAGGCTGACACTGGCCTAAAGGGCGGCGACCGGTAGACCCGTAAACGCCTTTAGGATCTCCTCGGTCTCCCGCTGCCACGTCGCCTGCTTCGGCAGCACGAGGGAAGCCGAGCGCACCCCGTACCACTCCGGGTTGTCAACGCAGGGCGGCGTGACGCCCTCGTCGCGGAGGGCGCGAGCGGCTTCGATCAGGCGGCGCCGGACCTGGATGATCATGGCGTCCGTGCTGCCCAGATGCTCCTGGGTCCGGTCGGTGACCGCACCCATGCTCTCGGTCATCGCCTGGTCCTGCAAGGGAATCGTCGGGATGCCGGTGAAGCTGGTCGTCCGCTGGGCTTCGCGATCGATCATGTAGTCGTTGCCGGCGTTCGCGGCGAGGCGGCGCCGGCCCAGCGGATGACTCGTTGCCTCCAGGTATTGCCCGCCCGAACCGGCGCGGGAGCGGTCCCGCGGCTCGATCGGCTTGTCCGGCGAATAGCCGAGCGACCACACCATCGTGTTGTGGTCGTCGAGCGGCACCCAGATATGGCCCGGCACGCCGGGAAACCCGCCCGGCGGGAAGTAGGTGTGGAATGGGAACATGAACTGGGTGATGCGCCAGTAATACTCGGTGTCGTTCTCTTCCCGGCGGGCCCCGTAGTAAATGCCGTAGTTGGTTTCCTGGATCTCGAGCTTGGGATGCCGGTCCTGGTGGAAGACGCCGTCGAGGCGTTCGTTCGCCGCGGGATCAAGTCGCGCATGCAGGAAGTAGAGGTGCGCCGTGTCGATGTCGCCCTCGAGCGCCTGCATCCAGTTGCACTCGCGCAGAAACGGCGTCAGGATGCGGTTCTCCTCGGGGAGCTCCGTCCACTCGAGGCCGGGCAGCGGAGGCGGCTCCGAGCGCGGCCCCATGTAGGTCCAGATCACGCCACCCTTCTCGGTGCATGGGTACGACTTTGCCCGAATCCGGTCCTTGAAGGTGCTCTCTGGCGGCTCGGATGGCATGTCCACGCACTGGCCCGTCGTGTCGAACTTCCAGCCGTGGTAGACGCAGCGGAGGCCTGCTTCCTCATTCCGGCCGAAGAAGAGGCCCGCGCCGCGGTGCGGACAATTCGCGGCGAGGAGACCAACCTGGCCATTGCTGTCGCGGAACGTGATGAGCTCCTCGCCGAGCAAGCGCATCCGCAGGGGCGGGCCGTCTGGCTCCGCCAGCTCGGAGCTGGCCAGCATCGGGATCCAATACTGGCGCATCAGATCGCCCATGGGCGTGCCGGGCCCCACCTGGGTCAGCAGCTCGTTCTCTTCCTTACTCAGCATGCTCGTCCTCCTCTTTAAGAGTGCTCGAAGCCGTGCGTCTGGACCGGCCCCAAGCAGGTCTAGCGGCCGGTCGCCGCGGGTGCACCGGGCCGGCGAACATTGGAATCGTCGCGATCGGCGGGGTACACCCACTTGTCGGCGCCGCCATGGCCGTTCTCTTCGTTCCACTTCGTCGTATTAATGACCTGGCCAGTGACTCCGTTCGCATCCTGTTCCGCCAGAAACAGCGCCAGCGGTACCACATGGTCAGGCGTAACCCGCATCGGTCGCCAGACCGTTGCGCCCGCCGCGGCGGCCTTCGCGCGCTGCGCGGCGCGGACGGCTTCCTGCTCGTCGCTTCCCGTCGTCGCGGTGTGACCGGGTAAGATGACGTTCGCGGCGATGTTGCTTCCCTTCAGCTCATGCGCCATGTAGAGGGTCATCGTGACCAGCGCGGCCTTGGCTGCCTGGTAGGGCATCTCCTTGCTTTCCGGGCGGCTTGCGTTGAAGCCGCCGGACGCGACGGTCATGATGCTCCCCCGCCGCTTCTCGAGCATCGGCGGGGGGAATTGCTTGATCACCCGCACGGTACCGAAGAGTTGGCCGTCGAACATGCTCACCCAGTCGCCGACCTCAGTCTCCAGGGTCGTGACCGACCCATGCGGCGGGTACAGGTCGCGCTGGCGCATGCCGGCGTTGTTGACGATGACGTCGATCGTGCCGAAACGGGCCATTGCCGCTTCGTAGACGCGCTTGACGTGCGAGTCGATCGTGAAATCCATCACGTCGACGAGGACGTTGGGATTGTCGCGCAGCTCATCGGCGAAACGGAAATCATCGTTCGATGCGCCGCTCGGCTCCCAGGAGAGGTCGGTAGCGATGACCTTCGCCCCGGCCTTCAGGAATCCGCGTACGTACTCGCGACCCATCCCACGGGCGCCGCCCGTCACCAGGACTACGCGGTTATCGAGCGCCATGCACGTCACTCCACTCATTCATGTATTGTGATCCAACAGGCCAAGGCGAACGCCTGGTCTGATAGAGGCCAGAATACTCCCCGCGCGGGCCACAAGTCCATGGGCCGGCGAAAATCGCGAACTAGCAGCGCGATTCTCCGATCCGGTAGGATGCCCCGGCGCTATCGACCAGAGTGCTTCCCAGAAACCGGGTGAGTGATGAATCGCGCAATTCACTTCTGCTCTGCCCTCTTGCTCGTCGCCATCATGTTGCTGGCTGCATGCGCGCCGGCGCCGAGCCAACGCGCTGGCGGTACGGCGCCTGAGCTAACCGATCGCCCGGCCGTCGCGTCTCGCACCCTCATCATGGCCGTGAACACCGAGGTCGGCACCCTCTCGCCGAAAATGCTCGGCCCGACGAACCCCGAGCGTACGACCCGCATCTTCAACGCCGGGCTTTCGCTCGTCGACGCCCGGGGCGACGTCCGGCCCTACGTTGCCGAGTCGCTCCCACAGCTCAACACGGATTCGTGGCGGGTCTTCCCCGATGGCCGGATGGAGACGACCTGGAGGCTGCGCTCGGGGTTGAGCTGGCACGACGGCACACCGCTCACTGCCGACGATTTCGCCTTTGCCTTCCGGGTGTACAGCTCACCGCTTGGTGTATTCAGCGCCAAGCCCCAGGACTTCATGGCCGACGTGATCGCGCGCGATCCGCAGACGCTCGTCATTTCCTGGAGTCGCTCCTACCCGGATGCGACACAGCTCACCTCGTCGGAGTTCGGGCCACTACCTCGGCACCTGCTCGAGGCTGGCTTCGGCGGCTACGAGCAGGACGCCGCGAACCGCGACGCCTTTCTGGCCCACCGATACTGGACGACCGAGTTCGTCGGCAACGGCCCCTATCGCCTCGCCACGTGGGAGGCTGGCTCACATATGGAGGGTGTCGCGTTCGACGCGCACCCGCTGGGCAAGCCGAAGATCGACCGCGTCGTCATCCGCTTCATCACCGACGACAACATCGCGCTGACCAACTTGATGGCAGAGGCGGTCCACTTCTCGATGATCCAGCTCATGCCGTTCGACCAGGGACTACTGCTGGAGCGCGAATGGGAGTCGACCCGGCGCGGCACGGTCATCTATCAGGCCACATCGACAATGAATCTTGCCGTGCAGCACCGACCGGAATTCGTCGCGTACCGGGCGCTTGCAGACGTTCGCGTACGGCGCGCACTTGCCCACGGCATCGATCGAGAGATGCTGAACGAGGCACTGTTCGCTGGCAAGGGCCCGATCGTGCACAGCTTCGTCGCGCCCGAGAGTCCGCTCTACGCCGAGGTCGACCGCACCATTGCGAAGTACCCCTTCGACCCCCGGCGACTGGAGCAGGGCCTCGTCGAGGCCGGCATGCGCCGCGGCAGCGACAGCATGTTCCAGACCGATACTGGCGAGCGGTTTCAGCCGACGTACTGGGTGACCGCCAGCTCGCAGCTCGAGCGGCAGCTCGCCATCATGACGGACACCTGGCGCCAGGCAGGTGTGGACATCCAGCCATACATCATCCCCGGCGCTCAGGCTCGCGATAACCAGTTCCGCTCGACGTTTCCTGGCCTGCTCGGCCACGGAGTGAGCCCCTCCACCACCTCCGCCCTCGAGACGTTCACGTCAGATCAGATCGGCACGCCCGCGAATCGCTGGGGCGGCCAGAATCGCGGCGGCTGGCTCAGCCCCGAGTACGACCGGCTCCTCACCGCTTACAGCAGCACGCTCGATCGGAGCGCGCGCACCCGCCACATGGTCGACAGTTTTAAGCTCATGAGCGAAGAAGTGCCGAACTATCCGCTGTTCCGCGACCTCGGGACCATCATCCACCTGGCCAATGTCAACGGCCCGAGCGGCCAGGTGCCCGAGGCGCTCGCCCATTGGAATATCTACGAGTGGGAGATGAATTAGGGATCCATGGACCAAGTTCGACTTCCGTGATATGTTGGCCGGTGACCGAGACGGAGGAGTAGATGTTATGGCGGTGATGGCACGAACCAAAGTCCAGTACAAGGACCTCCGCGAATATCTCGACCTCCTGGAAGAGCAGGGGCTGCTGCGACACGTGACGGGCGAGGTCGATCTCGAGCACGAGATCGGGGCGCTCTGTACGGTCGGTATGGAAAAGGGCGGTCCGGCGCTCTTGTTCGAGAACGTCAAGGGCTACAAGGGGAAACCCCTTGTCAGCAACATAATCTACAGCGTCGAGCAGCTCGCCCTGGCTTTTAACACGGAGCCGGACCCGGACAAGATCTACGAGCGAATCGTCGAAGGCCACAAGAACCGCATCCCCTCGGTGGTGGTCGAGACCGGCCCCTGCAAAGAGGAGCAGCTCGTCGGGGATGCTGTCGACCTCTACGAGATGCCCACCCCCGTTTGGCACGAGCTGGATGGCGGTCCCTACATTGCGACCGCGGCGGGGGTGATCGACCGCGATCCGGACACGGGCATCCTGAACATGGGCACCTACCGTTGCATGATCTATGACAAGCAGACCCTCTCCCTTACCGGGCAGATTGCGCCGCGAATCGCGAAAAACGAAGCCAAGGGCCTCCCGACGCAGGTAGCCGTCGCCATCGGGATGGACCCGCTGCTGACGCTCGCCTCGGGAAGCCCCGTGGCCGTCGACGAGAACGGCTATATGGAGTACGAGGCCGCCGGCGCCTGGCGAGGCACCCCCACCGAGCTCGTCAAGTGTGAGACAAACGACCTCCTCGTGCCCGCGAACGCCGAGTACATCATCGAGGGGGAGATCCTGCCGGGCGAGCGCCGGGTCGAGGGGCCGCATGGAGAGGCGGGCGGCTTTTACGGCCAGAACATGGATGCGTTCGTCGTCCACGTCAAATGCATCACCCACCGCCGCAATCCCATCAACTACGGGATCATCTGCCTGCTCGAGGAGGACTACCCGCGGTGGCTCTTCCGATCCGGCGGTTTCCAGGACCGCGTCCGACGCGACTCCGGCCTGACGTCGATCAAGCGCGCCTTCTTCCCCGAGCTCGGCGGCCGGAGCTGGGGTGGCTGCATCATCGCGGCGGCGATCGACGACCCTGACGAGCCCAAGCGCATCATCGACGCCGCCTGGAAGATCACCCCGAACCGCTGGGTGATCGTCGTTGACGAGGACTGCGACCTTCGCAACTGGAACGACGTGATGTGGCGGGTCGTGACCGCCGTGCGGCCGGAAGATATCTACACTGGCAAGGCCGAACACGACAGCGGGAGCACCCGTGCCGACGAGTACGACATCGACACCCAGGTGCCAGACCCAACGGGCATGAATGCGTCCTTCAAATTCAAATTCAAGAATCTGGCGCCCATCAACAGGGTCACCCCAGCGCTGATGAGCAAGGCATCGGCGCGCTGGCGGGAGCTCGGACTACCATAGCGCAAGGGCTCACGGGATGCGGTGAGGGGCTGCTGCCGATTGGCAGCAGCCCCTCAGCCTATTCGTCAGCCTCGGGCATCAGTTCGCGGTCCACTCGTGGATGTTCCAACTGATTTCGGCATCGGAAGCTTTGACCGATGGACCGGTGATCCCCGTCGAGTACGCGATGACGCCCGGATTGAAGTGGAGGGGGATCACCCCCAGGTCATCGGTGAGCGCGCGTGCCGCCTGCACCACGGCCTGCTGGCGGCCAGCCGGGTCGAGTGTCGAAGCGAAAGCCTCCGCTGCGCGATCGAAGTCGGCGTTGGACCAGCCACCTCGATTCATGCCGAACCACCGCGTCTCCGGCCGCGAGGTCGCCGCGGTCGTGAAATCCCTGATGTTCAACCCCTCATGGCGGGGCTGCGCGCTTGTGATGGACAGCGACCGGAATGTCCCGAGCGTTTCACCTTGCTGGGTCTGAACGGGGGTAAAGACGTTCTCCTCCACCTGGAAGCCCGCCCGACGCCAACCGTCCGCGATGATCGAGCGTTCCGCGTCGTTCTGGGCAGACTGAATATTGCGCACCTCGAGGTTGACGGGACCACCACCGGGCAATGTGAACATTCCCGATCCATCCCGGCCGAACCCCGCCTCGCTCATCAATCGCTCCGTCTGCCGGACGTCTGGCGGGTATTTCGTGATCGCGCGATCAACCTGCGCGTAGTAGTCGACGGTCGGAAAGATGAGGGAGTCGCTCGTGATACCCTTGCCGCTGAAAAGTGTCTCGTTGATCACCGACTTGTCCATCGCGTGGGCCAGCGCGCGGCGTACGCGCACGTCCCGGACGGCTTGCGGACTTGCGTACTGCTCGCGATGCTGGACCTGAATGAAGCGGGGCAGTGCCGGACGATACTGCACGGTCCCCGCGTTGCGAGCGGACCATTCGCGCTCCAGCACGAGCCCCTGCTCGACACGAATCGAGTCGTCGGCGGGCATGTCCGCCTCGCCCGACATGAGACCCGCGAGAGTCGCGTTGAAGTCCGAGCTCCATGTGATGTGCAACCTGCTGATCTTCGGTCGGCCAAGTACGTGGCCATCGAAGGCCACCGCGTCCAGGAAAGCCCCCGGCGACCAGCGGTCGACCCGATAAGGGCCAGCCCCGACGTACTCGCTCGTCCAGAAGCTCTGATTGGGCAGGGTCTCAGCATCGCGCTCGTAAATCGCCTGCAGCAGATGCCGGGGGAGTGGGTTGAAGTCCTGTTCGTTCATTTCCGCCGCGTCGGGGTACGGCTGGCTCCAATGGAATACGACCGTCCGGGGGTCCGGCGCGGTGATTTGATCGATCAGCACGTACGGCGTGGCATTGGCAAGTCCGAAGGCGCGGTTTCGGTACACCTCATGCGCGAAGACGAAGTCTTCGGCGGTGAGCGCTGTACCGTCGTGCCAGGTCACGTTCGGCTTGAGCTTGAAGGTCGTCTCCATCCGGCCATCGGGCAGGACCTTCCAGGTATCGCTGTTGAGCTGGGGCAGGGCCTCTGCGAGGTATGGCCGCGGCTTGCTGGTGTCGTCCAGCAAGACAAGGCTCGCGTTGAAGATTCGACGCTCCGTCGTGGTCGTGATCCCGGACGGGATCAACAGTGTGCCGGCGATGGATCCTGGCTCAGAGCGGATCACGATGCGCAACGTGCGCGTGGAGGCCGGAGCCCCGCCTCCGCCAGCCGCGCCGCTGGTGGCCTGCGGACTCGGGCCTGACCCGGTAGGTCGAATCGGCGTGGTCTGGGCGCAGCCGACGACGAGCACGAGACAGAGCAGAGAGCAGAGTCGCAGCACGCGACCGTGCATAGCAGTCACCTCCTGGATAATGCGGTAGTCAGGCGACAAACCGAGCCGCGCCCGGCCCCTGACCGCCGAGCCGAGCGGGAGCCACATCAGAAAAACTAACCCTGGGAGGGTATCGCCTGGAAATGCGCGCAGTCAATCGACGCCAATGACAAGTTTCGCTACGCGAATATTGTGCGGACCGGCCGATACGCTTGCGCACGCGAGCGTTCGGTGCCCACAGCCTAGCAGAGGAATCGTTCGTCGAACGGGATCTGCGCGCCAAGCAGCTCAGGTGGGCCGTCGCGGACGATGATCTGTTCCTCCAGCTTGACGCAGAGCGGATCGTCATCCTGGGCAAGATAGCATTCGATCGCAAGGACCTGGTTCGCTTTGAGCGTGTCGTCGATTGCCGGGCGTCTCGGGTTGACGTGCGGGTAGTCCGAGGACCCGAGCCCGACGCCATGCGCGTAGTTGTAGTCGAACAGGTGCGCCCGGTAGGCAGGCGGCACCTTCGGGACATCGGCCATCGCGTCGGCGATCGACCGCCCCGCTCGCCACACCGGGATCGATGCTTGAAGATAGTCGTAGGCGCGGCGGTAGAGGTCTCGGTGCGCCGGGCTGGGGTGTTCGCCAACAAAGAACGTGCGCGAGGCATCTCCACGCAGCCCATTCAAGCCACGGCCCAAGGGCACCCACGTCACGCCGCCGCAACTCGACCTGGAGTCTCGCCAGCCGCTCGCGCTTGATCCGGGCATCATCCCACGTAGGGTGCAACTGCATCAGAAAGACCTCCTTGTACCGCGGCAAGCTTAGCCGGCTCAACCGGTCGGCCCGGGGACTTGATTACCACGAGGGCAGCGAGCGGCCGCCGTCGAGTGGCAGGAGTACGCCGGTGATGAGCCGTGCCCCATCCGAGGCGAGAAAGAGTGCGGCCTCTGCGCCGTCTTTCGGCGTATGGAGCTCCCCGAGGGGAGACTTGCGCCCGAGCTCAGCCGCGTGCGCGGCCGTCGTTGCGCTCGTCAGCGTCGGACCAAGCAACAGCGCATTGACGCGGATCCCGTCGGCAGCGTGGTCCAGCGCCATCGGAGCCAACCCACCGCTGGATGAAGTGCCCAACATCCGCGCCGCCGTCCTTGCCGTCTACGGCGGGCTGGACGAGCGGATCAACGCGGGGATACCGGCGATCGAGGACGCGATGAAGGCGGCCGGGATCAAATACCGCATCCACGTCTTTCCGAACTCGGCGCACGCGTTCCACAACGACACGGGCGGCAATTACAACCCGGACGCGGCGGCGGACGCGTGGCTCGAGACGCTGGAATGGTTCGCCGAGAACCTGGTCCTAACCGGGTAGGACGCCCCCAATGCCTCCTGTTTGGCGCTAAGTTTTAAGTTGTCGATGTCGGCAAAGAGCAAGCGAAGGCGGAACTAGGCGGTGCGGCGGAGGCCCCAAAACCATCAGGCCCAACGACCTCGAACTCGCCCATCATCATGTGCTCCGCGTGCTCCAGCATGTGGCAGTGGAACACGTAGACGCTGGTGTATCCCTCGAACGGCACGATGAGCGAGATGGTGTCGTGGGGGGCAACGCGTTGGGTGTCCTTCCACCCCCTTCGGATTGGCAGCGGGGGCCCGCCCTCGAATCCTGTCAGGATCTGAAACTGGACCAGATGCCGGTGCACATCGTGCGGCAGGTCCGAGCGATTCTCGAACTCCCAGATCTCGGTCGTGCCCAGGCGTGGATCCGCGTCGATGCGCGCCGGATCGTACATCAGACCGTTGATCGTCCAGTGACCGGCGGTGAAGTCCAGAACAAACTTCCGCGTCCTCACCGCATCGTCCGGGTGTAGGCGCTCCACTGATGCGAGCTGGGGTGGGAAATCACTGGGATCCGGCTCGTTCCGAACGATGTCGAACCGCATGATGTCGGGCAGCAGATACGGATAGGCCCAGTGGTCGGCGCGGTCGCCCTCGACGCCGTTATGAAGAACGACCGAGATCCCCACCGGGTAGCGAGCGAAGTCTATGACCACATCCAATCGCTCGGCGTTGAAGAGCGTGAATCGATTCCCGGTAACGGGCGCTTCGAGCAGCCCACCATCTGACCCGATGATGGTCATCGGATCCCCGTCCCCGAGCGTCAGGGCGAAGGCTCGCCGGTTCGCTGCCCCCAGAAAACGGAAGCGGTACTTGCGGTTCGCCACCTCCAGGTACGGTGTGGCGACCCCGTTGACGAAGAGCGTGTCTCCGAAACGCCTTCCTCGATTGTCTGCTCATTCAGCTCGTACGTGAGCCGGTTCTCCCCGTCCAAGGTGCGGTCCTGGAGCATGAGCGGGATGTCGTATTCACCGGAGGGGAGGTTGAGGGCGTCCTCCGCCGGGTCCGCGATCAGGTAGAAGCCGGCCAGGCCACGGTAGACGCTCTCCGCGTTCCCCATGGTGTGGTCGTGGTACCAGTACGTTGAGGCTTGCTGGTCATTGGGGTACGTGTAGGTCCGCGATTCCCCCGGGCGAATGATGTCGAGCGGCCCGCCGTCGCTCTCCACCGGCACCTTATGGCCATGGTTGTGGATGTTGACCTCGCGGCTCATCAGGTTGGTCGCGCGCACGTGGGTCGGCCTGCCGCGGGTGGCCCGGATCGTTGGCCCGGGCCAGATGCCGTCAAATCCCCAGATCTCGCTGGCCGGCCCCTCTCGCAACTGCGCGCGACCGCTCCGCATGGTCAGCTCGTAGTAGTCGCCGCTCGCATCGCTGGCCACCGGCTGGAGGATGGGTGGAATGGGGAGCGGGACGCTGAACGCCTCCAAGCGGCTGGCTTGGGCAGCAGGCAGCAAGCCGGGAAATCGCCAGCCGAGCGGCGCTGCTGAGCCACCGAGTGCGCCCAACTTCAAGAGATCGCGTCGTGTCAGCATGCCCCTCTCCTGCCGGTAACTTGGACCGCACTGGCTAGCGCCCAATGAGTCGGTCCAATGCCCTTGTGGCGGGATCAATCCACAAGAGTCCAACAACCTCCGCGAAGGCTCGGTCAGCAGAAACCAAGGCTTCGGCGCCCTGATTCAGAGCTCCCCCCGCCAGCACGGAGTCGAGGGCGCCGAGAGTCGCGTGCTGCTCGAACAGGGCCAAACCCGCTGCCAGATCCTCGGGTCGGGTGACGAAGAGCCTGAACGCCTCGGCAAAGTGGCGGGCCAGTGCGCCTGCGTCCGCACGAGAGCGGCGGCGGGCCCGGACGTGCGCGAATTCCTGAATGACCTCCACGGTCGTCGTTACTTCAACTCGTCCCTCTGCGTGAGCGACGAGGAGGTTCCGACACGGCTCGCGGAGCGGGTGGTCGACTCCAACGGCGTAGATGAGCACCGTGGTGTCGACGATGATCACCCAGGACTCCGATCGTGAGCGGAATCCAGCTCCTTCCGGATATCACCGGCATCCCAGGGGACCTCCATCGGGTCCGCCGCCAGGATCTGTGCGACGGCCGCCCTGCGGCGCTCGTCAGCAACCGGGAGATGGTCGATTGCATCACGCATCACCGCGGCGATCGAGAGCCCGCGCCGGCGCGCCTCGCCCGCCAGCTTCTCATAACGCTCTTCGTTGAGGAGAACCTGAAACCGATGAACCATCATGTGTATACACTAAGACATACGTCGGCCAAGCGGACCACGTCGATGCTGGGTCGGCCTGCCGCGGGTGGCGTGAATCGTCGGCCCGGGCCACATGCCGTCGAATCCCCAGATCTCCGTCGCCGGTCCGTCTCGCTACTGGGCGAGGCTGCTCCGCATGGTCAGCTCGTAGTAATCGCCGCTCGCATCGCTCCCCACGGGCTGGAGGACGGGCGGAATGGGGAGCGGGACGCTGAACGGTGCGAGTTGGCTGGCCCGGGCAGGCGGCAGCAAGTCGGGAAATCGCCAGCCAAACAGCGCCGCGGAGCCGCCAAGGACTCCGAGCTTCAGGAGGTCGCGTCGTTTCAGCACGCCACTCTCCTTCTTGGTCCCCTCCCCCCTTGCGGGGGAGGGCTAGGGGGGGGCACCCGTGATGAACAAGCTCGACGATTGTAGTGGTGACCTGGATCCGGAGTGTGCGCGCTGGAAATGGCCCGGGCGCGCGGCCGGGCGCGCGGCCGTTGACAGCCCCCAACGCCCGTGATACTGTTCGGCCCAACCTCGCCGGTAAATAAGCGCGGAGATGGAAACAGGAATGGCCGTCGCGGAATCGACCGCTGTTGGCATCCCCGACCTGCAAGGGTTCCTCGCGCAGTACGAGCGCGAATACCCCGACGAAGTCGTGCACGTCGAAACGCCGCTGGACGGGACGTTCGAGCTGACGGCGCTCGCCGCGAAGCTGGAAAAGGACAAGCGCTTCCCGCTGTTGATCTTCCATAACGTCGTGATCGACGGCGAACGGATGGAGTTGCCACTCATCTCATTCATGATGGCGAGCCGACTGAGGATCGCGCGGCTGCTCGGCGTCGGTGTGGCCGAGGCGGGCCTCGCCTGCTTCGAGCGCAACCAGCATCGCCAGGCGCCCATCCTGATTCCGCGTGCCGAAGCGCCAGTCAAGCAGATCGTCGCGACGGGCTCCGCCATCGACGTGCGTCGCTTCCCGGCGCCGCGCCACCACAGCATGGATCCAGGCCGCTACATCACCGAAGGTCTCTTCTTGACCTACAACCGTGAAACGCGGCGCGACAACTCGGCGATGCACCGCGGCTGGCTCGCAGATCGGGATGAGGTCCGAGTCTGGATGGGACCGCAGACCCACAATGCCCACAACTTGCGGCAATGGGAAGAGGCCGGCGAGGACATGCCCGCGGCCTTCTGGATCGGCCACCACCCGCTGGTCCTGCTCGGCGCCGAGAACCACGTCGGGCCGGACGACAGTCACTTCGAGTCGGCAGGTGGGGTCTCGGGCGCACCCGTTCGTCTTGTACCATCCGAAACGCTGGGCGAGGATTTCCTCGTCCCGGCCGACGCGGACGTGGTGATCGAGGGCTACATGCCGCGCGGCCAGCGAAAGCCCGAGGGCCCCTTCGGCGAATACACGCGCTACGTCGGCCCGCAGCGGTGGTGTCCGCTGCTCAAAGTGACCGCGGTGACCCGACGCCGCGACGCCTACTGGGACGACGTCCTGGTCGGGCACACGCATTGGATCAGCAGCCTGGCCAAAGAGGGCGAGGTCTTCCGACAGGTGCAGCGCGCAGTGCCCACCGTGCGTGCGGTGCACGTCCCGATGTCCGGCGCGGGCGTCATGCACGTCTACGTGCAGATCCGCAAGACGATCGAGGGGCAGGGCAAGGTTGCCGCGCTGGCCGCGCTGAACACCCAGGGCAGCATCAAACACGCCTTCGTCTTCGACGAGGACGTCGACATCTTTGACGAGAAAGTGGTGCTGCTCGGACTGGCAATGCGGTTCCAGGCGGAGCACGGCCTCATGCTCCTCAACGGCGTGACCGGCGGCCCGCTCGACCCGAGCATGGACGACGGTCACACCACGAGCAAGATCGGCTTCGACTGCACCAAGCCACTCGGGCGAGACTTCGCCGAGCGGCTCGCCGTGCCGGCCGAAGTCATGCAGCGCATCGAGCTATCGGACTTCATCGGCCGCGACCGGCTCGCGCGGATCCCAACCGAGCCCTGGGGATAGAGAATGGCAGTAGCAACGCAGCCTCGGGGATCGGTGCGCGATCTTCGCAGCTATCTGGAGGTCCTGGAGGCGGCGGGCGAGCTGGCCCGGATCAGCACGCCGGTTGCGCTCGACCAGGAGATCGGCGCGGTCTGCTTCCGCAACCTGACGCACAACGGGCCCGGGCTGCTGTTCGAACGGCCCGGCGGCTCGGACATCCCGCTCGCGGTGGACTTGCTCGCGAGCCGGCGCCGCTACGCGCTCGCGCTCGGCACCGAGCCCGATCTGCTTGCATCCGAGTGGAACCGCCGCGTGGCGACGCTGCGTCCGCCTGTGCTCCTAGAGCGCGGCGCCTGCCAGGAGCACGTCTTCACCGGCGCGGACGTCGATCTGACGCGGCTACCCGCGCCGATCTGGAACGAGCTCGACGGTGGTCCGTACCTCACGCTTTCCTGCCACATCACCAAGGACCCGGAGACCGGCATCCGCAACGTCGGCGTCTACCGCAACCAGGTCCACGACCGAAACCGGCTCGGCCTGCTCGCCGCCCCGTACACGCATCTCGGGCTCCAAAAGCGCAAGGCGCAAGGCCCGTTCCCGGTCGCGATCGTAATCGGTGCCGATCCAGTCGTCCTGATGACGGCCACGTCGCCGGTGCCGTTCGGCACCGACGAGCTCGCGGTCGCCGGCGCACTGCGCGAGGCGCCCCTGGAGCTCGTCCGTTGTATCACCATCCCGCTCGAGGTTCCGGCCTCCGCGGAAATCGTGATCGAAGGCGAGATCGTGCCCGATGACCTGCTGGATGAGGGCCCGTTCGGCGAGTTCACCGGCTATTACGGCGGGCCAACCGAGCTGCGGCAGGTGATCCGCGTCAAGGCCATCCCCTACCGCGATAAGCCGATCCTGCAGCAGACTTACGAGGGCCGGCCGCCGCACGAGTCCGCGATCCTCACGGGCGTGCCGCGGGAGGCCGAGCTGATGCGGCAGATCGCGCTCCCGGGCATCAAGCGCGTCCACGTGACGGCGCCGGGCGGCGGCGCGCTCCATGCAGTCGTCGCGATCGAGAAGCTCTACGAGGGCTACGGCAAGGCGATCGGGATGGCGGTGCTCGGTACCCACCCGGGCCGCTTCATCAAGCAGGTGATCGTGGTGGAGGACGACGTCGATCCATTCGATCCGCACCAGGTCGAGTGGGCGATCGCAACGCGCGTGCAGCCCCACCGCGACATCGAGATCATCAAAGAGGTAACCGGTATCATCCTCGACCCTTCGCTTCCACGAATCGAGCAGAGCGTGCACGCCCGGACCTCGAAAACGATCATCGACGCCACGCGCTACGACATGAAGAGCTACCCAGCGCTTTGCCTGCCCCGACCCGATGTCCAAGAGCAGGTCGACCGAGAATGGGCCCGCTACGGGCTGCCTGGCGCACAAGAGGTGGACCAGTGATCTCACGAGACCGCGAGCGGGAACGCGAGCGCGACGACTACGCCCAGCTCCTCGCCTACCACAAGGCCGAACGCGACCGTTCCTACGAGGGCCAGGTCGTGATTCGTGCCCGCGACGTCCCCCTGGTACAGAATCGCCAGGCCCTTCGAAAGAAATACATGTGGCCCTCGCAGTACACCGGCGAGCCCGCGCCGACGGCGCTCGACGGCTGGACCATCTTCGTCCAGACGATCTTGAAGCACTCGGGTCGGCACCGCCACCAGGGTGGCCTTGTCATCTACATCCTTGAGGGCGAGGGCTATTCGGTCGTCGACGGCGAACACCACGACTGGGAGGCGGGCGACCTCATGCTGCTGCCGCTGAAGCGGGGGGGCGTCGACCACCAGCATTTCAACAAAGACGACGAGCACCCAGCAAAGTGGATCGCCTTCATCAATGTCCCACTCTTCACCTGGGGCTCCAGCGAGATGGTCCAGCTCGAAAACCATCCAGAGTTCGACGGCGAGGTCAAGTCAACCAGGGACCGTCGGTGAGGCAGGGACGAATGAGTGGGACGCCCTAGCCATGGCGTCCACGATCCCTATGGACATTGCCAGCCTGCCGATGTCGCAGCCGCGGTATATCGGCAAGGACCTGCCGCGGATTGAGGACGCGGCGCTGCTGACCGGGCGCGTTGACTTCACCGACAATCTCTCGTTCGCCGGCATGCTGCACGCCGCGGTGCTGCGGAGCCCGTTACCCCATGCGCGGATTCGCGGTATCGACATCAGCCGCGCCGAGAAGCTCCCTGGCGTGGCCGCGATCATCACGGGCGCGGACGCGCTCGCCTGGTCGGAGCCGATCGCGGGACTCCCATTCGGCTGGGCGGCGCATTGCATTGCGACGGACAAGGTGACGTTCGTCGGTGAGCCGGTCGCGGTCGTAGCGGCGACCAGTCGCTACGTCGCAGAGGATGCGCTCGACCTCATCGAGGTGGACTACGAGGAGCTGCCGCCCGTCGTGGACCCCGTGAAGGCGCAGGAGCCCGACAGTCCGATCGTCCAGGAAGCGCGCGCAAGCAACGTCGTTTTCCAGCGGGTCTTCAGCTTCGGGGACGTGGACCACGCGTTCGCCGAAGCAGACGTCGTCGTACGGGACGAGTTCCGTTGGCACCGCGCGAGCGGCAACTCAATCGAGACGTGCGGCTGCATCGTGCAATGGAACCCGATCGACCAGCTCATGACCGCCTGGGGTGGCTTTCAGGGCACCGGCTTCTACGTTCCGTCGGTGAGTCGGAGTCTTCGGCTGCCGGCGCATAAGATCAAATTAATTCCCCTCCCCCATGGCGGTAGCTTCGGCACCAAGATCACGCCTCACCACGTCGTTCGCATCGCATTGCTCTCGCGCAAAGCGGGCGGCCGGCCGATCAAGTGGATCGAGGACCGCGTCGAGCACCTGATCAGCGCCTACAGCCACGGCCCCGATCGGCGCTTCACTGCCGAGATGGCGCTGACCCGAGACGGCGAAATGACGGGCTTTCGGGTCCGCGCGCTCGAGGACATCGGCGCGCAGGTGATCTCCGTCGCGATGGGGATGGCGCTGAAGCCGATCTCCGCCTTCACGAGCGGCTACCGGGTGCGCAACGTCAGCTACGACCTGACGGTCGTGACGACGAACAAGTGCCCTCAGGGCTCGTACCGCGGCTGGGGAGTTCCGCCCCACAACCTTGGGATCGAGCATTGCCTGGATCTTGCTGCGAAAGAGCTGAAGCTCGACCCGGCCGAAATTCGGCGCCGAAACCTCTTACGCCCCGAGCAATTCCCGTACGAGGCGCCAAATGGCGCGCGCTACGACAGCGGCGACTACGAGCGCACCCTCGATCAGGCGCTGGAGCTGGCGGACTACGCCGCGCTGCGTCGTGAGCAGGCCGCGGCGCGCGCCGCGGGTCGGCTCGTCGGCATCGGCGTCTACACGGGCGTCGAGATCAGCGCCGTGGCGATGAGCATGTTCACCTTGCTGGGGCCGAACGCGCCCTTCGGGACGTCGGTGCCCGAGAGCGCCCGGGTGCGGATCGACGCGAGCGGCAAGATCATCGCGGAGGTCACCTTCCCCTGGGAGGGTCAGGGCCAGCACACGTTCGTCACCCACTTGCTCGCCGATTACTTCGGCATCGACCGTGAGGACGTCGAGGTCGTGGTCGTCGACAGCTTGAGCGCCGGCCCTGGCACGGGCCCAATCGGGAGCCGGCAGGCCGTCATGCTATCGGGCGCCGTGCTCGGGGCGGCAGGCCGGGTCGCCGACAAGCTTCGCAAGGTCGCCGCGGCGTTGCTCGAGGTCCACGTCGACGATGTCGAGCTGCGCGATGGCGAGCTCCGCGTCGTGGGGGCCCCAACCCAGTTTCTTCCCTTGCAGCAGGTGGTCACCACGATGATGACGCACTGCGACCTCCTTCCTGATGACGTGGACGGTAACCCAGAGGCGAGCTACACCTACAACCCACCGGACCGTAAGCTCCCCGACGCCGACGGCAAGGGCAGCTTTGACCTCACCGCGTCGAACGCTGCCCACGTCGCGATGGTCGAGATCGACCGCGACACCGGACAGGTGACGATCTTGAAGTACGCGCTCGCCGACGACTGTGGCGTGCGGCTCCACCCGGCCATCGTCGAGGGCATGGTGCAGGGCGGACTGGCGCAGGGCGTGGGCATCGCGCTCCTCGAGGAATTGGTCTACGACGACGAGGGCCAGTACCTCACGCCGACCTATATGGACTACCTGCTTCCGACGATCGAGGAAGTTCCGATGCCGGAGAGCACCTACACGGAGACGCCATCGCCAGTGTCGCCGCTCGGCGTGAAGGGTGCGGGCGAGGCGGCGATCCTCGCAACGCCCGCGGTACTCATGAGCGCAATCAACGATGCGCTCAGCCCGCTCGGCGTGAAATGCACGACGATCCCCGCCTCACCACTTCGGCTCTGGGAGCTGATCAACGGAGCGCCCGGTTACTAACGCTTGTGGAGGTGCGTGACTCGTGCGTCCGATGACGATCTTCAGCCTCGTCGTGCTGTTCGCGGTGAGCGCGTGCGCCCCCAGCGCCCCGCCAACCGGCGCGCCGCCCGCGGCGACCCCGGCGCAGCAGAGCGAGTGGGATCGCGTGCTCGCGGCGGCGAAGCAGGAGGGGACCGTCGCCGTCATTGGCCCGACCGGGGACGATCGGCGTACGGCGCTCACCGAGGATTTCGAAAAGACCTACGGCATTACGGTCGAATACCTCGCCGATGCCGGCGCAGGCATCCCGCCGCGCATCTCGGCGGAGCGTGGCGCTGACCAATACCGCTGGGATGTCTTTATCGGCGGCACCACGACCGGGCTGGAGTCCCTCATTCCGATGGGCGCACTCGACCCGCTTGAGCCGGCGCTGATTCGGCCTGAGGTGAAGGACCCGGCGCAGTGGCGCGGCGGCACGCTCGAGTTCGTCGACGAAGGGCGCACCCTTCTCGTCATGACGCCTTTCCACCGCGGCACCCTGTTCATCAATACGGCGCAGGTCCAGCCCGACGAGCTGAAGTCGTACCGCGATCTGCTCGATCCCAAATGGCGCGGGCGGCTGGTGAGCGACGACCCGCGGCGGGCTGGCCCCGGCCAGGCGACCTTCACCTTCTTCTACCTGCATCCTGAGCTCGGTCCGGACTTCATGCGCGCGCTTCTGCGGCAGGACCTGACGTTGATGCAGGACTATCAGCAGGAGATCGACGCGGTCGGCCAGGGCCGCGTGCCGATCCTGATCGGAGGCTCGGACGCGCTAGCTGAAGCCCGGATCAAGCAGGGCATTCCACTCGGCATCGTGGACCCGCGCGTTCTGCGCGAGCGCTCCGACGTGAGTCCTGCCTCCGGAGCTACGGCGCTCTTCAACAAGGCGCCGCATCCCAACGCCGCCCGCGTCTATCTGAACTGGCTGCTCGACAAGGACGCCCAGACCGCCTACGCGCGCGCCACGAGCTACGTCAGCAGCCGCCTCGACGTGCCCACCGACCACACCTTCCCGTGGCGCGTCCCCGAGCCTGGCGCGGTCAAGACCTACGACCGCAACGCCATGAACGCGAAAGACCCGGTCGTCGCCCTCATCACCGAGGTCCTCGGCAGCCGCTGATTGAGTTTGGCCCAACCGTGCGCAATAATCCATGCAGCACCCGGCCCCGGATGGAGTCACGCATGCCGGTCAGCGAAAAGACCTATCGGCGAATCGCGCTGGAGGACCCGAATGGGCACTGGGAGCTGCATTGTGGTGTGCTTCGACAGAAGCCTGACATGAGCGTCGAGCACAACCACATTACCTCCCGGCTATTCCTGCGCCTCGGTACCCAGCTTGACGAGCGAGAGTTCACGGTCCGCTCAAACCTGGGGCAGGTCCGCAACACCGCCACCAGCTACTACGTCCCAGACGTATTCGTCATCCCCACCACCCTCGTCGAGGCCGAGAGGCAGCGGGGACCCAATCGCCTGGAAGTCTACGATGCCCCGCTGCCTCTGGTCGTCGAGGTCTGGTCACCATCGACGGGTGTCTACGACGTCGACACCAAAATCCCCGAGTACCAGCGGCGCGGGGACGCCGAGATCTGGCGCGTCCATCCGTTCGAAAAGACCATCGTCGTCTGGCGCAGGCAGCAAGACGGCACCTACGCGGAAACTGGATACACCGAAGGTACCGTGCAGCCAGCCTCGCTGCCCGGGGTGTCCATCGATCTCGAGCGGCTGTTTTCCTAACTCGGCCCGTCAGAGCGATTCGAGGGTTAGGCGCGTTTCCAGGCGCCGTAATCGGGGTGGCGCTCGACGGCGTCCATGAAGTCGAACTTCATCGCCGCGCCGCGGCGTTTGTCGGGTACACGCTGCGTCTCCGCATCAACCTTGGCAAGGATGAACCAGGGGCCGGGCGTCATGAGTGCTTCCTTCACCGCCGTCTCGTACTCCGGGATCGTCCGAACGAGGCGTACGGACTTAATGCCGGCGCCTTCCGCCATCCGCGCCAGATTCGCCTTGCGCGAAGTCGCCGTCGGCCCCATGCGCGCGTAGGATTCGTTGTCGAAGCAGAGCACGACGAGGTTCGTCGGGTTCGCGTCCGCGAGCGTGATGAGGACCCCCGTGTCCTCCATAAGGCTGCCGTCTGAGTCCAGGGCGACGACTTTGCGCGTCGGGAAGGCGAGGCTCATCCCGAGCGCGAAGCCGGTGCAGAGGCCCATGTTCATGCTCGCAAAGACGGGTCCTTTGTCCCAGACGCCAGACCAGATGCGGGCGTTGCTCGAGAGGCTGGTCACCTTGAGCGTGTTCTCCTCGAGCATCTCCGCGAGGAGCGGCAGGCATTCGAATCGATTCATGCGAGGAATTCGCCGGTCAGCAGCAGAGCGATGGGGGTGCCGTACTCGCGGCTGCAGACTTTTGCGCCCAGAATCGACTTCTTCAGCGTGTCTGGGTCCTTCACGATTTCGTACGGAATGCGCAGCATATTGAGCTGGGGCTCCAGCACCTGGCGGAACATGAGGAGCTGCGATCCCGGGATGCCGGTCTTATCCGCGAAGTCGCCGCGGTACGACGCAATGATGGTGAAAGGCGCGCCGTACACCATGCCCACCTGCGCCAGCGCCCACGTTCCGACGAGCAGACCGGCGACGCCGGTGAAGAAAACGCAGTCGCGGCCGCCGAGCGCCGCGCCGGCGCAGAGCGCGATCCCGTGCCCCTCGGCCGTCACGGTCACGGTAGTGAAGTAGGGGTCTTCGCGCGTGGCCCTGATGACCGAGGAGGTGGGCTCCTCAGGCAGCGTCACCACGAGTTCGACCCCGGCCTCTCGAAGTCCATCGACCACAAGCTGCGTCGATTCCTTATTCACGCCTCACGCACTCCTCTGTCATTCATCGGACGATCATCCGAACAGCTCGGGCCAGTCGCGGAGGATCTGGGCCTGGTACTCGGCGCTGGTCCCAACCGCGCGCGGGAACTTCTCGCGCCACGGGTAGGGTCGGCAGGCGTCGATCACCGCGCGCGCCATCGTGAAGTCTTTCTGAGCGCGCTTCTCAGGGGTTATTCGTGGGTCCAGGTAGTTGCTCGCGCAGTTTCGGATGACGTCGATGCTGGTCTCGGGGTCGCAGCGGGTGGAGACGGCCCACAACACCTGGTCGATGTCGGATGGGTCGATGTCCTCGTCGACAACGATAACGAAGCGCCCCATCTGGCCGCCGCCCGCTCGGCCACTCATCGCCGCCTGGGCGACCTGCTTGACGTGGCCGCCGTAGCGCTGGCGAATCGAGATGATGCAGAGAAACGATGAGCTCCCCGCCGGGTGCATCCAGAGACCGCGCACGTCGGGGACGCCGGCACGTTCGATCTCATCCCAGAGATTCGCCGCACGAAACAGGTACGACGCGCTGCTGGAGGCCGGCGGCCGCAACGGTGGCGCGCTCAGCATGATCGGGTCGCGACGATGCTGAATCTGCTGGACCCGAATCACCGGCTGTTGGCTCTCGCCACCGCCGTAATAGCCAAGCGTTTCGCCGAACGGTCCCTCAGTGCGACTCTCTTCCGTGGGCGGTGGCACGACGCCCTCGATCACGATCTCGGCTGAGGCGGGGAGCGGCAGGCCGGTGACCTCGCCGGCGACAACCTCAACCGGCCGACCGGTCACCGCGCCAGCCCACGCATATTCGGTCGTGCCCCACGGCAGCGCCAGCAACGAGCCCATCAGCACCGCCGGCGACGTGCCGATGACGACGGCGACCGGGCAATCCTGGCCTGCCTCCCAGTAGCGGCGCATGATCAGCGAGCCGTGGTGCTGGGGCTGGACCATCAACCCAAGCGTCCGTTCGTCATGCACCTGGACACGATACGTGCCGAGGTTGATCCATCCACCCTCCGGGTCACGCATGACCACCGAGCAGCCGGTGCCGATATAGGGGCCCCCGTCGTGCTCGTGCCACCAGGGCGAGGGAAACTTGAGCATGTTGATATCGTCGCCCCGCACGGTTTCTTCGGCAAAATCCGCGTGCTGCACCATCACGGGCTCGACCATCTTCAGGGTCCCAAACCGTTCGCGAATCGCGCGCACGATTTCGATACCGCTTGCGCCCGCGTCCAGGCCGAACATCATCCCCACACGGCGCGGCGAGTTGATCAGGTTCGTCAGCACGCGGTAACCGGCCGGGTGTCCCCGCAGGTGGTCGAACAGCAACGCGGGGCCATCGCGCAGCGCCATCATCTCGGTGATCGCGCCGACCTCGAGACGCGGATCGGCCTCGTCGACCTGGCGCAGCTCGCCGCGCGCCTCGAGCGTCCGCAACACCTCGCGCAGCTCGGTCCCGAGCAGGTTCGGCGCATCTGTTTGCAGCATCATCGGCTCCGGGGGCGTAACGCCGGGCCAATCATAGCGTGTGCTCCGCTGCTTTTCCTCTCCAAGCGAGCAACCCTCGTCCTATACTTGCGTCCTGACGTCACGTCTACCAACATGGCGCCAACTCGGATTCGGCATGCCGCGATGCGCGCAGTAGTCGGCAAGAGGGGGGAACATGGCAGCGACGGTCATTGGGCAGCGCGTGCCTCGGACCGAGGGCGCGGATAAGGTTACCGGGCGCGCCATCTATGCGCTCGACACAGTCCTCACCGGAGCGGTCTGGGGCAAGACGCTTCGCAGCCCCCACGCCTACGCCCGCATAACACGCGTCGATGCATCGCGCGCCCGGGCCCTGCCCGGCGTGCTGGCGGTCATTACCGCGAAAGACATCCGCAACGTCCTGCATGGGCGGCGGGTGCACGACCAGCCGCTGCTCGCCGAGCACGAGGTGCGGTTCATCGGCGAGAAGATCGCCGCGGTCGCGGCGGAGGACTCCGCGATCGCAGAGGCCGCGCTCGAGCTGATCGAGGTTGAGTATGAGGTGCTCGACCCGCTGGTCGAACCACTCAACGCGATGACCGACGAGGCACCCGTCCTCCATCCGGATCAGCGCAGCTACAAGGGGCTGCCGAAGCTCCCCGAGGGCATCAAGAACCTTCAGTCGTACAACACCTGGGGGAAAGGTGAAATCGAGGTCGGCTTCGCGGAAGCGGATGAGATCTTCGAAGACACCTACACGACGGCAATGACCCACCAGGCGTTCCTGGAGCCGCAGGGCGGCGCCGTCGCGATCGACGACGACGGTACGATTCGCGTGTGGGGAACGCAGGCGCGGCCCCTCGCCATGCGCCAGCTTCTCGCCGATGCACTCGACGTGCCCGAGGACCGGATCGTCTACGAATTCGTCCGCGTCGGCGGCGACTACGGAAACAAGGGTGCCCTGATGGACATCCCGCTCGCCTATTACCTCGCGCAGGCGTGTGGGCGCCCGGTGCGTATGGTCCATACCTACGCGGAAGAATTTACGGCGGGCAGTCCCCGCCACCCGTCGACCATCACCCTGCGGACCGGTGTCAAGCGGGATGGCACGATCACGGCCCACGACGCGCGCCTCACCTTCTCCGGCGGCGCCTACGCCGGCTACAAGCCAACGCCCGCCGTGGATGTGGGGGGCGCACGCAAAGCTGGCGGCGTCTATCGGATCCCCCACTGCCGCATCCAGTCGTTCATCGTTTACACCAACCACGTGCCCGGCGGCTTCATGCGCGCGCCAGGTGACTCCCAGGCGATCTTCGCCATGGAGAGCCACGTCGACGAGATCGCTCGCAAGCTGGGCATCGATCCGCTGGAGTTCCGACTCAAGAATCTGATGCAGGAAGGCGATGCCGACCCCACCGGCGACGTCTGGCGCGACCTACGCTGGCGCGAGGTTGTGGACGCGGCCGTCGCCGGCTCGAATTGGGGCAAGCCGAAGCCGCCCAACGTGGGCCGAGGCATCGCGATCACCCACCGCCACATCGGCGAGGGCGAGGCGGAAGCGCTGATTCGCTTCAACCCCGATGGCCGGATGACGCTGGTCACCGGCACGCCGGACGCGGGCCAGGGTGCCCACATCATGCAGCAGCAGGTCGTCGCCGCGGTGCTGACCGTCCCGCTGGACAGAATCATCATCCAACCCGTGGGATCAGACGTCATGCCTTTCGATCCCGGCCTCGGCGCTGGCCGCACGACCCATCTCTCAGGCGGGGCGGCCTTTACGACGGCAACGAAGGCTGTCGACGAGCTGCGCGCCTGGGTCGCCGAGGCCCGCGGGTGGCCCGAGGACGAGATCGACCTCGCGGATGGAGCATTCGCACTCCGTGGCTCCAGCGAGGCACCCGTCACCTTGCAGCAAGCTGCCGCGGACTTCGGGCGAAATAGCGCTGATCCGGTCGAGTTCCGAGCGCGATTCGACGGCAGCAAGGTGTACGTGGAGCTCTGCATGGCCCAGGTCGCGGAGGTCGAGGTCGATCCGGAAACCGGGCAGCTCACGATCCGCCACATGAGTGCCGCCTGTGATAGCGGGACGATCATCAACCCGCCGGCCGCGGAGGGGCAGGTCGAGGGTGCGATGGTGCAGGGCATCGGCCTCGCGCTGATGGAGGAGATGGTCCTCGAGGATGGGCAGGTTACCAACCCCAGCTTCGGCGATTACAAGATCCCGACGATTACGGACATTCCACCGTTTACGCTGTCGTGGATCGAGGATGCACCCGGCCCATTGCCATTCGGCGGCCGGGCGCTTGCGGAGCACGGCCACATCCCAACCGCCCCCGCGATCAGCAACGCGATCCGGGACGTCACCGGGATCCGCCTGAAGGCGACCCCGTTCCGGCCCGAGACGATGTTCGAGGCGCTCCAAAACAGGCAGCAAGCGTAAGCCAGATCGAGCGAGAGGCATGGACTTCCTACCTATAATGGCGGAGCCTTTACTAATGGCGGAGCCTTTACGACGCGCGGGGGGGTGAAGCATGTCGCGAACAGCCAGGTTCTTCAGCCTGGTCATGGTTATCCTGTTGACGGCGTGCGCCAAGCCCGCTGCGTCCCCTACTGGCGCAGCGCCCGCGGCTGGAGCGCCGGCCGCCTCGGATTGGTCCAAGATCACGGAGGCGGCGAAGGCCGAAGGGCGCGTCGTGCTGATGGGCCAGAGCGGTCAGCCCGTATCCGAGGCGCTCGCGGACGCGTTCCAACGCGCGTATCCAGACATCACGGTTGACTACACCGGGCTTGCCGGTGCGCAGATGGTGACGAAGGTGCTCACGGAAAAGGCCGCTGGCCTGCACACGACGGACGTCGTCGTCCACGGCACGACGAGTGTCATCAATGGACTGCTCCCGGAGGGAGCCCTCGATCCCATCATGCCGGCGCTCGTCGGGCCAGACATCGACGCGACGAAGTGGCGGAGCGGCCAGTTCGAGTTCGCCGACGAGTCCGGGCAGTATGCGCTTCTCTTTCTGGCGGGCCTAAAGATCCCATTGATCTACAACCCGGAGCGGATCCGTCCGGGTGAGATCACGAGCTATCATGACCTGCTGGCCCCCCGGTACAAGGGGCAGATCGCAATGTTGGATCCGCGCGTGGCGGGCGCGGGCCTTGCGAGCTCGATCTTCTTCTATACGACCCCGAGCCTGGGCCAGGACTATCTGCAGAAGCTGTTCACCCAGGACGTCGTCCTGACCAAGGACGATCGCCAGCTCACGGACTGGGTTGCGCGCGGCCAGTACTTGATCGGACTGGCCAGCAATGACTTCACGGCGCTGGACCTCAAGTCACGAGGCGTGCCGGTCGAATCCCTGCCCGCCGAGGCCGTGAAGGAAGGCACGTACATGACGGGTGCCTGGGGGAGCGTCGCCTTGCTCAGCCACGCCCCGCATCCGAACGCCGCCCGCGTCTATCTGAACTGGCTGCTCTCCAAAGAGGGACAGGAGGGTGTGGCACAGGCTTCTGGCTACCCGAGCCGGCGCCAGGACGCGTCGACGACCGGACTGCGCGAGTCGGTCATTCCGCGCCCGGACGTCGACTACCGTGACCTTTCGAAGCAGCGCTACATCCTGCAGCAGGACGAGATCATCGCCTACATGCGGGCGCTCGTCCCGGATTGAGCCCCCACTCGCCGGCGATTGCGCTTGCGCGCGTCAGGTGCTGGCGCTAGACTGGCTCGCACTCAACCTCGGGAGGCTCCCTGCATGCGTCTGATCGCCATCCTGCTCCTCGCCTGCGTCGCGACTGCCTGCGGTCCGCGTACCGCGTCCCCCGCACCCGCCCCGAGTGGTGGCTCGCAGGGTCAGACCTCGTCCAACCCGGAGTGGGATCGCATCCTCGCCGAGGCCAAGAAGGAAGGTACAGTCAACGTCATTGGTCTGCAGGGGGAGAACACCCGCGAGTCGCTGACGGTTGCCTTCGAGCGCGAGTACGGCATCCCAGTCGAGTTTCACGCGGACGCAGGACCAGGCGTGGCGCCCAAGATTGCCAACGAGCGGGAGGCCGGCCAGTACCTCTGGGATATCTACGTGCTGGGGACGACGACCGCGCTGCAAGCGCTCTTCCCTATGGGCGCGCTCGATCCGATGGATTCCTTCCTGGTCCGCGACGACGTCAAGGACCCGAAGTACTGGCGCGGCGGCGGGATCGAGTTCCTCGATCCGGAACACCGGCTCATCGTCATGACGCCGTTCCAGCGCGGCACGCTCTTCATCAATCCAACGCTGGTCCAGCCCGGTGAAATCAAGTCCTACAAGGACCTGCTCGACCCGAAGTGGCGGGGCCGCATGGTCATGAACGATCCGCGCCGCGCGGGCCCGGGGCTTGCGACGTTTACGTTCTTCTACCGACACCCGGAGCTTGGTCCTGATTTCATCCGCCAGCTCGCGCGGCAGGACATCACGATCATGCGCAACTTCCAGCAAGAGGTCGACTCGGTCGGCCAGGGGCGCTACGCGATATTGATCGGCACAGCGGATGCGATTGCCGAGGAGCGGATCCGCGAGGGCGTGCCCGTGCAGATCATGGACATCCAGCAGCTTCGCGAGGGCGGGGACGTGAGCCCCGCCAACGGCGCGGTCGGCGTCTTCAACCGCGCCCCGCATCCGAACGCAGCCAAGGTCTATCTGAACTGGCTCCTTTCGAAGGATGGCCAGAACGGCTTCGCGAAAGCCTCGGGCTACGTCAGCGCGCGCGTGGATTCTGATACCAGCCACGCGCCGGCCTGGCGCGTTCCAGTCCCGGGGGCGATTAAGACGTACGACCTCCAGGCAGTCGCCCTGCGCGACGAGGTGGTCACTCTCCTCGAAGAGCTTTTCGGCCCGGCGTAGATGTCCCACACCGGCAGAGCGGAGGCTTGATGCGGATTTTCACGTTCGATTTTGTGCCCTACGCCAGGAACCTGAAGGGATCTCTTGGCTACCCGGTAGGGCGCCAGCACTTCGATCCCGAGATCGCGGCTCAGACCTACCACAACCACGTAGAGCAGTTTCAGGTCTGCGAGGAGGTCGGATTCGACGGGATCAGCCTGAACGAGCATCATGGCAGCCCATACGGTCTGGACAACTCGCCGAACGTGTTCCTGTCGTACATCGCTCGGGCCACGAGCCACATCAAATTGACGATGCTGGGCAACCTGCTCCCGCTCCACGCGCATCCGCTGCGCGTGGCGGAGGAGCTCGCCATGCTGGACTGCATCACGCGCGGCCGATTGATTGCCGGATTCGTGCGGGGCATCCCGCGCGAGCACCTCGTGTACAGCGTACCCCTGAACGAGTCCGCCGCGCGCTTCGACGAGGCACTGGACGTCATCCTGAACGCCTGGACGAGCGAGAGCTTCACGCATCACGGCCGCTTCTTCGATTACGACAGCGTGGACATGTGGCCGCGTCCGTACCAGCAGCCGCGACCGCCAGTGTGGGTCGCCGCGATCAGCCAGGACTCGAGCCGCAAGATCGCCCACCGCGAGGGCTGCTCACTCGCGGTGAACTTCTTGCCTACCGCCGCGGTCAAGCTGCAGCTCGCCGCCTTTCGCGAGGAGGCCGATAAGATCGGGCGCAAGGTGACCGACGACGACATCATCTATGGGCGGCACGTCTTCGTCGGGGAGACGCAGGCCGAGGCCGAGGCCCTCTGCCGCGAGCACGTGGCGTATTACTTCAACAACCTGCTCGAGGAGATCAACACCGCCGCGCTCCACAAGCTGAAGGAGCAGAACCCGGACATCGATTTCGAGAAGGTCAAGCCGCCGTTCGACTACGCGACGGCCAACATGGACAACCTGCGCGAGCGCGGGCTGCTCATCGTCGGGACGCCGGATCGAGTCTTCCAGGACTTGATGGAGCAGTACGAGGAGGTGGGCGGATTCGGGACGCTCCTGGCGATGATCCGCATGGGCACCATGCCGCAAGACGTGGTGCTGCGGTGCATGCGCCTCGTCGGCGCGGAGCTGATTCCGAAAATGCACGCCGTGCACGACCCCGCGCCGGTGTCATAGGTGGACGCACGGGCGGGTCAATCAATGTCATCCTGAGCGAAGCGGAGGATCCGTGACCCGGAGCGCGGATGCTTCGCCTGCGGGCTCAGCATGACAATACGCGGATTCGACCGGCCCACCGATGCCTGAAGATAATCCGGGGCTGGCGGACTGATCCTGGCCGGGCGGACACGATTCGGAGGTAGCGCGATGCAGGGACTCAAGGATAGTTTCGTCCAGGCGGGAAAGTTCCGCACCCACTATGCCGAGGTGGGCAGCGGCGAGCCGGTGATCGTGCTGCACTCCGCCGACCCGGGATCGAGCGGGACACTCGAGTTTCGCAACAACATTGGCCCCCTGAGCCAGCAGTTCCGGGTCATCGCGCCTGACATCATCGGCTTCGGCCAGACCGATCCGCCAGGAGGGCTGCTTACTCACCCGGCCTACGTCGAGCACATGCTGGCCTTCATCGACGCGCTCGGGCTGCAGCGCTATAGCCTCATCGGCAATTCGCGGGGGGGGCTCGTCGCGATCTCTGTTGCAGCAGAGCGGCCAAATCAGGCGCAGCGGCTGATCTGTGCCGGCAACGCTGGGGGCGGCATTCCACCCGAGATGCAGGCCCGCGCGCTGGCACCGTTCGCCAACTACACCCCGTCGCCCGAGAACCTCCGGGCGGTCGTCGGCCGCAGCTATTTCGACTTCGACACCCACGTGGCCGGCGCCATCTTCGACGAATACCTGACGAACAGCAAGCGCCAGTACGACGAGTACGCCAAGCTCGGCGGCTACCCGATGGACGTCCCGAACCTACGACCCCAGCTCGCGGAGCTGAAGGTGCCGGTGATGTTCTTCTTTGGCAAGGAGGACCAGGTCTTCCACGTCGACCAGGCGCTCGTCGGATTCCAGGGCACTCCGAACAGCCGTTTCGTCGCCTTCTCGAATTGCGGCCATCACCCCCAGGTGGAGCACGCGAACGCCTTCAACAAGATAGCGATCCAGTTCCTCAAAGGTGAGCTGGACGATTGAACCAGGATCATCCTGCTTACCTTGGGCGAACGGAGTTGCCGCGAGTACTTTGTGTCCCCTTGTGGGTTGATGGGGTAGGCGAGCTGGGCCACGCCCTCACCCTTCCCTCTCCCAGAGGGAGAGGGAACCCCGCACCTCCCGCTCTACGCTCAAGATGAGCGGCCGACAGTCTTCTTGTTTCCAAGAGGCAGAAAATTGCTTCATTTCAACCAGGGGGCAAACACCTGTCCCCTCTCCCTCTGGGAGAGGGTTAGGGTGAGGGCGCACCCTGGAACGCAGCGTGCCTGAGCACATCACGATCACCACGACCGTCAACGGTCGGCAGGTTGTGGCGAGCGTCGAGCCGCGGCTGTCGCTGGCTGACTTCCTGAGGGGTGATTTGGGACTCACGGGGACGCACGTCGGTTGCGAGCACGGCGTCTGCGGAGCTTGCACAGTGCTGGTCGACGGACGGACGGCGCGGGCCTGCCTGCTCTTCGCCGTCCAGGTCCGCGACGCCGACGTGACGACGATCGAGGGTCTTGCCCCGCCCGATGAGCTTCACCCCGTGCAGGCAGCCTTTCGCGAGCACCATGCCGTGCAGTGCGGCTTCTGCACGCCGGGTATGATTCTCTCCGCGATCGAGCTCCTGCACGACAACCCCGCGCCGAGCGACGAGGAGATCCGCGTCGGACTCTCTGGGAACCTCTGCATGTGTACCGGTTATGTCAACATCACTCGCGCCGTTCGAGCTGCCGCCAGGACTCTGACCGAACCCCAAGCGGCCAAGCCGTGAGCGAGCGCGCTCCGGATCGCGTCGAAGATCTCCGCGCGCCCTGGTGGGGACCCGGTGGCGCGGGCGTCACGCCCCCCAATCTGGTTGGTCAATCGATACGCCGCACCGAAGATGCGGCGCTCCTTGTCGGGCAGGGTCGATTCATCGACGACATCTCTATGCCCGGGATGGCGCACGCCGCCTACCTGCGCTCGTATCACGCCCATGCCCGCATCGTTCGCATCGACGTCAGTCGCGCCCAGGCGCACCCCGGCGTCTTCGCGGTGCTGACGGGCGACGATGTTGCGTTGAGCTCCCGCCCCCAGCGCGGCCGGGTCCCATTCGCAAACTCGCCGCGGATCTTCGCGCTCGCGCACGACCGGGTCGTTTACGTGGGCCAGCCTGTGGCGGCCGTGGCGGCGATCGATCGGGCGACGGCCGAAGACGCGGCCGAGCTCATCGAGATCGAGTACGAGCCGCTGCCCGTCGTAACCGATCCACTTGCGGCGATCGAACGCGACGCGCCGCTCGTGTTCGAGGAGATCGGCTCGAACGTCCTCTGGCACGGAACGTTTCCGTACGGCGATCTTGACGGGGCCTTCATGCGAGCAGATCGGGTCGTACGCGAGCGGGTGCGGCTCCACCGGTACGCGTCGACACCCCTCGAGACGTTCGGCGCGATCGCGCAGTATGAATCGGCGACCGGCTCGTACACCATCTGGGGTCATACGCAGCAGCCCGGCCAGGACCTGCACGGCGTGGCCGGTGCGCTCGGCATCTCGCCGAGTCAGGTGCGGCTGATCGTGCCGCCGCTCGGGGGTGGCTTCGGGGACCAGGTCCGCCCGCCGTACCTGGTC
>Ga0080064_1002365_pt1 | contig 32421 bp, 28 predicted proteins | sample Subgrocontami54m_FD_69260 | JGI IMG/M metagenome (GOLD analysis project Ga0080064, IMG submission 69260) | Subsurface groundwater microbial communities from S. Glens Falls, New York, USA - GMW46 contaminated, 5.4 m (SPADES assembly) (version 2) ...
CTATCGGCAATACATAGAGGCCGGACGGCTGGTAAAATAGGGGCATGGCCATTCCCGACGAGTGGATGAAACCCCTGAAAACCTGGCGAATCGACGATTTGTAGTGACGACACTCCAAAATCCGTGCGTAAATTAGCCTACAGTGCGGAAGTTGGGCTAGCGTTGACCGCGGAGCCAATGCTTGCGTTTGCCGCCTGGATGTCCAGGCACGTGCCGGCGCTCGCGCAGATCGGCGATAGGATCGGACGCATCTCGGCGAAGGTCGGTCTCCGCGATGAAGGCGCGCGGGGACCATTCGGATTGATTCTTGTAAGCTTCGCCGTCTCGCCAACGACCGGTCGCGCGGCAGCCGCCACGGCCGGCCACGGGTTTCTGCCCGGCTGGGCGCTCGCCATCACTGGCGACATGGCTTATTTCGTGCTGCTCATGGTCTCGACACTCTGGCTGAGCAATGTGCTTGGGAGCGACGATCGACTCACGGTCGGGGTTGTGCTGGGCGCGACGTGGGGGCTCCCGCTCATCATAAGGTGGGCGCGACGCCGAGCTGCGAACGGTCCGTCGGCGGTTCCGTCACCTCAAGTGCCACTAACCTCACACGAGCCGAGATTGGCCGCGATGGGTAGCCAGTCGCGGCGGCGTGCGAAGCGGGCCCGGAAGCGCTGATCATTGCCGACCCGGCCCATTTTCGACGGGCCCGCCCGCAAAACGACCTGCCCGAGTTCCCGGCAACCCGCGTACAATGGCGCACAAGACCCACTCTAGCGGTCCCCGAGCCCCGTTGCTCAAGGCGGCGATCGCATCGGTAACCGATCAGCCGGTGCGCTACGTGGTGTACGGCCATGACCATGCCGACCACATCAGCGGCGGCGCGGTATTTGCGGACACGGCGCAGTTCGTCAGTCAGCAGAACGCGGTCCCGAAGATCGTGGCGCGGGGCGATGAGTCGACCCCAATTCCGACGGTGATCTTTGACGAATCACTCACCCTCGAGCTTGGTGGCAAGCAAGTCGACAGATCGATTGGGTGGTCGGAATTCGCCCGGTGCCCGCCGCTATAGAGATACTTCGCCTTGAAGTCCGCGATGACATACGGCACCCAGGAGGCCATCGCCTCGATCACGCCAAAGCGCAGTGACGGAAAGCGGTCAGGCACACGCCCCGCGGCGAGCGCGGAGAAGTAGGTGATGTTGGCCGGGAGCGCGCCCCCGAACCCGCGTACATTCCCCGCCTCGGGGTTGGTGAAGTCCTCACCCCCGGTGTGAATGCAGATCGGGAGGTCTAACTGCATGGCCTCTTCGTAGAGCGGATAAAAGTACGGATCGTTCGCCCGCTTGCCGTCGCATTCGATCGCCCGCTTGAACACACCGACCGCGCCGTGCTCCTTGCCCCATCGCAGCTCTGCCAGGGCTTCCTCCATGCTTCGAAGTGGCGGCATGAGGACCCAGCGGAGCCGGCCGTTCGTCTCGGCCGTCCGATCGGCGAGCCAGCGGTTGTAACTGCGAAAGATCGCGAGCTCGACTTCAGGGACGGGCGAAGGGGCGCCGAGGAGGAAGGTCGGGTACAGGACCTGCACCTCGACCCCGAGCTCGTCCATGTGCCGCACCCGGGCTGGCACATCGAGGAGCTCGCGGAGCTCCGCGGTGGTGCCGGTCCGCTCGTCGTCACGCCAGCGCCGGAACCGTGCCCGACCATCGACGAGCCAAAGCCGGTGCGGGCGCAGGTCGCCCCGTTGGATCGGACGGCCCGGATCGACCGAGATCGGCTTAAAGGAGGGTGTCATCCAGCTGCTGATCAATGCCGGCCTCAGTACCGCGGACCCCGCGGGCGCCCTGTGTCCCGTCCTGGCCGAGAGCGTGCCCAGCCTGGAGAACGGCCTGCGGAAGCAGTTCCCCGACGGGCGCATGGAGACCACCTGGAAGCTGCGCGCCGGGGCGCGGTGGCATGACGGCGCTCCATTCACCGCGAACGATCTCCTCTTCAGTCTGCAAGTCGGGCGGGATCCGGAGCTCTCCGCATTCAACAATGTGGGGTACGCCGAGATCGACGACGTGTTGGCGCCGGACGCGCGGACCCTGACCGTCTCCTGGAATCGACCCTACATCGACGCTGATGCCCTGTACAGCCGAGGGAATTATCGCCCCCTGCCCAGGCACCTGTTGGAGCAAGCGTATCGCGAGGACAAGGCCGGCTTGCTCGATCTTCCCTACTGGACCCAGGAGTATGTCGGCATGGGTCCCTATCGGCTCCGGGAATGGACCACCGGCGTCGATGTCCGGCTGGAGGCGAACCAGGAGTTCGTGCTCGGGCGACCGAAAGATCGACGAGATCGAGCTGCGGCAGGTCCCGGACGCGAATACCCTGGCAGCCAACCTCCTCGCCGGCGCCGTCGACGTGACGCCGCAGGTTGGCTCGATCGATCTCGGGCTCCAGCTCCGGGACCAGTGGCGCGGCGGGACCGTGATCTTCAATCTCGGCTCCGGCAATTTCCAATGGATGATTCCCCAATTCATCGATCCCCGCCCGGCGATCGTCGGCGACGTGCGCTTCCGGCGGGCGCTGGTGCTGGCCATCGATCGCGAGGAAATGGTGGAAACGCTGCGTGGCGGCACCTCGCCCGTGCCGCACAGCTTTCTGGACCCGAACCAGCCGGAATACCGCGAGATCGAGTCGAGCATTCCGCGCTACACCTACGATCCACGGCGCGCCGCCGAGCTGATCCAGGAGCTTGGGTACTCAAAGGCAGCCGATGGTGGGTATCGGGACGCCGCTGGGCAACGCCTCGAGGTCGAGGTCCGCAACGGTCCGACTGACGAGCTCGCGAAGACGGGCGCGGCCATCGCCGATTACTGGCAGCGCCTGGGTGTGGCCGCGACCGCCGACCGCGTCCCCGCGCAGCGGATGCAGGAGTTCGAGTACCTCGCGACGTTTCCCGCGTTCTTCGTTCTTGGAAGCACTACCGGAAACCCGCGCACCTTGCACAGCTCGCGGGTGCGGCTGCCCGGCAACAGCTTCCGCGCGAGCGGGTGGTACCGCTACGCAAACCCGGAGCTCGATGCCCTCATCGACACCTACTACCGGACGGTGCCCATGCTGGAGCGAACAGAGGTGTTGGGGGAAATCGCCCGCCATGTCGCGGACCAGATCACCATCGTAGGGCTGAATTACTCGGTGACCGCCGCGGCCGTATCCGAACGCGTGCTGAACGTCAGCACCCAATGGCCTGGCTTTCAGATCACCTGGAACGCCAGCGAATGGGACGTGAAATAGACCTCATGGACCGGCGAAGAGGTCCGGAGCACCGGCTCCTATCGACGATGCCGCGGGTCACGCATCTTTGTCCGCCGTCAGCGTAGTATCAGGTCAACTTTTTGCGCTGAGGGGATGCGATGACCGACGTCGACCCGCGCCAGCAGGATCTTGATTTCCGGCGGCACCTGCTACGGCAGGCAGCCGAGCAGGTCCGCGGTATTGACTTGGGCGAAGCGTGGCCGGTTGGCAGCTTCCGGCTCGCCCAGGGCCGTCCGGCGAGTAGCCCTTCCGGCGAGCGACGCGACAATGGCAGGGGTGCAGCGCCCGGATCGGCCTCCGACCTGGGACGACGCTACCGAAGCGGCGAGCTCTCCCCGGTCGAGGTGACCAAGCAGGCCCTGGAGCAGGCGGAGGCCACCCAGCCGACCCTGAATGCGTTCATCACGCTGCTCGGTGCCAGTGCGCTCGAGGCGGCGCGGGCATCCGAAGCGCGGTTCAAGCAGGGCGCGCCGCTCGGGCCGCTGGACGGCGTGCCCATCGCCCTCAAGGACCTCATCCACGTGGCCGGCGAGCGGACCACGTCCGGCTCCAAGGTCATGGCCAACTTCGTTGCCACGGAGGACGCGGTCGTCGTCAAGCGGCTGCGCGCCGGCGGGGCCATTCTGATCGGCAAAGCCAACCTGCACGAGTTCGCCTACGGCGGCACGGGCGACGTGTCGTTCATCGGCCCAGCCCGAAATCCGCGCAATCCCGAGCACATGACCGGCGGCTCCAGCAGCGGGTCGGCCGCGGCCGTGGCCGGCGGCATCTGTCCGGTGGCGCTCGGCACGGACACGGCCTGCTCCATTCGAACACCGGCGGCGCACTGCGGCATCGTGGGCCTCAAGCCGACGTACGGGCGAGTCTCCACCACGGGTGTCATCCCGCTCTCCTGGAGCCAGGACCACGTGGGGCCCATGGCCGCGAGCGTCGAAGACGCTGGACTAACGCTTGGTGTGATGAGCGACTTCGAGATGCCCGATCTAGACGGCGCCCCATCCGGGCGGCTGACAATCGGCGTTTGCCGCGAATTGTTCTTCGACGTGCTCGATGCTGACGTTCGGCGGCTGGTCGAGCGCGCGATTGGACTGCTCGGCGACGTGCGGGAGGTCCGGCTTCCCCACATCAAACTTTCTGGCGCGGTCCAGGGGCTGATCACCTCGTCCGAAGCGCGAGCATTCCATCACCACTGGATGGAGACACAATCCGACGATTACGACTGGAGCGTGCGGAACCGGCTGGAGGCGGGCCTCGAAGTCAGCGGCACGGAATACGTGCATGCGACCCGCCTGCGTGGGATGCTCACCCAGGAGATGTACGCCGCCCTTACGGGCGTCGACGTGCTGGCGATGGCAACCGTAGCGACCACGGCGCCGAAGTTCGGCCAGCGGGAAGCTCAGCTCGAAAACGGCGTCGTCGAGGGCGTTGGTCCGCTCATGCTGCGCAACGCGGCCCCGATGAACGTCACTGGCTTCCCCGCGATCACGGTGCCGTGTGGCAACGCGGCCAACGGCCTGCCCGTAGGACTCCAGCTCGTCGCGCTTCCCTGGCAGGAAGGACCGTTACTCCAGGCCGCTCATGCCTTCGAGACGCGCTTCGCCGGTTAAGCTGCGCCCGTACAGAAAGGCGACATTCCGTTCATGCGGCAGGCGGCGCCATGCTTGACCAGCTCGGCTTCGAAGATCGCATGGATGTCCGGGTTCTCGTCCTCGTACTCGATCTGCGCCCCACCGGCCTTCTCGCTGATCTCCGAGAGGTTGGGGGTTACCGCGAGTGGGTCCGACCTACCGCTTGTCAGCGCGAGATAGCGCGCGGGGGTTGCCCCCGTGTTGAAGTGCTGATGGTAGTAGCCGGCGGGCGCGATCACCATGCCGTTGCGTTGCCAGTCGAGGCGCTGGAGCTCTTCCCCGGGTCGCCACACCAGGGTGAAGCCAACGCCCTCAACGATGAGAAGCAACGAGCCCCCGCCAGGATCGCTCCCCCGGGTTCGCGGATCGACGTGACCCTTCTTGTACGTGCCCACCGGGAATTGCGACATATGCGTATGCATCAGCGACGATGCCATGGCGAAGGCAACGTTCACGCCTCCAGCGCCCCGGTTCTCCATAGCGTAGAGCTGGAGCGATCGCAGGTCCGGCACGAAATTGGCCTTCAGAACTCGCCGACCGGTGTCACCCAGGGAAATGACCTGGCCCTCGCCGAAATAGTCCGCATCCGCTTCGGCGAAGCGATCGTCGAAGACGAATGGGTTATCGAACATGAAGCGCTCGTTGCGAAAGAAGTTCATTAGCGTCGGCATGTTGTTGAAGCTCACGAAACGGGCCGGCTCGGTCCCGGTGTTGAAGTGCTGGTGGCGTGCGTTCATGGGGATGCCGATGAAGCTGCCCTGCTGCCACTCGACCACGCGTTTCGGCCCGGCCTCGTTCCAAACCGTCGTGGCGCCACGGCCGCAAAAGATGAAGATGAACTCCTCGCACATGTGCGCCTGCGGCTCCAGGTGACCCTCGGGAGCGATCTCGCACAAATAGGCTCCAGTCACGGGCGATGGTTTGGTGCCGAGGTTGATGAAGGCGCCACGGCCACCGAAGCGCGGCCAATCACCGAGCTCGACGTCACCGAGGTTCTCGATGCCGAACCCCGTCAACACCGGGATGCCCTCTCTGGACTGCCAACCCTGGTAGAAATCGGCCTCAGCGACGTCAACAGCCTGCATGCGTCCTCCCTCTGGCCCGAGCGGCTAACAACCCTCCTGCCATCGCGGCGTCACGGGGTCATCCATTGGCATCCATGGTACGCCGTGTCCCGAATGCCGGCCAGCAAGGCGACGACGAACGGGCGGGATCCCGGTCAGAGCGCGCCCTGCTCCTGGTAGTAGCCCACGGCGCCGGGGTGAAGGGGGACGTCGAGCGGGCAGGCGTCCGAGCTGACGCAGAGGTCGCGGAGCTCCACCGGGTTTGCCGAGTCCCACTGGACGAGCGGGCGCGCTCCGTCCAGCCCCTTCGCCAGTTGATAGGCCAGGTCGTCTGGCAGGTCAGCGCGGGTGAAGAGCGGCCAGCCGCTGAAGCTCACGGCCGTCAGGTCATCCGTCAGCTCGGGAAACTCCGCGCGATCGATGGGGATGAGCCGCCACCCCAGCTCCTTGAGCCGCGACTCCCCGGCCTCGCCCAGCGGCAGGAAGCGCATGCCGCACGCCAGGGCCAGATGGCCCCAGCCCGAGATCCCCTCGTCGAACACGGCGTCCACGGTGCCGTCTCGCATGCCCTGGATCCGCCGGGGATCGCGGGGCCCATCGATGAGTTGGAGGGAGCCGCCCCATCCCTCGATGTCGGCGAGGGAGAAACCGTAGGCGCTCAGCACCTGGTCCACCACGAACCGCGTCGTGTTGGTCGGGTCCGCGCGGACCGAGATCCGGAGCGGCGCTCGCTGCTCCTTGATGGCCGCGATCGAGGGGAGCCCGAATCGCTCCGCCACGGCAAACACCTGCCAGTCCAGAGACGGCATGACGCCGATGGCTCGCAGCGGGAGCGGCTGGGAATATGGCCCAAGTCCGCGGTAGGCCATGGTCAGGTAGGCGGACGGGTTGAACACGCCGACGTCGATGTCGCCACCCACGACGGCCTCGGCAACGTTGGGCGTGTCGGACGCCAGCGTCAGCCTGGGTGCGAAAGCCCCATCCTTGGGCGAGCCGACCGCGACGCGGATCTCGCGGAGCGGTCGTTCCGGATCGGCTCGATCGACCGCCATGGCCACAGCCATCTGCGCAATGGCAAAGGTTCGGATGTCCGGCGCATTGATGGGGCGGAAAGGGACAGGGTCCGTCGTGCTCGCAGATCGAAACGGGACCTGGTCAACCATGATTGCCTCCTTCGCCATTCTCGTCAATCGTGATGATGTCCCGGGTCGTCGCGAATTCGAGCGCCGTCCCCTGGGGTCCTTTCGACTTGATGAGGAAGCGGTTCTGCTCGCCGGGCAGACGCGCGCTGATGTGGCCGAACGAGCCCCGGGTGACGCCGCGCAGCCCCATGATTCGGCACGCCAGCGCCATCTTCTCTTTCCGCTCGCCAATCTCTTGCACTGTTGCCACCGGAACTAGCTCCGCGACCCGGCGAGCTGGGGCAGCGCGAGGTACTGGTGGAACCAGGCGAAGAGCCGCGACCAGGCTTCTTCCACAACCTCCGGTCGGCGGCGAGGCCCCTCCGCCGACATGAACCCATGGCCAACGCCCGGAAGAATATGGACTTCGTGCACCACGTCGTGATGGGCAAGCTCGGCCTCCGTCTCGCGCACCTCCTCGGGGGAGGGATGCCGGTCCTCCTCCCCATCGAAGACGATGACCGGACAGCGAATGTTCCCGGTCAGTTCGAGCGGGGATGGCCCGCCTTCGCCGCTGTGGACCCCGCCGCCGTAGAAGTCGGCCGCCACGCCAATGACCGGGCTACTCGCCGCCATGAGGTAGGACACGCGTCCGCCCATGCAGAAGCCCACGATTCCCATCGGACCCGGCTGCACGTACGGCTGCTGCTGCAGATGGCCGATCGCGGCGTTCACATCCCCGATCACCTGCGCATCGCTGAACGCGCGACGGCGCGTGTTCAGCTCGTTGAATGAGAAGCAGGCCGGCCCGCGGTGGAAGAGGTCAGGGACCGCGGCCAGGTACCCCTCCTCGGCCAGTCGCTCGGCGGTGTGGAGCTCAAAGCTTGCTATCCCGTGCATGCCCTGGATGACCAGGACCGCGGGCCGCGGGTCTCGGCCCTCGGGCGCGGCGATGTACGTCGGCATGGGGCCATCTGGGGTCTCGACGGAAACAAAATGATGGTAGACCGACATGGCTGCCTTCCTTTCTCCCGCGAGCGGCGCTCCGGGCACCAGGCGGTACATCGATTCAGGTCGGCGCGAGTCGCCGGGTCTCTACTTTAGCTGCCATGCGCACACCGCTTCTTTCGCCTGGACGGCCGCCATTCACCACGGTTTAATTCGGCCCGTGCGCTTGAGCCGGACCGCCGGCCACGCTATCGACACATCGGAGACAGAATGACCCCCGAGCCGATTCGCCACGGTACTTGGGATCTTAAGCCTTTGTCTAGCTGCGCGCGGTCCAACACGTCCGGGAACCCCAGCGGACACTGGTGACGAAATGCCCCTGCGATCCGCGGCGGGCCGAGCAGTGAACGAAGCCGGGTTTGCCAGGTGCGACGATGGCTTCGACGCGAGCCCCAGTGCGAGGTTCCGAACCAAGCTCGAGCGCGGCGACATGCGCCACTCGCAGCATGGACTCTTCATCTATGATGACGATGGCCTGCGCGATGTCCCGTTGACGGGCGGTCGCGCGGGCCGGCGGGCGGAGCTCGCCGAGCTGTACGGGGCGCTGGTCGAGGGCAAGCCCGTCTTCCATGATGGACGATGGGGCATGGCCACCCTGGAGGTGGTGCTCGCGATCATGCAGTCCGGTCGCGAGCGCCGCGAGATCATGCTCAATCACCAGGTCGCCGTCCCCGAGGACTACGACGCCGACCTCGAGGACCCGCTGGCCGACTGACTGGGAATGACGGAGGAGAAAATCATGGCACAACTCGTGTTGGGGCTCGGAAGCTCCCACGGCCCCACCATCCAGAGCGAGCCGGAGGAGTGGGCGAAGCTGGGGCGGAAGGACACCCGCGACCGCCGCTTCGACTACGAGGCGCTACTGCGTGATGCCCGCCCCGGCCTCGAGGATGAGCTCAAGCCTGAGCTCCAGCAGACGCGCCACGAGGCCAACCAGGCGGGCCTCAAGAAGCTCTCCGGGATCATGGACGAGGCCAACCTTGACGTCATCGTCGTCGTGAGCAACCCGCACCGCACCTGGGCCGACGACAACCAGCCGGTCTTCAGCATCTTTCGTGGCAATGTGCTGCCGATCCCCGATCCAAATGGCCCCAAGCGCGATCCCGACAAGGTCTACTTGCCCGAAGGGGATGCCAACCCGAAGCGCGACGTTCTGGAGCGCCCCGGCGAAGCTGCGCTCGCCAATCATCTGATCAGGACGCTCATCGAGGACGGGTTCGACGTCGGATGCACGACGCGTCTGCGTCCTGGATCCGCGTTGGACGAAGCTTTCACCCTGCTCTACGAACGGTTCACGCCGGATGGCAAGATCCCCATGGTGCCCTTCATGCTCAGCCGCTACCTCCCCAACCAGGCGACCTCGTCGCGCTGCTACGCGCTGGGCAAGGCGTTGGGCGAAGGGATCAGGTCCTGGCCAGAGAACAAGCGGGTGGGCATCATGGCGTCCGGTGGACTGAGCCACCAGATCATCGACGAGGAGCTCGACCGGGGCGTGATCGACGCGCTGATCGAGCGCGACGAAGCGCGCCTGTCTTCACTTGACGTCCCGCGGCTGAACCGCGCGGGCGGCACCCCGGAGATCCTGAACTGGGTGACCGTGGCGGGCGCTATGGACCCGATCGGGATGACGCTGGTGGACTACATTCCGTGCTATCGCTCGCCGGCCGGCACCGGCCACGGGGTGACGTTCGGCTACTGGCGGTAATCGTTTTTCGTTAAGCCCTGGCCGTCTGAAGGGCGACACAATTGCGCTGCGCAATTTGAGCACAACGATTCGGTGCAGTTGTTCAGAAATTACTGCCGAGCTCTCGGCCCGGCTCCGACGGAGGTGCCATGAACCCGCGGTGGCTTCGTTCGCAGATCGTCGTCGCGGCCGCGATGCTGGTCGTAGCTTGTGCGCCCGGCCCGCCGCCTGCTCGGGAAGCGGCTCCCGCGCCGGGCTCACCGGCCGCGCCCGCGCGGCGGAGTGTGGTCATTGCCTTCCCCGTCGAGCCGCCGACCGTGGAGCCGAGCATGGGTGCCGGCCTCGGCAACCGCGAGATGTCCTCGATGACCAGCGCCTTCCTCGCAATCCTTGGGCCCGGCGACGAGCCGCTCCCGTACCTTGCCGAAGAGCTACCCAGCATCGAGAAGGGGTCCTGGCGGCTGCTCCCCGACGGTCAGATGGAGACGACCTACCGGCTACGTCCCCAGGCCACGTGGCACGACGGCCACCGGCTCACAGCGGACGATTTCGTCTTCGGTCGGCAACTCCACCTGGATCCCGAGCTTCCGATTCGCTTCGCCCAGCTCGATCGCCGCATCCGCGAGATGCGGGCCGTCGACGATACGACGCTCTACATCCTCTGGCGCGAGCCGTTTTTCCGCGCGGGCGCCGTGACCGGTCCCTACCTTGCTCCGTTGCCGCGCCATATGCTGGGAGACATGTCGGCCAACGACCGCGACACCTACATCAACGGGCCGCATTGGCGCGAGCAGTTCCTTGGCGCGGGTCCGTACAAGATCGAGCGCTGGGAGCCGGGCGTTGAGCTCGAGCTGCGCGCGCACGATGGCTTCGTGCTCGGCCGCCCCCCGATTGACCGCGTCGTCCTCAAGTTCATCGCGGACGTGAACGTCGTGCTCGCGAACCTGTTGAGCGGTGCAGTGGACGTGGGGATCAGTGGCCAACTCAGCCTCGCGCAGACCGCGGCGCTCGAGCAGTCGGGCTGGGGCGGCCGCACCGAATACTGGTCGGGGATCCCGCGCTTTCTCGAATTTCAGACGCGCGACTGGGGCGACCTGCGATCGGAGGTGTTAGACGTGCGCGTCCGCCGGGCTGCGGCGCACGCCGTCGATCGCCAGGGCATCGTGGACGGCCTCTATGGTGGCCGGGCGCGAGTCGCGAATTTCTGGCTCTGGCCGGAGGATCCCGCCTACCCCGCGGCGGACCGGGCGGTCGTGAAGTATGACTACGACCCCGGTCGCGCCACCGCGCTCCTCCGGGAGGCCGGCTGGACGCGGCAGCCGGACGGCGCGGTGCGGAACCCGGCTGGCCAGGGGATCCACTGGCCCATCCTCAACGAGAGCGGCGAGTTCGAGCAGCTCGAGGCGGCCGTCCTCGGTGATCAGCTCAAGGCGATCGGCATCACCACGGAGATCCGCCGCATGACCTTCGCCGAGCAGCGCGATGGTGAGTTCCGCAGCAAGTTCCCCGCCCTCGCCTACAACCGGCGGAACATGGACTACGACGGTATGGTATGGGTCAAGGACCGGCTCAGCCTGCCCGAGAACCGCTGGGCCGGTTCGAACCGCAGCGGCTACGTCAATCCGGTCGTCGACGACCTCTGGCCGAAGATGATCGGGACTGTGGACCGCGCCCAGCGCGAGGCGTTGTTGATCGAGGCGGTCCAGGCGATCGCGCAGGACGCCGTCATCGTCCCCACCCACTTCCAGGTGGATGCCATGGCCTACGCCGACGGCCTAACCGGCATCCGCGAGCCCGCCCTCGGCACCCCCGGCGGAAGCGTCTGGAACACCTGGGAATGGCGCTGGCGTTAGGATCTGCTCCCTCTCCCTCTGGGAGAGGGCTGGGGTGAGGGCGTTGCCCCATCCCGTGAAGGCGTTGCCATCCCTTCCGCTTGGTCAGGATGTGGTCGTCTCTTCCAGAGCCTGGAGGATCCAGGCGATTACACCCTCCGTCTCACGCAAGATCTCGAGATTCGTGAACCTCAAAACTCGAATCCCACGGGATTCGAGGTATCGTCCCCGTTCCTCGTCTGCTCGCGCACCGGCCAACTCGAAATGCTGCCCGCCATCGGCTTCGATGGCGAGCGCGCAAGCTGCGCAGTAGAAATCGAGGATGTAGGGACCGAACTCATGCTGCCGGCGGAACTTGCGACCGCTCCACTCGCGGCTCCGGAGCAGCGCCCATAGCACTCGCTCTGGGTCCGTGGCCTCGCGCCGAAGCCGGCGAACGTCTTGGATGCGCTCAACGCCGCGTCTTCCGTTGCGAAAGTCCGTGGTTACGCCCTCACCCCAACCCTCTCCCAGAGGGAGAGGGAGTCTTTTCGACCACCTCGGTGTTCAGGAGGACGGAGCAGCCGGGGCAGTAGTGCTGCTCGAGGGCGAACTCCTCGAGCAGCGGCGCCATGAGCGCGCCGGCGCGAGTTGGCGGAAGCTGCTTGGCGTCGCAGGCGAGGGTCCAGTCCTCGGATTCCGCGCAGAGCACGTGGCCGCAGCGGACACAGCGCACGTAGTTGCCATCGAGGAGCTCGATGATCTCGAGGTTCTCCCGCAACGGGTGCCGGTTTGCTATCGCGGAGTCGCTGCTCGCGCCCCGACTCTTCCCGACCTGAGACCGCTCTTCCTGGCGCTCTTCGCGCAGGCGGGAATGGGCAGCCTCGGTTTCGGTCCGATTGAGCTCGCCGTTTGCAACGACCACGCCGTAGACCTGCAGCGCGGCATCTGGGGAGACGATCCCCTCCTGCACGTCGTGGAGGACCGCGGCTGGATCGCGGTCCAGCGGGTCACCGTAGCCGCCCCCGCTCGCGTTCGAGACGAAGAGGACGTCGTCCTCCCCCATCGCGAACTCGCGGTAGGGCAGCGGTACGGCTTCGCCGCCGATCGTCTCCATGTCCTCGGGCACCTCGCCGCGGCCAAGGATGTCGCGCACGTCCGTGCCCTGGTGGTGAATCAGCAGGCTTGGGGCACCCGGGTAGCCGCCAAAAACGCCGCGTCCAGAATTCCGTAGTCCCGCGACGCCGTAGGCGACCGCCCGAATCGAGTGCTCGGGCGCGTCGTGGATGGCCATAGCTACCTCCTGGCCGACGCCCCCGCGGTACTTGCCCGCGCCTCCCGCATCCTGCATGTGGCGGCGAAACAGGTAGAGGAAGGGGTAGTGGGACTCGAACCACTCCACGTCGTGGTCAGTCAGCATGCCGGATCCGCCCGAGTCGATGCCGTCGAGCTGGGCCCGCGCCCCGCCGCCGTCGAGCCCGCCAATCGAGGCCACGTAATACCAGCCGTACTGGTTTACCCCCGCGTGTCGGGCCCGCCGGTGACCGAGGTTCCGTGCGATGACCTCGGTTCGCCAGCGCTCGCTCGCGGCAACCATTTTTCCGAGCACCGCCTCGGCAACGAATTTCAGCGCCTGGCCGCCAGACGTCGTGTTGAGAGAAACCGGCGCAGGGGGCTTCGCATTCGCGATCGTGCCCTCGGGTGCGATGACCTCGAACGGCGCGAAGGCGCCGTGGTTCTTCGGGATATCCCAGCCGAGGAGACCCAGGAGGACGTCGTACACCGCGCCCACCGTCGCGTGGTACGGGAAATTGATGCCAACCTTCGCCTGCGGGTCGGTGCCGGTGAAGTCGAACACGAGGTGATCCGACGTCTTCGTCAGCGTGCAGACAACCCTCCAGGTGTCCGTCGTCTGGACGAATCCCTCGGCAAACCAGCGTCCGTCCGGGATCTCGCGCAGCCGGCTGCGGAGGATCTGCTCGGAGTAATGGATCATCTCTTCGGAAACGGCGTCGAAGAGGTCGGGTCCGTACTGCGCGCACAGCTCCTGGATCCGTGCGCGGGCGACGCTGTTCGCGGCGATCTCGCATTTCAGGTCGAGCGCCACCATCGCGGGCTGGCGCGTCATGTTCGTGAATGCGTCGAAGACGTCGCGCCGGATCTTGCCGCGCTCGATCAGCTTGATGCCGGGGATGCGTAGTCCCTCCTGGCACACCTCCGTCGCCCCAGGTGAGTTTCCGCCCGGCGACATCGCGCCGATGTCCGCGACGTGCACGAATGTCGCGCTCCAGGCCACGAGTCTTTCCTCGTAATGCACTGGCGAGATGATGTAGACGTCCGACTGGTGGATGGCCGCGACGTACGGATCGTTGAGCAGGAACATGTCGCCGGGCTTGATGCCTTCATCGTCCGCGAAGCGTTTGATGATGTGCTTCACGGCGAACGACGCGCATGCCACATGCCAGGCGAGCGACTCGCCGGCGGAAAGCACGTCCCCATTGGCTCGATAGAGCGTGCTGATGTAGTCGTGGCGCTGGGTGGTGTTGACCGTTCCGCCCACCCGCTCGAGGGTGACGCCGATCTCCTTCGTGATCTGATGGAGGCGATGCGACAGGATCTCGAATGTTACCGGGTCGACGGTACCGGTCGCCGGTTGCGCGGTCAACACATCAGCCTCCATCACTTTGCGAGGCCTCCAGGTTTTAGAAGGTACTCGCGGTTCCGGCCTCACCCCAACCCTCTCCCTGAGGGAGAGGGGGAAGCTATCACTAACTGCCCAGGTGCAGCCGAATGTTGCGGAACTCGTCCATCCTCGCACGATCGTTCGGGTTGACGACGATCGTCGTGATTGGACTCTCGATCACCGCGGGCCCCGCGATCTCCATGCCCGGCGTGATCTGCTCGAACTGGTACGTCGGCGTCGCGTGATAGTCGCCGTATTCCTGGAAGTAGATCTGGCGGTCGGTCTTGAATGCGGGCGTGGGGTCCTTCGAGCCAAGCGGGTGGCTGGAGATGTCCGGCCGCCGGAGCTGCCCGATCGCCCGCGCCCGGAAGCTGATCACGTCCTTGCCCGCCTCGCGGTAGCCCGATCCCTGACCGTAGGACTGCTCGTACAGCTCGTCGAAGCGCGTATCGAGCTGCTCCATCTCCTTGTCCGTCAGATCCCCTGTCCCGAGTGGGAGGGGCACGTTCAGCTCGTGGGTCTGGAAGCGGTAGCGCATGTCTGCCGTGCGCTGAATCAGAACGTCGTCCGCCGCGAAGCCCGCCGCGGCGAGGTCCTTACGACCGCGCTCGATGAGCCCGTTGAAGTTCGCGTTCCAGCGCTCGAGGCTGCCGGGGAACTCGATGTGATCCGACGTCCCGTACTCGTAGACAACGTCCGAGCTAATCAACCCCATCCCGCCCTGGACGGAGGCGGTTTCGGGGATCACGATCTCCGTGATGCCCAGCTCCGCGGCGTACCGGCCCGCGTGGACCGGGCCGGCGCCGCCGTAGGCGAAGAGGACGAACTCCCGCGGATCGTGGCCCCGCTCGATCGTTGCGCGCCGCACCAGATCCGCCATATGCGCGTTCGTGATGCGGAAGATGCCGCTCGCCGCTTCGACGACGCTCATGTTGAGCGGCTTCGCGATCTTCTCCTCGATCGCCCGGCGCGCACCCTCTGTATCGAGCGTCATGCGGCCGCCAAAGAAGTAATCGGCGTTCAGGTAGCCGAGGATGAGATCGGCGTCTGAAACCGTGGGCTCCGTGCCGCCAACGCCGTAGCAAACGGGCCCGGGCCGGGCGCCCGCGCCCTGGGGCCCAACCTTGAGCAGGCCGGTCTCGGGCTCGATCCAGGCGATGCTGCCGCCCCCAGCGCCGATCGACTCCACCCAGATCTTGGTGGAGAGGATGTTGTAGCGCATGATGACCGGCGCGTAGTCGCGCTCGACCTCGCCGTTGCGGATGACGCCGACCTTGAAGGTCGTGCCGCCCATATCCGCGGCGAGGATGTTCTCCTGCTTGATCAGCCGGCCCTGGAACGCGCTTCCCACGACGCCAGCGGCCGGACCGGACTCGATGATCCCGACCGCGTTCTTCGCGCTGGCCTCGGTGTCCAGCACGCCGCCGTACGCCTGCATGACCATCGGCGCCCGGCGCAGCCCCTTCGATCCGAGAATGCCGCGCAGGTTGGCCAGGTACTGGTTGATCGTCGGGCCGATGTATGCGTTGAAGACGGTCGTCACGGTGCGCTCGTACTCGCCGAGGAACGGCGCCACCTCGCACGACAGGCTGAAGAAGCAGTCGGTGTGCCTGGACATCAGGATCTCGGCGAGGCGCCGCTCGTGGCCGTCGTTCTTGATCGACCAGAGGCAGCAGATCGCGAAAGAGCGCACGCCCTTCGCGACGAGGTCGTCGATGACCTGCTCGGCTTCCTTCTCGTTGAGCGCGATGATGACGGCGCCCTTGTAGTCGACGCGCTCGGTCACCTCGCCAATGAGCTGGCGTGGCACGATGGGATCCGGTTTCTTCAACGCCGAGAGGTGCGCGGCCTCCACCTCGGTCAAGCCTTCGGTCGTTTTGCCGCGCATCATCAGAATGGTGTCGCCGAACCCCTTCGTTGTGAGGAGGCCGGTCTTGGGGCCGGAGCGCGTGAGCAGTGTATTGTCGCCGACCGTGCAGGCGTGGAAGAAGAGCCGGGTCGACCCGAGGAGCGCTTCCTCGTTGCTGAGGCCGAGCCGCTCAGCGGCATCACGCACCGCGTTCAGCGCGCCGTCGGCGAAATCGGGCGGTGTCGACAGGGCCTTACCCACCGTGACCACGCCGGTTTCGTCGACTGCCACGCAGTCCGTGAAGGTGCCGCCGATATCCACGCCAACGACATATTCCATGTCTCGCTGCTCCCCACCGCGATGTTGTTTGCGAGATGCAGTGTACCGTCCCGCCCGGATGCGGGCACGAAATTTTTGGGGCCGCCATGAAGCCGGTACGGGCTGTCGTTGCTTCCTTCAGGCGGCCGAAGCGCCATCCATTGGCGACGGGTTGGGTCCGAGGAGCTGCGAACGGCCCAGGAGGGGGCCACATCCATGACGGCGCCATTCCAGGACCTGCGCGAGTTCATCACAGCCCTTTCGGCCGCCGGCCAGCTTCGTACCGTCCGCGGGACCAATCCCGATCTGGAGATCGGTGCGATCGTCGAGCTCAATCACGAACACGATGGGCTAGCCCCTTTTAGGCGTGTTCGTCGCGGATCCCCGCGTAATCACGTCGCCCACTCCCAGCGGTCGACCCGCTGCAGCCCGAATCCGCCGTCTGGCGTCATGCGGATGACGACGCCGCGGATCTCTGACGTAAAGGCGTTGACCGTGACGGTAAAGAAGCTGGGGATACCTGCCACCTCATCGGCCATCAGCCGCTCCATCTCACCCGTGTAGGCGTTTCGCTGGTCCGGATCCAGCGTCGTGTCGTAGAGCTGCCAGAGGCGATCGTAGCCGCGCTCGACCAGCCTCCGCGAATGTTCCCGCCCCAGCGGTTTTCCGGTCGCGGCACGTCAGCACTGACGAAGCCGCTGAGGGCACGCGCCCCCAGACCGCTGCGGGCGAGCCCCTGGTCGGAACGCCCGGAATGATTGTCGGAGGGCCTGGGCGAGCGGCATGACGCACGGGAACGGTCCAGACCGCCTCGGCGGTAGCCATCCACGAAGACCTCGTTCTCCCGTTGCGAACCGGAGAGTGCAGCCACCTCGAGCCGTAACGGCTCACCGTGGGAGCGAGATAGAAACCATCTGGTCCCGAGTCATGCCGGCTTCCTCGAACGCTTGTTGGGCCAGCCGCGGGTCGTACGGCTCCTGGCTGGCAGTTACGACCTGCGCTCGGCGCGCGATTTGCGCCCCTGGCCGTGCGGAATATACTCTGGACCCGCTCAGATTCCATAAGTTGACTGCGAGGACGCCTGCGAGATTCGCGTCGCTCTGGGGCCGTCCGCCAGCCATGACAGATTCCCCCCCCTGGTGTAGGTGAGGGCGAGGGGGAAATCACCGATGAAATTCGATTACTACCTGCTCGACCCACTTCTGACCCGATCTGACGGCCCGCCCGCGCGGACGACCCTATTACGGCAACGCGGAGAGGAGACTGGTGGAGACTTATGCAGGCTCTCGCTGACGTCCAAACGCGGACGGTGGATCCGTTTACCTTTGAAATTCTGTCCCACCGACTCCATCAGATCACGAAAGAGATCGGAATCACCCTCGAGCGGGTCGGGGGCACCGTCCTGACCACCCAGCGCCACGACTACATCAATGCGCTGTATCGCGGAAACGGCGACATCCTCTCGGCGGGAGAGGGGATCGCCTGGCACGTGGCGTGCGCCTCGTTCGCGGTGAAGCACATCATCAAGCGCTTCGCCGACGATGAGGGCATCGACCCCGGCGACATGTTTCTCCTCAACGATCCCTACGTCGCGGCGGTCCACCAGTCGGACGTGTACATCATGGCCCCGGTCCACGTTGATGGTCGCCTCGTGGCCTGGAGCGCGACGTTCGTGCACGTCATGGACATCGGAGCGCGGTCCCCCGGCGGCTTCTCGCCGGGTGCGACCGAGGTCTGCCAGGAGGGAATTCGCATCGCGGGGATCAAGCTGATCGAGCGCGGCAAGCTGCGCCGGGACGTCTTCGACGCCATCACGAACATGACGCGAAACCCCGTCATGGTCGGGCTCGACTTGAAATGCGAGATTGCCGCCAACAGCGTGGCCCGGAAGCGTATGGAAGAGGTGTGCGCCCAATACGGGGCTGATCTCGTCGAAGCCGTGTCGGCGGATATGATCCGTTACTCGGAGCAGGTGCTCCGCCGCAGGCTGCTGGAGATCCCGGACGGGTCGTGGGAAGCATCCGCCGAGATCCAGGCGTCCGGCACCTGGACCGTGAAGGTCAAGCTGACCAAAACGGGCGACCGGCTCCTCTTCGACTTCACCGGTAGCGATCCTCAGGCGAACGTTGGTGTCAACTTCCTCTACCACGCCACGTTTGGCGCCTGCTACTCGGGCCTGATGTCCATCCTCGGCTGGGACGTCCCGCGCAACCATGGGGCCTTCGCCCCCATCGAGGTGATCGCCCCGCCGGGCACGGTCGTAAACGCCGTTCCTCCCGCTCCCGTGTCGATGAACACGACGGGAGCAGGCCCGGTGGTTAAGTACGTGGCGGACCTCGTCCTAACTCAGATGGTCGCGGCGAGCGATCGCTGGCGCACCGAGGTCATCGCCAAGGGAACGGGCCACCTCCGGGCCCAGCACGCTGGCATCAGCCAGCGCGGCTGGTACTACGTCGGCATGTTCGGCGGCATCGACGGGAGCGGCGGCCGCGGCGACGCGGATGGCGTCGATTGCGGCGGCGGCGTCATGACCGACCACAACGTCGAGTGGTTCGAGTCGCAGTACCCGTTCCTGTATCTCTTTCGCCGCAACATCAAGGATGGCGGCGGACCGGGCAAGTTCCGGGGCGGCGTCGGCCAGGAGCTCGCGCTCACAATCCATGACGCTCCCGAGGGCCGAATCAAGGGCATACCCTTTGGCGTCGAAGGGCCTCGCAACTCCGGGCAGGGACTCTTCGGCGGCTATCCCGCGCCGCCCAGCCTGCTCACCATGCGCAAGGGGAGCGACGTCGGCCGGCTGATGGCTGAGGGCTGCTCGGTCGACGATATCGGCACCCTCGGAGGCGAGGCGATTAGCCTGCCGTTCCGCGAGTTCGAGCTCACGACGAACGACGTCCTCTTCAACAGCAATAGCGGGGGTGGAGGCTACGGCGATCCACTGGAACGGGAGCCCGAGATGGTTGCCACGGACGTCGAGCAAGGGATCGTGTCGGACGACATCGCCCGCCGCGTCTACGGCGTGGCGCTAAAGGGCAACAGGGTCGACATGGAGGAGACCGCGACGCTCAGGTCACGGCTGCGCGAGGATCGCCAGGAGGCGATCACCCTGACGGGCCGGCGGCGCGCGAATGGGTCAGCCAGCAATCACGATCATTTACCGGCGGATCATCCGCTCCGCGAAGGTCTCGAGATCGCAACCAATGAGGGCACAGCCTGGGTCCGGTGCGCACACTGCAAGCTGTTGCTTGCTCCGGAGGGTGAGGACTGGGCGGGCTCGTGCGATCGCAACCTGCTTCCCCCTACCATTGCAGGGCCCCTGATGCAGCCTTTGGAGGATCGATATCTCCTGGAGCAAATCTACTGCCCCGCCTGCGCGGCGCTGATCAATACCGACATTGTTGAGGTCGAATAGCGTGCCGGCCCGCACGCGAGGGTGCATGGTGGCGCTTGCGCTCGCGACGGCGCTCCTTGGCTGTCAGACGCCCGCGACGTCCCCCGCCACGCAGAGCCAGATCGCGCAACCAGCCAGGCCGGCTCCGCCGAAGCGCGTCGTCGCGGCGATCACCGCGGACCCAGTCGCCCTCCGCGCCTCGATCAACATCGCGGGTGGTGCGACCGGTGCGGGCGGCGCCGGGCTTTCGACGGTAGAGGAGCTGATGCACGTCGGGCTCGCGACAATGGACAACGCGGGCCGATTGCAGCCCCGGCTCGCCGAGGCTGTCCCGAGCGCGGAAAACGGACTCTGGAAGGTGCTCCCCGATGGTCGAATGGAGACGACCTGGAAGATCCGATCCAACGCGCGCTGGCACGATGGCGTCGCCTTTACGGCTGACGACATCGTCTTCACGGCGCAGGTCGGGTCGGATCCGGAGGTGCCCTACTTTCGTGATGCGGCCTACGAGTCGGTTGAGCGGGTGACGGCGCCGGATCCGCAGACCGTCGTCATCACCTGGAAACGGCCATTCATCGAGGCGGATCAAGCCTTTCGGAGCGCCATCCCCGGCTCGCCGCTGCCCAAGCATCTCGTCGCGAGCGCCTACGCCGACGATAAGTCGACGCTGGAGCAGATGCCGCTCTGGGGTCCCGAGTTCATCGGGACCGGGCCCTTCCGCCTGCGGGAGTTTGTTCGGGGCAGCCACGTGGTCCTGGTTGCCAACGATTCCCATGCGCTCGGGCGTCCCAAGCTCGACGAGATCGAGGTGCGATTCGTCCCCGACCCGACCACGCTGCAAGCAAACGTCCTCGCCGGAACGGTCGAGCTGACGTTCGATCGGACCGTCTCCCTGGATCAGGCGCTGCAGATCCGTGGCGAATGGAAGGATGGCCGGGTCGAATGGTCCTCGTACCTCTGGATGGCGATCTATCCCCAGTTTCTCAACCCGAGGCCGACGCTTGTCACGGACACGCGGCTTCGGCGAGCCCTCATCCAGACGATCGATCGCCAGGAGCTGGTCGACAGCCTGCAGGCAGGGCTCGGCACGATCGCCCACAGCATCCGTTTGCCGGATGAGCCCGAGTTCGAAGATGCCCGGCGGGCCGTCGTGCGCTACGAGTACGATCCGCGTGCGGCGAGCGCGCAGTTGCAACAGTTGGGATACAGCGCGGGGTCGGACGGCGTCCTGCGTGACGCGAGTCAGCAGCCCCTGGCGTTCGACCTTCGCTACACGTCGTTTGAGATCGAGACCAAGACGGCGCTGGCAGTGGCCGATTACTGGAAACGCGCCGGGATCGCGGCAGAACCGGTTGCGATCCCCCAGCAGCGAGCGCAGGATCGGGAGTACTTCGCCACCTATCCCGCGTTCCTGGTGATCGGCAATCCAGACAACCTGAAGGCGCTTACGCGGGTGCGCGCCAGCCAGATCCCGCGGCCCGAATCCAGCTTCGTCGGGCAGAATTGGGCCCGCTACACGACGCCCGAATTCGAGGAGCTGCTCAGCTCCTACTTCGTCACGATTCCAAAGGGGGATCGAGGCGGTCTCGTGTCGCGGATCGTGCACCATCTGACTGACGAACTGATCTGGATGAGCCTCTATTACCGCGTCGAGCCCACCCTGATCCCCAACCGCATCCGGAATCCCCTGGGACGAGGGCACGACTCCACGCAGGCCTGGAACGCGCACGAGTGGGAGGCAGTCCAGTAAGAGGCGAACTGGGTCCTGACGGATACCGTCGGCCTGCAGGTCACCTAGCCGTAACACTATCACGTGAGGATTGAAGAGAATGAGCGAACGCCCGAGATCTCCGAAGCATTTCCGGCTCGGCGTATTCATGCCGGTTGGCAATAACGGCTGGATTATGTCGAAGAACGCGCCTCAGTACCAGCCCACCTATGAGCTAAACAAAGAGGTCGCCCTCTTCGCAGAGAAGATCGGGTTCGACTACATCTTCTCGATGGCCAAGTGGAGCGGGTACGGCGGTGACACGCAGTTCTGGGAGAGCACGCTCGAGTCCTTCAGCCTGATGTCGGCCCTGGCGGCGGTGACGACCCGCCTCCGCCTCGTGGCTTCGATTTCTCCGATCCTGGTTCACCCCACGGTCGTGGCCAAGATGGCGGTGACCTTCGACCAGATCTCCGGCGGCCGGGCGGGAATCAACATCGTCAGCTCGGATAGTGAGTACGCGCGGATGGGCCTCTATCCCAAAGATTTCTTTTCCTACCACCACGAGTACAACACGGAATGGCTGGCGGCCGTGAAGCGTTTATGGACCGGTGAGCGAGTCGACCTCGCCGGGAAATACTTCACGCTGACCGGATACTCATCGAATCCGCGGCCCGTCCAGCAGCCGTGGCCGACCATCGTCTATGCCACGAGCTCAGAACCGGGCTTTCGTTTCGTGGCCGAGCACTGCGATGAAGCATTCCTCTCCTTCCGGGATCCGAAGCGGAATGAGACCAGCAAGCGGATCAAGGAGATGGCACGTCAGAACGGGCGCAGTGTTAAGACCCAGTCGAATACGTGTCTCATCCTGGGGTCGACCGATGAAGAGGCGCAGCGGATGCTCGCGCACCTCCGCGCGGGAGCCGACCTGGAGGCCATCGCGAACGTCTACGGCCGGACAGGCGACTACAGCAAGGAGGGCCTGGAAGCCGATTGGAGCGCGGAAGAGCGGCGCGCGCGGGGGCAACAGGTCCTCGATGAGCGGGCCGCGGCGCTCTTTTATGGCAGCTCCTTCGTCGGCGGCCCGGAGCGCATCGCCGATGCCATTGAAGACATGGCTGTGAACGGCGACATGGATGGACTCCTGCTCAATTTCCCCGACTTCATCGAGGGGCTGACGAAATTCAACGAGCAGGTCATGCCCTTGCTGAAGCAACGGGGGCTGAGAGATTGAGCGACGCTTGGGGGGAGATGTGAACGCCACCGACCGCCTGGATCCCAAACGGACCTGCCTTCTTTTCTTCGATACGTCGAACTTGTTCGTGAACGGCCCATCGCTTCAACCCAAGGATCGGCCGCCGGCCGGGGCTCTGGCGGTTGCCAACTGGCAACGCCAGCTCGCCCGGGCCCGCGAGCTAGGCATGATGGTGGCCTACGCGCTCACGGGGCACCGCCCGGACCAGCTTACGGCCTTCCCTCGTCTCACGGACATGGACACCGGCGGCAGCCCCTACCCGGCGGGACCGAAGCGGCAGGGTCCCAGTCGGGCAGTTGAGGGGTCTCCCGAGATGGCCGTGGTCGACGAGATCGCTCCGCAACCCGAAGACTATGTGGTTTGGAAGCCCCGCTGGAACCCATTCCATCAAACGGCCCTGGACCTCGCACTTCGGGTGCGTGGCATCGATACCATCGTGCTGAACGGTGGCTCGATCGAGGTCGGCGTCGCCGCGACCGTCTATGCGATCCAGGCGCACGACTACGACCTGGTCGTGGTCTCCGATGGATGCACCTCGCGCCACGCGGACTGCGAGGACGTCCTGATGCAGCGCATCTTCCCGCTCATCGGGCTGGTGCGCACTACCGATCAGGTGCTCCAGATGCTCGAAACGGGCGAGAAGCGAGGATTCGCGTAGGGGGCGTTCCGATGCGGGAAACCATCTGTCGCAGCTCACGAGATCGCCTCGCCATCGTATTCCTGGCGTTCGCCATACTGACGCCCGGCTGCGTCGCTTCTGGGGCGAGCTCGCCGAGTCAGCAGCCGGAGAGTCGCGGTGATCGCCCAGCCACCGTCCGCCGCCTGGCGGCCGCCATCATGGGCGACCCGCCCGCGTTGCGCCAAACCGTGGCCACGAGCGGGAGCACGGGCCAGATTGCGGGGCTCGATACCGTGGAGGAGCTGCTCAACGTCGGGCTCGTTACCGTGGACCACATGGGGCGGCTCCATCCCCAGCTCGCCGAATCCGTACCAACGGTTGAGAACGGCCAGTGGAAGCTGCTGCCCGATGGACGCATGGAGATCCTGTGGCGCATTCGACCCGGCGCCCGTTGGCACGACGGCACGCCGTTTACCGCGGACGATGTCGTCTTCACGGTCCAGGTTGGGGCGGACCCCGAGGTCCCGCTGTTCGCCGACCCGATCTTCGATTTCATCGAGAGCATCGAGGCTCCCGACGCGCGCACGGTCCTGACGCGCTGGAAACAACCGTACATCGAAGCCGACGCAGCGTTCCGCAGCGGTACGGCAACGGCACCTCTCCCTCGCCATCTCCTGGCGAGCGCGTATGCCACCGATAAGGCGGGCTTCGGCCAGGTGCCCTACTGGAGCTCCGAGTTCGTGGGCACGGGTCCCTATCGGCTCAAGGAGCTCGTTCGCGGCAGCCACCTCATCCTCGAGATGAACCCGGAGTACGTGCTGGGGCGCCCCAAGGTCCCCGAGATCGAGGTGAAGTTCTTCCCGGACCCGAACATCCTCCTCGCCAACATCCTGGCCGGATCCGTCGAGATGACCCTGGGCCGGGCGCTGTCGATCGATCAGGCGCTCCAGCTCCGCGACGAATGGAAGGAGGGCCACGTCGAGACGGCGTATGTGCTGTGGTCCGCGGCCTTCCCGCAGCTCATGAGTCCGAGCCCGGCCATCGTCGGCGATGCGCGCTTCCGGCGCGCCCTCATGCATGCGGTGGACCGCCAGCAGCTCGTTGACACCCTGCAGGGAGGGCTGGGCTGGGTTGCCCACAGCATCCACTACCCGGACATCCCGGAGTACAAAGAGGTCGACAGCGCCATCGTCAAATACGAGTACGACCCTCGAAAAGCCCGGGCGCAGATCGAGCAGCTTGGCTACACCGCGGGCCCGGACGGCATTCTGCGTGACGCCAACCAGCAGCGGCTGGCGGTGGAGGTCCGGCACACCACTTTCGACATCGAGGTGAAGACGGCGCTCGCCGTGACGGACTACTGGCAGCGGGCGGGCGTCGCGGCCGAGCCGACGCCGATCACGCCGCAGCGCTCCCGCGATCGCGAGTATCGGGCGAACTTCCCGGGCTTCGAGCTGTTTGGAAACCCGGGTAACTTGCAGGCCTTGGCAAGAATCCGCATCAGTCAGACTCCGCTGCCGGAGAACGGCTACACGGGAACCAACCGCACGCGCTACGTCAATCCCGAGTTCGACGCCCTGCTCGAGCGGTATTTCAATACGATCTCCAAGGTGGAGCGCGCACCCCTCGTCGCGCAGATCGTCCACCATTTGACGGATGAGGTGATCTGGATGGGCATGTACCACCGGGTCGATCCATCGGTCATTCCCAACCGGATCCGCAACGTCTGGCCGCGGACGGACGAGGCCACGCAAGCGTGGAACGCCCACGAGTGGGAGCCCGTGCCGTGATCGGCGAACGGTCCCGACCGGCATGGCTCCTGGTGCTTGCGCTTATCGCGGTGACGGCGTGCGGTGCCCCGCCGGCTCCCTCGCGGGCATTGCCCAGGGACGTCCACGAAACCCAGGCAGCGCGCCCGACCGTGCGGATCACCGCGGCGATGATGGGTGAGCCGAAGATCCTGACGACCCAGTTCAGCCCCACCGGGATCGGCGGCTCGATCCCGGGCGTCGACTCCCTCGAAGAGCTCCTGCACGCCGGCATGTCGGTGCTCGACGGCCAGGGCCGCCTCAAGCCCCAGCTTGCCGAGAGCGTGCCTACGCTCGAGAACGGGCTCTGGAAGGTCGCCGCCGACGGCAGGATGGAGACGACCTGGAAGATCCGACCGGGAGCGTCCTGGCACGACGGGACGCCCTTCACGTCAGATGATCTCGTCTTTACCGCGACGGTCGTTCGCGACCGCGAGCTCGCCATGCTCGGCAATCCGCTCTACAGCGCCATCGAGCGGGTGGAGAATCCGGACCCCAGGACGCTGACGATCGTCTGGCCCCGGCCATCGGTGAACGCGGACATGATGTTCACGCGGCTGCGTGCGATGCCCTACCCCAAGCACCTGCTGGAACGCACGTACCTGGACAACAAGGCGGCCTTTACCGACGTTCCGTACTGGGGCGATGACTACGTCGGCGCGGGTCCGTTCAAGCTAAAGGAGTTCGTTCGGGGCAGCCATCTCGTCCTGGAGGCGAACGAGAGCTACGTCCTTGGGCGTCCCGCGATCGACCAGATCGAGGTGAAGTTCGTGCCGGACGCCAACGCGCTCATGACGGTCGTCCTCGCGGGGGCCGCGGAGCTGACGCTGGGCGCAAGGTTCTCGCTTGAGCAGGCCGTCCAGGTCCAAGAGCGGTGGACCGACGGCACGGTCATCGACAGTCCGGCGGGCTGGCTCTCGCTGTACCCGCAGTTCGTCAATCCCAGCCCCGCGGATTGGCGACCTGCGCTTTCGGCAGGCCCTGCTCCACGCGATCGACCGCGGGGCGCTCGTGGATAGCCTGATGTATGGTCGGACAACGCTGGCCGACGCGCCATTCGCCCCGAACCACCCGGACTACCGCGCGTTGGAGAGCAGCTTCGTCCGCTACCCGTATGACCGCCGCCAGGCGGAGCGGCTGCTCGCGGACCTCGGCTACAGCAAAGGCGCGGACGGAATCCTTATCGACGGCTCAGGTCGGCGCCTGGTGGTGGAGGGGCGGGCGACCGCGCAGATCGAGTCGAACGTGAAAGCACTCGCCGCGATATCCGACTTCTGGCAGGCCGTTGGCGTCGGCGTCGAGCAGGTGGTCATCCCGAACCAGCGCACCTCGGATCGCGAATATCGGCACAGCCGCCCTGGCTTCGAGGTGCTGCCCACCCCGACGGGCAACAATCCGGATCACTTCTCCTACTTCCACAGCTCCCAGGTGCCGCTCGCGTCCAACAACTTCGTCGGGTTCAACCGCAGCCGCTACAGCGATGAGGGCCTGGATGCGCTCATCGACCGCTACTACGCCACGATCCCGCGCGCTGACCGCGTCGAGATCCTGCGCCAGATCGCACGCCACATCACGGAGCAGCTCGCGGAGATGGACCTGTACTTCACGACCGGGCACACGTTCGTCGGCCGCCGCCTGCGCGGCGTCGGAGGGCGCGCCCTGCAGGCGACCGAAGTCTGGAACGCGCCGGAATGGACGGCCGGGGCGATGCTCTAGACTTTCAACCGGGCGAAAATCTCATCCAGCGCTACGCTGAAGCCCGGCAGTACGTCTCCACCGTCGAGCGTGGCACCCGAGGTGAGGATGACCGCTTCGTGCCCAGGGGTGAGCACCGCCACCGTGGCCCGTACCGGATCGATGACCCAGACCAGCCGCACCCCATGGAGCAAGTAGAACTGGATCTTGTCCACGAAGCGCGCCATGTCCTGGTCGGGCGACAGCACCTCGACGGCCAGGTCCGGCGCGGCGCGGTGATAGAGGTCGGCGGTGAGCCGCTCCCTGGCTATGTAGACAAGATCGGGGACGAAGACCCGCACGTGGCCCGGCGGGCCGAAGATGCAGCGAAACTCGGGCAAGACCTGGCCAAGCCCGGTCCGCTCGAGAAACGGGAAGAGCACGGCAATCAGATACCCCTGGATCGCGGAGTGCAAACGGTTCGGCATCGGCTTCTGCACCGCCTCCCCACATGCATATTCGAGGGCCGGCTTGGTGTCGTCGTCAATGCTCAGGAACTCGTCGAGCGTGAGCTTGGATGTGGTAGCCATAACAATTCCTCGTGCATACCTCTTGCGGCGAGTGTAGCACCGCCTGCGCGCCCCCGTCCTCCCCCCTCAGCCGGCCTGCGAGCGCACGTGTTCCAGGAGGGGCCGGATCTGATCGGCGCCTTCGTTCACGACAACTGAGGTATCGAACAGCGCGCCGCACGCCGGGCATAACTGCTGACGCACGCGCAGGTGCCCGAGCCCAGCGCTGGACCAACCGGAGCCGAGCCTGTCCAGACCAGAGCACACCGCCGCGGCGCCGCCCGCCCAATCCTGGCCCGCCGGACCGAGGACCCAGCCGCATTTGGCGCAGCGAATCCAGCGGGAGGTCGCGCCCTCCGCCACCTCGAGGCCGGCGGTGATCGGGTGCAGCCGCTTGAGCTCGCCATCGGCCGAGGCGCCGCGCGATTCGGGAATGCTCCCTTCGCTTCGCCGCTGAACGCGCAGCGTCGCGCGGGTGCGCTCGGTTGCCGCTCGATCAACGCTGTCCTCGTCGAGCGCAACGCCGTAGACGGATTGCGCCACCTCGGATGACACGAGACCCTGCTGCACGTCGGTGAGGACGAGAGCGGGGTCCCGATCCAGCGGATCTCCGAACCCGCCGCCATTGGAGCTTCGCAGGAAGAAGATGTCCGACTCCTCGAGGTCGAAATCGCAGTATGGGAGCACGCGCGGCTGGCCTCCGAGCGCTTCGAGGTCCACGGGCGCTCGCCCCCGCGCGAGCTCCTCGTCGACATTAGTGCCCTCGTAGTGCATCAGCACGCTGGGCGCGCCGGGATACCCGCCGAACACGCCGCGCCCCGAATTCCTGGTGCCTGCGACCCCGTAGGCTACGCCCTTCACTCGCCCGGTCGGGGCATCGTGCACGATGATGCCCACCTCATCGCCTGCGCCACCGCGCAGCCGGCCAGCGCCGCCGCCGTCCAGAACGTGGCGCCGGAACAGGTACATGAGGGGGAAGCTCTGTTCGACCCACTCCACGTTATGGACCGTGATGACGCCGCCGCCGGTGTCGACGCCGTCGCAGGTTGCCGTGGCGCCGCTGCCACCGAGGCCGCCGAAGGTGGACACGTAGTACTGCCCGTACTGGTTCGTCCCGGCGTGGCGGGCCCGGCGGCCGCCCAGGCTTCGGGCCATCACCTCGTCCCGCCATCTGTCGCTGGTGGCGACCATCTGGCTCATGACGGACTCGGCCAGGAACTTGACCACGGCAGCGCCGGAGGTCGTGTTCAGCGACACCGGCGCCGGGGGCTGCGCGTTCACGATTGTCCCCACGGGCGCGATGAGCTCGATCGGCCCGAGCGCGCCGTGGTTCTTCGGCAGGTCCCATCCGAGGAGCCCCTGGATCGCGGCGTAGCAGGCGCCGAGCGTGGCATGGATCGGGAGGTTGATTCCAACCTTCGCCTGCGGGTCCGTACCGGTGAAGTCGAACACGAGCTGATCACCCGTCTTCGTGAGCTTCACGCAAACGTTCCAGCTTTCGCTGGTCTCGATGGCGCCGGAGTCGGTCCAGCTCCCGTCGGGAATCTCGCGCAACCGGCTCCGCAGAATTCGCTCGGAGTACCGGTTCATCTCGGCCGACACCGCGTCGATGAGGTCGGCACCGTACTGCTCGCACATCGCCTGGACCCGAGCGCGCGCCACGTTGTTGGCGGCGATCTCGCACCTGAGATCCAACGCCACCATCGCCGGCTGCCGTGTCATGTTGATGATCGCGTCGAAGACGTCCCGCCGCAGCTTCCCGCGCTCGACGAACTTGATGCCGGGAATGCGGACGCCCTCGTGGCAGATCTCGGTCGCGTTCGGCGAGTTCCCGCCCGGTGACATCGCGCCGATGTCCATGACGTGGACGAAGGTCGCGCTCCACGCGACGAGCCGATCGCCAACGTGGATCGGCGAGATCACATACACGTCGGACTGATGGATCGCCGCGACGTACGGGTCGTTGAGTAAGAACATGTCGCCTGGGAAGATGCCGTCGTCATCTGCGAAGCGCTCGATGATGCGCTTGACCGCGACGCTCGCGCAGGCGACGTGCCACACAATCGACTCGCCGGCGCAGAGCACGTCGCCGTTTGGTCGGTAGAGGGCCGTCATGTAGTCGTGCATCTGCGTCGTATTGACGGTGCCACCGACGCGCTCCAGCGTCACCGCGATCTCCATGCTGATCTGATGGAGCCGGTGGGACAGGATCTCGAAGGTGATGGGGTCGACGGTCGTGCCGTTCTCGCTCCGCGGCTCTGCCATCTTGGACTCCTTCGCCGACCAGGGCCGGCAACATGCGGCTGCCCCGTTCCGTGCACATTGTCCATAGGCGGGATCCCGCGTTCGCGGCGATTATTGTCCGAACCGAGCGGCCCGTCCAGCGGAGGCGCGCCTTTGCCAGCTCGCTGAGGGGGTACGACGGTGCGACCGACCGCGTCTCCAGAACGAGGAGCAGCAGCGTGCGTCGCAAGATTGGAACCCTTCTGCTGGGGTGCGCCGTACTGATCGCCGGCTGCGCGGGCCGCGATTCGGTATCCCCAACGGCGCGGAACGGTGAACCACGCGCCGCTCCGGTCCACCGCTCCATCGTTGCCGGGGTGAAGACGCCGCTGCCCTTTCTCCACCGCCAGATGAATCCGACGAATACGAATGCTGGAGGTGGCCCCGAGGTCGTCGATTTGGTGAGCTCAGGACTCACGGTCGTGGACAACCAGGGCGAGCGCATCCCGCAGCTCGGCGAGGTCGTACCGTCCGTCGACAACGGCCTCTGGAAGCTGTTGCCGGATGGCGCGATGGAGCTGACGTGGCGGATCCGCCCGAACGCGCGCTGGCATGACGGCGCGCCGCTCACGGCCCAGGACCTCGCCTTCACCATCCAGATCCATCAGGACACGGCATTTCCCGTGCTGCGCAACCGCGTCTTCGAGCTGCCCGATCCCTTGGCGCTGCTGATTTCGATTTGACAAGCCAGAATGTCGCTGTCATGCTGGCCGCTGAAGAATAGAGCCGCGGAGCGCGGCAGGATAAGGGAGGCGGACATGGCGTACCAACTCGAAGGCGAGCTCCTTGAGGTCTGCAACTGCAACGTGCTCTGCCCCTGCTGGATTGGCGAAGATCCCGACAATGGCACGTGTGATGCCGTGCTCGCATACCACATCACTAGCGGCAACGTCGACGGGGTTGACGTCTCGGGGCGGACGGTTGTGGCGCTAGGCCACATCCCCGGCAACGTGCTCAAGGGCGATTGGAAGGTCGCGTTGCTGGTGGATGATCAGGCAAGCTCCGAACAGTTCCAGGCCATCACCAACGTGTGGTCCGGCAAGCTCGGCGGGCCCGTCGCAGATCTCGCGAGCCTGATCGGCGAAGTCGTGGCCGTGGAGCAGGTGCCGGTCGCGTTCGAGGTCGAAGAAGGACACGGCACGCTGCGAGTTGGCTCCCTCGTTGAGGCCGAAATGGAACCCTACCACGGCCCGACCGGGGAGGTGACCACGCTGAATGAAAGCATCTTTACGACAATTCCTGGCGCGCCGGCCTGGGTGAGCAAGGCTTCGACCTATAAGCGGCAAGGCGCGAAATACGGGCTCGCCGACATCGACCTCAAGGGCCATAACGCCATCCAGGGCACCTTCCGCTTCGCCGCGTAGCCGTTTCGGGCACCGTATCCTGACGGCGGCGCAGACGGGGTAGCCAACCCATGCAAGCGGAGCGCGGGACCCACCAACAAGCGCTCATCGCGGTCCTGGCCGGGCTCATCGGCCTGGCCTGGATCGCGCTTTGGGTGTGGGCGAGCTCGCCCTACCAAACCTACCTGGGCCACCGCGCGCTGACACTGGACCCAGGCGGCGCGATCCTTCCCGAGAGCGTGGTGGACCAGCTGCGCTTGGCGCTCGCCCTGCTCTTCGTGACGAGCTGGACGGTCATGACGATGGCCATGATGTTGCCGACCAGCCTGCCGCTGGTGCTCCTTTTCCATCGGATCGTGGCGCGGCGCCGAGACGGATCCCAGCTCGTCGCGCTGGTGATCGCCGGATACCTGACTGTGTGGATCAGCTTCGGTGGGCTCGCCTACCTCCTCGACCGCACGATTCACGACCTCGTCGATCACCAGGGCTTCTTGCGCGGTGCAACCTGGGTCCTCATCGTTGGCCCGCTCGCGCTGGCGGGGCTCTATCAATTCACGCCGCTCAAGACGATGTGCCTGCGGCGCTGCCGCTCGCCGTTAGGTTTCGTGACCTCGCATTGGCATGGATCCCATGCCCGCTACGAAGCCCTGCGTCTTGGGCTCGATCACGGCCTTTTTTGCGTTGGCTGCTGCTGGTCGCTGATGCTCGTGATGTTCGCGGCGGGCATGGAGCAGCTCGGCATCATGTTGGGCCTGGCAGTGCTGATGGCCGTCGAAAAGAACGTGTCATGGGGGCGGCGGCTTACCGCGCCCTTGGGAGTCGGGTTGTTGGTCCTCGCTGGCGGACTGGCTCTGAGATTCGCCGGCTCGTAATCGCGGGCACCGTCTCAGGATTCACCGTTCCGCGACTCTCCGGTTGGCCGGGTGGCGCTCGCTGAGTCTTTCAAGGTGGGTCCAGATTCTTGGGCCGCGCGATGCAGTGGTAGCCACTGATGAAGTGCAGCGGCGATGAGCTCCTGTCGTACCGGCTTTGAGACGTAATCGTCCATCCCGGCCGCGAGGCAGCGTTCGCGATCTCCCTCCATTGCACCTGCCGTCATGGCGATGATCGGCGTGTGGCGCGCAGCTCCCTCTCGCTTCCTGATTTGGGCCGCTGTTTCATAGCCGTCAAGCCCTGGCATCTGGCAATCCATAAGCACTAACGGGGCTCCGCCCCAGCCCGACGAGGTGTACGGGTGAGGGAGTTGTGGACAAGAAGCGGCCCCGGTTGCGGTGGGGAAACGGGGTCCGGTAAAACCGGCCACCAGTCATAGACCGCT
>Ga0080064_1002366_pt1 | contig 32419 bp, 18 predicted proteins | sample Subgrocontami54m_FD_69260 | JGI IMG/M metagenome (GOLD analysis project Ga0080064, IMG submission 69260) | Subsurface groundwater microbial communities from S. Glens Falls, New York, USA - GMW46 contaminated, 5.4 m (SPADES assembly) (version 2) ...
TAACGAGACCCGAATTGCGGTCGCACTGAAATCGAGGCCTCGTTACCTCGGCCGCTACGCCCGACTCTCAAGAAACAGCACCGTTCTTGTAGCGGCGAGCACCAGCGAGCCGAGAGCGTGCCAGACGACTCGCTGGCGCTCGTCGCTACTTCTCCGACGCTGCGCATCGCCCTCACGCCTTTGGCGTCCGAAACATTTCCTCGTAGTGCGGCGAGGGCTGAAACACCCCGCCGCTCTGCGCGTAGTAATCGGCGTTGAGTTCGAACACGCCGCGTTGCGGACGCGCCCACGATGCGTTCGGCGCCGGATGGTAGCCGCGCAGTTTTTCCCAGTTGCGGTAATTCTGGTGGCCATTCGTTTCCACCAGCCCGAGCCCAATGCCGGGAAACGGTGCGAGCCGGGCGGCGACGTTCTTGTTCCACTCGACCAGCAGCGGACTCACCGTGAGGTCCGCGCAAAAGCATGGGACGCTGCGCTCGTACGCGACCTGCGCGATCTTCAGCGACATGCTGAAGGTCTTCGCGATCGGCTTCAGCGCGATCGCCTTGTAGCCCATCTGGATTCGCTTCAGCGCATCGCGGTCGGTGTGCGCGCTTTCGTCGGCGGCCACTCGCGCCGGAATGTCGGTGATGTCGATTTCGAGTTCCTCCGGAAAAGGCTCCTCGATCAGCGCGATTTGATCGAACGCGCCGATCTTCTTCGCGTGGTCGAGCAGTCGCAGCAGCGCATCCTTGCTCTCGTAGCGGCCGTTCGCGTCGAAGTAATAGGGCAGCCGGCCGCTCGCGGTGTGCGGCGTGCGCGCGCCGCCAATCGCCGCGTGAATCGCCGTGAGCCGCGCCTTGTCCTTCTCCAGCATCTCGGCCTGCGTGCCCGGCTGGCCGATCTTGATCTTCATGAAGAAAAACCCTTCGTCGACCGCGCCCTTGATCTCCTCGATCGGCACCGCGTACGCCATCAGCGGAATGCTCGCGACGGCCGTGTGCCGGTGCGACAAAGCCGGCCGGTATGCCGCGGGAATCAGCTCGTCGAAACGCGTGATGCCATTCTCGCGCGCGTAGAGCAGCCATGCCGCGAAATCGACCCCGACCAGCGCGTTGAGCGCGAACGTTTCCCGCAGCCCCGCGTGGCCGGTGATTTTCTTCCCGTAGTCGTAGACCTCGTGACGAATCGCCTCGAGCAGTTCGATCGGATCGCGGAACGTCTCGCCCTTCAGCCGCTGGACCGCCCATTCCGTCAGGGCGAACATCAACGCGCTGCCGCCGGTTTCCGAGTGCGCCGCGAACACCTGCGCGTCGCTCCAGAGCACGCCTTGGGTGCACAGCCCGATGCCGTGCTGGCCCGAGCTGCTCTCGAGGTACGCCGCGCTCTGCCAGATTTCCGTCTGGTAGCCCCCTTTGAAGCCGAAGGGCCGGATCAGCGGCTCGCGTTCGAATTCGGCGCTGACGCGGGAGATCGTGATGGACTTGGAGGCTTTGGCTATAGCCATCCCTCTAGCCCGCCGCGGGAGCGGCGAGACGGCAAGCGTTCTCGCGCAGGCGAATGTAGGGCGGGGTCTCCCGACCCCGCCGCCCGCCGGGTCTGTCCTGCACGACCGGCGGGGTCGGGAGACCCCGCCCTACACCGCCGGGGGGTTACCCGATCTTCTGCTTCGCCATCGCGCTCTTCAACGCGACGAGATCCTTCCTCATCAGCGCGGGGAATTGCGCGCGCTTGTCCGCCTCCGACATCGGTGACCGCTCGAAGGGCGGATATTCCAGGTGCACGGAGATGGGCCCGGTGAGATTCAGTTCACGCACCAGCTTGAAGTAGGCGTCGAAGTTCACGATGCCTTCGCCGATCGGCACGTTCTCGATCACGGCCTTGCCCGGCGACTGCTCCCACTTGAAGTCCTTCGCGTCGGTGCACTTGATCCACGGCGCGAGCAGCTTCAACGGCACCGGCCACGACTGGCCGCCCTCCGCGGTGGCGTGGCGGATGTCGTACTGCACGCCAATCCAGCGCGGGTCGAGGTCGCGCAGCAATTCATAGGTATCCCAAAGCGCCGCGCCCACGCGCGTGCCGGCGTGGTTTTGAATCGCGCCGTGGATCCCCAGGCTCTGGTTCAAATCGGCGAGCTCCTTGAACACCGGCTTCCATTTCTGCAGCGAGCCCCAGACGCCGAGCTTCTCGTCATAGTTGAACGTGCCGAGCCGGTAGTATTTCACGCCGAGCTTCGCGGCGGTGCGCAGAGTCGTTTCGGCCTGCGGGTCGCGCGCGCTGGAGATTTCGGTCGTGATCATCTCGACCTTGAGCCCGGCGGCATGCGCGGCGTCGATGGCGCGCGGGAGATCCTCCTGCACCCGCGACGGCAGCACATGACCCTGCGCCACACGCACGGTGTAATCGATGCCGCCGAAACCCGCCGCGGCGATCATCTTTGCGGTCTCGGCGTGCGAGAACATGTGCAGCGGCTTGGAGAAGACGTGAATCGTCGGCGCCTTGAGCGGCGACAAGTTCGCGGCCGACGCGCCGTCTTCGGCCTTCTTCTTTTTCTTCGGCTCGGCGGCGAGGGCGTTGGCCAGCGGCAGCGCGGCGCCGGCGAGCGCGAGTTGGGAAAGAAAATGACGGCGGCTATTCGACATGTTCATGCGAGCAGACAAACAGGTTTGAATGAGCCGTAGACCTCGCGGCCAGCCGATGGCGAGCGAACAATGACATTCTGTATAAGCACGCATCGCAAAAGGTAGGGCGCCCGCTGGGCGCGCCGAAATGATTCCATCATCCGAAGGAAATGCGGCGGGCCCAGCGGTCCCGCCCCACCTTCGAGCCGACTCTTTTCGACGCCCTCTAACGTTGGCTCGCCCCGCGAGTAGCGCGACGAGCGCGCCACCTGCAGGTTTGCGCTCACCCCTTCCCGCCGCGCAGCACCACGAGGTGATCCACGCCGCTCGTCTCGAACTCGCGCCAGTAGCTGTCCTCGATGGTGGACAACCGCTGCTCCTCGTCTTCCGTCAACTCGTCGCCGAGCTTGGTCGGGCCGAGTTCCGCGCGCAGGTCGCGCTCGGACAAGCGGGTGACCAGTTCGCTCCAGAACGCATCCTCGACGAACTGATCGATCTTTTCGCGCGCCGCACCGTTGGTGAGCTTCTCGTTGGGAAAATACTGGCCGTTCACGTCGACCTCGATCAGGTCCGCGCAGCCCAGCGGCTCCGCCAGCGCAAAGGTCTTTTGCGCGATGGCGGCATAGCGTTCTGGCATGGTGGCGGGATCATCGGGCCGCGCGCCCGCGACCCAGAGGCCGAGGTGCGCGAGCTCCAGCAGCCGCGCGTATTCCTTGGACGTGAACGAAACCTTCATCCCGCAAGAGAGGATGCGTTCCGCGCGACCGCGCAAGGGCGGAGTGGCGGGGATGGGAACGCTCAACTCTTAACGTTCAACTCTTAACGCTCAAGTGCAGGCCCGCGATGCCCGCACGACACTTGAGCGTTGAACGTTGAGCGTTGAGCGTTGAGCGTTCCCCCGCCCCCCCGTGAACTCCGTCGCCTCCGCCCCGGTCCCTGCTGTGGTCAACGCGCCCGCGCCCTCCTCGCCCCCGCCGCAACGGATCGTTTCGCTCGATGCCCTGCGCGGTTTCGACATGTTTTGGATTCTCGGCGGCGACTTTGTCATGCAGGTGCTCGGCGCGATGAGCGGCGGCGGCGCGCTGAAACTGCTGGGCGATCAATTCGAGCACAAAGCCTGGGCCGGCTTCGCGTTCTACGATCTGATTTTTCCGCTGTTCGTCTTCATCGTCGGCACATCGACCGTCTTCTCGCTGAGCCGGCTGATCGAGCGCGAGGGGCGGGCCGGTGCGATCAAGCGGGTCCTGCGCCGCGGCGTGCTCATTTTCGTGCTGGGATTGTTCTACAGCGGTGGGGTCACGACGCCGTGGCCCGACATCCGGCTGCTCGGCGTGTTGCAGCGCATCGCGCTCGCCTACACCGCGGCCGGCTTGCTGTTCTGTTTCTTCAAGCTGCGCGCGCTCGCCGGCATCTGCGCAGCGCTGCTCATCGGGTATTGGGCGCTGATGACCTTCGTGCCGATCCGCGATGTGCGGCTCGAGCGCACCGCGCTGCCGGCGCAGATGGGCGTGGCCAAGCCGACGCTCGAACAGGCGCGGGCCTTCTATTCTTCTACGACGACGCGGATCACCGGCAGCTATGATGCCGGCCGCAACCTGTCGAACCACCTCGACTTCGAGCACCTGCCGGGCCGGAAGTACGATTTGTACTGGGATCCGGAGGGCTTGCTCAGCACGCTGCCGGCGATCGCCACCTGCCTGCTCGGAATCTTCGCGGGCCTGCTGCTCCGCCGGCCCGATGTCGGCGACCGGAAAAAAGTGCAGTGGCTCGCGGTCGCGGGAGCCGTTTCGCTGGCGATCGGATTCACCTGGGGCTTGCAGTTTCCGGTGGTGAAGAAAATCTGGACGTCGTCGTTCGTGCTCGTCGCCGCGGGCTGGAGTCTCCTGCTGCTCGCGGCGTTCTACTACGTGATCGACGTGCGCAAGTGGCGCGGCTGGTGCCAGCCCTTCGTGTGGGTCGGAATGAACGCGATCACGCTCTACGTGACCTCGAACCTGCTGGGGTTCCGGCGCGTCGCACCGCGGTTGGCCGGCGGCGACGTGAAGGCCTTCTTCGACGCGATCGCTCCGCGGCTCGGCGACCTGGTGATCGGGCTCGTCGCCATCGCGCTCATGCTGTGGCTCGCCCGGTTCCTGTATCGCCGGCAGATCTTCCTGCGGCTTTGAGCAACACGCCCAACTTGCGACGGGTGCCGCCCACGAACCATTTGAGCCACGGATTGCCCGGATGAGCATGGATGCACTACGGCGGCATCGTTTTTATCCGCGTCCATCCGTGTAATCCGCGGTTCTCGTCCGATGCCGAAAAAATCCGCCGACCAGTGGTTCGCCGAATACGGCGAAAGCCACCAGGACCACACCAACGAGCTGATTCACTGGTTCTGCGTGCCGATCATTTTCGCGTGCGTGCTGGGGTTCGTCTGGACGATCCCCGTGCCGGAGCGGGTGGCGGAAGCCGTGCCGTGGTTCAACTGGTCGCTCGTCGCGATCGTCGGCGCCACGGCATTCTACGCCCGCCTGTCACCCGCGCTCAGTGCCGGCATGTTCTTCTTCATGGCGCTCTGCTACTCGGTGCTCGTACTGCTCGATCTCTTCGCGCCGTGGCCAGTGTGGAAAATCTCCGCCGTCGCCTTCGTCCTCGCCTGGATCGGCCAGTTCATCGGCCACCAGATCGAGGGCAAGAAGCCATCCTTCTTCAAGGACATCGTGTTCCTGGCGATCGGTCCGGCGTGGCTGATGAGCTTCGTGTACAAGAAACTCGGACAAAAGTATTGATGAAATCTTCGCAACAACGAGGTAGCGGAAGCCGTGAGGCCTTCGCCCAATCTGCGAAACGCTCACGCGCTCCGCTACGGGTTTTCGCACTGCTCACGGTCGCGGTCACCGCCGCCGTGGCCCAGCCGCGGACGGTCGTTTCCATTTCGGGAGAAAAATTTCTGATCAACGGCCGCCCCACCTATGCCGGCCGCACCTGGCAGGGTGTTTCGATCGAGGGCCGGCTGCTGAATTCGCGGATGGTGCAGGGCATCTTCGACGATCTGAATCCGGAGACGCGCTCGCGTTGGAATTATCCGGATACAGGCCAATGGGATCCGGATCGCAATACGCGCGAGTTCATCGCCGCGATGCCCGAGTGGAAGCGCCACGGTCTGCTCGCCTTCACGCTCAACCTGCAGGGCGGCAGCCCGGAGGGCTATTCCGCCAACCAGCCGTGGCACAACTCGGCGATCGAGGCCGACGGTTCGCTGCGGGCCGATTACCTCGCGCGCGCCGGCCGCATCCTCGATCGCGCGAACGAGCTCGGGCTGACTGTCATCCTCGGGGTATTCTATTTTGGGCAGGACCAGCGCGTGACCGACGAGGCGGCGGTAATCCGGGCCGTCGACGCGACGGTCGACTGGCTGCTCCGCCGCGGCGACCGGCACGTGCTGCTCGAGATCGACAACGAGTGCAACGTGGCGAAGTACGATCACGCCATCCTCAAGCCCGACCGCGTGCACGAGCTGATCGCGCGGGTTCGCGACACCAGGCGGAACGGTTACCGACTGCTCGTCGGCACGAGTTATGGCGGGGGTCGCGTGCCCGACGACCATGTCGCGAAGGTCTCCGATTTCATCCTGCTCCACGGCAACGGCGTGAAGGAGCCGAAGCGCATCGGCGAAATGGTGCGGAAGACGCGCGCCTTGCCGGCGTGGCACCCGATGCCGATCGTGTTCAACGAGGACGACCATTTCGATTTCGACCAGCCGATGAACAACTTCGTCGCCGCCGTGCAGGCCGGCGCCTCGTGGGGTTTTTTCGATTATCGGATGAAGGGTGAAGGTTTCGCGGAAGGCTACCAGAGTGTGCCGGTCGACTGGGGCATCCATTCCGACCGCAAGCGCGGCTTCTTCGCGAAGCTGCGCGAAATCACCGGCGGGCTGGAGTGAGAGCACTGGCTGTCCCGCGCGAAGAGGTCAGCGGGGTATGACGCCACGTAACAAAGACTCTCGTCATGTTCTCGCGTAGCGCGGTCAAATTGACCGCGCTCCGGTTGGCGCCATCGGCCGACACGTGCAATGTCACCCTGCTGAGCTTGGCGCCATTTCGCGAGTGACCGCTTGGTTCGCCCACCTCACGTCTTTGGCAGATCGATTCGAACGACGCGCAGCTTCGCCGCCGCGGCGCCGCCCACGTTGCCGCGACCATCTCGTCCGGCCGGCGGACCGAAATTCGGTCCGCGCATACCCGGCGGGCCGAAGGCACCGCGTCCGCCGCGGCCACCCGTCATCGCGGGACCCGGGCCCGGCGCCATTCCCATCCCCGGCCCCACCATCATCGGCGCATCCAGTTCGGCAATACTGCGGTAATCCGCGCCGCGGGGCAGCGCCATTTCCACGGCGTCGAGGGATCGGGTGAACCAGAAAATCGGCCGGCCCGCCGCCCAGGTTTCGAGGTCCGACCAGATTTTCGCGCGACGCTCCGAGGCGGTGAGCCCGCGATACCGCTCCTGCCGATCGCGATTCTTTCCGGGTTGCTGCGGGCTTGGTCCGCCACGGCCACCGGCGTCCTCGGATCCCGGCGCCATCATGCGCAGGCCCCGCCCGGGTCCCGCGCCGGCGGCGCCCGGTCCGAATTCGCCCGGCAGCATCATGCCCGCGACCAGGCCCTCCTCCACCAGTTTCCACTCACCGGTGGCGTCGAGGCTTTCCGCCAGCGTTCGCTCCACAATCACGACGCTGCCGGCGGGAATTTCCTTTTCCGCCACCTGGCGCGCGCGCGCCGCGGCTCGCAGCGACGATCCGGCCTGAGCGAGCGTCGGGGCGGTGCCGGCGACGCCGATCAGGATTTGCAGCGCAGCGACCACGCCGACGGCCGCGCGGCCCGCCGCGCCCAGCCGCACCGCGATTGCCTCCAGCAACCACGCCGCCGCCACCGCAAAAAAGGGGAAAATCGGGATGAGGAAGCGCAGGTTGCCGGCAACCGCACCGCCGCCCACCCCTCCCGGCGCGCCGCCGAAATAATACGCCATGTAGAGCAACAGCAGCGGCCCGACGATGCCAACGCACATCAGGCCCTCGGCGCGTCGCTCGCGATCGACGCACAGGGCGGCGAGCCCCGCGGCGCCAAAGGCGAACATCAGCCCCAGGCCCTGCCCGCCGAGCGCCTGCAGGTAGGGGATGGCGTGCGCCGTGAAATAGTTCAGCCCGAAGCCGGTTTGTTCGCCGGTCAGCGCGTATCCAGTTCTCCAGAACGCGCCATACGCGGCGGCGTTGTGCGCGCCGAGCGCCGCGAGCGGCACCGCCGCGCCGGCCACCGCCGGCCACGCCCGCCAGACCGGCCGCACCCGCCAGCCGAGCCACGCCGCGATCGCGACGCCGGCCACCGCCTCCGGGTAGCGGACCGTCGGCACCATACCGAGGAGAAATCCCGCGAGCATCCCGCACGGGGCGCACATCAGTTTTTGGATGGGTCGATTGGGGCCGCGTGGGGAAAGAGCAAATGCCAGCGACCGTTGCGCCGGAATGTTTCGAGGCAGAGTAGGGCTTCATCGCCGGTTTGTGTCCAAAACTGGCCGGGGCGTTTGAAACGGCATTGATATTGACGGCAGGTTGATTCCATCGCGCCGCTGCCGAGGGGTTCGCCGCGTGCTTTCGCGGTGCCGTAGTCGAGCCGCTGCCGATTGGTTTGCAGATAGTTGATTTCACGCTCGAGGTGCTCGCCGGCCGCGCCCTCCAACCTCGGGCGCAGTTCTTCGAGCGCGGTAATGACGGCGCAACTGTCGTCTGCTTTAAGCTTGGTCAAGAGCGGTTCGATCCAGGCGCGCGCGGCCGTTTCGTCGTCGGGGTGCAGCGTGCGTGCCACCGCCCAGAGGTGCTCGCTGACATGATAAAAGTCCACCCGCTGGCGCGCTCCCGGGAAACGGTCGCCGGCCAAATTCCAGATCCACACCGCGCCGTCGGCGACGATGAGCACTTCGTTGGCGCGCCCGAGACCGCGCCGGCTGGCCTCCGCCCAGATCTGTTCGCGCAACGCGGCCATGCCGCCACGGGTCATCGCATAGCCGCGACTCAGGATCGTGGCACGCCCGCTGGCGGTCTCGCCACGATGGCCGAGCCGGAAACAGGTGCCACCGTAGACCCAGTGCCAGCGAGGCGGCTCCTCGCCACGCGCGCGGTGCGCCGCGCTGTCGCCCCACGCATCGCGTTCGCGGATGTTCCAAGCGTCCAGCTCGATTACCAAGGTGAACGGCTCCAGCGGCAGTTGCATTTGCAGATCGCGGTCCTGCTGCACGCGACCTTCCGGCCCGCTCATTTGTTGGTCCAGACCCTGGCGTTTTTCCTGCGCGCGCTCGCCTTGTTGGCGCGCTTGCCGGCCGAGCGTGGCGGCGGAGATCTTTATTCCGACCAGCCGCTCGACGAGTTGCTCGGCCTCCGTCGCGGGCATCTTGCTCACCGTCAACGCCGCGATTTCCTGCACCGCAGGCGACTGCGTGCCTTCGGCGGGCAGGCCCAGCACCTTGTCCGCGGGAAAACGCCACCGCTGGCAACGGCGGCATTTACCGCGCACTCGCTCCACCTGAATCGAGCCGAACCGCGTCTGGATGGTCGTGCGGTGGCCGCCGCTCAGACAGCGTAATGGCTGCTGGCACTCGGGGCAGCGCGGTGGCACCGCCACCGCTTTCGCTTGCGCGGCCTTTTCCAGCATCTGCCGCATCAGCTCGTGACTCCCACGCAGCAGTTCCTCCTCCATATTACCGAGGTTTTCCTCGGCGCTGTTGACGCAGCGCTGCATGCGATTCGCCAAACCCATCAACTGTCCCTCTCTCTCCACAGGCAACAGCGCGACCGCTGCCGCGGCTGCACTCGATTCCTCCATCAGTGAAGTCGTGCTCGTCATGCCTCATCCTACCGAATGCCCCTATCGCTCAAAAGCTGATTTGCGCCCTCCCGCACGTGACCTCGCGGCCGGCCGAGGGGACGGCGGAACTCCCTGCGCTCATCCGCCAGGCAACCAGGTCGGCGAACCGCATCAGGGCGAACACGCCCGCCACCAGCAGGAATCCCGCGGCAATATGCGCGTCCGCGTCGAGGGCATGCTGGTTGAAAACCGGCACGACCGCCACGACGCCGGCCGCCAGCAGCGCAAACCCGTCCGAGACGAAGCGCCGCGCGAGGAGGAAAACCAGCAGCACCGTGGCACTGGCGAGCAGCGGATTGAGCCAGAGTGCCGCCTCCAACCCGCCGAGTTTCCAGGCCGCCGCGAACAACAGCGGCAGGCCAGCCGGGTAGCGGCTGTGGAACACGCCGGGCCCGGTCTCGAGCCAGTGCATGCCCACGAATTGCACCGGCGATTCCGCGGCAAACGAGGTCCGCGCTTCATTCGCCAGCAGCCGCGCCTGGACGACATACCCGTTCGAATCCGGGCTCATGATCGCCGGCGCGTGATGCGACCCCACCCAGCCAAAGTGCGCCAGCGCGAGCACGACCGCGAACACCAGCGGCCAAGCCGGCCGCCAGCGCTCCGCAGCCGGCAGTGGGGTTGGCGGGGTCGACTCCGCGGTCATGCGGCGACAAGACGCGGGCCGCGGGGGTTTGTTAGCTTTTCGCGCAGCGAAAAAGCTACTCCTTCGATTCGTCGATCGCGAGGTACCGCGTGCGGCCGTTGCGCCAGATGAGCACGAGGACTTTCGGCCCCTTGATCTGTTCGCTCAGCCGCACCGCTTCCTCCGCGTTCGCGACGGGCTTGCGATCGAGTTCGAGAATGATGTCACCCTCGCGCAGCCCCTGCTTGGCGGAGGGACTGTCGGGTTCCACGCCCGTGATCACCGCGCCTTTGACCCGCGCCGGGAGCTGCAGCTGATCGCGGATTTGCGGCGTGATCTCGCCGACCTCGACGCCGTTGAGAATGCCGATGTCCTTGCCGGATCCGCTTTCGATTCCGGCGATCGGCTGTTCGGGCCGCCGCGCGAGCTTGGTCGTGACCGTGTTCTTCTTGCCCTCGCGCAGATACTCGACCGACACCTGCGTTTCCGGCTTCAACTGGCCGATCGTGAGCAGCAAGTGCCGCGAGTCGCGAATCTCGGTCTGATCAATCCTGGTAATCACGTCGCCCGTCTTCAGCCCGGCCTTCTCAGCGGGGCTGTCCGGCGTCACCTCGCTGATGATCGCCCCCTTTTCCGCGCCACCAAACTGCGAGGTGAGTTCGTCCGTGAGATCCTGCGGCGCCACGCCGAGGAACGCGCGATCGACGCGACCGCTGTTGACGAGCTGCTCGGCCACGTTGCGCACCAAATTGATCGGGATCGCGAAACCCACGCCCGCGAAACCGCCCGAGCGGCTGAGAATCGCCGTGTTGATGCCGACGACCCGGCCCTCCGTGTCGATCAGCGCGCCGCCGGAATTGCCCGGGTTGATCGCCGCGTCGGTCTGGATGAAATCCTCGATCACGCCGATGCCGACGCCGCGACTGAGTGCGCTGACGATCCCGCGGCTGACCGACTGCCCGACGCCGAACGGATTGCCGATCGCAAGAACGACATCGCCGACCTGCAGCTGCTCGCTGTCGCCAAACACCGCGGGCGTGAGCCCGCTCGCTTCGATCTTCAGCACGGCAATGTCGGAGAACGCATCGCGACCGATGACTTTCGCCTCGTAGCGCTTCGTCGACTCACCGATCGAGACCTTTACGTCGTCGGCTCCCTCGATCACGTGGTTGTTCGTCAGGATGTAGCCATCGGCGGTGACGACGATGCCGGAGCCCAGGCCTTGCTGCACCTGGTCCGGCATCCGGTTGCGCGAGCTGTTGCCACCGCTGCCCCCGCTGCCCCCGCGATTGCCGCCGCGGTTGCGGTTGTTGCTCTTCGGCTGCGGGGAGAGGCGAGGCCCGCGGCTGCCGTCGTCCGGCGCCACGCTGTCGTTATCGTCCGGCCGCACGCCGGGAATGTCGAAGAATCGCCGGAACATCGGGTCGTTGAAAAAGGGCGAAAGGTCCTGGCCCTTGACCGTCTTGCTCGAATGCACGTACACGACGCTCGACGCCGTGCGCTTGATGATCGGCGCGTAGCTCACGCGGTCGGGCGCATCGCGGTTGATCGGCTTGGTGTCCACGCTGATCTTCAAGGGCGGACGCTTCTCGTCGGACTTGCCGGCCACCGGTGCCTTCTTCGACTCCGCCGAGGGCGCCTTCCTGCCAGGCGCGGATTTCTTGTCGGCGTTGCGGTCCGCCGCGGAAAGCGTCAGCCCGGCAGTGCCGGCCAGCGCGATCGCGAAGGACAACAGCGGCAGCGCGGTGCGAAGGAGGGGAGTCGAGTTCATGGAAAATTCGGGATGAGAGGAAACCAGGCCGGCCGCCGCTGGGTCGGAATGACCTCGCGCCGCGGCCTCTGACTTGGCTCGTTTCGCCAGGTTCCGGGTTCGTTAACCGCCGCCGCGCAAAAAGCAAATCATCGGGAAGTCACGGCGCGGGTTCTCTGGTCTCTGGTCCCTGGTCCGAGGCGAAGCCTCGCTAGTCAGACTGTCCGCCCGCCGCAGGCGTTGACCAGGTCGTGGAGCGAGCGGACCTATCTTTCATGCACAGGGTAACACCCCTACTCCTGTGGCTGGCGTTTGGCTTGGCGCGAACCGAGGCCGAGACCTTTGTCCCCATCAAAGGCGGCACGCTTCGCGAGGGCTTGCGGCTGGACGATTTCGAGATGGCGGACTGCCCGGTCACGAACGCCGAGTACCTGCGGTTCGTGGCGGACACGGGCTACGCGCCGCCGCCCTACTGGACGGGCGGCCGGCCGCCGCCGGAGCTGGCGGAGCAGCCCGTCGTGTTCGTCAACCGTTACAGCGACGTGCGCGCCTACACCAACTGGCGCTCGGCCCGCGAGGGCCGGATTCACCGGCTGCCGACGTCATCGGAGTTCGAATACGCCGCGCGGGCCGGCCGGACCGACGCCCGCTACCCCTGGGGCGGCGAGCCACCGGCCGGCCGCGCGAATTTTTCCGAAACCGGCGAACGTGACATCAGCGGCTGGCGGCAGCGGCTGAGGCCGGTGAAGAGCTACGCGCCGAACCCCTGGGGATTATACGATCTCGCGGGAAACGTGTTCCAGATGGTCAACGAGTACCCGGATGTGACGCTGGGCGGGTTCGTGTTCCGGATTACGTCGCCGGACGATCGCGAAGGCTGGGCGATGGGCGGATCGTGGGCGCGCACCGCGTACTACCTCGAACTCGGCCGCAGCGCCTACAAGCTCGAGGGGATTCGCCAGGCAGACCTGGGCTTTCGGCTCGTGCGCGAGCCGGCCGGCTCGACGCACTTTCGCCGCGTGATCCGCCGGATCGTCGCCGCGGCCGCCGGCGACCGGAAGGTCTTCCTCAGCTGGAACCTCCTGCCCGACGATCCGCCGTCGGTCGGATTCCACGTCTATCGCACGCAGTACCGCCACGCGGCGGGTGAGCGGCTGACGACGGCACCCATCATTGACTGCACGAATTTCCTCGACCCCACTCCGCCCGGACGGCGGCCGGTGCAGCACACGCGCGGCGAGGGGCCGGACCAGCCCGATGGCGAGGCGCGTTCGTATTATCGCGTCCGGGCGGTCTTCGCCGACGGGCGCGAGGGGCCGCCGTCGGAATGGGCGGGGCTCGAGCCGACGGAAAAACGCAGCGGGCAAATCGCGAGCTTCACGCCGAACGTGCGCACCGGCGGATTTACCGTGGCGTTCGGCGACATCGACGGCGACGGCGTGACCGACGCGGTCTTCCGCCACGACAACGGCATCAACGAGCGCTCCACCGATCCGGGCGTGCCGGTCGAAATCGAGGGCTTCACGAGCTGGGGCAAGAGCATCTGGCGCCGGCCGCTGGTATGGCACGCCCAGTGTTTCGGCAATCACAACAACAGCCCGGTTCTCCTTTACGATCTCGATGGCGACGGGAAGGACGAGGTGGTGTGTCGCGCGCAGGAGGGCGACCAGGTCTACCTCGCCGTGCTCAACGGGCTCACGGGGGAAACGCTGCGGCGCACACCGTGGACGCCGCTCGTCTCCGACTTCTCCCGCTCCTCCACCCGAATCGTGCTCGGCATCGCGTACCTGGACGGCCAGCACCCCGCAATCATCACGCAGTCGGGACTGTATGAAAACGAGATCTTCACCGCCTACGACGCGCAGCTCCGGCAGCTCTGGCAGTTCCGGAGCTTCGGCGAGACGAACGGAAGCGGCGGGCACTACATCGTCAACGCCGACGTCAACGGCGACGGTCGCGACGAGGTGTTCGACGGCACGACCTGCCTGAATGCCGACGGCACGGTGCGCTGGTCGATCCACGCCGGTCATCCCGACGTGGTCGCGGTGAAGCACGTCCTGCCCGGTCGGCCGGGTCGGCAGGTGTTCTTTGCGGTGGAGGACAACACGAACGCCGGCGCTTACCTCGTCGATGCCGACACCGGCAAACTCATCTGGAAGCTGAACCGCGAAACCGATCCGCGCTGGACCCACGCGCACACCGGCTGGGTCGCCGACATCCTGCCCGATTCGCCCGGCATGGAGATGATGACCAATCGCGACGGCCACATCCAGCGCGACACCGTGCTGCTCGATGCGGAAGGCAAAATCATCATGAGCCCCTGGATCGGCGGCTGGACCCCGGTGAACTGGCTGGGCGGCGAGAAGCGCGAGATGATGTCGAACAACGGCCAGCGGCTCGGCTGCTTCAACGGCCGCACGTTCGATCCGCTGCCGGAACCCGGGCCCAACGAGGGCGCGGGTCGCGTGTTGTACGCCGCCGATCTCGCGGGCGATTTCCGCGACGAGTTGATCTGCCTGACCGGCGAGGGCAACCGGCGCAGCGTGGTGATCTACACGAATACGACGCCGATCGCGAAACGCGGCGTCACCCGGCTGGCCGATCGCGAGTACCGCACATGGCTCGCGCGCAATCTCACCGCCGGGTACGGCTCCTATTTCGAGTGGCAGCCACCGGAAAAGCCCGCGCGCGCGAGTTCCTCCCCATGAACTGGCCGAATCACATCCCTGTGGGCGGGGTGCCCCCACCCCGCGGGAAAAGGCGTCCGCTCGCCTCCCGCGGGGTGAGAGCACCCCGCCTACACGCAGCCTCCTTAACCAAACCTACCCCCATGACTGCAAAATTCCCCATCCTGTTCGCGGCAGCCGGCCTGGCTGCCATGGTCAGTCCGCCGAGCCAAGCGCAGTCCGTTTCCCCCGCGGCGCCAACCGCAGCGCAACTCGCCAAGTACGACCGCAACGGCGACGGCCGGCTCGATGCCTCCGAGCAGGAGGCGATGCGCGCGGACGAAGAACGGCTGCGCCGGGATGTTGGCAACCCGCCCGCGCCGAATGCGACCGAAGACCTCGTCCAGCTTTCGCCGTTCGAGGTCCGCGAGGCGAACAACGGCTATTACGCCGCGACCACGATGTCCGGCACCCGGCTCAACGCGAAAATCGAGGATCTCGCCTCCTCGATTTCGGTCGTGACGAAGCAGCAGATGGCCGACTTCGCCATGTTGGATCTGAACGACATCTTCAATTACGAGGTGAGCACGGAGGGCACGGGCAACTTCACCGCGTTCGATGTCGACCGCAACGGGATGGTGGTCGACAGCCTGCAGAACAATCCGCAGGAGGCGAACCGGATTCGCGGGATGGGCGCGGCCAACCTTTCGTTGAACAACTTCGCCATGAGCGGACGCGTGCCCCTCGATCCCATCAACATCGACGCCGTCGAGATCAGCCGCGGCCCCAATTCGAACATCTTCGGGCTGGGCCAGGGTTCCGGCACGGTGAACTTCGTGGGGGCCTCGGCCAACCTCAACCGTGCGTCCAGTGTCGCGGAGCTGCGCGTCGACGATATCGGCGGCTACCGCGCGTCGCTCGATCTCAATCGCCCGGTGCTCCCGGGAAAATTGGGACTGCGCGCGAGCACCGTGTATCAGCATGACGAATATCGCCAGAAGCCGTCCGGCACGACCACCCGCCGCTACAACGTCATGCTGCGGGCCCAGCCGTTCAAAGCGACGACCGTCCGCGCCTCCTTCCAGCACTATGAGCTCTATGGCACGCGCGCCTCCACGATCACCCCGCGCGACACCGTTTCGTACTGGAAGAGCCTCGGCAGCCCGACCTGGGATCCGGTAGCCAACGCCGTCACGGTGAACGGCGTGACAACCGTGCTGACCGGCACGACGAATCCGACCGGGCTGGGCAGCCCTTCGTTCGCCGATCCCGCGCTCTTCGTCGCCGACGGCGGCATCCAGCTCTGGCAAGTCACGCGGCTGCCCCTCGCCACCGCGACGAATGGGCCGAACAACACCGGCGGCACGAACCGGCTGCTCGAGACCACCGCGCCGCCCGTGCGCACCGGTCACCCCTTGTTTTCGACCGTGCCGGGCATCTCCAACCGCGCCCTCTACGACTACGCGCACATCAATCTTTCCGGGCCGAACAAGATTCTGGACGAGAACGACACGAGCACGGTCGAACTCGAACAGTACTTCCTCAATACGGACCGCCAGAAGCTGGCGCTGCAGGTGGGCTGGAATCGCGAGGACGCCGACCGGCAAAACTGGAACCTGGTCGGCCGCGCCTCGGCCACCGGCAACAGCAACTACCTCTATGTCGACGTGAACAGCAAGCTGCTCGACGGCCGGCCCAACCCGTATTTCCTCCGGCCCTACATCGGCATCGGCGAACCGGTTCACGACAGCTCGCCCTACCTGCGCGACACCTTCCGCGGCCAGCTTGCCTACCTCCTCGACCTGACCCGCGAGAAGAATGCGCTGCGCTGGCTCGGCCGCAACCAGGTCGTCGGCTACAGCGAGGAGCGGGTGACGAAGTCGTACAACTATCGTTTCCGCGACGTGAACATCCGCGACAATCCGATCTACGCGCCCGCCGGCCAGTCGAAGGGGAACCAGAGCGCGCCGCCCGCGGGTTTCGGCAGCACCGCGCCGATCGCGACTCGCGGCTATTTCCGGTTCTATGTCGGCGACACTAACGGCCAGAACGTCGACTACGCTCCGGGGCCCATTCGCTACGGCGATTACCCGTTCAGCTGGTTCAATCCGCAGACAAACCAGTGGGTGACCGACACCGCCACGCTGGCCGAGGCGGCGATTCAGGAGGGCGTCGGCACCACGTTCGCCTCGCAGAACATGATCAAGACGCGCGGCGTCGTGCTGCAGGACACGTTGCTCCAGGACCGGCTGGTCCTCACGTGGGGCAAGCGGCACGACGAGAATCTCAACAAGTTCGCGCGGCAGTCGGTACTGAAGCCGAATGGTTACGAATACGACTATGCGGCGATGGATGGCTGGGTGGGCGACTGGGCGAAGCGCAGCGGCGACACGACGACCAAGGGCGTGGTGGCACGGCCGTTCCGCGGCTGGCGGATGATCGACGAGCAGGCGAAAGCACGGGGCGCGGCCGGTTTCGCCGGCCGGCTGCTCGCCGGCCTCGGGGTGTACTACAACCGGTCGGACAGCTTCCGGCCCGAAACTCCGGCCATCACCGTGACGAAGGAGCAGCTCGGCAACCCGACCTCCGAGGGCAAGGACTACGGCTTCACGCTCAACTTATGGGACAGCAAGGTTGTCCTGCGCGCCAACCGCTACACCACCGCGCAGGTCAATTCGCGCAACGGACAGTTCCGCACTTTCGGCGATCGGATCATGCGCGTCGACTTCGCCGGTTTCGCCGGCAACCCCGACGCGACGGCCCTGCAGCGCCAGGCACGAAACTGGGTGACGCAGTTCAATCCCAACTTCAGCCCGCAGCAGGTCGAGGCCGAAGTGTATCGGATCATGAAGCTGACACCCGAGGAGGAAACGCTCTATCGCAACGGGCCGCTCGGCGAGACGCAGGACGCGAAATCCAAGGGCGACGAGATTGAACTTTTCCTCAATCCAGATCGGTTCTGGACGGTGAAGTTCAACGCGACCCGCACCGTCGCGATCGACGCGAACGTGGCGCCGCACATTCCGGCGTGGGTCGACCTGCGGAGGCCGATCTGGGAAACGATCATCGACCCGCGCGTCGGCACGAAATGGCTCGATACCGGCTACAACGGAGACAACCCGCAGGCGGGTTCGGGCACGCCGCGCGCCTTCCTGCAGAACAACATCGTGGCGCCGATCAACCTGGCGCGCGCGATCGAGGGCAAGAACCGCAACCAAATCCGCGAGTGGCGCTTCAACGCGAGCGCGAGCCTGCGCCTGGCGAAGTTCTTTTCCGATCAGCGCCACCTGAAGAACACGACCGTGGGAGGCGCGCTGCGCTGGGAGGACGCAGCGACGATTGGCTACTACGGCAATCCGATCAACGGCGACATCGCGGCGGCGACGGACTATGATCCCGACCGCCCCATCCGGGACAAGGCGCACACCTACATCGACGCGTTCGTCCGCTACGATCTGCGACTCTTCAAGGACAAGGTCCGCGCCCACGTGCAGCTCAACGTGCGCAACCTGCAGGAATCGCGCGCCCACCTCGTACCCGTCGGCGCGTTCCCGGATGGCACGCCGCACACTTTCCGCGTGATCGATCCGCGCGTGTTCATCCTCACCACGACGTTCGATCTGTGATTTTCGGAGAACGATCGATGTAGGGCGGAGTCTCCCGACTCCGCCGCCAATGCACGCTCTGTGCTTTTTCGGCGGGGTCGGCGACCCCGCCCTACATTCGGCGAGAACTCACACCTCGATTGCCACGACCTCGTGCTCGGCGATCGACGGCACCGTGAATTCGAGCCCGTCGGCCGAGGAGCGGAACGCGAGCCCAGTGTTCGCCACGAGCAGCTTCGCCGCGCGGGCGCGCAAGCCTTCCGGGAGCCGCAGCTTCACCTGCTGCGCGCCCACGGGAATCACCGCGCGCAACGGTCCTTTCATCATCATCGGATTCGTGAGGTTCACGAGATGAATGGTGACGGAATTTTTCTGCTGCCACATCGCAACGTCGAGGACGCCGGGCCCGGTGACGCTGACCGGCGCCGGCTCGTTCGTGGCCCAAGCGACGGCGTTGGCAAGCAGTTTGCCGTGATCGACGCCGAGCACCTCCCAAAACGTCCGATCGATGTCCCACGGGAAATAGACGACGCGGCCCGCAGTCGTAGCCCGCTCAATCTGAGCGGGCGGCGCGGTCAGGTTGACCGCGCTACGCGGCTCGACGCCGAAGTCCCTGAGAAACACCTGGGGAACATCGGTCCGCGGCTGACGCGGAAAAACCTTTTCCATCGGCAGGTCCGGATAGGGCGGAATCAACGTGAGCGGCGGCGCCGGGAACTTCTCCTTCGGCGTCACGTCGACCCGGTACGCGCCATGGATGATCCGCGGCGCATCCTCGAGCCCGCGCAGCAGCGGATGGCCCTTCGCCGCCTCGTGCTCGAGCCGCAGATACGCGTTGTGCATCGGCCCCTCGGTGCGGCCGGCGAAGCTCACGCCGAACAGATCGGCGAGTCCGAAATCCTTTCGTTTCACGCCCCACTCGTCGTAGAGCGAGGTCTCGTGGGTCGCAACGAGCCCGCCGCCTCGCTCAACGAAGCCGCGGAGCTGCGCGCACTGCGCGTCCGACAGCGCGGTGAGGTTGGGCAGAATCAATGTCTTGAACGGCGCCAGGTGTTCCGGGTCGAGCAGCCGGTCGTGCACCATCTCGAACGGCACGCGCGCCTCGATCAGCGCGTGGTACCAGCCGTCGATCGCGTCCTCGCCGCGGCCGCGGTCCGGCGTGAACCATACGCTTTGCTGCGAATACACGAGCCCCACGCGGGCGAGCGGCCGCTCGTTGCGCAGGTGGCGCTCGTTGGCCGCGCACCAGCGATAGAGGTCCTCGACCGGCTTGAGCCAGCGGGGGTCGTTGATGCTGCCGGCGAACTTCGTGAACCACGGCCGCAGTCCGTTCGCGATGCCGTCGATCGCCCACAGCCGGATTTCGGCGCCGTTCTGCACCGAGTCCTTCCAGCGGTACGGTTCCTCCAGGCCCACGCTGAAGATGCCGACGATCGGCTTGCGGCCCATCGTCGCGCGAAATTCCTTCCCGCGCTTGCCGTTGCCCCACGGCGGCATCACGCCCCGGCGCGCCTGGTGATCGGCCATCAGGGTCGGCGCCAATTCGCCGATCCGCTTCATGTCGAGCGCGCTCGTCGCGCCGCCGCCGGCATTGGGGATCACGCACGAGTCGGGATTGATCGCGCGCACCGCGTCGTCCCAATGCCGCCACAGCGCAAACAGCCGCTCCTGCTGCCAGAGCACGTACGCGCGGCGCGCGGGATCCTGGGCGTTGTTCGTGCGCGGCAGATCGTGCCCGGTCGCTTCGCGGAAATTCTTCCGGCAGTTCGGGCAATGGCACAGGCCCGAGCCGTTCCAGCGGTTGATGAAAATCGCGTCGACGCGGTAGCGCGACATGATCTCGCGCTTCACCTCGGTCATGAACTCGAAGTTGTACGGCCCGAGTCCGCACGTGACCCACATCTCCGGCGACGCCCAGTGCCGGCGGCGTTTGCCGTCGGCGGTGTGTTGAATCCAGTCGGGGTGCGCCGCCTCGACGTCATCGTACGTCGCATGCGGATCGGTGCGCGCGATGACGACCATGCCGAGCTTCCGGCAACCGGCGATCAGTTCGCCGAGCACATCGCGATCGCCGAGCCATGCGCTGCGGTGATGAAACGGAATCTTCGTCGGATAATAGGCGACACAGCCGCCGCCGCTGAGGCACACCGCGTCGGACTTCGTGCGCGCGAAGTAATCGAGCCAGAAATTCAGATCGAACTTGCCCGGGTCGTCCTCGACCAGCGTGAGCTGCGCCCAGCGCATCGGCCGGTCGACCCAGGAGGGCGCGGGCGGGACGCCGGCAGTGGTCGACGCCTTCGCCGCACGCACGGAGAGATCGCCGATCGACACCGCGGCGCCGGCGACCGCGGAGGTCTTGAGGAATTCGCGGCGGGTGAACTGGGGCATCTTGCCGCAAGTGAGCCGGTTTGTCGTGGCGCGGTCAACCTGCCCGCGCCGATCCACACTCCTTCCAGACCAGCGCGGTCGGGTTGACCGCGCCACGCTGCTACCGAAACGCGTATTCGGCGCTGTCCCGCAGCTGCCTGATCCGGTCGTGCGCGGCCTGCACCTGCTCGTATTGCACTTGCACGAGATCACGGGTCTGCCCGTCGAGGTCGGGATCCTTCAGCGCCGTGGCCCAGGCCTTCACGGCCAAATCCTCCCCGCGCTCACATTCGGCCAGCAGCGCATGCGCCTGGTTCGATTCAAACGCCATCCTCGCGTTCATCCACGCGCGATGCGCGGCCGCCAGCGGGCTCGGCAGCCTGGCGGGGGTCGCGCGCAAGGTGCGGATCCGTTGCTCCAGCTCTTTGGCGAATTTTGCCCGCTGCAACGAAAAGGCGGCGAAGAGCTCGATCAGTTCCCGTTTCTGCGCGCGGTCCGCCGCCGCCTGAAATCCCTGCTCGGCATCGCGGGCCGCCAGCATCAACTCGTTGAGGATAAGGACGGTCTTCTCGTCGTTCGTCGTCATGCCGCAATAGATTCGCCACGCCGCGCTTGGTTCGCGGGGAAAGAACTCGGCACGTTGCGTCTCGTTTCCGAATGCCATCGGTGATTTGCCCCCGAGCCTTGACCGCCGCGCCGGCCCCCCGCTAACTCTCATTCTTATGTCCGCAGAATCCGCCGCGCCCGCCGTCTCCATGGATGCCATTGTCGCGCTCGCGAAACGCCGCGGCTTCATCTTCCAGTCGTCCGAGATCTACGGCGGCCTCAACGGTTTCTTCGATTACGGTCCGCTGGGCTCCGAGCTGAAGAAGAACATCCGCGACTGCTGGTGGAACGACATGGTCCGCCGCCGCGACGACATTGTCGGCATTGAGACCTCGATCATCATGCACCCGAAGGTGTGGGAGGCCTCGGGCCACGTCGCCGGGTTCACCGACCCGCTCGTCGATTGCAAGGTGAGCAAGCAGCGCTATCGCGCGGACCAGTTGTTTTTCGCCGCGGTCGTGGTCGAAGGTCAGACCGTCGGCTACGTCAGCGCGCTCGAAAGCGAGAAGACCGCCGAAGAACTCCAGGCGGCCGCCGAGAACTTCAAACGCAAGAAGGCGCTTCAGGGCAAACTCGAGCCGGTCCAGCCGAAGGACATGACCGAGGCGCAGCCGGACGAAGTGGCAAAAATTCCCTCCCCGGCGACCGGCGAGCCCGGCAGCCTCACGCCGCCGCGCGCGTTCAACATGATGTTCGAGACGTACGTCGGCGCGCTGCGCGATGACTCGGCCAAGGCCTACCTGCGGCCGGAGACCGCGCAGGGGATGTTCGTCGATTTCAAGAACGTCGTCGACACCGGCCGCGTGAAGCTGCCGTTCGGCATCGCGCAAATCGGCAAGTCGTTTCGCAACGAGATCACGCCGCGCAACTTCATCTTCCGTTCGCGCGAGTTCGAGCAGATGGAGATGGAGTACTTCATTCACCCCGACGCCGACTGGCTGAAGTGCCACGAGGAATGGCTGCAATGGTGCCGCGCCTGGCTGATCAGCATCGGCCTGCCGGAGTCGCACCTCTCGCTCTACGAACACCCGAAGGCCAAGCTCGCGTTCTACTCGCGCCGCACGGTCGACATCATGTTCAAGTACCCCTTCGGCGTGCAGGAGCTGTGGGGCATCGCGGCGCGGAGCGATTACGATTTGAAGCAGCACCAGCAGGCCTCCGGCGTGCCGCAGACGTATTTCGACGAGGCAACAAAGCAGAAGGTCGTCCCGCATGTGATCGAGCCGGCGGTCGGCGTCGACCGGATCCTCCTCGCGGTCCTGTGCGCGGCGTATACCGAGGACGAGGCGCCCGATGACAAGGGCAGGATGGAGAAGCGCATCGTCCTCCGGCTGTCGCCGCGCATCGCGCCGATCAAGGTCGCGGTGCTGCCGCTGCTGAAAAACAAGGAGGCGCTCGTCGGCCGGGCGAAGGCGCTGCACGCGAAACTCAAGCGGCAATACGCGACCTTCTACGACGACGGCGGCGCGATTGGCCGCCGCTACCGTCGGCAGGACGAAATCGGCACACCGTGGTGCGTCACGATCGACTTCGACACGATCGAAAAACCGGGTGACACTTTCACGCTGCGCGAACGCGATTCAATGGCCCAGCGCCGAATCACCGAGGCCGAGCTGTTCGCGATGTTGGCAGAGCGCGTGGACTGAACGTGCGCCCCCACCCCAGCGTTCCATGGCGAAGAAGTACGCGTCGTCGGAGAGCTTCGGCGTCCGCTCGCCTGCGGCGCTGACCGCGCTGGACGGCTGGCTGGCGACCTTTCCGGCCGGCATCCGCCGCAAGGGCCGGGAGGACTATGAACGCGGGCTCGTGGTCGCGGCATGGTCCGAGGCCGAGCATTATTTCGAAGCCACGGTCGAAGGGAGCACCCAGGTCGACGACGTCACTTTGTTTCTGACCCGGGGCATCTGGAGTTCGCAATGCACGTGTCCCGCCGGCACGAACTGCCGGCATACGGTCGCGGCGGGGCTGCGGTGGATTGCCAGCCGGGGTGAGAATTTCAACGAGGGTGACGTTGGTACGCTGGATGAATCCGGGGCGCTGAAAAAGAAGCCCGCCGCCGCGTCATCGAAACCGGTCAGGCCCACGGCGAAGAAAGTTTCGTTCCGCGAAGAGTGGGAGCCCATCATCGCCGCCAAGCTCGGCCGCCCGCTCACCGAACCCGAGGGCCGCCGACTCGGCCAGCTCGCCGCGATGTTTGGGGAATTCTTCCAAAACCACCGGTCCCTCTACGCGGACACCATGCGACGGCATGGCTTCGGCGAATTCCTGGCCGCGAACATGCACCTGTACATGCCGCTGTATCAAGGCTGGTGGGACCACGACACCGCTCCCGCCGATCCCTGGGCTCTCTGGCAATATATCGCGTTCGACGCCGAACGCATGGGCCGCGCGATTCCCGCGGTTTTCCTTCCAATGACCGATACGAGCGCCGTCCGCGCGTTGCTCGACGACCGTCTGCTGCAGGAAGAACTTTCCCGATGGCGGCAGGCCCTGGCCGCGCCGGATCCGTTTTCATCGCAGGTGCGACCCAGCCCGGTGAGCGACATCGGCAACCTGCGTGGCCGCATTAACCCAGAGGGCCAGCTCCAGATCGAAGTGCGCGCCGCCGCCGACAAGGCCTGGAAGGCGCCCAGGCAAAGCTGGTTTCGCTCGCTCGCATCGGCCTTTCCCGCGGACTTCGAACATCTGCCTCCGGCCGAGGCTGCCCTGGGCGTCGCGCTCGCGGCCGAATCGCGCACGTCGTATTACAATTTTTCCCACAAGCTTCCGGTGCCCGCCGAATCCGCCGGGCGAATTCTTCGCAGTTCGGCGGCACGGGCGGCCATCGTGCTGCCTGGCGACCGCCCGTTCGCACTCGCGCCCGCGCCACTCGTGCGGGAAGCAATCGTTTCCTCGAAATCGGCGAATCGCCTGGAGCTGCGCCTCGTCACGCCTGACGGCCGCGACGCATCCTCGGCCAAGCTCCTGGTCGGACGCCCAACGCCACTCTATTATTTCGACGGTCTGGTGTGGCCGGGTCCACCTCCCGTGCCCGCGGTGCAACTGCCGACGGCCGCGCTCGCGGACGAACGAATCATCGGGCCGCTGCGGGAAGCCGGCCTCCGGCTGCCCGCTTCGGTCGAGGTCAAGATCCAGCGGGTCGCGCTCCGCCCTCGATTGCATTGCGAACTCTACGAGCCCAATTCCTACGACGCCTCGCACTTTCACGTCCGCCTGACCGCCCGGGCCGAAGACCCGCCGTGCGAGCAGGCGTGGAGCGGCCACGGCGGCTGGCACTGGACCGAACATGGCGCGCCGCCCCCGCGCCGCCCGGGCGATCCCCTGTTGGAATTCGATCTGAGTGCCGCGCACGCCGTCAGCGCGCGCTTTGCGGAGTTCCGCCTCACGTGGGACGATTGGTACGGCGCTTGGAGCCGGTACGTCGCCAAGAGTTTTCCCGACGACTTCATCGCGTGGCATGCGACGCTCCCGGCCGGCCTCGAGGTCGCGCTTTCGCCGAACCTGGCAAGTCTCCTTGGTGCGCCGCTGCGGGCGCACATCGACTTCTCCACGCTGCCCGCGACGGGCTCCGGTCGGGATTGGTTCGACCTCACAATCGGGCTGCGCGTGGAGGACACCACGCTGAAGCCCGATGAGATCGCCCTGCTGCTCAAGGCCCGCGGCAAATGGGTGCGCCTGCCCAAGCGCGGGTGGCGGCGCCTCGAGTTGGCCGAGACCGAGCCGACCAAAGGCGATGTCGCGGATACGCTCGCCCGGCTTGGTCTCGGCGCGATCGACGTCCTCGCGACGGGCAAGGCCGCGACTCACCGGCTGCACCTGCTCCAACTGGCGGGCGAAGCCGATGCGTTCGAATCGCGCGACGCGAAATTCGCCGCGGCGCTCCGCGAGCGCATCGCCGGCCTCGCCGTCGCCCCGCCGCCCCCGCTGCCCGCCGGCCTCGGCGCGACGTTGCGTCCCTACCAGGTGGAGGGTTTTCACTTTCTCGCGCACCTCGCCGCCAACGGCTTTGGCGGCGTGCTCGCCGACGACATGGGACTCGGCAAGACCGTGCAGGCCCTCGCGTGGCTGCTGCACCTCGCCAGTTCGAAACCGGCCCAGGGAAACGTCGACTCGCCCGGCAACGACTCGCCGCTGCGCGTGCTCGTCGTCTGTCCCAAGAGCGTGACGCACGGCTGGCTGACCGAGACTGCACGCTTTGCCGCGCCGCTCGCCGCGGTCGCGTTCACGCCCGCCCTGGTCGAAGCCGGCTCGTCCGCCGAGACCAAGTCCGGCGACGCCACCGGCCCGCAACTCCTCGTCGCCAACTACACGCAGCTCCGCCTGAACGCCGCGTGGTTCCACGAACGCACGTGGGATGTTGTCGTGCTCGACGAAGGCCAGTTCATCAAGAATCCCGGCAGCCAGGTCGCGTCGGTCGCCCGCGCGCTGCCGGCGCGTCACCGGTTGGTGCTGACCGGCACGCCGATCGAGAACCGGCTGACCGATTTGTGGAGCCTTTTCGCCTTCGCGCAGCCCGGGCTGCTCGGCACGCTGACTGCGTTTCGCCGGCAGTATCCCGACGACGACCCCGCGGCGCAGGCGCGGCTGCACCGTCGCGTGCGCCATTTTCTGTTGCGTCGCACCAAGGCCCAGGCCGCCCCGGATCTTCCGCCGCGCACGGAAGACGATCTCGTCGTCGAGTTGGAAGGCGATCAGCGCAAGCTCTACGACGCCGAGCTCAAGCGGGCCCAGTCCCAACTTCTGGGCATTGCGACGGATCGCGCCCTCGACGCTGTGCGGTTCAACGTCCTCGCCAGCCTGCTGCGGCTGCGACAAATCTGCTGCCATCCGGCCTTGATTGATCCGGCGCACCGCGAGTCCCCCAGCGCGAAGCTCGATGCCCTGCTCGAGCGCATCGAGGAACTGCACGAGGAAGGCCACCAGGTGCTCGTGTTCAGTCAGTTCGTCCAGATGCTCGAAATCATCCGGGACAAGCTCGTCGCGGTCGGGATCGGTCACCTGATGTTGACCGGCGCAACTGAAAATCGGGCCGAGCTCGTCGCGGAGTTTCAACGCGACCGCACCAAGACCGTGTTTCTCCTCTCGCTGAAGGCCGCCGGCTTCGGGCTCAACCTCACCGCCGCGAGCTACGCCATCCTCTACGATCCGTGGTGGAATCCGGCGGTGGAGGCGCAGGCGATCGATCGCACGCACCGGATCGGCCAGACGCGGCCGGTCATGGCCTACCGGCTGCTCGCGTCCGGCACCGTGGAGGAAAAAATCCGTGCGCTGCAAAAGGAAAAGGCCGCCCTCGCCGCCGCGGTGGTGCAGGAAGAGTCGCTGGCCAAGGTCCTCGACCTCGAAAGCCTGCGGCGGATCCTGGCGTAGTCAGTTCTATGCAGAGAGAAACCGCGAAGGACGCGAATGAACGCGAATATGCCGGTTGAACGATGATCGCCGCGGCCCGAACGTAGCGCCGGCATCTTGCCGGCATTCCAGATGGCATCGGCTTCCAGCCGACGAGTTTGCGGGTTATGCGGCTGCCCCTCGACAGGCTCGGGGTCCCGAGCTTGTCGAACGGAGAAGCCGCAGCCACTTGCCGGCAGGATGCCGGCGCTACTCTTGACCGACAATTTGGAGATGCACTCTGGAATCCAGGGCGGCGTATTCTCGGAGATGCCCGCCTCTGCGCGGGCCCCGGACGACGCGGAGGGCTTCCCTCCAGAATTCGTGAGAATGACACCGCCCTGCCTGCGCCTGCGATCCACCTCCCACGCGAGCAGACTCGCCAAGCCGGACCTGCGATGTAGAACTTGGCGTGCATCTATCCACTCCATGCTTTGCCGCGTCGTTCTCGTCCCCGGTTTCCTCACGCTCACCGCCATCGCCTCCGCCGCGGTCTTCCAGGGCAACGGCTTCAAAATCGGTGAGGTCTCACCCGACTCGGCGGTGATCTGGACGCGGCTCACCTCGCGGCCGGAGGCGAACTGGCGCGGCGTGGCGTTCGTGAAGCCCGACGTCCCGCGCGCCGAAGCCGCCGGCGAGTTCGATTGGAAAATCCAGATTCCTCCCGGCCGCACGCTCGCGGACATGGAAGGCGCTTTACCGGGAGCGCCCGGCTCGGTCCGCGTGACGCTGCGACCGGACAAGGGTGCGGCGATCGCCGGACAATGGGTCGCCGTGGATCCGCAGCGCGACTTCACCGCACAGGTCACGGTCCGCTCGTTGCAGCCGGCGACTCATTATCGCGTCAGCGTCGAGTCGCGTGACGCCCAGGGCACCGCCGGTCCGGCGATCGAGGGCGGATTCACGACGGCGCCACTGGCCAGCAGCACCGGGCCGGTTCGCTTCGTCGTCGTCACCTGCGGCGATTTCCCGCGGCGGGACGACGCGGAGAACGGCCACAAGATCTACCGCTCGATGCTCGCGTTCCGGCCGGACTTCTTCGTGCACACCGGCGACGTCGAATACTTCGACAAGGCCGACCCGATCGCCAACTCGCCGGAGCTCGCGCGGTTCAAGTTCAACCGGATATTCGCACTGCCGTTCCAGCGCACGTTTCACCTGCAGGTGCCGTCCTACTTCGAGTGCGACGATCACGACACCCTGAAGAACGACTGCTGGCCGGGGCAGCACTTCGGCACGCTGACGTTCGCGGAAGGCTCGCGGATTTTCCGCGAGCAGACGCCGGCGCCCGCCGGCCAGCTGTACCGCACGGTGCGCTGGGGTCGCGACGTGCAGTGCTGGCTGATGGAAGGCCGCGAGTTTCGTTCGCCCAACAACGCCAAGGACGGGCCGGAAAAAACCATCTGGGGCGCCGAGCAAAAGGCGTGGTTCTTCCGCACCGTCGCCGAATCCGACGCGACGTTCAGAATCCTGATTTCGCCCACGCCGATCGTCGGGCCCGACCGCGGCAACAAGGGCGACAACCACGCGAACACCGCTTTCCGCACCGAAGGCGACGAGATTCGCCGGTTCCTCGGCGCGCAGAAGAACATGATCACCGTCAACGGCGATCGCCACTGGCAGTACGAGTCGATTCATCCGGAAACCGGCGTCCACGAGTTTGGCACCGGACCGTCCTCCGACGTCCATGCGGGCGGGTTCACGCCGCGGCCTGGCGACGAAGCGATTCAAAAGTACTTCCGGTTGCTCGGCGGTTTCCTGTCGATCGAGGTGAAGCGCGAGAACGCCTCCGCCGCCGCGATGACCGTTCGCCATCACAACGTTAACGGCGGCGTGGAACACACCACCATCCTGCGCAGCGGCGGCTGAGCCGGCATCCTGCAGTCGGACCAGGTGGCACGCGAATCGCGGCACCGCTCCGGCCTTTTGCGGTCCGGTAGCCGGTGAAAACCTGGATCATGCTCGGCGGTCTCGTGCTCGCATCAGGCCTCGCCGGCTGTTCCGCGGCCTATTACGGTGCGATGGAAAAATTCGGCGTGGCCAAGCGCGAAATTCTCGCCGACCGCGTCGAGAAAACCCGCCAGGCGCAGAAGGAGGCGAAGGACGAATTCGCCGATGCGCTGCAGCGGTTCCTCGCGGTGACGAAGGCCGACGGCGGCGATCTGCAGCGCAAGTACGAGGATTTGAACAAGGAGTTTCAGCGCGCGGAAGGCCGGGCCAAGGAAGTGCGCGAACGGATCGCCGCGGTGGAGGACGTCGCCGAGGCGCTGTTCCGCGAATGGAAACAGGAGCTGGGGCAATATTCCAACGCGAGCCTGCGCGCCGACAGCCAGCGCCAGCTCGATACCACGCGCCGGCGCTACGACGCCCTGATCGGCCTGATGAAACGCGCCGCCGACCGGATGGATCCGGTGCTCGCAACGTTCCGCGACCAGGTGCTGTTCCTCAAACACAACCTCAACGCCCGCGCCCTCGCGTCGCTCAGCACGACCCACCGCACACTCGAGGCCGACATCTCACGGCTGATTGCCGACATGGAGGCGTCGATCCGCGAAGCGGAGAATTTCATCAAGGATTTGAAGTCGGCGCCGTAGCGCAGAACCGCATGTTGAAGCCACGCGCCAATCAGAAATCCACCGTCGTTGTGAATCGATAGGTGCGCGGCGGATTGAGATAGGCGCGCAGGAGGCCGTTGAAGGCCGTGTTGTAGCGGCCGACGCCAACGAGGTACGAGTTCGTCAGGTTCGTGACGTTCAGCTGCACCGTCGTCTGCAGCTTGTGCCACGGGAGCTTGAACCGGTAGCCGGCGAACGCATCCGCGAAAATCGTCGGCGTGCCGTAGTAATCCTGGCCCGTCGTGTTGTTGGTCTGGACGAAGTTCTTCGACTGATACCGCACGGCGCCGCCGAGGAACGTCCCTTTGATTCGGCCCTCGCTGAAGCGGTAACGGCCGGTGAGGTTCGCCTTTTCCGGGCGGTTGCCGAACGGCGCGGACTGCCGCGTGGTCTGGAAATCGAGCTCGCTCTCGATCGTCGCGATTTCGCTGCTGACCGTCGCGAGCAACGCGGGGTCGCCGGCCGCCAGCGCGCGCCACTCGGGAATTTTTTCCGCAAAGTACGCGTGGATTTCCTTGTAGTGATTGCCACGCCGGCGGTGCGTGCTGGCATAACCGGCCCGCAACGTGAGATTCGGCGTCGGGTTGGCCACGAACTCCAGCTCCTCGCCGCTCGTGAACAGGTCGATGATGCCGGCATTGAAATAAACCGCCTGCTGGTCGAATTGCGCGGCGGTAATCCGGCCGGCGTTCTGGAGGGCATTGAGAATATTGATGAGGTTGTCGCCCCCGAGCGCGCCGGCCGTCGACACCGTGAGCCCGTCGGGGATGACGCTCGCGTCGTTCAGCTGGTCGGACTTGTACTTGGTCGCGCGGAGGTAGTAGCGGCTGTCGCCGAGGAAATCGATCATCACGCCGTAATCGCGCCCCGAGCCGGTGACCGGCGGCGGCACGTCACCCTTCGGCAGGACAGTGCGGTCGAAGCGCGGCGGGCCGTTGCTCTCGGAGGTGTTGTAGAAGAACGACACGCGCCTGGTCGCATGCAGCACCGCGCCGGCCGTGATGGTCTTCGGCTTGTAGTGATTCACCGTATACACGCCGTTGAAGCCCCACTCGTTGAGCACCAGCTCGCGCGAGGTGACGCGGGGGTCGGCGGGGTTGCTCGCGCGCGCCTCGTTCTCGTTGCGAAACTCGACCCGGTCGACGCGGTAGCCGAACGTCGTCACCAGCCGCTCGTTGAACCAGAAGTTCTGCCCTGCGATCATGAACGAATCGATGTTCTTGAACGCGTGGGCATTCCCCTTGGTGCGCGACACATAGTTGGACCTGAATTGCCGGCCGCTGAGCGTGACCGGCGTGAACGCCGAACGCGGATCGCCAACGTAATAGTTGCCGAAATCACCCTCGGCCGCGTAGTGGCGCCGGGTGAGCTCGTTCTGACCGCCCTCCGGATTAGTGGCGTTCGTGATCGGCACGTTGTTCGCGTCGACCAGGATTTCGTTGCGCCAGCGCCGGCGCCGCTCCTGCTCGGAGTGCTCGGCGAGGCCGGCCATCCGGTGGCGGCCAAACCACTTGCCGAGATTGAATTCGTAGGCGGCCGAACCGCGCACGACGTCGTTGGTCGTGACGAGCGCGTCCTTGAACCAGTTCGTTTCCATGTAGAACCCGGCACGATTCGGATTCGCCACGGTGCCCGTCGTGCCGTCGGGCGCCGGCAACGTGAGGTTGGGATCGCCCCGCAACTCGGGCAACGCGGTGTTCGCACCGTCGGTGTTCACCTTGCCGCGGTTGTGGAAGACCGAGCCGACGGCCGTGAGCGATTTCGTGATCCGCTGCTCGACGTTCACGTTGTAGCTGTCGAAGTCCTGCCGGCGCAGTCCGCCGGGACCGATGTACATGTACTGGTTGGGTGCGAGCGCGACATCCGCCAGCGTCGCCGACGCGTACGAACTCGTGCTCTGCAACTCGCCCCGGAGATTGTAGACGATGCCGTTGGCGTCGTTGAGCGTGTAACGATTGTTGTTTTGGTTCAGCCGGGCCGTGCCCGTCACGGCCGCGCCATCCGCGACCGGCCGGTTGCTCCCCAGCCAAAGGGAGATTTGGTCGACCGCGTTGCCGGTCACCTGGAGGCTGTTGTCGCGCCGGCCTTTTTCGTACGAGCCGTCAATCGTCGTATTCTTGAACGGCCGCACCGTCACTGCGCCGGTGAAGCGATCTTGATCGTCGCGCGTCCATTTGCGCCAGCCTTCCGCCGTGTGGTGGAGCCCGAGCAGCCGGACGCCGAGCAGCCCGCGCTTCACCACCTGGTTGTGATCGAGCTCGTAGCGCCGGTAGTCGTACTGCGAAAAGACCGCCTTCACGCTGCCGCGCGTGCGATTGACGTTGGCTTTCTTGCCGGTGATCGACACCAGGCCGCCCGCCGGCCCGAGCCCGAAGAGAATCGAGTTGGGCCCGCTGGACACCTCCGCGCGCTCGACGTTGTAGAGATCGTTCGGCGCCGTGGCGTCGACGAAATCGCGCGAGACGCCGCCGATGATGCCGCGCACCCGGAACGAGTAGTCGCCGCCGGTCGAGTCGCGGCCCGGCGGATTATTGAAGCCGGCCTGGGAATCCTCGAGCTCGCTCTCGATGTTGTTCGCGTACGCCAGCATCTCCTGGAGGTTCGTCGCGGCGATGTCGGCGAGAAACTCCGGCGTGAAGGGCGAGATCGAGGCCGGCGTGTCCTTCAACCGCGAATTGAGCCGGCTGCCGCTGGTCGTGTTGCCGGCCTGATAGCCGACGTCGTCCTCGGCGCGGACCTCGAACGGCGAGAGTTCGATCGGCGGCGCGGTGGGATCCAGCGCCTTGACCGTCGACGCCGTGGGCGGGGGCGGGATGGCTTGGCCGAATGCGACCAAAGGAAAAAGGGCGGCGGACGCGAATGCGGTCACGGCGCATGCACGCAGTTTGGCTTTCATGTGAAGCACGGGTTCGGTTTGAGTCAGGCCGCCACGACGGCGGCGCGCCGAGCGAAACAGCGCACCCACGAGGAGGCAAGGCTGCGTCCGCGACCCGCACAGAGGCGAAATGCTCGGGCAGGCCAGTGTCGTTCCTACGAAATTCTGGAGGCACGACCTCCGTGTCGTCCGCGGCCCTGCCGGAGGCAGGCAAGCCGCACACCTTGCCCGCCTTCGGCGGGGAGGCGGGCCCGCCAAAAATGACGTCGAGGTAACGAGACTTTCTGCCCCGCGCCTCAGAGGGCGTCGAAAAGGTAGGGCGCGACCGGGCGCGCCGTCGTTCGTGCGCTACGCCGAGGTAAAATCGCGGCGGGCCCCGCGGGCCCCCCCCACGCCCCGCATCTTTTTTGTCGCCCCCTCCGAAAC
>Ga0080064_1002367_pt1:0-2500 | contig 32416 bp, 24 predicted proteins | sample Subgrocontami54m_FD_69260 | JGI IMG/M metagenome (GOLD analysis project Ga0080064, IMG submission 69260) | Subsurface groundwater microbial communities from S. Glens Falls, New York, USA - GMW46 contaminated, 5.4 m (SPADES assembly) (version 2) ...
GCGTCAAGATCGCCTTTTCCTTTTCCCGCGGCGATAAAGTGCTTAAATCAACGTAGCGCCCCGTGCGCTTAGCCTGATGGCCGGAGTTGCGGGGCAACCAGATGCCGAAGGGAGCAAACAGGTCCATCAGCAGGGAAGAACAATCGCGCTTACGGTCCAAACCACCCCAGCCGTAGGGTTCTCCCATCATTTCTTTGGCCAACCAGGCCATGTTCGTTGGCGTCAACGGCAATGGTTTATTCACGGCCGCTTCCCTGGCAAGGACGATCTTCTGCGGCAAAGCCTGACCTTGACTGTCGGCGGCAGCAATAAGGATTGTTATGGTTTGGCTGTCCTCACTGATCTTGGGGAAAAAAGAACCAAGGGGAGTCTTAAAAAGCAATTTGCCCTTGTCGTCGTAAACAGGGGTTTTATCCCTGATAATGGAGGCATAGGGGGCGCTTTCCCATAGCTTTATAAAATCACCATCAACGCGGGCCATGTGCCGTACAGGAATCCAACCCAAGGCATAATGCGTTTCCACCAAAGCCCACTTTTTGTCTTTTGTCACCTGGGAAACGTAAAGGGGAGTGCCAGCGGCAGCACCGGAATTCTGCATATTATCGAAGGGCAATGGACAGTTCACGGGCAGACTTAAGTGAGCCTCCGCAGTGGGCAGCACCCGCAAGTCGGTATTTTGTATGGTAATCGCCGGGTATCCCACTGCTGGGTAATCCTGCAAGCGGGCATTGGCGTTGAGCTTTTTTATCCAGGATTGGGGGTGTTTTTTCCCATTTCTGCCGTATCCCGGATTTTTGCCGTACTTAGCGAATTCCCTTTCTATTTCCTCAAGGGTAAAGCGAGAATTAGACTGATGCCAGGGAGAAAAAAACATTTTATTGTGGAAAGCATCGGCTCGCTTCTGTAAATCCGGATCGAGCCGGGCGAAGGCCTTCTCCTGCTGCTTGGCAAAAAAAAGGTGATCCTGGCTAATCTCCTGCAGGTCCCTGATCTCGGGCGGATGGGTATATCCCGTACAAAGCAGAGCCGCCAGAAGTGCGCCAATTAATCCTATCCCCATAAATCCCCAACCCTCTGGTAAGTAAACAAAGTTCTCCTTGCCACTATGGGTCATGCAGCAGAGGATGTCCACAAAAAAAGGCGCTCCGCCACCCATTTTCACAGTATCGGAACGCCTCTATTTTTTATGCAGAAAAAGCCAACATACTCTCGCAGCAGCCACCCTGCACTTCAAAACTATCAAGTCACCCGGACGGCTTCGTACACCGGATAACTCAGTTTTGTCAAGGGAAATTGCGTTTTATAACAAGGCCTTCCGAATTTACGATTTTTTTCCCAACCAAAAGATGCTATCGTCCGGAAAATTGTTTGGAGAAAATACCTTATGAGCCCTGATTATCTTAAATTCATGCAGGCTATCGCCCGGGAAGCAGGAACAATCCTGAAAAGAGAGTTGCCCAACAAGCGCCAGATTGACTTCAAGGGAGAAATCAACCTGGTTACCGAAGTGGACCGCATGTCGGAAGATTTGTTGGTGGCAAGGATACGCCACGCCTTTCCCCAGCATGGCATTCTCTCTGAAGAATCCGCAGAACTGCGGTGCAGCTCGGATTATCGCTGGATTATCGACCCCCTGGACGGCACCACCAACTACGCACACGGCTATCCCGTTTTCTGCGTGTCCATCGCCCTGGAAGTAAAAACGGAAGTCTTTTACGGCGCCATCTACAATCCTATTATGGATGAAATGTTCACCGTGGAAAAGGGCAAGGGAGCTTATCTCAATGGCCGGAAACTCCTGGTTTCAGATACGGCGGAACTTTCCCGGAGTCTCCTGGCCACGGGTTTTCCTTACGATATCCGGGAGAGCCAGGAAAATAACATCAATTATTTTAATGCAATGGCTGTCAAAGCCCAGGCCCTCCGTCGCGCCGGCTCCGCCGCTTTGGACTTGGCCTATCTGGCGGCCGGCCGGTTTGACGGATTCTGGGAGTTAAAGCTCAAACCCTGGGACACAGCCGCCGGCGCCCTGATGATCAAAGAAGCCGGGGGAGAAGTAAGCGATCTCGGCGGCAATAGCCACGACCTGGCCTCCCCCCACATCCTGGCCTCCAACGGTAAAATACATCGGCAAATGATGGAAATACTAGCCTCATGCGCTGCCTAATAAAGCAAGTAGTTATTGAATTTACAGCCGCTGCGCCAGATAGAGATAGACCGGCAGGGTAGAATTGATCTTGATCTCCCGAAACTCCTTCAGTATCTGCCTCCTGTTCGAGGCGCCGAGCAGCGGCGAGAGATAAACCTCGCCTTTGCCCCCCGCCTGCGGTTCTCCCGACAGCAGGGCCTTGACCGCCGCCACATGGCGGGCAGAAAGCTCCCGGCCTAAAACAAAATTGCAGCTTACGGTCAGATGCTCATAGCTGCGGTTTACCTGCTGTATCTTCCGGAAAGCCTCACCCACCCTGGCCGCCGGGAGCGGCTTGCCCAAGGCATCAAG
>Ga0080064_1002367_pt1:10000-32416 | contig 32416 bp, 24 predicted proteins | sample Subgrocontami54m_FD_69260 | JGI IMG/M metagenome (GOLD analysis project Ga0080064, IMG submission 69260) | Subsurface groundwater microbial communities from S. Glens Falls, New York, USA - GMW46 contaminated, 5.4 m (SPADES assembly) (version 2) ...
AATGCTTGCCGATATCTCTAAGGAATTCTATATAGTTGAGTTTTGTCAGCCAATCCGCGTTATTAAGCAGACAAGCCTTATTGTCCCGAAAATCGATATATTGCGCTAATTGCCTTTGCAGGCCCAGCACATTTGCATCCACTTGCTCCCGGGTAAGGAGTTGCCGCATCTCTGTCTTGCCACTCGGATCACCGATCAGGCCGGTGCCGCCGCCTATCAAAACAAGGGGCCGGTGCCCTCCCCGTTGCATATGCATCATGGCCATGATAGGCACCAGGCTGCCAACGTGCAGACTGGCCGCGGTAGGATCAAACCCTACATAGAAATTGAGGCCGTCGCTCTGCAGCCTTTCTCTCAGAGATTCTTCCTCCGTCACTTGCGCGACGAATCCCCTCTCCACCAATATGTCATATACGTTTTTCAACCTGCCAGCCTCCAGGTTTGCCTTTCGATACTTTTACTTCTGCCACTTTGTTCATCAACATCCAGTACAACTCCTTGAAGTCGCACATCACCCTTCGCAACATCGAATTTGTTGGGGATTTGGGTTAGGAACCTTTCCAGAATCTCTTCCTTCTTGATGCCTATGACCGAATCGAAGGGACCTGTCATGCCAACATCAGTTATGTAGGCCGTCCCCTTGGTAAGAATCGCCTCGTCTGCTGTCTGCACATGGGTGTGAGTTCCCAGAACCGCACTCACCTGACCATCGAGAAACCAGCCGAGGGTTTTCTTTTCCGAAGTCGCTTCCGCATGAAAATCAACGATCACCACGGGCGTCTGTTGCTTTACCTTCTCTATCTCTCGCTCGGCGACACGAAATGGGCAATCATAGGGCTGCATGAAGACCCGCCCAACCAGGTTAATAACGGCCAATTTACCTCCGGAGCGGGTGGAAAGGACAACACTCCCGGAACCCGGCGTTCCCGCTGGATAATTGGCAGGTCTAAGAAGTTTTTTATAATCTCCGATAAAGTTCATGACTTCTTTTTTATCCCAGATATGGTTTCCTGAAGTGAGCACATCAATGTGACTTTGGAATAATTCATCAATAATATCGTTGGTCACACCGAATCCAGCCGCTGCATTTTCGCAGTTGGCAATGACACAATCGATAAGACAATCAGAAACAATTTGCGGCAGCAATTCCCGTACGGCACATCTGCCCGGCTTACCTATAATATCACCGATAAATAATATTTTCATAGGCCGAACCCAACACCGCTTAACGGCCTGATCTCTGACTTGCTAGCGGGCATAATCAGAAAACCTCGTCTCGCGGATCACCGTAACCTTGATCTGGCCGGGATAAGTCAACTCCGCTTCAATCTTCTTGATAATGTCACGACAAAGCATCACGGCATCATTGTCGGAAATTTTTTCATTTTCTACCAGAATGCGGATTTCTCTGCCCGCTTGTATGGCATAGCATTTATCCACACCTTTAAAGGAATTCGCGATGGTTTCCAATTCACCCAGACGTTTGACATATGTTTCCAGCATCTCTCTGCGCGCCCCCGGTCTGGCAGCCGAGAGGGTATCGGCCGCCTGAACCAGAACACCCAACAGGGTATTGTTAAGGCCATCTTCATGATGAGCAGCAATCGCCTGAACGATTTTAGGAGATTCACCAAAACGCTTCGCATAATCGGCGCCGATAACTGCATGCGAGCCCTCTATCTTATGATCGACAGCCTTGCCAATGTCATGCAGCAAACCCGCTCTTTTTGCCTCTTTGACATTCATTTTCAATTCTGCCGCCATCATCCCCATGAGATAGGAGACATCTATGGAATGCTGGAGAACATTCTGCGAGTAGCTGCTGCGATATTTCAAACTTCCAAGCAGAGTAATGATTTCGGGATGAACATCGTGGACACCCACATCAAACGAAACCCTTTCTCCTGTTTCCCTGATGATCGTGTCCACTTCTCCCTGAACCTTTTTAACAACTTCCTCTATCCGGCCGGGATGAATACGGCCATCGGTAATTAATCTTTCCAATGATAAACGAGCCACCTCGCGCCTAATTGGGTCAAAACTGGAAAGGACAACAGCCTCCGGCGTATCATCTACAATCAGATCTATGCCGGTAGCCGCTTCAATCGCCCTGATGTTTCTCCCCTCCCTGCCGATGATCCGCCCCTTCATTTCATCATTCGGGAGCGTAACGACAGATACGGTATTTTCAGCTACAAAATCACCCGCATAACGCTGCACAGCATAGGCAATGATCTCACGAGCTTTGTTATCGGCGGTACGCCTTGCTTCTTCCTCAATTTTCCTCACAGCGGCAGCTGCCTCATGCCTGGCAGCATCTTCCATGGCCTGAACCAAGAGTTTTTTTGCCTCTTCCGAGGTCATACCAGCCACCATTTCCATTTTTTCTCTTGTTTCAACAAGTATTTGATCCAGCTTAACTTGCTTCTCATTAAGCTGCGCTTCCTTCTGTGGAATGGCTCTTTCCCGGTTCTCGATGGCCGACTCCTTTTGCGTCAAAACATCAACCCGCTTATCCAGGTTATCTTCTTTGGAACGGATTCTCTTTTCCCAGTTGTCCAGTTCGACCTTTTTCTCACGAGCTTCCTTTTCCAGCTCTGTCTTGGCCTTGAGGAGGTTTTCTTTGGCCTGTAACACGGCCTCTTTTTTTATCGTCTCGGCATCCTTCTTGGCTTCGGCAGTAATTCTTTCCGCCAGATACTCTGAAGAATTAAGTTTTCTTCGACCAAGGATGCGGTTAAAAACGAACCCTAAAACTACGCCAACAAACAACGATCCAAGGGCAACATATGCGATTAAGTTGTTATCAAACAACGCCTTTTCCTCCTTTACTCAATAATGTCTGTATATGTACGGCAAGCCAAACCGCGAACGGCGGATGACGACTTATCACGGGGATATTATTTTTTTCTAATGGGAAGGGTTTTTTCGGAAAATTACATGGGGCTTAGCGACGGGCGCGGCGAGGTCAGTAAAAACCTTTTTAACAAAAACTCCCACATATGCCGTGTCAGCGACCTCTTCTAACCTTGCTGAAAAGTGGGCGTCTGATATTGCTGCATCAGGTTTTTCACCCCCCGCAATAACGGGTTAATGGCAAAGACACCCATCGCTTGCAAGACAAGGCCCTAGCTCCACCCAGGGCGTCGGCTCAAAAAACCAATACTAATCACGCACATCGCAGGGGATATCTCTATTTCTAACATCTTCTATCAAATTAATTAACCTATCAGTCCTACTACCTAACTCCTCACTCAACTTCCGATTAATACCCGCAAGCTTAACGTACTCATCAGCGATGTTTAAAGCCGATAATATGGCGATATTCAAAGCATTTCTGCTGCTTGTTACCGACTTTACCTGATCTACGTTAACCTCCACGTACTGAACAACACTTGCCACATGCTCATCCCCTGATTCACTTGATACCGACAAATCCTGCCCCAGTATATTTATTTGATAATTCTTTTTCAACGAGGCAACACCTCAGCTACATATCTGTATCTACATCCTGGAGCAAATTAATCAGAGCATCCAATCTTGCGCGTGCCGCATCCCTTTCCTCGCTAAATTTACCGAGATTCCCCTTCGCACCCTCCAATTCTAATCCTTGATTATTAAGAAGTTCTTTTAATTCCTGATTCTGCTTTTTCAGCAAAGCGTACTCGCTCAAAACATTTTTTATTTTCTCTTCCAGCTCTTTGAATTTCTCTAGTTCCAATGTCTGCCCTTCCTCCGTATATTAACATTAAGGGGAAAAACACCCTGCGACACGACCCTGCCACGGTCCACATAAAAAGTCAAGTTCATATTTTTATGGCTTTTCGGGGTACCCTTTTTGAACTTCCAGGCAGGTAAGAAAAAAATTATGCAGCTCCCTTAACATTAGCCCTTTTTCTCGCAAACTTACGATTGACTGTCTAAATTTTGCGCCCTCCGGCAGCCCCTTAGTGTACCAGAGCAGATGCTTAAAAAAATTGCGGAGGCCATGCTCCTCGCCGCAATACTGCATCTCTAATTCCAGGTGGCGCACAATGATTTTTTCCTTTTCCTCAAAGGATGGCATCGCCATAGGCTCACTACCTGTCAATACTGCCAATATTTCGCAAATCAGCCAGGGATTGCCCAAAACTCCACGGCCTACCATTATTCCATCACAGCCGGTACTGCCTATCATCAGGAGGGCATCAGCGGCATTCCGCAGATCACCATTACCGACCACAGGTATTTTTATTCCTTGCTTTACAGCAGCAATAACATCCCAGTCCGCCCGGCCGCTGAATCCCTGGTCAGTAGTTCGAGCATGTACAATTACGGCATCGGCCCCACAATCTTCAGCAATGCGGGCGATTTCCAGGGCGTTTATCTCCTCACGGCTCCAGCCGGAGCGGATCTTTACTGTAAGGGGCACAGCCACGGCCTTCCTTACCATCTTAATAACATTGCCAACTTGCAGGGGGTTTCTAAGCAAGGCCGCACCGGCGCCATTCCGCACAACTTTCCGGACTGGACAACCCATGTTTATATCGATTAAATCCGCTCCATGGCCAACAGCGATTCTTGCCCCTTCGGCAAGTATGAGCGGCTCAGAGCCAAATAATTGCACCGACAAGGGCTTATCATGCGGTAAAGAACGCAGATATTGGCAGCTCTTTGCTGATTGTCTTACCAAACCAGTGGCGCTGACCATTTCGGTAAATGCCAAAGCACAGCCGAATTCCCGCAACAAGATACGGAATGGCAAGTTGGTTATGCCCGCCATAGGCGCTAAAAGCACGTTATTTTCAAGCAAAAGATTACCGAGCCTCATCACAAGCTCCCGTGCCGCTCCTGATCTCCTGCAAGTACCGATGAGCCAACTCTAGCTCCGGCAGCGTATTGATGCCCATAACTTCGCGGTGGTCAGCCGCTATCAACCTGCCCACCCGGTAACCATGTTCATGGGCAATAGCAATGATATCGGTGAGATAATACTCTTGCTGGGCATTATTGTTTTTAACCATCATAAGAGCTTCAAACAGAAATTTACTATTTACACAGTAAATCCCCGTATTTATTTCACTTACTTCCCTCTCCGCCTCCGTTGCATCCCTCTCCTCAACAATCCTTAAAACCTGCCCCTCCTTGCCGGTAATTATTCTTCCGTATCCCGCAGGATGAGTTAAACGAGTAGTCAAAACTGTAACCTCATTATTTTCGCTATGATGGGAAAATAACGAGCGCACCGTGGCAGGCTGCAGCAGGGGGACATCCCCGCAAAGGATGAGCACAACGCCGGTGTAATGCTTAAATTTTTCGCGCGCCTGAAGAACTGCATGGCCCGTTCCCAACAACGCTCCCTGCTTGATAAATGTTAGACCTTGGCCCCGGAATGCTTCAATCACGGCCTCAGCCTGATGACCCACAATAGCCGTAATATCCGGGGAACCCGCCGCTTTGGCCGTCGCCACCACATAGCTTAACAGAGTTTTCCCATGGAGAAGATGAAGGACCTTGGCCAGATCCGATTCCATTCTCTTTCCCTGGCCGGCGGCAAGTATTATTGTGCTCAGTTTCATAAAGCCCTCACATGAAATTCATCGGGTCAACGTCAACCTTGACTTCCAAACCGCACTTCCCCGCTTCTGCTTTGATCATATCAATCATGATCATCTGCGCCTTAATATCCTGGCCTTTTAAAAGGAGCTGCCAACGATATCTACCCCTTATTTTGCTCACCGGCGCTTCCACGGGACCGAGGGTCTCAACTGCCAACTTATTACTCCGTACGGCTTGCTTCGCCAGGCGACCTATTATTTCAATGCCTTCTCTGCCACGCTCTCTATTTGCGCTGCTGATTTGCAGGTTGACGATTCTGACATAGGGCGGATAGCGAAGAGTCTTGCGCAGCTTTATTTCGTCTTCATAGAAACCGTGGTAATCGTGATTTTTTGCCCTTTTCACGGCATAGTGTTCCGGGTTGAAGGTCTGGACGACCACCAACCCCCTTGAATCCCCCCGCCCGCTCCGTCCGGCAACCTGCGTGAGCATTTGGAAGGTCCTTTCTCCAGCCCGAAAATCGGGAACATTCAGGGAAAGATCAGCGGCCACAACCCCCACAAGCGTTATCCCGGGGAAATCATGCCCCTTCGCAATCATTTGCGTACCCACCAGGATGTCCAACTCCCGCTTGGCCAGCAGCCGCAGAATTTTTTCCCCATCGCCCCGGTGTGCAGTGGTATCGCTATCCATACGACCGACCCTGGCATCCGGGAAAAGCCGTTTTACCTCCTCCTCCAGTTTTTCCGTCCCCAAACCATAACTACGGAGACGACTCCCAGAGCAACTTGGACAAAGAGGGGCCGTCTTTATGGCGTAATCACAGTAATGGCATCTAAGCAATCCCAAGGCGGCGTGATGGGTGAGTGTAAGCTCGCAGTTCAAACACTTAAAAACATAGCCGCAATCGGCACAAAGCACCACCGTATCAAAACCGCGCCGATTCAAGAAAAGCAGAATCTGATTTTTGGCCGCCAGGGTACGCGACATCTCTTCCCGCAATACCTTAGAAATAATCGGCGTCTCAAAATTTTCTTCACAGACGGTTTTCATATCAACAATCTTAAAAACCGGCAAGTCTCTGCTTTCAACCCTCCTGGGCAAGGAAAGATAGCGATATTTTTTCTTCCGAACATTATAGTAACTCTGGACGGCTGGAGTAGCGGAGCCTAAAACAACTGTGGCGGCACTATGCTTTGCTTTAACAATCGCCATATCCCGGGCATTATACCTTAGCCTTTCATCCTGCTTGTAAGATCCGTCGTGCTCCTCATCCACAATGATGAGGCGCAGATCTCGCATCGGCGCAAAAAGGGCGGAACGTGCACCAATGGCAATCTTTATCTCACCTTTTTGGATTCTTTGCCACTGTCGGGCACGCTGACTCCTGGAGATCCCGCTGTGTATGATCGCTATCTCCTCTTCCTTGAATCTTCCTCTGACGCGTGCAATGAGCTGCGGCGTAAGACTTATTTCCGGAACAAGAGAAATCACGCCCCCTCCCATTTCCCGCGCGGCCGCTATCAGGCGCAGATATATTTCCGTCTTGCCGCTACCCGTCACGCCGTGCAGAAGATATGGTGAAAACTGCCCCGCCGCAAGGCCAGGCAAAATTTCTTGCAATACGCCATCCTGATCGTCGTTTAAAACTACCTTGTGGTCCGCGATTATATCCTCAGGAACAGACGAGATTACTTTTTTTTTCTTTGGAGAAAAGGGGGTAGGAAGAACTTCTGATAACATTTTCCCTATCGGGTAAAGATAATATTGGCCAACCCAACGGTAAAAGGACAGTTCGTCCTCGTTGAAATAGGGAACACCATCGTTTATGCTTATTATTTCTTTGATATTTTTGACGTCGGAGACAGAAGTTACTTCCAGGATATAACCAGTCACCACCCTTTTTCCGAAAGGCGCCTGTACAAGCTTGCCGACTGCTGCTTCACATATCATTGCTGACGGGACCGCATAGGAAAACAGCTTATCCCGGGGAATATTAATGGCAACTCGAACGTACATGGGGCGGTTTCCCTTTACCAAGGGTGGGAAAGCTAATTGATAATCCAGGGTCTATCGGCGAAAACAATATTTGAACGATCATCCAAGGAAACTACGGGCGGCAATGATTGAGGGGCTGACAACAGTAGAAGCCTAGAACGCACTCATGCGCCTTTTAATTTTTCCAGTTTCTCTTCCTTCGTTTTGCACTCTATGCACAGGGTGGTTACCGGCCTGGCCATCAATCTCTTTTCCGAAATAGGCCCTTCACAAACCTCACAAATACCGAAGGTGCCCTCATTGATACGCTGGATAGCCTCCCGCATTTTCAAGATCAGTTTCCGCTCTCTATCGCGGATGCGCAGCTCAAAATTTCTATCCGCCTCTAAAGAAGCCCTGTCATTGGGATCGGGGAAATTCTCCTTGCCGGTGTTCATTTCAGAAACGGTCTTTTCTGCCTCCCCGTGTAACTCATTGATTTTCTGGGTCAGCATAAATCTGAAAATTTCCATTTTTTCCGGCTTCATTATCATAACTGCCTCACCATGCTCTTCACCCACGCCGACCAAGATACCTGAACGCGGAACCTCTATACCTAAAGCATTTTTTTGTAAAGAAAAATCTATGGGACGTCGGGCAAGAGTCCGCGGCGCCATTTACTCCGGGGCATAAACCTTGCTGATCTTGCCCACAATGTTTGTCGTGGAGGCGCCTACAATGGATGGAATAATAGCCACTTTTCCGCCCCACTGGGCAACCGCTTCCCCTCCCACAACCTCTTCCTCCGCCCAATCGCCGCCTTTAACAAGCACATCGGGGCGTAAGTACTCAATCAAGGAAAGCGGTGTGGTTTCAGAAAAAATGATAACGTAATCAACCGACGCCAGCGCGGCCACCACAACGGCCCTTTCGCTCTCGGTAATTAAGGGCCTTTTATCGCCTTTGAGGGATTTTACGGACGCATCACTGTTCAAGGCCAGAACCAGGACATCCCCCATGTCTTTAGCCGCCTGTAGATAGCGGACATGCCCTACATGCAGGATGTCAAAACAGCCATTAGTAAAAACAATTTTACATCCCTCCCCTCGCAACCGCTCCAGCTCCTGCTTCAACGCTTCCCTTTGATATATTTTGCCTTCCATTCAACCTCCCTACCGTTAACAAGCCCTGGCTAAAGTCAGCACAGCCACGCTTTCGGCCTTGTTTTTCATCAGTACAAGCGCACATTCCCGGACAGTACTGCCTGTTGTGTAAACGTCATCGACAAGGATAATCTTTTTACCCGTTATCCGTTCCTGGCCAGTCACGGCAAAGGCGCCTTTAATATTAAGACCTCTTCTGTCCCTGCCCAGCCCGACCTGCGGTTCGGTGCAAACAACGCGCCGGAGACTTGCAATGTCAAGCCCCAGGGAACAACAGCGGGCAATTTCCCGAGCCAGAATCAAGGCCTGATTGAAACCACGCTGCCTTAAGCGGCGGGGGTGGAGAGGCACAGGGATAACCGAAGAATAATCCTTAATGAGAAAAGACGGATAGGTGAATTGGGCCATTAATTCTCCCAGACGTTCTCCTATAGATACCTTGCCGCCATATTTAAACCGGTGGATAACATCCAACAGCACACTCTCGTACCGCCCCAGTGCCCGAGCGGTTAAGAAAGCGGGCGCGGCCGACAGACAAGCACCGCAAAGATGGTTCTGCTCCTCCGGTTCGTCATAGGGATGACCGCAGCAGGGGCAAATGGGAGAACTAATTAATCTTAATTGAGTATAACACAGGGGGCAAAAAGGCAAGCCGGCGCCGCGGAGCACGGCGCCGCATGCCATACATTGGGGAGGAAAGACAACATCCGCCAGGCCCTTCAGCATACTCTCCAAGGATGATACCTTTATCGCAGCTATTTTAAGAAACCAACCTGAGCCAAGATCATAGGTTGGAAAATGCTCGTTTACATCCCTTGGTCAAGGGCGGTTAAGGCAACCACGTCATCGCCCACAGCCATTTGGGGTGCCTCGGACCACAGCCTTTCCATATCGTAAAATACCCTTACAGGCTCATAAAAAATATGGACAACGACATCCCCATAATCCATAAGGATCCATTGTCCATGGCTTTCACCCTCAACACCCAAGGGAAGAACTCCGTTTTTTTTCATTTTTTCCCGAATTGCTGCAGCCATGGCCTGAACTTGCCGATCCGAAGCGCCACTGCAAATAATAAAATAATCAGTAAAGGCAGATATTTCCGCCACCTTCAAGATCATCAGATTCTTGGCTTTTTTCTCCAGCGCGGCATTCGCACACTGGAGCACTATTTCTTTTGCAGCAATCTCTTTAATATTCTCCATATGTTGCCTCGTAACAGAATGCCCGCAGGATGTCAACCTGAATCGGCTTTGTTATGTCCACTCGAACCGACGTATCTCGGAATCGGCGACGCTCATAAAATCAGGATTGTGAAAAATCTGCTGTCATGTTAACAGAGCGGCATCCGCGATGATTAAGCGAGGGGAAAAACGGGAAATAGGTTTTTAGAATGATAAGCTATATAGCCAAGCGACTATTTTTCATGCTCCCCCTTCTCGTCGGCATCACCATAATCTGCTTTGCAGTCATGCATCTGGCGCCCGGCTCGCCGACAGACATGGAAACACAGATGAACCCACGGGTGTCGGCAGAGATGAAGGAACGTCTCCGGGCGATGTACGACCTGGATAAACCATTGCCCGTCCAGTATCTCCTCTGGGTAAAAAAGCTGCTCCGTCTGGATTTGGGAACCTCATTTTCTCCGGATCACCGGCCCGTTGCCGAAAAAATTCTGGAGCGGCTACCCGTCACCATAACACTTAATCTTGCGTCCCTTTTACTTATCATCATCATTGCCATTCCCATAGGCATTTTATCCGCCGTACGTCATAATTCCCTCTTTGACAAAATAACCAGCGTTTTCGTCTTTACCGGCTTTGCCATGCCTACTTTCTGGCTGGCGCTCCTGCTCATGATCCTTTTCGGAGTGCAGTTGGGCTGGCTGCCTATTTCCGGTCTCCGCTCCCTCAATTACGAATACCTGCCCGCCGGAGAAAAATTCCTTGATTTGATACGACATCTGATCATGCCCGTGCTGCTCTCTGCCTTCGGCGGTCTGGCCGGCTTCTCCCGTTACATGCGGGCAAACATGCTGGAAGTAATTCGACAAGATTACATCACCACCGCCCGTGCCAAAGGCTTACCGGAAAGAATCGTCATTTACAAACATGCCCTCCGCAATGCCTTGCTGCCTTTGATTACGATTCTCGGTCTCTCCGTACCGGGATTAATCGGCGGCAGTGTGATTTTTGAGACGATCTTTGCGATCCCCGGCATGGGACAACTCTTTTATATGGCGGTAATGTCGCGGGACTACCCGACCGTAATGGGAATCCTCTTTATCGGAGCGATGCTGACCTTGCTGGGCAATCTCCTCGCCGACATCTCTTATGCCCTCGTCGATCCCCGGATCCGGGTTTCGTAATCTCAATCGCCTCTATTATTCCAGTATTTTTACCTTCATCTCAAGTCATTCATTGGCTAAATCCGGCCGGTTGCGGGGAAGTATAAGAAAAGGGGGCAGAATTATTTTCTCATCGGCTTGTCAGTGAAAAGTTCCAATCAGCTTTCTTTAAAAGATGCGGAATCACTGATAACCATTTGTGATCTGGAATAAACGAGGGACACTCCGTAAATGAGTAAATTATTCTGGGAAGTGTCCCTACTTTCCCTGAATTATTTCCGGGCTCAATCCCTTTAACAAAACCGCTCACTTGCCGAGAAGTGATACCGTGCCGTCATCAAGATCATACTTTGCTGTAACAATCTTGAATTTCCCTTCCTTTACGAGATGGGCAACAACCGGAGATTTCTCGACGATGGTCTGGGCCACAAGCTTCACGTTGGCATTTGATGCCGCCTCTACAATCTCCGCGTCGCTTTTGCCTTTTGCTTCCTTTTTGGCAAGAGTTGCGGCCGGAGCAATCACCTTCACGATAGCGCCGATATTGCCCTCAACGGCTCCCTTGGCCTGGACGGCGGCAGTTACGGCGCCGCATCGCTCATGACCGAGGACCATGATTAGCGGCGATCCGATGTGTTCTGCGGCATATTCGATACTGCCCAGCACAATCGGATCAGGGATGTTTCCCGCTACACGTATCACAAAGATCTCACCCAATTGTTTATCGAAGATGATCTCCGGCGGCACGCGGGAATCAGAGCAGGACAGGATAATTGCGTAAGGTTTTTGTCCCTTGACAAGACTTTCCCGTCTTGCCGTATCGCTTGCCTTGCATGCAGTCCCCTGATTCGCGATAAACCGTTTATTCCCCTCCATCAATCTCTGCAAAGCTTCTTCAGCCGTTACCCCGACACCTCCCGATGATGCAAACGACACGGCGGCAAGTGCCATAACAAATACGCCAATAACAAGCTTCGCCGCTCTCCTCTTTGTTCCGTACATATATTACCTCCCCGTAGAGTTTATTTGATGACATCAGGAGAATCTCTGTGCTTAACGCCACCCCTCGTGAGGTCATCGTTGCTTAGACCGGTATCGGGGGACACCTTACTTATCTCTCGGGAATTAAATAAGGTGTCCCCCGAACTTGCCCTATTATTTCTTGCCATGCCTCAGGTACCGAACTTGCGGTTCATGCATAAATTGGATAAATTAGTTATTCCCGCATTATAAAGCCGGTGGTTATTATTCCGGTGGCACCTTACTCAATTCTTAAGCAATTGATAAGAATTTCCTTTTTCGTGATGGGAGTATAGGGGGGCTGTTTTTGCTTGTCAAGTTATATAGGATCGAGAAGCAGGGGTTGGCGATGCGGTTGGGTAATGGCATGTCAGTAACCTTCTTCGGGGAATGCAAGAAATATATGACTGCTATATTTGCCCTACATTTGCCCTACAATCGATTTCCCTTCCTTCGGTCGTCTCCTTGCCCGTCACGAGGGGATGCCCCCGGGACGATAGGGGGTCAAATCTTTACTAGTTATATTTTCGGTGTTGCCTTTGCCAGCCACAGTCCCAGATGATTGAGGATGTCTCGGATCACCGACGGGTCCTCAATACTACTGCTGATCCGCATGGACCCCTGACATCCCCGCCTCCGCGGGGACAAGCTTCGGGCAGACCAGGGGATCTACTTTCCCGGCTTTCGCCGGGACACTATCTTCTGAATCAGTCTGGCCCGACTTTTCCTGAAAGCTTTTTCGTTTTCCTGAGGTTCGAGGATGCAGGGGATGGCATCATCCAGCCCTTCCTGCTGGCGTTTTCCCCGCGAGACGTTGTGTAGTAAGCCGTATTAACGCACCCTCTGCTCTCCCCGGTTCGGGATGCGCGAACACATCGCGGCCAGCCATTCAAGCGCCGGGAAGCTCTTGGTTGTCTCGCCGTCCTTGGATCTATAAACGACCGTCCCCTCCTGATCCAGGTACTGCATTCTTTCCTGGAAAAATGACGCCCGGAAGATACCCTCCAGCTTTTTCAACTCCAGGGGCGGGGCGACGCGGAACATGCCGCCATCGCCATAAAAACAGCCGTCGGTCACCAGAATGTGGCTGGGGGGAGTGAATTCTTGATCAAAGCAAGCGGACCTTTATTTTTTTGAGCCACTTACCTGGCACGAAGCAGCTATAGACTCACGGTAAAGCCATAAACAGCGGAAACAGCCATGATATTCGTGGGGGCAGCAGGGTCATAGATAACCCCTCCTATGACCTTATAGCAAATTTCCTCTCCCCCAGCGGACCTAAAGTAGGGGATTGAGGGGGGGCAGCCCCCACCCTCACCCTCACACGTCAAAGGGTAGGGAATTTCCGGCAAAAATCCCGGAAATTATTGACGGCTATAAAAAACTCCCTCATCATGATGACCCAGAGGTAATGACCGCGATTTGTCAGGTGGAGGCGATGTCCCCGGTAGCGGAGACCGCCCAGGAGAAAGAAACCCAGGATATCGAACCAGAGGTGTCGATATATTGAGGTGCTGTACTTTTTTTGCAAGTCCGTCAAGTTCAATTTGGTGGCAAAGAGCTTCATCAGAAAGTCATAGCGCATCTTATCTTTCGGGGTGAATTGGCGTGATGCCCAGAGCGGCGCCTCCCCCCGGTTAATCGTGGCGATATATCTGTCTATATCGAAGGTGTTGGCGTAACAGGCGCCGTGCAGATAACCAATGGCGCCGCTTCCCAAACCGGCGTATTCGTCATAATCGACGATATATTCGTCGATGATTGTCGCAGTTTCCCGGCGGGAGAAACACCAGGCGGAGGAAAAATTGTAGATCGGCGTCAGCCCTTTGACGATCTCCCGGTAGAGTTTCGCTTCTTTGCCATAATCAACCCGCCCCAGGGTGTTCCTGACTAACTGCTGCGTGGAGTCGGAAACCATGAGGGGATAGTAGGTAATCTGGTCCATCTCCAGCCCCACCAGGATCTCCAGGTCACTCCGCAAGGCCCTGACGTCCTGGGTGGGGAAATTGAAGATCATGTCGGCATTCAAGGTGTCGAACTTGCCTAGGGTTTCCTTCAGTCTGGCCGCTATGGCCTCCCCGCTGCCGTACTTATCATAACGGTCCATCGACTTCAGCAAGCCGTCATCAAAGCTTTGGATGCCCACGGAGAGTCGGTTGACACCCGCCCTTTGCAGCGCGGCGACATTTTTGTCCGTCAGATGATTCGGGTTGGTTTCCACGGAAATTTCCCGCAGGGGGAAGCACTGCCGGGCACAGGCGATGGTTTCCTCAAGTTCTTCGATCATGATCGTCGGCGTGCCGCCACCCACGTAGAGGCCGTGGAAGGTATAGCCCTTTTCCCGATACATCATGATTTCTTTCCGCAAAGCGGCAAAATAATTGTGACACAGAGCATCCTGGCAGACCACGCGATGGAAAGAGCAATAGGGGCAAAGTCTTTCGCAAAAGGGGATGTGCAGGTAGAGGAGACGCGGCATGGCATCGCCCGGTAGGAGCTCCGGCTTGTTTCCTGCCTCGAATTTCATCACACGGGAGAATTCCCTGCGGGCCATATGGGAAAGTATCTGGTTGAACAAAAGCTCACCTCAAGGCGCCTCTCAAGAGATAGGCGATGTTAGCGCCCAAGTTTAGGAGCAACTCGGCGCATAGGCCCTTAGCACCGATACGCTTTCCTGGCAAGAATTGTTTACCCATCACATCCCCCCTTCCCGCTTCAGAACTATGCAGTTGAGAGCGGCCAGGAGCAAGGCAATGGTTCCCAGTACCAGAAAGCTTGGCCAGAGATGTGCCATGCCCAGATTTTTCAGATATATGCCGCTCAGGATTTCGATGTAATAGGTGGCGGGAACGATCTTGGTCACGAACTGCAGCGCTTTTGGCATATTGGCGACGGGAAAAATAAAGTTGGAAAGCAGTAACGAAGGGAGGTAAGTCACCAGCACGGCCGTCTGATTGGCCACCAGTTGCGACTTGGTTACGGTGGAGATCAGCAACCCCAAGGTCAGGGCCACGGCAATGTAGAGAGAAGAAGCAAACATCATTAACCAGAAGCTGGACTTCATAACGACCCCGAAGAGTATCTGCCCCATTAACATCGCAACCAGCACATCGGCCAGGGCAATGAAAAAATAGGGTATGGCCTTGCCCAGCAGGAACTCACCGGCGGTGATGGGTAGCGATTTGATCGTCTCCATGGTGCCGTTTTCATATTCCCTGGCAATGACAAGCGAAGTCAGCATGGCGCCCACAATCATGATGATAATGGCAATGATGCCGGGCACGATGAAATTGCGGCTTTCCAGATCTTCATTGAACCAGACACGAATCCGCCCCTCCACGGGCGGTTGGATGCCGGGCCGCCCCTGCCTGTTGAAAAAGTCCTTTTGAAGTTGCCCGTTGAATTGCTCGATAAAAGCGGTGATGTAGCTGCGGGAGATGCTGGCAAAATTGGGATCACTACCGTCTAACAGTACCTGCAAGGGCGACGGCTGTGCGGAGCGGATTTTGTCCGTCCAGCCCGGGGGGATAAGCACGGCCAGGGCCGCTTCACCTTCATCGAGATAACGGGTCGCTTCCGATGCAGCAGGGAGGTGCGCCAACACGCGAAAGTAGGGTGATGCCTCCAGTTTAAGCAGGAAATGGCGGCTCAAATCGGTGCCATCCTGATCGACAACGATGGTTCTGACATGCTCCACGTCGAGACTAAGAGCGTAGCCAAAAAGCAGGATGAGCAGCAGGGGGATGGCAAAGGCCAGGTAGAGGCTGCGGAAATCCCGCAGCAGATGGCAAGATTCCTTGCGGGCAATGGCCCTTATCTTTCTGATAGTCAAGTAACTGCCTCCGGCGAGCAAGGTGTCTTGCGTGGACATATATAACGCGCCTTTACCGATATGGCAATCCTTTCATGGTAGATTTCTCTTGACACGCGGCAGGCAATTTAATATGTAGCTACAAATTGACATTATAGGAGGTTTTCTATGAAAAAGTTATTTGCAGTTGTAGTGGGGGTTACTTTTGCTTTCGGCCTCGTGGGCGGCGCCATGGCGGTTGGCACCGGCAAAAAAGTCGAATTCGAAGAAAAAACTACCGGTAAAGTCACCTTTGACGGCAAGGCGCACGCCGATGCCGGCCTCAAGTGCAAGGATTGTCATCCTGCTGTTTACAAAATGAAAAAAGGTGACAAGCTGACGATGGCCGACATGAAGGCCGGGAAATCCTGCGGAACCTGCCACGACGGAAAGAAGGCTTTTGCTGTTTCCGAGTGCGCCAAGTGCCATAAGAAGTAGCATGCTCCTTGCCCACCTACTTATGTAAAGCTTGTAAAGCCCTCCCCGGTACGCCGCTGGAGGGCTTTTATTTTTATGACAGGAGGATATTTTGTGTCTTTGAACCAAGAAGTAAAGACAAAAAAAACTGACATTACGGCCAGGATATGGGACTTTTTCACCTCCCTGAAGCTGGTTATTGTTCTTCTCCTGGTTCTTTCGGTGCTTTCCATCGTTGGGACCATTATCGAGCAAAACAAGCCCCTTCAGGAATACTACCGTTATCTTCAGCCGAGCACGGTGGAGCTGTTTGGCAAACTCGGCATTTTTGACATGTATCACAGTTGGTGGTTTATTTCCTGCCTGGCTATGCTAGCCCTGAACATTACGGCCTGTACCATGGACCGCTACGCGCCCATTATGCGCGGTCTGAGGAAAAAAAACCTCATCCTCGATGAGAGTCTGGAAAAAACCTTAAATATTAAGGACAAAGTTAAATATGGATTGCCCCTGGCGGAGGTGGAAAAAAAAGCGTTGGCAATAATCGGGAGGAGTTTTTCCGGTAAACCAACGGTAACCCAATTAGAGAAAGGCGAAGGGCATTATTTTTTTGAACAGGGCAAATATTCCCGCTTAGCCTTCTTTTTCACCCATTTAAGCGTGCTGCTAATTTTTATCGGGGCTATCATAGGTTCTCTTTTCGGTTATAAGGGATATGTAAATATTTATGAAGGGGAGGCAATTTCACAATTTGAGACGAGGGCCGGGAAAATTAAAAATCTCGATTTTGAGCTGAAGTGTAATGCCTTTAGGGCGGAATTTTATCCCAATGGGATGCCCAAGGAATACCTTAGCGATCTTGCTGTCATTAAGAACGGAAAAGAAATCCTGCTTAAAACCATCAGGGTTAATGACCCCTTGAGCTATCAGGGTGTTACATTCTATCAGTCCAGTTACGGATCACGTCCGGAGAAGGCGCAAATCGAAGTGCGAAATCAGGATGGTGCGCTGCGGGGGATGGTAGAGGCGCCCATAGGGCAAAGCGTTCCCGTCCCTGGTACGAACGATATGTTAGAATTAGCTGATTATCAAGAGCATTTTCATCTACCGGACGGTTCGGAGGGCGGGGCGGCAGTGGGTGTCAACATCTATCGGGAAAATGCGGCGCCCATTGGTGTTTGGCTGCCAACGGAACAGCCTGATTATGACAAGCTGCGTCGCGGCCCTTACCAACTGCTGGTTAGGGACCTGCGGCTAAAAAACTATACCGGGCTCCAGGTGAATAAGGATCCGGGGGAAGTGGCCGTGTGGCTGGGATGTTTGCTTTTGATTGGCGGCATTCTGGTTGCTTTTTTTGTTTCGCATAAGAAGCTTTGGCTATGCCTGAAAACGGATAAGAAGGGCCGCACGGAATTGATAATCGGCGGAATGACAAACAAAAATCGAACCATTTTTGTACGGGAAGTGGAAGGCATCATTCAGAAATTGAAGGAGGTTGCATGACAAATTCATTACTTTTCGGTATATCCATCTTTGTATATTTTTTTGCGATGGTCCTGTACGTTTCTTATTTAGCCTTTCGTTCCGAGGGGCTGGGCAAGGTTGCGACAGCTTGCCTGTGGGCTGGGGTAGGCGTGGAAGCAGCGGCGATCGGTCTTAGGTGGTACGAGTCTTATCAGTTGGGGATCGGGCGGGCGCCTTTAACGAATCTTTATGAGTCGCTGGTTTTTTTCGCCTTGACGATCGCCATCACCTATCTGATTCTGGAAAGAAAGTTTCAGATCAAGACCGTGGGCGCCTTTGTTGCTCCTTTCCCCTTTATCATCATGGCTTATGCGTCCCTTAATCCCAATGACATTCAGCCCCTGGTGCCGGCCTTGAAAAGCAATTGGCTTATTTCCCACGTGGTGACCTGCTTTGTCGGCTACGCGGCTTTTGCCGTTTCCTTTGGCATCAGTATCCTCTATTTGTTCAAGTCCCGTTCGGAAACTTTGGCGCACGGCAGTCCGGGCATGTTTCTGGGCTATGTGCCAGCTGCCGATGTGCTGGATGAGATTAGTTACAAGACGATTGCCATCGGTTTTCCCCTTTTGACCATTGGCATCGTTACGGGGGCTTTTTGGGCGAACGTCGCCTGGGGAACCTATTGGAGTTGGGATCCCAAGGAAACATGGTCTCTGATTGTCTGGTTCATTTATGCGGCTTATTTGCATGCCCGGATTACAAAGGGCTGGCGGGGAACCAGGGCCGCGATCCTGTCCATTGTAGGTTTCAGCGCCACGATTTTTTGTTATTTGGGTGTGAATCTGGTACTTTCCGGCCTCCATAGTTATGGAGGCGGGCAATAGCTGTAAAATCAGTTGGTTACCATACCGGCAAATCAATGAAGAAAAAAATAGCTTTTGGCCTCGGCTTAGTGGCCACGATGTTTTTTCTGGGTGGCGGTTATATCGTATCAACTGTGGAGACGACAGTCGCGGATCTGCGCCGTCTTGCTGATCTGGACCACAGTGTCGTGTTCAGAAAAGAGCTGCTTGCCAACCTTGAGAAAATCCAGAATGAGATAAAACTGAAGGGCACCCGGTACGGCGGAAATACGGTGGCCGTGATATATGCCCGTGAGATCGCGACCGCCGTGCAACGCTGCCTGATCTGCCATCATCCCCCCATAACAACGGCAGCGCCCCTCGAGTTGAAAAGGCAGATTGAAGATTACGTGCGCTTAACGAGGGAAATATTTGCTGCCGACCCGGGGGTAGCAGTTCCAGCATGGGAGGCGGTCTGGGTCTTGCGTCTGGGAGACGAATTGGCCCAAAAAATAGAGTGGCGCTTAACCGCCGCGACTTCCAAGCTGGATAGCAGACAACAGGATATCCTGAAAAAGATTAAGTTGCGGAAGAATCTGCTATTTTTCATGGTGGTGGTGGGGCCATTCTTTGCCATTGGCTTTGCTTTCATCCTCATTGGCGGGATAGCCAAGCCCGTCCGGAGCCTCCTGGATGCGACACGCCGTTTAAAGGCCGGCGACCTGGAATATCGGATACCTAACCTGCAAGGAGAATTTGGCGAGGTTGCCGATTCCTTTAATGAAATGGCAGCCGCCCTGAAAAAGGAGATGCAAAACACACAGAGAACCGAGCAGCTTAAGGTGAGCGGGGAAATGGCGGCTGGCCTGGCCCATGAGATTCGGAACCCACTGGCTGCCATTAAGGTATCAATGGAAGTGCTGCTGGCGGAACTTGACATCGAAGAGCGGGATAAGCAGGTGCTGGCACGGGTTATTGAAGAGATCAGAAACATCGAATTGCTGATGAAAAATCTGCTTAATTTTGCCCGGCCGGTGGCTACCCAGCCGATCTTGATTAACGTGAATCTGATTCTGGAGAAAACAGTCGAGTTTCTCAATAATCATCCTTCCTTTTTCGCAACCGGTTCCTGCCGGCGGATTATCAGGGAACTTGACCCCCTTCTACCGGAAACAATATGCGACCCGCAGCAGCTCCGGCAGGTGTTTCTCAACATCTTTCTTAACGCCGCCGATGCCATGCCGGGCGGAGGTACAGTAACGGTGAAAACCAGCTATGACCGGGCAAGGCAGATGATTACTGTTGAACTGCAAGACACGGGTAAAGGCATCCCCGGTGAATTGTTGGCAAAGTTGTTTGATCCTTTCTTTACTACCAAGACGAAGGGAACGGGCTTGGGATTGGCGGTTACCAAAAGACTGGTGGAGGACAACGGCGGCAGCATTACGGTGGCGAATAGCCTTGCCGGGGGCGCCGTTTTTACGATTGCTTTACCCGTTAGGGCCGAAGAGCGAGGGGGGACAACATGAAAAGCCGGGGGCGCATTTACCTTGTAGATGATGATGAGTTAATCCTCGGCATGCTCTCCCGCTTCTTATCCAGGGAGGGCTATGATGTGCGCCCGGAAAGCGGCGGCGTCGATGTCGTGCAAAATATCGGCGCTTGGCGTCCCGATGTGGTTCTTTTGGACATCAACCTACCAGGCCAAAGCGGCATGGAGATACTGCAGGAACTTAAGCAAAACTTTTCCGATATGGAAGTTATCATGCTGACGGCCGACGATTCTGCGGAAACAGCCGTGAAAGCGATGAAAATCGGCGCTCTTGATTATCTGACCAAACCCTTTAACATGGAAGAGGTTATTATCGTCATCGCTAACGCCATCGCTAATGTGAAGATGAAAAAGGAGCTGGAGTATCTGCGCAAAGTTAACTCCGGCAGGTTCGAGCGTGAATTTTTAGGCACTTCGGAAGCGAGGAAAACACTCCAGGAGAAGGTGGAAAAAATCGCCGCCGCCCACGTGGCGAGCGTTCTCATTACCGGTGAGAGCGGTGTCGGCAAAGAACTTATCGCCCGCAACATCCACCTGCTGATGCATGGGCCGGCGGCTGGCTCCTCCGTTCCCTTCGTTGCCGTTAATTGCAGCGCCCTGCCGGAGACCCTTTTGGAAAGTGAGCTTTTCGGCTATGAAAAGGGGGCTTTTACCGATGCCCGGAAAAGTAAGAAAGGGCTCTTCGAGATGGCTAACGGTGGCACCCTGCTGCTCGACGAATTGGGTGATATGAAGCTAAGCCTGCAAAGCAAGTTGCTCCGGGCGCTGGAAGAAAGGACCATCAGACGTATTGGAGGCCAGGAAGAGATTCCGGTGGCGGTAACCGTAATTGCCACGACCAATCGGGATCTTGCCGGGGCTGTGGAAAAAGGGGAATTCCGAAATGACCTTTACTACCGCCTGAATGCCTTTGCCATTGCCGTGCCGCCATTGCGGGAACGTAAAGAAGATATCATGTTATTGGCCAATATTTTTCTGGTCTCTTTTTCTCAGGAGTACAATAAAACAATTGAAGGCTTCTCCGAGGAAGCCGAGAAGTTAATGCTATCCTACCCTTGGCCGGGCAATGTGCGGGAACTGAGGAATGTGGTGCGCAGTATCGTGGTGTTCCAAAATACCGCCCTGGTCATGCCGGAGCATTTGCCCGCAGAAATCGGGCGTCGGGCGCTGTCCGTCAAGAATACCCAGAAAGCGGGCTACATCCTGCCGGAAACAGGAATATCTCTCGATGATTTTGAAAAAGATCTGATTCTTCAGGCCCTGGATATGACGGGCCACAACAAGACCAAAGCCGCGAAACTTTTGCACGTCAGCTATGATTCCTTCCGCTATCAGCTAAAAAAATTCGGTCTGGAGTAAAGGGAAACCGAAATGAAGGATATTGAGGAAGCTTTACGGCAGAGTGAGGAGCGCTTCCGACACCTGTCCGAAAATGCGCAAGAATGGATTTGGGAGGTCGATTGCGACGGTCTGTACACCTATTCCAGCCCGGCGGTGGAGAGGATCCTTGGCTACCGCCCCGCAGAGATTATCGGTCTGAAACATTTTTTTGACTTTTTCGATTCGACGGCAAAAGAGAGCCTTACAGAACAGGCCTTTGCCATTTTTAGGAATAACGCTTCCCTGAGCAGATTTGCAAACACCGCCGTCCACAGAAAGGGCCACCTCGTATATCTGGAAACCAACGGTTCGCCCATATTGGACCGGAAAGGCAATCTCCTGGGGTACCGCGGTCTGGACATCGATGTCACCATACAAAAAAAAGCAGAGATCCAACTCCAAAAAAGCGAGGAGCGGTTCCGGCAACTAGCTGAAAATATTGATCATGTGTTTTGGTTCATGCAACTGGACCCGGAACGGATGCTCTTTGTCAGCCCTGCCTTTGAAAAGATATGGGGGGGGACAACGGAGGAACTGTATCGCAATCCCCGACGGTGGTCGGAATACATCCACTCCGAAGACCGCTGCAGGGTCATGGAACTCTTTGAAGCGTGTATTGCCGAAGCAGATAAATTTGTCTCCTATGACGTGGAATACCGTATTGTGCGGCGGGACGGAGAAATCCGCTGGATTCATGATTATGGAGCTAACTATTACGGTCAGCATGGTAAATTGAAAACAGTGAGCGGCATCGCGGAAGACATTACCGTGCGTAAGCGGGCAGAAGAGGCACTCCACCAGATGAAAGAAGAACTGGAGATAAGGGTAGCCGATCGAACCAGGGAATTGGGTGAGAGCAATAAAAA
>Ga0080064_1002368_pt1 | contig 32405 bp, 31 predicted proteins | sample Subgrocontami54m_FD_69260 | JGI IMG/M metagenome (GOLD analysis project Ga0080064, IMG submission 69260) | Subsurface groundwater microbial communities from S. Glens Falls, New York, USA - GMW46 contaminated, 5.4 m (SPADES assembly) (version 2) ...
TGGGGATCGGCATGCGGCTCCGTTATTTCGGGTCGAGAAGGTCGTTGAGATGGGCATGCCGTTTGTCCATGCGGGACGCGCGGATGGCCTTGACCTTTTCCTCCGGCAACTCGGCGGTGGCGAAGCTGCGGCGGCTGTCGCGGAAGCGCTTGAACTCTTCATATTCATCCGGGCCGACAAAGTAGCCGGTGACCTGGCCGTGGCTTGAGACGGCGACGGCCTCGCGCTGCGCGCGCATCCGGTAGCGGCCGAAATTGCGGGTGAATTCGGAAGCCGGGACGGTTTCGGGGGTGTCCATAAGATGTCTCCTTCACCATCAATATACATAAATTGCGCGATTTGCGCAAGTTGCATGATTTGCGGCTTTTTCAACGTGAGGCGCTGGCGAAAAGGCGGGAAAAGCACTAAATCTCCGGCTGTGCGCTCCGGCCCCGCCTCTGCTTTACGCATGCGCCCGGAGCCGCATATTCCCCCGGTTGCTTCGGCGACCGAGCGCGAGGCCGCCGAAGGGCGGCCTCTGCATTTTACCCGACTGCTTCGCCAGTTTGTGCCGCCACCCGCCGGTTGTGCTGCTTCACCCTCTGCCGGTGCCGCGCCTTGGGGCTCGGCGATCAGCGGCGCTTGCGCGGTGTCGCCGGCGGGCTGACCGCCGAGATCAAGCAACGATCATCGTCGGCGATGTCGCTTGGGCCGGCAGTCAGCTGAAGCCGAGTTTGCGTTCGAGGGCGGTGCGGCGGCGGTAGCTCTCGACGTTCATCTCGAAGATCGTGGCGTGGTGGATCAAGCCTGGGTCATATCGTGATCTCCGTTCCGCCGAAGGGCGGGCCACGGTACCTACACCGGGATGAGAACCGCGACCCGCCTCCCGGCTTCGCTTCGGAAACCAACAACGTCGGTCGGATGAAGTTCGAGCTGATACAGACATACGCCGCCCGATCGCCCAATCCGTGGCCGGCGGGTCATCGTCGGCCCGTGTCGAAGCGGTTGTAGCGTGATTACGGCAACCGTCGCGCGACAATCGATTAACGATTGTTTCACGCTGCGCTAACGCCCGTCCTGGTTTCCTGCACGCCGAGACGAGAACACAGGCTGGCCGCAGCGATGCTGCGGCCTCGCCGCGGCGATACCGACCCGGCGAATAACCCGGCAGGAGGGCGGGATGAAAACATTGCACTGGCTGCTGCTGGCCTCGGTGGCCGCCTGCTCGCCGTACCAGTACTCGACCGAGGTAAAAGGCATCAGCACCGGGGTCGATAAACTCGCGGATGCCGTCACCAGCGGGTTTGCCAATCTGGCGGCCGACCGCGAAGCCGTGCGGCAACAATCGCTGATGGACAAACGCGCCAGGATCGCCATGGTTCGCGATTGCGCAGTGCCGGCCGCAGCCGCCAAACACCGCTGCATGTTATTGACCGACCCCGAAACGCCGCCAGCCCCGGCGCCGGTTGCGAACGAGGAACCTCGAGCGAAGGACGCGCTGAAGGTTCTCACGGGGTATGCACACGGCTTGGCGGCGGTGACCAACGCGGCCGATCGGACGGCCTATGACGACGCCAGCAAGCGGTTGGAGACCTCGGCCGGCAAGCTCGCGAAATTCGGCGAACCCGCGGCTCCTGGGATCGGCACGGTAACGCCCGTGCTGGTCAACGGGCTGACCTGGGTTCTGGGCGCCGCGCTCGATCAGGATCGGTTCAACACTCTGTCGCATGCCGTGAACTACGCACGCGAGCCCGTCAAGACAGCCGGGAAAGCGCTGAAGCTGGGCCTTTTGGCGATCGAGACGGACCGGATCCAGACGCTCCACACGGGCGTCGAAAAACTCGCCGAGCCGCTCGGTCGAGGGATGGCGCCGGCCGTGTACAAGGAGCGCTTCCTCCAGGCCGAGGCGATGCGCGCAAGGCTCGACGCGCTGCGCCACGCGAACGCCGGCGGTGCCGCGGACGCGCTGATTGAAGCGCATGAAAGTCTGGTCAAGGCCGTCAACGACCCTCGCGCGAAACTCGACGATTTGATGGAAGCGATCGGAGACTTCGCGACCAAAGCGAGCGCCGCCCAGACGGCATTGGCTGCGCCGCCCAAGTAGGTCCAACCAATCCTCAGAGGAGATTGCATGATGACCGTGATCGACGACATCGCCACCGCCAGAGACGAGGTGGTATCCGGTTTGCGCGAGTGTCTGCTTGAGGTGATCACGAAGAAGCAGAACGCGTCGGCCGCCGAGAAGCCGCGCTGGCAGGCGGCCGAAGACGAGCTGAAGAACGCGATCAACACGGTCAATGCGCTGGCCTTCCAGCGGGCGCTGGATGAGGCCGACGCCGCCCTCACCGCTCTCAAGCAGCTGAATACCGATCTCGCGACAGCGGCCAAACGCATGCAGACAGCCACCGCGTTTCTCAACGCGCTCGCCAAAGTACTCGAAGTCATAACCACCGCCGCCGGCGCCATGAACAAGGACTGACGGCGGCTTTCTCAGACGCCAGGAGGCACAGATGGCCGACACAGCGATTGCGGGATTGCCCGCACGTCAAACGAGGGGACGGCGCCTGTCCGACGGGCTGGCGGCGGCTGGCCTGGCGCGCCTAGCCGCGCTCGCCCTGGTGCTGCTCGTCGCCGCCGTCACTATCGGTACGGCGGCCGCTGTGGTCGCCGGCCGGCTGCTCGACGACCAGCACGCCGTGACCGCCTTCGCGCTCGTCTGCGTCGTGCTCGCGCTGTTCCTGGTAATCCTGCCGATCGTGCTTTACGTGACCGTGGGGCAGCAGCGGCGCCTCGAAGTCATCAGGGGATACTACACGCCGGGGATCGTCGCCGAATACTTCGACCAGTTCTGGGCCGGGCGCGAAGGCGTCGCCGACCTGATCTACCAGTGGCGCAACCGTGACCGGCGCACCGCCGCAGAGCTTGCCCAGCTCACAGACGACGAACGCCAACGGATCGAGCGCCAACGCCAGCGGCTCGAAGATGCGCTCAAACAGAAGTTCAACGAATTGATGAACATGGATTTCGGCTTTTCGATGTACGCGGCGCCGCTGGCGCTGCTGACTGTCGTCGCGGCAATCGTCCTCTACTTCGGCTTTCTCGGGGGCATTTCGCTCGCGAAAGTGTGCGTCGCCGACGGCAAGTCGTGCGCCGGCGCTGTATCGGCGGCGGTACCGCTGCTCGGCATCAAGCTCGACCTCGTCAGCATCGCGGCGATCTTCGGCGCCTATGCGTGGGTCGCATCCGATTCAATCACGCGCAACTACCAATCGACATTCCACCCGTCGGAATTGCTGTGGTATGCGCTGCGGCTGATCATCGCGGTGCCGCTCGGCGAGGCGATCTCGATGCTGAGCCTGTCGAGCCTGGGGGCGGACGGCCTTACGAAGGTCACGGCGGCGGTGCCGGGCTGGGGCGCGTTTCTCGCCTTCACGATCAGCATGTTCTCGCTCGACGCGATCTCCAAATATTTGTCGGCCGGGGTCAACAAGCTGGTGCCCAACGTGCAACTGGGCAGCGGCGCCGAGCGCGACGACCTCGTCGTCAGGTTGCCGGGTATCAGCGAGGAGATTGGCCGCTCCCTGGCGGCCGAAGGCGTAACGACGATCGCGCAATTGGTGGCCGTCGATCCGGTGCGGCTCAGCATCCGCTCCGGCCTGCCGTTCGACTTCGTACTGGCGACGGTCGATGCCGCGATCCTGTGGACCTATGTCGGCGGCAAGATCACGGTGTTCCGCGAATTCGGCTTCAAGGGCGCCTCGAACGTGCTCGCCTATGCGGAGACCACGGCCGCCCCTGCTCTGCCTGCTGGCCCCGCCGTTCCGCCCGCTGCACCCGCGCTCGCGCCGCTCGCGCCGGCCCCCGCCGCGGCCCCGGCGAGTCTGAAGCAGCAGCTGGCGGAAAAAGCCAGCATCGCGGAGACCGGGTTCGACAACATAGTCGCGCAGCTCGTCCGCGACCTCTACGCCCGATTCATCCGCCGCCTGCTGAGCGCCTAACCGCCAGCCTGCGGCACCCAACCTTCGACCGCTGGAGCGCTAAATGGCCGATCCGCAAGACATCATCCGGGAGTGCAGCGAGGCGCGTGCCGTCGCCGCCAACGCGGGCGATTGCCACAAGTTCGTCGAGGCGGTTGCCGCCGCCTTGCGCGTCGTTCTGACCGGCACGGCCGATCAGGTCATGGCGCAGATCGCCGGGCCGGGCTGGTCACAGCACGGCACCGACGGCGCAGCCGCCGCGGCCGCCGCCGAGGCAGGCGATCTGGTGATCGGCGGCATGACCTCCGAACGGCTCGGCGACGCGCACGGGCATGTCGTCGTCGTCGTCGCCGGCCCGCTCGCCCACGGCCGTTACCCGACAGCCTATTGGGGCAGCCTGAACCCGCGCGTCCGGCCGGACGGGGGGCTCGGCAAGACGATCAACTTCTCGTTCTCCGAGGTCGACCGCGACGGCGTCGTCTATGCCTCGCGACCGGTGTGACGAGCCCGCACCGGGTGCGCCGGGTGCAGGGTTTGGCAATTCCTCCCGGCCGCGTTCGACAGGCCGGCTCATAATAGTGGAAGACCATCGCCATGAACGCGCGAGACATGCAACCCGGCCGGTCGGGCGAAGCGACGAACGACACGGCCTATGCCGGGACCGGCTCGGGTTACCGCAACCTGTTCGGCGATGCAGCGCCGCCGGAGCGCTATGTCGGGTTCGGTACCGACGTCTGTGGGCGGAGCCGTAACCGCCGCATGCTGCGCTGGCTGTCGAAATGCCTTGGCCGTCCCTACCGCTGGCCCGACGACGGCGGGCCGGACAACCGGCGCATCCCGGCCGGCTATACGTATTTCGCGCAATTCGTCATCCACGACACGATACAGACCCTCGGCGACCTGTCGGATTTGCGCGGCCGGCCGGCGTGGATGCGCAACGGGCGCTCCGGCCGGCTGGTTCTCGACGCGCTGTACGGCGGCGGGCCGAATGCCGCCCCGCTGCTCTACGCCGCCTCGGCGAGCGGTCCGGGAAGCGGCGGCCCTCTGCGCCTTGGCGGAAGCGCGTGCGCGCCTGCGCTGCTGCGCGATCTGCCGCGCTCGCCGTGCCCGTATGCCGGCAGGCCGGCGAACGCCGACGTGCTGATCGCCGACGCGCGCAACGACGACAATGTGCTCGTCGCGCAGGTGACCGTGCTGTTCCACCTGTTCCACAACATCGTCTACGACGCGCTGCACGGGCGGCATCCGCGATATTCCGAGGCGCGAATTTTTGCGCTGGCACGCCTCGTCGTCACCCGGGTCTACCGCAACATCGTTGTCGGGGACCTGCTTGAGAGACTGCTGCTGCCGCAGGTCTACCGGAAATACCTGACGCAGCAGGAGCGCGCGTTCGCCGATTCCGACGACCCGCGGATGCCGCTCGAGTTCTCGCATGCCGCGGCGCGGGTCGGGCATTTCATGGTGCGCGACGCGTACAAGATCAACGCGGCGCTCGACGGCACCGCGACGAGCATCCGCAGCATCGTGCGGCAGACCTCGGCCAGCCAGCCGTGGGAAATGCCGCTCGCACCGCGATGGCTGGTCGACTGGGCGACGCTGTTCGACAAACCCGGCACGACCGCGCTGCGCGCCCGCCGCTTCGGCCCGGCGATCAGTCCGACGCTGGCCGTCGACGAACTGTTCGGCGACCCCGACGACCCGATCCGCGGCGATGGAGGCGGGCTGGTCTATCGCGACCTGCGGCGCGGCGCCGAAACCGGGCTGCGCTCGGTCGCCTCGCTTGTCGCAAAGCTGCCGGAACATGTGCGTGCGCTGTCGCCGCTGGTACTGTCCGACGGCAGCATCGACGGCAACGAAATCGTCGCCTGGCTGCGGTCCGGCCCGCCACCCGAAACGGGCAAGGATCGCGAGACGTACATCCGCTGCATCGAGCGGGATATGCCACTGCTGTTGTTTCTGCTGATCGAAGCGGCCGTAACCAGCGCGCCCAGCATCCGCCCGGGCGAGTGTCTCGGGGCGATCGGCTCGTTCATCCTGGCCGAGTTCTTCTTCCGCGAATACTGGCGCACCTACCCGGTCATTGAAGCAGACGCGGAAGCGCGGGACGAGGAGGCCGCGCTGTTCGGAGGGGCGGCGCCCGGCTCGATGCCGCAGCTGATCGGCGAGATTGCCCACCGCAAGAACTGGGAAGACGTCCAGCCGAAATTCTGGTGAAAGCAAGCGAGAGAGGAGAGGACAAATGCAGTCAAGCTGGAAGCGTACGACGATGATCGATCACCCCCGCGTCGGCCGCAAGATCGTCGAGTGGACGCTCGACCCCGACACCCGGCCGCACACGATGGACGAGTTCTGCGAGCAGTTGGAGGGCGCGCTGGTCGTCAAGGACCGCACCAAGACCAGCAAGTTCAAGCTGATAGAAACGCCGATGGACACGATCCTGATCCGCCTGCCGCCGCGGGAGATCATCGTGCAGGCCAAGGCGAAATATTCCGACCCGACCCTGTCGCTCGACCAGTACGAGTTTCCGCCGTTCTACAAGATCGACATGGTGCAGCAGCGGAAGAGCGGGATCTCGCCCGAGGAGCTTTTCTACTCGATGGTCGGCGACTACACGACGGCCGAGTGCGAGTAGGGCCGGCGGACGCCTCAGCCCGCCTGAACCGCGACCGGAACGCCTGCGGACGGGATGCCGTCCCGCAGGCGTTCCCAATCGTCCTGGGATTTGATCGGAAAGCCCTGCAGCAGCCAGCGGGTGATCGCCGCGTGGTTGGGCGGCCCGTCGCCGTGCCAGTCCTGCGAGACCAGCGCGACAAAGCGACGCCATTCCGCGCGTGCCGCGTCATGCTGTCCGAGCTGCGTCAGTGCCGCAGCCTTCCAGGCGGCGAAATTGTAGATCACGTCCTGCGCCTGGTCCGCGGCGGCGATGCAGCCTTCGTAGTCGCCGCACAAGAAGCGGATCACCGCCTGGTAGCCCCAGTGCCGCGGCTCGACGCAGAGCCCGAGTGCCAGCGCGAGCTCGGCGCGCTCGCGCGCCATCTCCTTGCCACCGCAAAATGCGAGACCGAGCGACGAAGAGACAATCGTCCATGGATCGTTTTCATTCAGGTCATAAGCCATCTGAAAGCTGAGCGCGGCCTGGTCGAACTGGCCGTTGAGCGCGTACGACCAAGCGGCGCACAGATGCGTGCGCGAGTACGTCGCATCGAGCTGCACCGCGACGAGGGCCAGATCGAGCGCTTCCTGCTTGTGGGCGTCCGTGCGCATCTCGCCGGGGAAGATGTGGGACCGCGAATTCGTGAAATTGACGATGCTGCAGTAGGCGGGCGTGAAATTCGGCGCTTCGGCGATGATCGAGCGGAAGATGTCCGCCGCCTCTAGCCGGTTCCGGCCGCGCCACCGTGCCGTCAGTGCTTCGCCGCGCAGCCAGCGGTCGTAGAGCGCCAGCGAGACATGCGGCTCCCCCAGCGTGCGGTCGAGACGGTCGGCCGAGAGGTGCACGTTGAGCGCGATCGCTAAGCGTCGCACAACCAGTTTCTGCGTCGAAAACCACGTGGCAAGGTCGGCCGAGACATCCTCGCTCCAGACATATTCGCCGGTTGCGACATCGCTCAGCGTCAGCACCAGCTGCAACTCGCTGCGCGCCTGGTAGGAGCTGGCGCTGATTGCGTATGTCGCCTGTTCGAGCGAAGCAGGCAGCACCGGAACCCGGGCGCCGTCGATCAACGACCATTCGCGAAACCGGATCAGGCTGGAGATCAGTTGGTGACGGAACCCATCGACGAGGTAGCGTTGGTCGAGGTGGACGCCGGTCGTCTCGAACGGGCCGACCAGCATCCTGAGGCGCCGCTGGCCATGCGCGCCGCTCGTCTCGCGGCCCGAACCGCTTTCGGTGCGCGGCAGCGCGGCCTCGGATCGCAGCGGCGGGGGCATATCGCGCCCCGGCGCCGCGACAGTCCCGGTCTTGATTGCCGCGACGAGACGCTGTGTCTCGTCGGACGGCTCCACGTCGTAGTCGCGGTCGAGGATGTCCCACAACGTATTGTACCGTCGCAACGCACCGGACATGTCGCCTTCGGCGACGCTGGTCAGCATCAACCGGCGGCAGGCGCCTTCGTGCGTCGGGTCCAGGTTGAGCAGTGCCAGCGCGGCCTCCTTCTCGGCCTGCCGGGCACCCGGTGCGGGGAGCCCGGCGTCGCCGAGTTCAGCGAGGCGCGCCTCGAGCGCCAGCACCGCCCGCTCGTGCAAATTCTGACGCTGGACCAGCAGCCACGAGTGGAAGGCCGGGTCGATCTCGTCGAGATTGGCAAGGAGTGTCTCGTAGACAGCCTTGCGCTCCATAAAAAGCGGCGCAATCTCCCCGTGGCGCAGCTTGTCGAACGCATCCCAGACATCGACGACAACGCCGTCGGGACTGATCGAGGTGTCGTCGCGGCCGACCGCGATGCCGCCGATCCCCTCCGACTCGAGCACCTGCCGCAAGCCGCGTAGCGCCTGCCGCAGCGATGCCCGGGCCAGCGTCTCGGATGACTCGCTCCACAGCAACCCGGCGAGTTGTTCCCGGGTCGCCCGCCGGGCCGGGCTGAGTGCGATATACCCGAGGATCGCTTGGCTCTTGCGGTTGCGCAGCGTGACAGTGCGATCGCGGCGCGACAGCGAGACGCCGCCGAACAGCGCCAGTGACCAGTGGCCCGCACTGGCGTTCGATTGCAGCCGCGTCCTGGCTTGGGTGCTGTCGGTCACCGCAATCGCTTCCCCCGTCGAGTGCCGGCCGTGTCAGCCGCAAAGCGTTCCGTCTAGAACAGCGTCATGCCCACCGGTCGAGCGGTACGTGCATCAGACTGCGCCGCCAATCGCATTAGTCTATCGGTTACAAGCGAGGATGGAAACGGCTGCAAGCCCGGCGCGATGATGCGGACGACCGGCACGCCGAGAACCGGCCGCGTCAGATCGACCAGGAGCGGCTCTACCGATAGGTGCTGCAACCGCTCGACAACGAACCGGACCGCGCACGCGGCGTCTTGCGCGTCCGCCGCCGCCCTCTGCCCAGGAACGCCAAATGGATGCAGCAGCTCGCAAGCGGCGGCGTCAAGATGGGCGGCGCGGTCGAGCTTGCGGCGATCGGTCTCGTTCAGCGCCGCGTCGCCGCGCGCCCTGCGCTTGGCGGCAACGAGGCGGTGGCCAAGCTCGCTCTGGCACAATTCGAGGAGAGCCGCCGCTATCGCCTCGCCGACATCGAGGCGCGCGGCCGTCCCGCAGGCAAAGCCGCGCCCGTCGGCTGCGGCGACCGACAGCGCCGCAACGCAGGGTATGTCGGTGTCGGCGGTCAGATCGAGGAGCCAGGTCGTCCGGGTTTCGCTGTCGCGGCGCAGCTGGCGCAGCGCCTCGACCGCACCGGTTCGGGCGAGGGTGTCGAGGCCAATCGCCGTGCCGCGGCGGCCGCCCGTCCACCACAATGCGACGGCATCGCGCTCGACCGCTTCGAGAAGCCCGGCGAGCGTTGCCACCGGCAGGCTCGGCCCCGCCGCGCAGCCCGTGCTGATCGCGGACGGAATCGAGGCGATGCCGCCGGCGCGCCGCAGGCAGAGGATTGCGGGCACCTGGACCACGGCGCCGTCCGACAGGCGAGTCGCCGTCATCCAATCGAGTTCGGCGGCGGGCGCAGCGTCGCAGCCGGCCAGTCGAAGTATTTCCTGCAGGGTAGCGTCGTCGAGGCCGTGTGCGGCTTGCTTCGCGGTGCTGCGGACAAGCTGCTCGGTCCCCCATTCGAGCCGTGACAGGTGCTCGACGCCCTCGCCGGCACACCCGGCAAATGCCTGCGCGTCGGCCAGACCCTTTCCCGAAAGGCTGGCAGTGCGCCCATAACCGGAAAGGCCGAAATCCGCCGGATGAACCTCGGCACCGTAGAACGCTAAGCCGGGCGCGTCGGGAGACTCGATCCGCGTCATCCAGCGAAAGCGCCGGGCAACGGCTTCGAGCGGGCTTTGCTGCTGTCCGACAGGCATGGCACGACAACCTTTGCTTGTTGCGGAGACCGGATATCGGCGAACCGAGCGTCGGAGATACAGGTCTGCGCGTGCTCAAGATTTACGCCCGACTCACGATCGATTGACGGCCGCGCCGCTAGCTTCGGCGCGGTCGGCAATGGTGACCGGCAGCGCGGAGGATGGAAAGATGGATGTCATCGTCGTGTACAAGCCGGACGGCACGATCCAGTGCGAAGACGATCCGCCGGTCGCGATCGAGGTGCATCGCGACCAGTTGATCGAGATCGGCGCCCGCCGAATCTGCGGCCAGGGCAACGTGCCCGGGCCCGGCCTAGTGCCGACGGTCTGCGGCGCCCCGACCGGGCGCGTCAACGCCTTCGCCATTCCGAACGCCGATTGGGAGCGGATTCGCTCGGGCATCGTCGGGACGCTCGGGTTCAGGGCATGGATCGGCGCGCCGTTTCCGGCGCTCGACATCGACGAGGATTGTTCCGTCCTCGGCGCGGGACTTGCGGGCCTCGCAAGCCCCTCCGCCAGCGCACTGCCGGTGCTGACCCGCGAGCTGATCGGGCGGCCGAGCCGATGCTACCGGCACGGTGACCTGCTGACGCAGGAGTTCCAGCCCGACCGCGTGAACATCGAGCGGGACGATAAGAACCGCATCAGCGATATCTGGTTCGGCTAGAGCCGGTTAACATTCATCGGAGGGCGAGTGCTGAGCTGGCGAGATAGATCATGGCGGCGAAGCTCTGGTCGGTTTTGTGTCATAGCGCGTGGCGGTTCTGCGGAGCGCTTTGAGATTACAGAAGAAGTTTTCGACCAGATGACGCCAGCCGTAGATGTGGAAGTCGCAAGGGATCGATTGCCTCCGATTGGACTTGGGCAGGATGACCGCAACCGCGCCCCGATCGGCCAATTCGGCCCGCAGCCAATCGACATCGAAGGCTTTGTCAGCCAGGAGTGCCCCGAAGTGCTCAATCCTTTCCGGGACATTCCAATCGTGACACTCGCCACCTTCGTCCAGGGTGTGACGCGTTAGTCGCCTTCATGGGCGCTCTGGGCACCTCATCCTCCGACCAGCCGGAAGCCCGCCCACCAGAACGGCGCGTTCGGCAATAGTGCAGCGTCGTGCCTCTGATTCTCGCGCTCATCAGCGAAAGCGGGCCTGCTTCCGATCCGGCGAAGCCGGGTCCGATCGATGGCGCCGGCGGTCTCACCCCGCATCGCGAGTTGAGCCAGCCGCAGGGAAGCCGCCGGGGTCCGGTCTCTCCGGTCGGCATTTTCATCGAAGTGGAACCGGCAGAAATGACCCATCAGCCGGTCGGTGGCCGCGCTATCGACCGGCCAGGACGCTGCGATGACGCCGGCGAAACCGACATCGAGCATCGCGCTCTGGAGGCCTTCGAGTTCGTCGGCAATATCGGCCGTGTCGAACATGGCCGTCTCGCACGCGGCAAGGATACAGAGCTGCCGCGAGCGCGGCGGCAATTGCCGCAGGACCGCCACTGTCAGCCGGTCCGGCTCGGGCCGGCCTGTTTCGCCGGGCACCGGCTTGGCAAGTTCAAGTCCGGAATTCTCTGGCGCGTTGGGATCGTAGATCCCGTGGCCGCTGAACGCGAGGTAGTCGTGCTGCGGCAAGTTTGCCAGTACCGCCGCGATGGTCGCAGCGCGGCCGCGAAGGATGGTTTTTGAGGCCACGGCAAAAAATTGCTCGAACGGATCAGCGGCGGTGCTATGCCGCAAATCTTCCAGCGGGTCGACGATCGCCAACAACCGGCGCTGCGCCGTATCGTCGGGTCTTAGTAAGCTCCTTCCCCGCCCCGTATGCAGGTCGGGCCACCACCGCACCGCCCAATGATCGATGAACATGCTTCCGCCATCGGCGGCCTCGGCGGCGTGAAGCGGCAGTGCCGCGAGGATACCCGGCGCCATGATGGCGACCTCACCGCCGCGTGGGACGCCGCTTGCTTTCAAATGAGCGTCAAGCGGTCCCATCGCCAGCGACCACAGCCGACGCCCCGTAACGCGGATCGCCTCGTCCAGCGCGCGCACCGCCGACAACGGACGCTCGCCGGTGCCGCTCTCGTCGAACCGGCGCAAGGCGCCAGTCCAACCGCCCGATCCGGCGCCGCCCCGTCCGGCGAGGAGTTCTTCCACCGCGCCCCGGGTAAGATCGGGAAGCATCACGATTTCGATCGAGGCCGGCGCCGTCTGTCGGAGCACAAGAACAGCACCCTCCTCTTCGCCAATGGCGAAGGCGACGAAAACACCATCCGGCATCAGCCGGGCGGCTATGTCCGACAGTCCCGGCGTCGGCACCGCCGACAGTCCTGCGGCAGTCACGGCATCGCGAAAATCGTGCTCCGCTTGACCGGCGGCGCTGACGGCGGCGTTAATTTCGCGGGCCGCGGCCTCGGCTTGTCGCCGTCCCAGCGCCGCTTGTGACGAAACATAGGCCTCGGCGGTGTTTCTCCGAGCGAGCGCCGCGCGCAACACGCCTCGCAAGCCATCGAGCTCTTCCGGCCCGGACATAGCGGCGCGCAGCATCCCGCGGCTGCGGCTGAGCGCGGTCAGCGCCCGTTGCACATCACCGGGTCCGTGTCGCCGAATCAGCACAAGCGCCAGCTCGTCACCGAGCGCGACACCACGCCCCAACAGATCCGCAGCGGAGGTGGAAGGGCGGCCGGCCGCCAGGCGCGCAAGGGCGCGGCGCTCGGCGGGGCTGTCGGCCCGCAGCATGACATTCCATAACCGGTCTTGCGCATTGTTCCAGGCGTCGATCGCGCCGTCGAGATCGCCGTTCACCAAGAGAACACGCCCCAATTCGAGACCGGCGGCGACCGTCGCCGAAGCCGGAAGGGCCGCATGCTCAAGAAGCTCGCGCAGGTGCGGCACCAGGCGCTCCTGCTCCGTGCTGCTGCCGAACTGCCGGACGAAGGCGACGCCGGCATTCGCCGCCAGAAGCCGGAGCGCGCCTCGTTCCCACGGCGTGGTCTCGGGCGGAGATTTTTCGGTGTAACTTTCAATCTCTTCCGCCATCGGTCGCAGCTGGTCCAGGCGCGCCTGGCGGAGCGCGCGTTCAAAACGCACCGCAAGCAGATTACGCTGCGCGGTCACCCCCAATCCGTGCGTGCCAATCCGATGGTAGATCGCGGTCGCTGACCGGAGATGAGCTTCGGCGCGGTCGAGACGGGCAGACGCGTTGCCGAGCGCCGCGGCTTGCAGCAGCGACGCGCCGAGATTGTTGCGCGCGAGCGCGGCTTCGTTGGAAACGCCGAGGCGGTCAAAGATGCGGAGGCCCGCGAGCTCGTGACGCTCCCCGGCGGCCGCAAGTTTTCCGTCTTTGAGCATCAGCGCCAATTCGGCTTCGACACCTCCGAGCACATGCAGAAGTTCAGCCCGAAGAAGCAGGTTCGGGCCGCTCCTGAACAGAGGCACCGCCTGATGAAGGTCGGCCACGGCAGCCTGGAGATCGCCGGGATTGCCAGTCATCGCCGCGAGGCGCCGCCGGGTGCCGGATTTGTTGATAACCAGATAGCTGAAATTGACCGGGTCGAGCGCCGGGGTCCACAGATCGTCGAGGCCGGCCCAGATCTCCAAGGCGCGCTTCAGCGCCGGCGCATCTCCCTCCTTTTCGCCGATCGTGTAAGCGACGATGCCGCGGCTGTTGATGGTGCGGGCCCAATTCCGGGGATCGCCGTCGCGGGTCCATATCGCGGTATTGGCACCCCACAGGTCATCCGCCTCGTCGAGCAATTTCCGCTCGTAAACGACATCAGCAATCATCGACAAAGTGACGGCGTAGGTGTGCCGCGCCGTGGCGGTCAAATCCGCGTCATTGAGGCGCATGACGACCCGCAGCGCCGCCCGGCAGGGAGCGCTCGACTTTCTCATGCCCAGCACATCGCCGCGGTTCCAGGCCGCGTTGCGCATCATCAAACCGGCGTTGACGCTGGCCCGCGCCCAAAGCAGCGGCCCCCTTGCCGGAGACGTCGCGCCTCGAATGGCCCGATAAGCCTGGAGGGCGAGCTCCAAATCAGCATCGTCGCCGCTGCGGCGGTAACGCGACGCATGGATGGCACCGAGCCTGTTTTGCAAATCCGTCCATCGCAGCAGCTCGGATTGCTTGTCTATGAGCGCGAGAGCCTCATTCACCCATTCCAGGGCATTCCCGAGCAAGTTCTCGTCGTCAAAATGCTCGCACCAGTGCTGCAAGGCGCCGCTCGATGTTTCGAGCGCCCGGAGCAGGAATCCCGGTTCTTCCGCGGCGCGGGCAAGGGCTAGCGCTTCGGAGGCAACGCCATAGATTCGCTGACCGGCGGTCCGGTCCCCGACCCGCACGGATCGCAAGGCATCGGCGCGCATCAGCGCGCCCAACAAATCGATCCGCTGCTCGACGGCATCTATCCTGGCGGTGGACGCGGCAAACGCCTTGCGCGCCCTGTTCCATACGGCCCTATTCTCCTGCGCGGCCGCTTCAAGGCGGTCTCGCAGCAGCGCCAAATCCGCACCTGTCTTTTTCCGGGATGGCACAGCCCGCGGCTTCCTACCAGCCATCGATTGGGGCTGTCTTGTCCCGCTCAATCGCGCACGCGGTAGCTGAAACACCCAGCTGCGAAATCCTCGGCCGCGTCCCGACTGGCCTTCACCGCAAGCGCATCGATAAACGCGGTCAGGGTCTCTCCGGAAAGCACTCCGTCATGCCCCTCCTCGATGAGCTGCTGCGCAAGGGGGCCAAGGTGGTTGCTAAAACCCGATACGGCAGCGACGAGGAATAAATCGAAAACTCCGGCCGCCGGTTGGACATGCAGAGCGGAACGGTGAGTGCCGGACGCTGGACTACCGCGATTGAGCGGCAAGTCCGTCTCGGGTACCGCGTTGATCAACACCCATTCATCGGATTCCCTATCATGCTCGAGCGCTAATAGGGCGACGGTGTCAGTTTGCGGAAACGGAGTCGTGTAGCTCAACGAATGAGGCCCCGGGCGGAGCGTCGCCAGCGTATTGCGGCGTCCGATCTTTCTGACCCGGACTACCGTCGCGGATTCATGCTCCTCCTTGACTGGAGCTAGCTCAATCCCTACGCGCCGCTGGTCGCTCATCCGTTCAAGGATGGCGCGGAGTTGGTGCGATGGGGACACCGTGACGGGGGTTGTCTGCGCGGCCGGACCTCGCCCTGCCGCAGCGGTTGAGACCAATGGCGCCGAATCAGGATCTTTTGCTTGATGGTCCGCGCTCGGATGAGGGGCGCGGACAATCTGCTCATACGCATGATCGAGAAAGGGCCACCAGGTCGTGGGATGTTCTCCAACATTGGGAAGGGCGTCGCAGATGTTCAGCACGGCGAGGGTTTGGCGGATATTTCCGATGTGCTTCAGGCCAATTGGCCGGTCTCGCTCGCTCGTATCTTGGCTGCGAAACAGGTATTTACGAGCGTTATAGCCAAATCCAAAAAGTTCATCGTAGGCCAGAGCCTTATGCAGTCTCATGGCGCTTCTGGACTGGTGACCGTGAATGCTGCGATAGGCCGCGCGTAGCCGTTCCGAGGTGATTTTGCTCCGCGCGGCCCAGGCGATCATGGCCTGGATGATCTCTTCGATGCGCACGCGGACGCGGTTCATCTCCGCGGCATCGATCTTCGACGGAGCCTCTCCAGAGCCGGTTGTCACCGAAGCGTCGAACTCCCTGCAACGCGCCACCAAAAGTTTGCGCGAGCGGTGATGAAATCGCTTGAGGCGCGTGATCGCAACTTTTAAACGTTAAGCGAAGCCGTGGCACCCTCAACGTGGACGCGAGGTTAGAGTGGGTTATAAGCGCATGAACCTTCGTCCTATGGTGCTGCTGTTGCCATGCCTCCTGCTCAGCGGGTGTTTGGACTCCTGCTCGGGTTCCTACCCTTTTATAGGCACGTGGCAGCTAGAAAGCAAAAGTGGTCGAATGGCAAACCTATGTGACTACATGAAAAATCTGACCATCACCAAAAATACGATCAAGACGGATCAGGTATTTTTGATGATTGATGACGTCCGTCATGAGGGAAGCCGCTGGATTGTCTCCGGACACGATAATAATAAACCAGGACCGCCCATCATTTTGTCGGAAATAACCAATTCTTCTATGAAAATGGAAAATCCAATGGGTGATTTCTCATGCAAAATGAAGAAGATTTAGCAATTATTAACCAACTCACAATACCATGTTGAACCTCACCTTCGCGGAGATTCAATATGACTCAATTACCTCGGGATTTCAGCACACTGCTTCCGATCGATAAGAAGCAAGAAGAACCCCGCGACCTTAGCGCGATTCTTCCGGCAACTCCGTCGGTCGAGCCTACGGCGCCCGATTCGATCAAACTCCGGCAGTTAAGCTCCTTGTTACCTGACATCACCGTGCCGGCTGAACCGACAAAGGTGAGACCGCTCACCCCAAAATAAGCTCGAACGGCGGCGTGTCAGGCATAAAACAGTAGGTGATATCTTGGATGCACCGGGACCGGGGAAGGTAACCCACAAAGGCTACGCCAACCCCGCCGCCGCGCCGTCTCCTGGTCGTCCGGCGCGGCGGTCGGTCCCCGCGCGCGCGGCGAAGACGCCCTAGTGTCCGCCATCCCGCAGCGATCGATTTGTACCGCAAACGACCGCGTAACCGGCCGCCCGTACGCAATATAGATCGTAGAACGTCCCGCATTTTGTTCGCGAAGGTCCCCTCGCAACTTTGGAGAGGATCTTCGAGATGGACCTAACAAAAAGCCGAGACACTCACCCCCTTCCACCGGGGCAAAAGATCGTCGTTTTCAGCCTCGTTCCCGCCAAGCGTCCTTTCCTCGAAGGACACGGCGAAATCGTGACGCCGATCAGGAGCGTTCCGCACCTCTATTTGGTCCGATTCCAAAATGACGAGAACCCGCGTCCGCGCCTGGTTTTCCCCGGCGACTGGCAAAATGCCCCGGAAGAGGTCCTGGACGCGCTGATCGCGATGTGGCGGGCATCGCTCGACCCGTGGCTCAGCGCGCTGCCGCCAAACTTCTGAACCCGCGCCGCACGCCGGCGCAACCAACTCCACCCGATCCAATCCCTTTCGCTCCAGCGCGAGACCTCTCGCGCATGACAGGAGGAGTCTGCCTTCATGGATAATTTTCATGCCTTTGCCGAGCAACCGGGCTCGGCCTCCTTTCCACAAATCGATCCCGACGCCGCGCGCATCGCCGTGCTCTACGAGGACGGCCGCGAAACCTTCATCAACGGGGTCCTCTCCGCGTATGACGCGCGGCACTCGAACCAGGCAGCCGTCGCCGAAATCGGCGACAGGAAGGCGCAGCTGAGCGCCCTCGCCGGCGAGGCCCAGCGAACCGGCCGCCGTCTGCGTTTCACCCGCAAGAGCACGACGCTCACGACGGTTGAAAAGGTGGCGCATCGGCCGTGGCAGCACGTGCTGGCGCCGGTGTTCCTGATTTTCGTCGCGCTGATTGCGCTCTACCTCAGCAACTTCGTGCTCGCGGCCTACATCGTCCGCTCGGGCGCCGATCTCTACGCCGCCGATCCCGAAGGCGCGCGGCTGTTCGCCATGACAGCGGTGCTCGCAGCCTTCGGCATCAAGGTGTTCGAACGGTGGCTGCCGCATGATTCCGCCAAGGCATGGTATCGCGGGGCCTTCTTCGCGGTCGGCCTCGGCTCCTTCGTCCTGTGGGCGTTGATGGCTTCGATCGTCTTCGCGCCCGAGACCGGGCCGGCCGGCGCCTGGCTGCTGGCGAGCGGCAGCAACACGACGGCGAACATCGTGCTGGTGCTGACCCATGTGCTGGGCGACGTCGCCTGGGGATACCTGATCTTTTCCGGGGCGACCGATATTGCCCTGGGTGCCCAGAAGCGCATCGAGGTGCCCAACCTCCGCTACGCTGCACTCGTCGACGACGCGGCCGGGATCCAAGCGAGCATTGCCCAGTGCCGCGAGGCCATCGCTGCTGCGGAAAACTACCTGACCCGCATCGCCTCCGGCCGCGAAGCCGTCCGGGCGCAGGCAGAGCTGCAGTTCAACCTGGCCTATCAGGAATGGGAGCAGGCCGAAGCCATGGCGATCGCCTCCGGTCGCGCCGGCTTCCTCAAGACCGGTTTCGGGTCGCGCACGGCGGGGATGCGGATGCTCCCCGCCATAACTCTGGCGGGCTTGCTGGCGTTGAGCCTGCCCGCCGCCGCCAGGACGCTGATCGCGGTGCTGCCGCCGGACTACGGCAGCGACAAGGCTCCACTGATCGAGCAATTGGGCACGGCGGTCAGCAGTCTCGGCCAGGACGACCGCCTGCTCGTCTATACCGCGCGGCCGGTGGCGCAACTTGCGACGATCGCGGTTCCCAACGATCCGAAAGCGCAAAACCGGGCCTGGGTGAAGCACCGGCTGGCAGACCAGTTTCTGCCGATGCTGCGCTACATCGCGGGCTTGCCGGGAGGCGCCAGCACCGAGCCGCCGGGCAATCTGATGATCCCCAACGTGCTCGACGAGATCGGCCGCAACATCATCCCGAGCCTGCCCGAGAAGAAAGCCGAAATCCTGCTGCTGGGCTCCCTCCTCTACTACGACCCGCGGGACGGTCACTGGTCGATGACCCGCCGGTATTCCCCGTCGGACGGGCTGCTCGCACAGCCGATGACGGAATCGCCGTTCGGGATTGCGGGGTCCGAAAAGAAGCTTGCCGGCGCCACGGTCCATCTGTGCTGGCCCGACGGACAACGGCACTTCGCGACCGCCGAATATGAAGCCCGGGTCAGGCGCTTCTGGTCGCTGTGGATCACCGGACAATCCGGGCGGGTCGCCACGATCTCCTACAGCCTGGCAACCTGTTTTGAACGGTTCGTCACCGGCAAGGCCGACGGCCAGACCGAATACACCCGGATGCCCAACGCCAAACCTGAGATGCTGCAGGCGCCGCCGCCCAAGCCGGTGGTACTGCCGCTGGACACCTCGCGCCCCGGCGCGTGGTTCATGCGGGACGACGTGCCGATCAGCACCACTCCGCCGGCGACGAGCGTGGGTGTGGCCTGGGTCGGGCTCAAATGGACCGCGCCGTGCGACATCGATTTGTACGCGCGCGCCACCACTTCGTCGCCCTGGCTTTCCTTCCGCCAGGTGCGCAGCGACGAGGGGTTCTTCAACAAGGATTACCTGTCCGCGACCGGCCGCGAGGCCTTCGAGTACATCCAGTTCGCGGCGCCGATCGATCTCGGTAAAGCCGAGATCGCGATCAACCTTTATAGCGGCAGCCTGCCAACGCCGCCCGAAGGGGTGATCCGCGTCTGGTTCGAAGGCCGCGTCTACGAAGCGCCGTGGAAGCTCGAGGCCCGATACGGCAACCGCGGAGCGCCGCCGATCAAGGAGCCGCATTGGCTGCGCATCGATCTGCGCAAGGTCGTCGGCCTGCCGACCTCGTAAACCGCCGGCCTTCCTTTCGTCACCCACGCAACCCCACCAGCGGACGGGCCAGCCCCGGCCCGTCCGCCTGCCCTTCTCGTCACGGAGACACCGATGATCGGATTCCTCTTCCAGCTGTTCTTTCAGCTCCTCGTCGCCTCGGTACGCCTGGCCGCCATCCTTGCCGGACTGCTGGTCATGATCGCCGTTGGCCTCCTCCGGCTCGTCTGGCGCGGCTTGCGGCAGGTCGATTGGTCACGGGTACGCGCAGCGTCCTTCATCGGCAAGCCGTCAGCCGCAACGCCGCGGCCTCCGTCAGCCCCGGCTACCTCGGATCAAACCGCCAACGGCTGGCTGCGCCGGATCGGAAGGCGGGCGTCGCCACCGGAGACCACGCCGGCGGCGACGGTATCGGCACCCTCGGCGCCGACGCGGCCGCGTGGTCCGCAACCGTTGCGGCCGCCGCCTTGGTCGGGGCGCTAGGTCCGCAGCGGTACGACAGGAGGCGACGATGAAACGGCTGATCGAGGCCATGCGCGCCCGGCGACGGTTCCTGCTATCGACGGTGGCGCCGCTCGTGCTGATAGCGGGGCTCGTCCTGGTGCCGAAGGATCCCGCCTATGCCGCGCCCGGGCGATTGGCAATGACCATGGCAACGCTGGCAGCGTCGGTGTGGGCGATGATCGGCATCACGCTCACCTGGCGGCGTTACCGCGATGCCGTCCTGCAGGCACGCTTTGCCAAAGGAACGAGGCCGATCCGCGACACGGTGCAGTTCCTGCTGCACGAGCGCCGGCTCAGCCGGCGCTACCGTCTCGCGTTCCTGGTCGGCCTGATCATATCGACGGCTACCTGGGTGCTGAGCCATTGGCCGCAATTGTCGGCGCTGGCGGGCTGGCACTCCCCCTCTCTCGGTCTTGCCGGCGTGTTCCTGCTGCTGTTCGTAGCGCAGCCGCTGCACGCGCGGCGGTCCCTGGTCAACGCCGTCTACCTGAAGCGCTATTTGCGGCAGCAAGCCGCGCATGTCGGGTTCAAGCCGCCGCGCCGGGCACAGCGCACCGCCCAACCCGAACCGCCGGTGACACTGACCGGTCCGCTCTCCTTCCGCGCGGGCGGCTTCGAGTGGCGTTTCGACGATCTGACCAAGAACGCGGCGGTCATCGGGCAAAGCGGGTCCGGCAAGACCGTCTGTGTGCTCAACAGTACCTTGGAGGGCCTCCTCGGTTGCCACGCCGACGGGCAGAAGACCGCCGGGGTCATCTTCGATCCCAAGGGTGTCTATCACGACATCCTTCCGGCTCTGACGACGCGACTGGGCCGCAACAATGACCTTGTGATTCTGTCGCCGCGGGATTGGGAGCGAGCCAAACGAACCCCCGCCGCGATCGCCTGGAACCCGCTCGATACCGATGACGACGCGCTCGAAGTCGCCGCCCGCATCATCACGGTGATGAAGCTCGCAGGCGGGGTGCAGGCGCGAGACTCGTTTTTCCTCGACGCGGCGCGCGGATTTCTGCGCCATGCACTGGTGCTGGCACGGGCCGCCAACGCACCTGATCCGGTGACCTTGCTGCAGTTGCACCGGCTCTGCGCCGAGCCGGTCGAGGAGCCGCACATCTACAACGATCTGATCGCAACGCTGACCCGCAAATATCCCGGACTCCCGCCCGAAGAGATCGAAACCGCCGTCGGGTATTTCGAGCAGGAATGGCGGAGTTTGCCCGATCGGCACCGCTCCGGCGTGCGCTCGTCGGTGACGCAACTGATCGACGATTTTACCACCGCGCCGATCGCCGAGATGATTTCCGGCCGGTCGACGGTCTCGATCCCCGACCTCCTCGAGCAGGGCAAGGTGCTCTACGTGCACCTGCCGCTGGCCGAACGCGAGCGCGTGTCGCGCATCCTCTGTGGCCTGATCAAGCTCGAACTGCAGCGCGAGGTGCTGCGCCGCCCAAGAAAGACCCGGCCGTCCTTCATGTTCGCCGATGAGTTCCAAACGCTGTTCGTCGCTGGTGAGCAGCATGGCGACAGCGATTTCTTCGAGCGCTCGCGCGAAAGCAATCACGCCAACATCGTAGCCGCTCAGAATCTTTCGTCATTTCTGAAAAAGACTCCCAACCGAGCCGAGGTGACCAATTTTCTCGGGCTGTGCGCCACTAAGATACTTCTCCGCAACGACGAGGCGGAGACCAACGAATGGGCGAGCAAGCTGTTCGGCGAGCGCTCGGAGATCATCGTGAGCGCGAGTGAGGCGGCGCGCCTCGATGGCGGCTGGTCACGGCATCAGACCAGCTACAGCCGCTCGACCCGCAGCGTCAGGGTCGTGCCACCGGACAGCTTCGCCCGGCTCGCGGTGCCGATGCAGGACGATCCCGCTCGCCAGCATGCCGAAAGCATAGTCCATCTCGGCTCGCGCGCCGCGACCGAGATGCTCGAACTCGCCTGGCCGGTTCACCCGCTGCTGCCATGAACAAGCGCCTGTTCTCGATGCTGGTGTCGCTCGCGGTGCTCGTTTGCGCTGCCGCCGCCCTCGCCGATGCGGCCACGGTCATCACCCGTCCACTACGGCCCTGGTTCACCTGGATGCTGCCATAAGGGAGACAACTCATGCTCCAGCAATTGCACGATCTCTTCGTTACCGGCGCCCAGATGGGCGGGCTCATCATCCTGACCGTCGGCGTCTTCGTCATCGTCGGCGCGATCTTCTCCGGCCGCCATGTCGGCTTCGTCAAAGGGGCCGCTCTAATCATGATCGGCTTCTACCTCGCCGGCTTCGGCGCCGCGCTGCACTGACGGAGAAAGCGCCATGATCACGGGGAGATACTCCGCGCTGCATCAAGCCCACGAGAGGATCAAAGCGGAGCGGCAGGCTGCCGCTGCCCCCAAGGAGATGACCGAGGCGCGGCGGGAACGACAGACGCGCGAGCGCAGCCAATCATCGGCCTCAAGCCAACCGGCTGATGCCGCTGCTCCCGCGGAACGGCGCGAGCGCCGCCGAGCCCGTCCGTTGCTGATGACCGGGAAAGAAGAACCGGAGGCGGGCGTCCCCCGACTGGATCCAGCGGCGCCCGTCGCCACCCCGTGGGGTCCGCATCAGGCCCCCGCCCCGGAAGGAACAATGAGGATGTACCGGTCGGGGCCAATCCGCGGCGTTCGGATGGAGAAGGCGGAACCGAAACCGGCGGAGCCCCCACCGAAAACCACGCCCGCCTTAGGGGAGACCATGCGCCATGCCGAGTGGCGGCGCGTCGCCACGGCAAGGATCGAAGCGGCGCGGGCTAAGAAGGCCGAGCGAGCGGCGGACCAGGAAGCGACCCCGCTTGGGTTCATTCCTACCTCGCCCGAAGTGAAGAAGGCCGCCACCGAAACTGCCCCGCCGCGCCTCTCGTCATCGAGCTATCGTGGCTTTGCGAACGCCACCGAGATCAGCGGCCCCGGGGAGGATGACTAGCGGCTGTTGCGCAAGATCGCGTCGACTTCCTTCAGAAACTCTCGGTGTCGAGGGAAGACCTGGTGAAACACAGGATCGAGCCGCTGCTCGATCTTGTCCCTGATGGCGTCGATCTCGTCGCAGCGCTGGTCATCGGCGGCGAAGACAACGTCGAGCGCTGACGTGATGATAGTGCGGACGTCGTCGAGCTGGGCGTGAAGCTCCGCAACGCTGTGTTCGAGAGCAGCAAGACGCCGATCCGTCAGGATGTTCTTTTGACCGCTTTCCATTCCCCAAATATACACTATTTGTCTGTTTAATTCATCTCCTAAGTTGCGGTGGCCGGTAGGGCCGGTTGCGCCGGATCGGCCGCTGGGCAGGAGCCCTCGTCATTTCCCTCCGGGCATTTTCAAAGGCCACGCGGCGGGTGGCATCGTCGCGCTTGGCCGTCCACTCGCGGGCCAGGGCGTCAAGGGCGGCCGCCTCCTCCGCGCGCAGCGCCGCAAATCGCGCTGTCTTGTCGTCAGATCGGCCGCAGGTATCGACGGCGGCTGCTTTGGCCGCGTAAAAATGCAGCAAGGCGGCCTGGGCTTGGGCGTAGCCCCAGACCGGCAGCAGCGAGAACCTGCGGCGTCGACGGGGGTTCGGCTGGGCTCCAATAAGCCGCCCCCTTATCCTGGGTCCGGTTCGACCCCTACCCCCTTATCCTGCTTACCCTCCTGCTTCTCGCGCTGCTGCCGGGCGCGGGCCGCTTCCAACTGGCTCTGCGGCTGCGGAGTTTGTTTCCTTTCCGGCTGTAGCCGAGCGGCGGCGCGGGCCAGCCAGCGGTCTGCGGCGCGCTCTTGTGGTGCCATGCCGCCCCGATGCGTCCAGGGCCGGCCGGGCTCGATATCGACCGGACCGCGCTGGGCGGAAGGCTGGTCTTGCGGCGGCGGTGCGGCTTGCGCCGTCTCAGCGGTCCAGGCGGTCGCCGCTTCCCGTGCGATCCACAGCTGAAACGATCCGAGGCCACGCTCCTGCCGATCGGCGAGTTGGGCGCGCTCCTCTGTATGGCGATCGAGCAGGCCGCGATAGACCAGGTCGCGCTGCCGGCGGAGCTCCAACGATGCGGCGTCGCGATAATGATCGAGCGTGACGTTCTGCTGCTCGACCAGGTGGCTCTTGAAAGCCGCCAGTCCCTCAGGCGCGGCACCGGCGCGCTTGAGTGAGAAGTATTCCGCCCATTCCCGGCGATAGGTCTGGCGGACCTGCTGGTAGATCTCGTTGCGGACGGCGCGATAGGCCTCCTTGCCGCCGGCGAAGAACGCCATACGCTCCTGGTATTGACGGGTCTTCAAATAGCGCCATTCGCGGTTCTTCCACCCCGGTGCCGTCACATCGGCCGCGGCCAATTCTCGTTCCGCTTCGGCTTGCAGCAACTGCTCAGCCTTGTGCGGCTCGAGATCGCGCAGCCGCTCCCAGACATTGCGCGGCGGCGATTTCTGCCGTTCGGCTGCCGGCTTCAGCCTCTCGGCGCAGAAGACCTTGCCCCGGGACAGTTCGTATTCAGCCGCCCAGTCGCGCGTCCTGCTCCGATCGTAACGGTCATCGAGCTTGAGCCCTGTTACCGGACTGACTGTGCTGAGCATGACGTGGACATGCGGATGGGGGGTGTCGTTATGGCAGAACAGCACCGCCTGGTGTTCCTGAAAGCCGAGATGCTTCAGATGCGATTGCACCGCCGCGATCATATCCTCGCGGGTCGGCTTCTCGCTCGGGTGCCAGCTGAGCGAGTAATGCTTGACCGGCTTCTCGATTCGGCGACCGCCGGCGCGAACCCCGGCCTGCTGCTTGAGCAGCGGGCCGTCGAGCCACGTCGTGTACATCTCATGGACCGCGGAGGAGACATGATTGTGGGCGCAATTGAGCGTGTATGTCCAATCCAGCCGCTCGCTGGTTTCGGCATGCTTCGGGTCGTGGCTGAGATACAGCGCAAGCTTCGAGAACGACCGCCCCAGCGGCCTGATCTTAACGATCATGCTGCTGCATGCCGCGGTCGATCGCGGCGCGGATATCGTGCAGCAACACCTCCAGGATTGGCGGCACCGGTTCGTCGTGGGTGTTCATATGACGCGCGATCTGATTGAGGTTGTTGCCGAGACGCTTCAACTGCTCGAAGGCCAACCGATCGAACAGCGACGGTGCGGTCACCTGCTGCGCACGGATGCGCCAATCGACGAGAAGGCGTGAGCGGCTGTAGTCGGGCACCAGCATTCCAGCCCTTGCTGCACGCGAGCGGATTAGCTCCAATTCCATGCGCGTCAGGCTGAGATTGAGCTGCTGATCGCGTCTGTCGGTTTGTTTGGGTCGAGCCATCTCGATGGTAATTCCGCAGAGCGCAAGCGTCCTGGGGTGTCGGGGGCCATTTATTGGCCCCTGACCGAGAGAGTTTTGCCTAGGCAAAACATAACTCGCTACCCTGGTGGCGAAATTATCACTTTATTCGACTGAGCTGAATCTCAATCGCTCGAACAACAAAGCCGACTTACAGGGTTTGATAATTTATCTGATGTTGAATCACACACGACAACGGCGTGCGCATTTGTTCAACAACGTGCGCGGCATTACGAATTGTTCCGATATGCAGATGTCGCGACGTTGTATGACTGGAACGAGAGAAAGCGGGCGCATCGAACGCGGCGCTGCCGTGCCGCAGCAGGAAAGCCGCCCGCCCCGGCGGGGCGGGCGGCACGAGCGGCTAGAACGGGAGGTCCATGCCGTCGATTTTGGTCTGGTTCGGCTCGGCCAGGATGAGGTGGCCACAGGGCGGCAGCGCGTCGAGATCGACGGCCCAACCGGGGCGACCGACGAGCGGTTGGGCAGTGCCGATCCGGATCAGCTTGTGGAGGCCCGTCGGCTCGAAGCGAAGGGCATAAGCGGCAAGTTCGGTGGTGTCGGACATGAGGTTTCCTTTCTTGGTGTGCGTCGCGCCCGATGCGCGGCAGCGTGGGTCGCATTTATCGCCGGGACGACGACGGCGCGCTCAAGGCTGCGCCAGCACCGCGGCTCTGCCGCGGCGCGAGCCTCGGCGAGCGGCCTTGAACGCGGCGGCGCGTCCTGGCATCGACCCCCACGCTGCCGCGCATCGGGCGCGATCGCGGGAAACGAACCGATGACCCGCGCCACCTTGCGCAGCTCTCGGTACGGGCGTTGGTCCCTCAGCCTGCCGCAAGGAACGCGAACTCGAACCGCGCGGTACGAGAAAATGCCCCGCCGCGGATCGGTGCGGCGGGGCAAGGTGGTCACCGCTCGTCGCGCGGTTCCCAGAGCGCGATGTGCGTCGCGCCGTCCTCGGCCGGGGTCTCCAGCTTGACGAGGCGGAAGCGCACCCAGGTCGGGCCGAACTCGGGCGCGCCGACCTTGAGGTTGAGGTAGGTCTCGCCGCTGGACTTGGCGACCTGGCTCCAGCCGGCGCCGACCTCGTAGCGGGCGCCTATATAGATGCGGAAGTCGGGTGCTTTCTCCGCGATCTTCTCGACCGGAACGATGTTTAAGGCCGCCTGGACGTTGAGGGTCCTGAGGATGCCGGTGAAGCTGCCGTTGTCCTGCTTGGTGAAGGTACCGAGAGTGAGTGCCATGTTACGTCTCCTTTGGGTTGGATGTTGCGCAGGAACCGTTCCTGCTATGGCTCGCGCTTGAGAGACCGCTCCAGGGCGGGTTTGCACCCCGAGCCTTGGCGAGGGGCCGCAGCGAAGCGGAGGACCGAGCGGGGGAAGAATTTTGCTCCGCGAGGAGGCCGGGCCCCTGCCCGGCCGGGGAAAATTGTTCCCCCGGCGAGGTTGCCAACCGGCCCGCGGTCTCTAGCGCTTAAGAGCCATGCAGGGACGGTCCGCGGCACATCCTGAGAAGGAGACGGATGGCCCTCACCTCGGCTGTGCGCACCATGACGGCGGTGCAAACCGGAGGCTGAAGGCCATCAGCTTGCCAAGGCAAAGGATCGACCGGAACGATCATCGCGGACTGCGATCGTTCTGCGGCCGCGGGCTGCGCCGGGCGGGGCGCGACCAGACCAGCATAGCGACGCCGTCCCGGTCGGGCAGCATCAGGGCGGCGTGGAGCGGCTGCGGCAGGGACGGATCGTCGAGCACCACCGACAGGTAGTCGTTGCCGGCGTTGCTGCGCTGCTTCCAGGCGGCGCCGAGTTCGGCGGTGCCGTCGGGGCCCTCCCGCACGATGCGGTAGTCGGGCTCCTTGTCGCCGCGCTTGTCGTTATTGGCGCGGAACGTGACGTTGCTGCGCTGGAGGATAAGGGTGCTGATGTCGCCGGTGTAGCTGTCACCGCGCCGGTCGTAGTGGAAGGTACCGATCATCATGGGTCAGATCCTTTCGTGTTGAGAGAGCCGCCAGGATGGCGGCCCCAGGTTCGATTGGACTGACCGGTAGCACCCGGCCGCGACAGCGCGGCAGGGCGGAAATTTGTTAAAATCAATAATCGGCGGGGTGGTTACAGGCGTGTTCACGGCTCGTAGTGGGCGGATGGAAATCAAAACAGGGCGCGCGGCGTAAACAGCGTCGCTGGCCTCGATGCAATCGTTTCGGCTGGCGGCGGACTCGGAAGGGCCTCCGGGAAGAGTTCCGGGACCCCACCTTCACGGGGCCGCGGGATGAACCTGACGCCAATGATTGGCGATTTCCCGCCCCGTGCAGATCCACACGCGGTCGCGCGTCGCAATGTGATCGAGAAACTTCACCAATCCCGTCACCCTGCCGGGGCGTCCGACAAGCCGGTCGTGCAGCGCCAGCGACATCAGCTTCGGGTGCTCGGCCCCCTCTTCGTACATCGTCTCGAAGCAGTCGATCATGTAGCGGGCGAAATCATCGCCGTGTGAAAATCCCCGATTCTGATCGAACCGGTTGTCGTTGGTCTCGAATGAATAGGGGATGACGAGGTGACGCGCCGCGGCGACATCGACCCAATAGGGCAGTTCGTCGTTGAGCGCGTCGCGATCGTAGAGAAAGCCGCCGAGCTCGACGTGCAGCCGCCTTGTATTGGCGCTCGGGCGTCCGGTCATCCAGCCGACCGGGCGCACGCCGGCAATCCGCTCGATCAACTCGATGCCGAGACGGACATGCTCGCGCTCGGTTTCCTCCGGGATCACCTGGTAGTCCAGCCACCGGTAGCCGTGACTGACGATCTTGTGCCCGTCCTCGACAAAGGCGCGGGTCAGCTCGGGATTGCGCTCGGCCGCCTTCGCGACCGCCAACAGGCAGATTTTGACCCCGAATTTGCGGAACAGGCGCAGCAACCGCCAGCCGCCGACCCGCGATCCGTATTCGAACACCGACTCGACCATCGGACTGCGCAGCGCGGATAATGACGGAGCGCCGATGTCGTTCAAATTTCCTTCGGAAACGCCGTCGCCGTCCATGATCGAGCGCTCGCCGCCGCCTTCAAAATTCAGATTGATGTTGACGGCGATGCGTGCGCCGCCCGGCCATTGCGGATCGGGCGGATTAGCGCCGTAGCCGATGTAATCGCGATCGTCGACCACCGGGATATCCTTTTGCGGCGGCATGGTCACCCTTGGGCGGCCACGGGATAGCATCGACCCTATCATGATCGACGCTCCGTCACCGTGCCTTCGCGAAGGGCCACCGGGGCTCGATCCGGGTCGAGCCCGGCGTAGCGGGATGGCCGCTATATTGGGGTTATGCGCCGTTCGATATCACCCAGACGAACCGCGGAGGTCGGGTGGATGCCGTCCTTCGACCGAGGCCGGAGCCAGCGGCGAGGTAGCGCCGATAGCGGTCGATGGCCGTTACCCAGAGAAACAGGCCGCGAGAAGCGGTCCCACTTGCGAGGCAACCCTGACCTTAAGTTACGCTTAAATAGCCTCCATGGCGTGTTCAGGCGAGTGCAGCGGGCCTCATGCGGCCGGCGCGTCTTAACACGCAGGGCATAGTTCCCGATAAAGCTGCAAATAGCGCTCCGCCGATGCAGCCCAGGTAAAGTTCTCGCCCATTCCCCGGCGCATAATCCGTTGCCAGCGCGGCTGATCGCCAAACATGGTGATGACCTTACGCATCGCCATTAGCAACGCCGAGGTCTCCGGCTCATCAAATACAAACCCGGTCGCGCCGGCGCCAGATAAGGTTTCCTCGTCGGCGTCTATGATCGTATCCGCGAGCCCTCCCGTCCGTCGCACGACCGGCAATGTGCCATACCGAAGAGCGTAGAGTTGCGTCAGCCCGCACGGTTCGAAGCGTGATGGAACAAGAAATGCGTCGGCACCGGCGATGATCAGGTGGGACAACGCCTCATCATACCCAAGGCTTACCGCCACATCCTCGGGATGCATTGCCGCTACGGTGGCAAAGCCCCGTTCCAAATCCTGGTCACCGCTCCCGAGTAACAGCAACTGGCCGCCCTCGGCAACCAGCGCTGGAAGCGCTTCGAGCAGAAGGTCGAGGCCCTTTTGCTGGGTTAGCCGGCTGACCACCCCGAATAAAGGCGCGGCGGGCCTTGGCGCAAGGCCGAAGCGGCGGCAAAGCTCGTTCTTGGCGGCTCGTTTGCCGAATTCGGCATCGTCTATACCGTAGACGCGGGGTAGGGTCGGATCACGGGCCGGGTTCCAGACTTCTGCGTCGATGCCGTTCAAAATTCCGCTCAGGACGCCCACGCGATGACGCAAGAGGCCATCGAGACCGGCCCCAAACGCGGGCGTCTGAATCTCGCGCGCGTATGTCGGACTCACGGTCGTAACGCGGTCTGCAAAGGCTATGCCCGCCTTAAGCAATGAGACGCCGCCGTAAAACTCGACGCCATCAATTCCGAAATATTCAAGGGGGAGCACCAATGCGGGAAACACCTCGCCCGGGGAAAGACCGGAATAGGCGAGATTGTGCACCGTAAAGACGCTGCGGGCTCCCGCACCTCGCGCCCTCAAATAAGCCGACGTTAGACCAGCGTGCCAATCATGGCCGTGTACGATAGCCGGCTGCCAGGCGGGATCGGCGCCTGCGCCAAGCGCGGCGGCCACCCATCCAAGCATTCCAAATCGCCGATGATTGTCCGGCCAGTCCCGTCCGTCTGGTCCAAAATAGGGGCTTCCCGCGCGATCGTATAAAGCCGGACAGTCGATCACATAGGCGTTTACGTCACCGCCCGGTAACGCTGCTAGCCCGACCCGGATTCGCTCTGCCGCAAACGGCGTGGATAGGCGAACGACGTCCTGGGTCGGGAGCGCATCCAGGAACGCCGGAAAGCCAGGCAGACAGAGGCGCACGTCAACCCCCTGGAGGGCCAGTGCCGGCGGCAGGGCAGACAAAACATCACCGAGGCCGCCGGTCTTGATCCAGGGGTAGAGCTCGGCCGCGACATGGAGAACACGCATGATGGTCCCTTTCAGCTGCGATGCTGGAGCATTGGTATGTCCATCACCGGCCGGCCGCGCCGGCCGGTGATGAGCCAGGCGACGGGGCGACCGTCAGTCGAGCAAGATCCCGCGCCGCCCCGCGGCCGTATCCCGCCGGCGCAGCGCGTCGAGCATCGGGTCGTCGATGGACCCGCCCGCGATCGAGGCGGCTATCCTCGCCAAGCGGTTGGTGCGCGCGAACGGCTGGGCGACCGAGGCCTGCCATGCTTGGCGGTTGAGTTGGTCCAGCATCGCGGCGCGCCGTCGGCTCTTGTAGATGTCCGCGACGCTGTGCTCGAGCAAGGACCCGATCGCCCACGCGCCATCACAATTGTGCTCGGTCGAGGGATAAACGTCCCCCGACGGGCCAACCGTGAGGAAGATGCCGTTCGCGAGGTTGACCGGATTGCGGGTGCGCCAAGCGTACTCCTCCTCGATTACGGCGCCGTACGTCCCGGCCGCACCGTCGTTCACGTGGCTGAGGCCGAAGCCGAGGAACAACGGCATTCCCGCATCGCCCAGCACGCCATGTCCGCATCCGCCAGGCCGGGCGACTTCGACGATGCTGGTGATCACCGCTTCACTGTGATCGTCCGGCTGATACCCCTGCATACGGCCATGAATGACGAGGGGTCGGACAATCATGGCATCTTCGGTGCCGCGACAGCGTGAGTTGGCATCGAAGATCTCGGCGATGACCCGAAGAAGCTGCGGCAGGTCCCCCACATTGTGGCGGTCGACAATCGTGCTGATCTGGATCGAGGGCAAAGGCTGATCCATCCGTTGGTAGGTTTGGGCCCAACGATCCCGCGCCTGCACCAACAACCGCAAACCGTGGAGCTGCTGCTCGACATCGAAGCCGCGACCCCAGTGGCGCCGAACGACGGAAGGGCTGACCGCGTTCACGCTGACGCGAATGAACGAAACCGCGTGTTCTGGATCCCAGAGGATGGAGGCCAGCGACGTATCCAAACCAAGGCGCAGGCCGTTGGTGTAAAGGCTGGTGCTCATCCGAAGTTTTGCGGCCAAGGCCATAGCTGCGGGAAGATGCTCCCAGATCAGGGGTTCACCCCCGCCGGTGAAAAGAATTCCCGTCGCCCCCGCGTCGTGGGCCGCCTCCAGGATTTGCTGAGTCGTCTTCCATGACGCGGCATGCCGATCATCGCTCGGCGCACCGTCTGCGGCGCGAGCCCCATCGCCCAAGCGTGAGCGCGAGCGATTGTAGGGACAGGTCGGGCACATTGCGTCGCAAGCCAAGACACAAGCAAACTCAACCGTGAGTGGGGGTACCTCCGCCTGCGCGCCCCGGCGCCACGCCGCAATGACCCGAGGATGATGCAGCCATTCGTTTGATCCCCCACGCGGTGAAAACAGATAGGGCGGCAACGCCCGCTGAGACATATCCATTGCTTGCTCCTCCCTGAAACCCAGGAATGGTTGCAGGGGATTGCTCGCGGATGGGTTTCGTCGTGGACCAGATTACGATCGCAAACCGGGAGACGATCGTCCGGCCCAGGGCGACGGTCGCCGACCTCCTCGCCAGGGGCGGCATCGTGGGCGCGCGATGCTAAAACCTGGGAGGAAATCATCATGGATACGGCTGTCATCACGCCAGGCCACAAGACCTGCATCTACCCAGATCGGGCCATGCAGGAGGAGTCCTGGCTTGGCGAATTCCACTACGATGGACAGGCCAAGCTGCTCGTCGAGCATGTGCGCGGCGACGATTACGGTGGCCGCTTGACGACAACTACGATGGCCGGTTGGGTTCGCTGAGGCTGGGATGATCAATGTTCCCCCGCGATCGCGGGGGAACATTGAATGTCCGGCAAGCGGGTCACTGACCGCCAGGTCAGGCGGTATATGGACTCACGCAAAGACGGGCATCCCCAGGCGGCTGCGGCGGCCGCGCGGGCCGGTTTGAGCGAGCGCACCGGACGGCGGATCGACGGCTCGCCAGTGCTGCCGAGCCAGCGCGACCGGACGCGGCGCTATCGCACGCGCCAGGACCCCTTCGCCGAAGTCTGGCGCGTCGAGCTGGCGCCGATGCTCGTCGCCATGCCGAGCTTGCGGGCGACGACGCTGCTCGAAGAACTGCAGCGTCGCCATCCCGCGCGCTATCCCGACCGAATGCTGCGCTCCTTGCAGCGCCGGGTGGCGCATTGGCGGGCGACCGAGGGCCCGGAACGGGAGCTGATCTTTCGTCAGGAGCATCCGCCGGGCCTGCAAGGGCTTT
>Ga0080064_1002370_pt1 | contig 32359 bp, 33 predicted proteins | sample Subgrocontami54m_FD_69260 | JGI IMG/M metagenome (GOLD analysis project Ga0080064, IMG submission 69260) | Subsurface groundwater microbial communities from S. Glens Falls, New York, USA - GMW46 contaminated, 5.4 m (SPADES assembly) (version 2) ...
AAACGTCGCGGCAGTGGACGCCGCGCTATCGGCGTCGGCCATGTTCTTGTGTTCGATGGTGACGATGACCTGTCCGTTGGTGCTGACGTGGAGCGTCTGGAGGAAGAAAGTGGCCGCGTCGGATCCACGCGAGAACCACGGGGAGTAGTAGGTAGCCGCCGGGAGTTGGTCGTCACCGACGACGGTCTGTCCGATCAGGGGCATTTGCCCTCGCGAAGTGGGTTGGGTGCCGCCGCGACGCGTGCCGAGTCGATCGTCCGAGGCGTGTCGCGACCAGCTTTGAGTTCCTGAGGGGAGCACCGTGCTCCGGCCCACTGGTAAAGGGGTGATCCGTCTACAAGATCAGCCGAATTCTCGCCGGAGCTTCGCGATCGCTCGCTGGACCGTATTCCAAACCTGACCGGCGGGTAGCCCCAGAAGCCTTGCGGCGTCTCGGATTCCGCCAGTTGTGCAGAGGGCCGTAAGACAATTGCGCTCCAACTCCGTGAGACGGGTCAGGAAAACTTCCGCGAGTTGCTCGAACGACTCTGGAGGAGTTTCGCCCGGGTTCGGTGCCGGCAGTTCGGTCGCAGGCAGCGGGAGCATTCGATCACGATCGAGCTCGAGGCGATCGGGTCCGGAGCGAACGAGGTTCCAGAGCCGGAAGGTGGCGATGGCAACCCAGTCCATCTCGTCCGGCTTCGATGCTCTGAGGTAGACGTCGACGGTCTCGTCGTAGGCCTTGTTGATCACGTCCTGCGGGATCCGCCATGGGCCGTTACCGAAGCGCCGCGCCTGCCGCCGCAGGGTTTCCTTGAGGTGCTCTAGACCAGCGTCCGTGGCGAACGGGTCTTCGCGCTTGCCGGGCGGACGCTTTCGGACCGGTTCCCGGGCGGCCTCGAACTCGGGTTCTCCCTTTGAACCCCGCCGGCGTGGGGTACGGTCTCGGGGCGGCCGTCAGCTGGGGCGCGAGCGACTTCAGTGGCGGGCTGGCCAGCCGGCGCGTCGCGCCACTGGCCGCGGTCGTCGTGTCGCAGGTCGTCGGGGTGTCCGTGTCGGTCGCGATCCTGGCGGTCTCGGCTGAGCGTTACCCCGGCTCCGAGTCGATCCTCTGGGCGTTCGTCGCCGGGGGCGCGGCGTTCGTGTCGCTGGTGACGTTCTACGCCAGCCTGGCTTCGGGGGCGATGGGCCTGGCCGCGGCGGTGGCGGGCGTCGTGGGAGCGGGACTGCCGGTGGTCGCCGGAGCGCTGACCGGCGACAGGCTGAAACCGACCGAGCTGATCGGGATCGCGCTGGCGCTGATCGCCGTCGTCCTCGTCTCGCGCCCGGCGGGTGACCTCGGGATCGGACGTCGCGCTCTGGTGCTGGCGCTTCTCGCGGGCGTTGCGGCTGGGGTCTTCTTCATGGCCATGGGTCGGAGTGCGGCGGTTGGCGGCTCGACCTGGTGGTCGCTGGTCGCCAGTCGGGCGATCGTGTGCACTATGGCGGTGGTGGCGACGGTCGCGCTCAGGCGGACTCGGGCGACCGTTCGAGGCGCTTCGCCGCTGATGGTCTTCGTCGGGCTGGTGGACCTGGCGGGTCTGGTGTTCTTCCTGTCGTCGGCCGCCCGGGGCACGCTGAGCATCGCTGCCGTGGTCTCCTCGCAGTATCCGGCGGTGACTACCGTGCTCGCGCGGGTCGTCCTCAACGAGCGACTCGCCCGACCGCACATCGTCGGGATCGTGGTCGGGCTGATCGGGATCGCCCTGATCGCCTTGCCCTGACCCTCGGCCCTCGTCGAGCTGGGCGCAGTGGCGACCGGGCAGCGCGCGCCCCGACCGTCGTCGATAATGGCCCGGTCCAGCGTTGCTGCGCGATCCGTCTCAGCGGGAGGAAGACAGCCCTCGTGCCGCCGATCACCGAGCTGACCCGGATCGAGACCGTCTACCTCGAGCGTCTCGAGAAGCAGGGCATCTTCACCACCGGGATCCTGCTCGAGGTGTCCGAGACGCCGACCCGCCGCCAGTACCTGGCTGACCACGTCGGGGCAACGATCAATGAGGTCGGAACCTGGCGCGACGAGGGCTTGATGCTCAACCTGGCCAGCTTTGGGTCGGACGAGCATCAGCTGATGATCCAGACCGGGATCGAGGGCCTCAGGGACATCCTTGACCTCGACCTCGGCGCGTTTCGGACGCGGGTCGCCACGGCCGCGGCGGAGCTCGGGATCGAGCCGCCCGACGATCTCCGCGTCGAGGGCTGGTGGGACCAGGCCAAGACGCTCGAGGACGAGTAGTCGACGCCGGCCCGCAGCTCGGGCGGGTGGGCCCGCTAGGATGAGCCAATGACCTCCTGGCCGCTCCGTTCGCTCCGCTCGGTCCTCGTCGGCGCCGCGGCGGCACTTGCGATCACGGGTCTGTCGGTGGTTCTGTTCCTCAACCCGATCTGGGTCGGCTTCGAGCAGGGGCGTTCGGGGGCAGCCACGCTCACCGGCTACAGCCCGGACCAGCTCAAGGTTGTGACCGGCGAGGTCCTGGGCGATCTCGTCTTCGGACCACCGGACTTCGACCAGGCGGTGAACGGAGTTCCCGTGTTCGATCTGCGCGAGCGCGCCCATATGGTCGATGTCCGGGGCGTCTTCGCCGGCTTCGGGATCCTCGTCGCGATCGGGACGGCGATCGTGGTCGCGGCCGGCCTGGCAGCTCGGGGCGCGGCCTGGTTCCGATCGGCGGTCGGCCGCGGGGCGCTCGTCCTGGCCGGGACGATCGTGGTCGCTGGCGTCGTCGCCGCGGTCGCCTTCGACCAGGCGTTCGAGGTCTTCCATCAGCTGTTCTTCCCGGGCGGCTCGTACAACTTCGATCCGACATCCGAACGCCTTGTCCAGCTGTTTCCGATCCCGTACTGGGAGGAGACCTCGCTCGTGCTGGGGGTCGTGATCCTGGTCTTCTCCGGGCTCGTCGCGCGATGGGGTCTTCGACGGAGGCCGGCACCGTGAGCGACGCCCTGCTGTCGGTCGAGACCGCTCGGGAGCGCGTCCTGGCCGCGATCGCTGGCCCGACCGCCGTCGAGACCCACGCGCCGGAGAACGCTCTGTGGCACGTTCTGGCCGCGCCGGTCACGGCCGCCACAGACCTTCCGCCATGGGACAACAGCGCGATGGACGGCTACGCGATCCGCGTAGCGGATGTCGCGGCGGCCGCCGAGGACGGCCCGGTTCGCCTCCAGGTCGTCGGCGAGGTCTCGGCTGGCGGGGTCGCCAGGGGCGCGGTCGGTCCGGGGACGGCCATCCGGATCGCCACGGGGGCGCCGCTTCCCGAAGGAGCCGATGCCGTCGTCCCGGTCGAGGCGACGACGCCGCTCGACGCCGCTGGAACGCCCGGCCCGCGCGGACGCGACGCCACCGGTCCACTCCCGGTGGCCTGCCTGGTCCACCTTGCGGTCCGCACCGGTGGCTCAGTGCGTCGCCGCGGTGAGGACGTTCGCGCCGGGACGACGGTGCTCGAGGTTGGCATGGCCCTGACTCCGGCGGCCATCGCAATTGCCACCGGATCGGGCGTCGACGCGGTCGCCGTCCATCGTCACCCCCGGGTTGCCGTCCTGGCCACCGGTGATGAGATCCGGGCCGCCGGCGAGCCGCTCGGACCGGCCGGGATCCCCGATGCCAACGGCCCGGGTCTTCGGTCGATGGTCGCAGCGGCCGGCGCCAAGGTCGTCGACCTGGGGATCGCCCGCGACAGCCTCGACGATGTCCTCGAGCGACTGCGGAAGGGAATGGCCGAGGCCGACGCGGTGATCGTCGCCGGGGGCGTCTCGGTTGGCCCGTACGACGTCGTCCGACGCGCCTTCGAGATCGTCGGTCGAGTGGACCTGTGGCGGGTCGCGGTCCAGCCGGGCAAGCCGTTCGCCTTTGGGGTCGCGGACGACGGGACGGTCCTGTTCGGGCTGCCCGGCAACCCGGTCAGCAGCTTCGTCACCTTCGAGCTGTTCGTTCGGCCGGCGATCCGCCGACTTGCCGGGCACGGTCGGATCCTGCGCGACACCGATGTCGGGACACTCATTGAACCGGTCGCCAAGGCGCCCGGTCGGCGAACCTTCCTGCGTGTCGTCGCCGAGCGCGATGCCGCCACCGATCGACCGGTCCGCGATGCCGACGGCCGGATCCCCGTCCACCTGGCGGGCGGGCAGGGTAGTCACATCCTCACGGCGTTGGCCGCCGCCGACGCGCTGGCGGTCGTCCCCGAGACCGTCGATGGGCTGCCGGCCGGTGCCCCGGTCGAGCTCATCTGGCTGGATCGCCCATGACTCCACCCGATCGTCCCGACGACGGCACCCCGCCCGAGTCACCCGCCCCCTGGAGGCCGTCGATGGACCGCAAGCCCGCCCCTCGCTCCGAACGGCGCCGGCTCACCCATGTCGACCGGACCGGCCGGCCCCGGATGGTCGACGTGAGCGCCAAGCCACCGACCGCACGTCGGGCCGTGGCCGAGGCGTTCGTCGCCTGTTCGGCGGAGACCCTCAGCCTGGTGGTCGACGGGGCCACGACCAAGGGGGACGTGCTGACGGTGGCCGAGCTCGCCGGGGTGATGGGCGGCAAGCGAACCAGCGACCTGATCCCGCTGTGCCACCCGATCGCGCTGACCGACCTGCTCGTCTCGGTGATCCCGGACCGGGCGGCCGGCGGCCTGCGGATCCGGTCGGAGGCCGCGACCGTTGGCGCGACGGGGGTCGAGATGGAGGCCCTGACGGCCGCCGCCGTAGCCGCGCTCACGGTCTACGATATGGTCAAGGGAGTGGAGCGCGGCGTGGAAATCCGCACGGTTCGGCTGGTCTCGAAGACCGGCGGCAAGAGCGGCGACTGGGTCCGCCCGGCCGACCGCGGCGTCGCCGATCGCGGGCCGAAAGATCGGGCGACGGCCTCGACCCCCGATGCGCGACGACCGGGCGACCGGACGGCCGGGCGGATCCGGACGAAGAAGAAGGGCGGCGGGTGAGCGAGGCTGGGAATCGACCGGGAACCGGGCTGCGGGCGCTCGTGGTCACCGTCAGCGACGGCGTCGCGGCGGGCGAGCGTGGCGACGAGTCCGGGGCACGGTTGGCCGCCCGCCTCGTGGAGCTCGGCTTCGAAGTCGATCGGCTGAACGTGCCCGATGAGGGCTGGCAGATCGAGTCGGCGCTGGTCGATGGCGCGCCGGACCGGGCCCTGATCGTGACCACCGGGGGCACGGGTCTGACTCCACGCGACGTGACCCCGCAGGCGACCGAAGCGGTGGTCGACTACGCCGTTCCCGGCCTGGGCGAGCTGATCCGGGCCGAGGGCCGCCGCTCGACCCCCATGGCGGCCCTGTCGCGCGGCGTCGTCGGGGTCCGGGCGGGCACCCTGATCGTCAACGTTCCGGGCAGTCCAAAGGGCGCGCTCGAGTCGCTCGAAGCCATCGTCCCGGTGCTCGGGCACGCGCTCGAGACGCTGGCCGGCCCGTTCGACCACACCCGGGCCACGGCCCGGGGACGGCGGCCCGATCTCCCGACCCCGGGCGGCGCGACGGGATGACCGACGTCTTCGCCACGGTCCCGGCCTACCCGCTCGTGTTCCCCCTGTTCTGGGGTGCCGTCGTCGTGTTCGGGCTGGTCATGGCCCGTCACCTGCGGATCTTCGCCGCGGTCCGGGCCGAGGGTCCCAGCCCGCTGAGCGACGTCCCGCGACGGACCTGGGGCCTGGTCCGCTATGCCCTGATCCAGACCCGGATGTTCAAGGACCGGCGGGCCGGGCTGATGCACTTCGGGATCTTCTGGGGCTTCGTCCTGCTCACCATCGGGACGGCCAACATCGTCACCGGCGGGTTGATCCAGTGGATCGTTGCGCTGCCCCTCGACGGCCTGCTCTGGACGGCCGTCTCGGCGATGCAGAACGTGGTCGCGCTGGTCGTCCTCGTGGCGATCGGCTACGCCTTCATCCGGCGCCTGGTGACCCGGCCGCGGCGGCTGACCCTGAGCCGATCCGCGCTCCTGATCCTGGCCATGATCGGTGGGGTCGTGGCCACCGAGCTGGTCGCCCAGGCGTTCCAGGCGGCTCGCTACGGCGACGTCCCCGGCGCGTTCATCGCCAACGCCGTGGCCGTCCCGCTGCGAACGCTCGGCGATCCGGCCAACGAGACCGCCTACATCGGCCTGTGGTGGGCCCACATCGCGCTCGTCTCGGCCTTCCTGGTCTACCTGCCGGTCAGCAAGCACCTCCACATCGTCACCAGCTTCTTCAACATCTACTTCCGGAAGCTGGCCCCGCGCGGCGAGCTGCCCGCGATGGACCTGGAGGACGAGACCGCGACGTTCGGGCTGCGCACGCTCCAGGACCTTGGCTGGAAGGACCTCCTCGACGGCTTCACCTGCACCGAGTGCGGGCGTTGCCAGGACGCCTGTCCGGCCAACGCGACCGGGAAGCCGCTCAACCCCAAGGCATTCATCATGGGCATCCGGGAGATGGCGGTCGATGCGGAACACGGGATCGACCTGATCCCGAACTCGCCGATCGTGCGCGAGACCTACGGCCTCGAGGGCACCCGGCCAGCCGCCACCGCGCTGGCTGCGCCGATCGTCGATACGGCGATCCCGTACGACGCGGTCTGGGACTGCGTCACCTGCGGGGCGTGCGTCGAGGCCTGCCCGGTGCTCATCGAGCACGTCGACAAGATCGTCGGGGTGCGCCGCAACCTGGTCCTCGAGGATGCCCGCTTCCCGCAGGAGCTGACCGCGGCCTTCACCAACATGGAGCGGGCGGGCAATCCGTGGGGCCAGCCCAAGTCGACCCGGACCGACTGGACCAAGGGCCTGCCGTTCGCGGTCCCGACCGTGGCCGACCTGGCGGCCGAGGGCCGGCTCGGCGAGATCGAGGTCCTCTACTGGGTTGGTTGCGCGGCGGCGTTCGATGAGCGCAACCGGCGGGTTGCCCGGGCCTTTGCGACCTGTCTGGATGCCGCCGGGATCCGCTTCGCGATCCTCGGCCAGGAGGAGTCGTGCACCGGCGATCCGGCCCGCCGGATGGGTAACGACTACGTCTGGCAGATGCTGGCCTCGAGCAACGTGGCCACGCTCGACCGGTACGGTCTGCGCAGTATCGTCACCGCCTGCCCGCACTGCTTCAACACGATCGGCAACGAGTACGGCCAGCTTGGCGGGCACTACGAGATCGTCCATCACTCGGTCTACCTCCAGCGACTGCTGGCCGACGGTCGGCTCCGGACGGTCGACGCGGATGCCCTTGGCGACACGGCGCCCCGGACGGTGACCTTCCACGACTCGTGCTACATGGCTCGCTACAACGACGTCGTCGCCCAGCCGCGCGACGTCCTGGCGGCCGTGCCCGGCCTCGAGCTGGTCGAGATGGAGCGCAGTGGCAAGAACGGGTTCTGCTGTGGCGCGGGCGGTGGTCGGATGTGGATGGAAGAAACACGTGGGACGCGGATCAATGCCGAGCGGAGCCGCCAGGCGCTCGAGACCGGCGCCGGGACGGTTGCCACGAACTGCCCGTTCTGCATGACGATGCTGGGCGATGGCCTGGCCTCGGCCGAGGGCAATGCCGGGGGCACGGTCCGGGCGATCGATATCGCCGAGTTGCTGGCCGACACGGTCGATCCCGTTCGGTCCGGCGGGCGGCAGCTGACGGTGATCCAGTGACCGCTCCGGGTCCGACCGCCGCCTTCCGCCTGACCGACGAGCAACGCGACCTGCGCGACGCGGTGCGAGTGCTGGCCCGGGAACGGGTGGCGCCGCGGGCCGCCGAGATCGACCGGACCGCGGAGTTCCCGTGGGACCTCAAGGAGCTGCTGGCCAGTCAGGACATCCTGGGATTGCCCTACCCGGTCGAATACGGCGGTCTCGGGGCCGACCTGCTGACGACTTGCCTGGCGATCGAGGCGCTGAGTGCCGCCTGTGCCACGACCGGGCTCATCGTGGCCGTCCACGAGCTGGCGGCGCTGCCGATCGTGATGGCCGGGACCGCCGATCAGAAGACCCGCTGGCTGCCCGACCTGGCGGCCGGCCGGAAGCTCGTCGCGTTCGCCCTGACTGAGGCCGGTGCGGGCTCCGATGCCGGGGCCATCGCGACGCGCGCCGTCCGCGACGGTGACGACTACGTGATCGATGGCTCGAAGCGGTTCATCAGCCAGGGCAGCGTGGCCGACCTGGTGACCGTGTTCGCGGTGACCGACCCGGGCGGCAAGCGCCACCGCAACCTGTCCTGCTTCGTGGTCGAGACCGACCGGCCAGGCTTCAGCGTCGGACGGCTCGAACACAAGATGGGGATTCGCGGCTCGCCGACGGCCGAGCTCCTGTTCGACGGCGTCCGGGTCCCGGCGTCCAACCTCCTCGGCAGGGAGGGGGAGGGGTTCTCGCTGGCCATGCGGACCTTCGAGCGGTCGCGGCCGGGGATCGCCGCCCAGGCGGTCGGGATCGCCCAGGGTGCGCTCGATGTCGCCGCCCGCTACGCCAACGAACGGGTCCAGTTCGGCAAGCCGATCGCCGACTTCCAGATGATCCAGGCCATGCTGGCCGACATGGATGCCCAGACCGAGGCGGCCCGGGCCCTGCTGTACACGGCGTGCGCCGCGATCGAGGCCGGTGATGGCGATGCCGGGCGCTGGGCCGCGGTCTGTAAACTGGTCGCCGGCGACACCGCGATGCGGGTCACGACCGATGCGGTCCAGGTTCTCGGCGGCTATGGCTACGTCGATGACTTCCCGGTCGAGCGGATGATGCGCGACGCGAAGATCACCCAGCTCTACGAGGGGACGCAACAGATCCAGCGCCTGGTGGTGGCCCGGTCGTTGCTTGCGGCCCGGCGCTGACTCGGCCAGAGGGAGGTAGCCCGCAGGGGCGGATCGTCGTGCTCGCCAAGCCCGTCCCCGACACGACGGGCCAGGAGCGGTTGGGGCCGGATTTCCGGGTCGATCGTGCCGCCAGCCCCGCCGTGGTCAACGCCAATGACGACTACGCGCTCGAGGCCGCGCTCAAGCTCCGCGAGACGGCCGGTGAGGGCAGCGTGACCCTCCTGGCGATGGCTCCCGCGACGGCCCCCGACACTCTGCGCAAGGCGCTCGCGATGGGCGCCGACAGCGGCGTCCTGGTGACCGACGACGCGCTCGCCGGCTCCGACACCCTGAGCACCGCCCGGGTCCTGGCCGCGGCCCTGGGCAAGCTCGACTACGACATGGTCCTGGCCGGCGCGGACACGTCCGATGGCGGGACTGGGACGATCGGCGCGGGGATCGCGGCGCTGCTCGGGTTGCCCTACCTGTCCTACGCGGCCCGGATCGTGCCCGGCGGCGGCCGGGTGCGCGTGCATCGGATCAGCCCGACCGGCTTTGACGTGCTCGATTCGCCGCTGCCCGCATTGATCGTGGCGACCCAGGCGCTGGGCGAACCGCGCTACCCGTCGCTCAAGGGGATCATGGCCGCCCGCTCGAAGACGATCCAGGTCTGGTCGCTGGCGGACCTGGGCCTCGATCCGGCCACGGTCGGTGGTGCGACCTCGACCACGAGGGTCCTGCGGACCCAGGCGCCGCCGCCCCGAGCCGCCACCCGGGTGGTCCGCGGTCCGGCCGATGCTGCCGCGGCGGAGCTGGTCACGTTCCTCGCCGAGCGACGGCTCATCTGATGGCCGGGATCGTCGTGGTCGGGGAGGTCGGCGGGGACGGCCACCTGGCCCGGATCAGCGCCGAGGTCGCCACCCTGGCCCGCAGCCTTGGCAGCGCGGCGGGTGTTGCGGTCCGGGGACTGGTGGTAGCGGCGGATCCCGCGATCGCGGCGGCGGAGCTGGCCCGGTACCTGCCCAACGTGGAGTCGGTCGCCGCCCCCGAGCTGGCCGATCATGTCCCCGCCCAGCGGATCGCGACCGAGGCGGTCCGTGTCGCGGCGGATGCCGACTACCTGGTTCTCGGGGCGTCGCCAGACGGTCGCGACGGGGCCGGGATCGTTTCGGTCCTGCTTGGCTGGGGGGTCCTGGCCAACGCGACCGGGGTGACCTGGGAGGATGGCGGGCCGGTCGTCGAGATGAGCGTCTTTGGCGGTCGGCTCGACACGTGGTCCGGGTTCGCCGCCGGGAAGGGGATCGTGACGGTTCGTCCCAACGTCGTGGACGCGACGGAGCAGGGCTCGGTCGGCCGGGTGACGACAGCGGCGGGCGATGGCCGCGAGCTCGTTCCGACGGTTCGGATCGTCGAGCGGGTCGCCGAGTCGACCGGCGCCGCGCCGATCGAGGAGGCCCGGATCATCGTGTCCGGCGGTCGGGGCGTCGGCGGACCCGACGGCTTCCGGATCGTCGAGGAGCTGGCCGAGGCGCTTGGCGGCGCGGTCGGTGCGACCCGGGCCGCTGTCGATGCGGGCTGGATCCCGTATGCCCAGCAGATCGGCCAGACCGGCAAGATCGTCAAGCCGGCGCTCTATGTCGCCCTGGGCATCTCGGGTGCGATCCAGCACAAAGTCGGGATGCAGACCGCGGGCACGATCGTCGCGGTCAATCGCGATCCGGACGCGCCGATCGCGGACTTCGCCGACCTGGTCGTGATCGGCGACCTGTTCGAAATCGTGCCCGCCGTCGTCGGCGCCCTGCGCGCCCGTTCGGCCTGACGAGGGGACTGCCCGAACCATGGCCAGCATCCTCGCCCTCGTCGTCCCGCTCGTCGCGTTCGTCATCCTCGCGGCCGTCTTCCTGGTCCTCTTCCGGCGTGCCTCGCGGGCCCTCACCCGGACGCGCGATGAGGAACGCTTCCGACGGGCGGTCGATGACCTGGCCCAGCGGATCGACGCCTCGCTGGGGGGCGTTGTCGAGCGGATCGACGAGGTCCGCCGCCACCAGGTCGGGGCGGACACGATCCAGCCGAACCTCCTCGCGGCCCGCGACGCGATCGCCCGCTACACCGAGGAGACGATGGCACTCCACGGTCCGACCCCGGCCGACGAGGTCCGGGCCAACCTGCTCGACGAACTCGGTCATGCCGCGAGGGCGCTCGCGATGGCCGCCCACGGATGTGAGGTGATGATCGCCGGAACGGGCCGCAGCGGCGAGCAGGAGGCGCAGACGGAGATCAAGCGCGGCTACCTCAACGCGCTCCACGCTCGCGAGGCGATCGCCCGGCACGCCGACGATCTCGCCTCGGGGCGTCCCGACGATCAACGCCGCTGGCGCTCGAGGCGCCCGTCCTGAGCCGCCTCGCCAGTTCGTGCCCGCGCCCGGTTTGAGCGGTCCCCCGGGGTCGCTGGACACCGTATGTAGTGGTACTATCGGTCCACACCACCAGCGGTAGTGGTGGGCGGCCCGAGGTCCGGGCCGGGATCGACCAGGGAGGGCGGATGCGCTGCCCCCAGTGCGGTGAGCGAGAGACGCGGGTGGTGGACTCCCGCGATCTCGACGATTCGGCCACCATCCGGCGCCGTCGCGAGTGCTCGGTGTGCGCGACCCGGTTCACCACCTACGAACGGATCGAGGCGGCACGGCTGGTCGTCGTCAAGCGCGACGGCCTGCGCCAGGAGTTCGACCGGGACAAGCTGGCCTCGGGGCTACGCAAGGCGCTGACCCGCCGGCCGGTGGCCGATGGCGCGGCCGAGGCCGCCGCCGACGCGATCGAGGCCGAGCTCCGGTCGGCCGGTGCGAGCGAGATCCCATCCTCGCGGATCGGCGCCATGGCGATGGACAAGCTGCGCGGGATCGACCAGATCGCCTACATCCGGTTCGCCAGCGTGTACCAGAGCTTCGAGGACCTCGAGGATCTCAAGCGCGAGGTCGACACCCTGTACGAGACCCGCGGCGACGTCCGATGAGCGTCCTGTCGGACCGTGACATCCGCACGGCCATCGAGGCCGGCGACGTGCGCATCGACCCGTACGATCCGATCGACCTCCAGCCGTCGTCGGTCGACCTCCATCTCGATCGCAGCTTCCGGGTCTTCCGCAACAATCGCTACGCGTATATCGACGTCCGCGCCCCGCAGCCGGACCTGACCGAGCTGCTCCGGATCGAGGACGACGAGCCGTTCATCCTCCATCCCGGCGAGTTCGTCCTTGGCCAGACCCTCGAATGGGTCGAGCTGCCGGTCGACCTCGTGGCCCGCCTCGAGGGCAAGAGCTCGCTGGGTCGGCTGGGCCTGCTGATCCATTCGACCGCCGGCTACGTGGACCCAGGCTGGCGGGGCAACCTGACCCTCGAGCTCAGCAACGTCGCCAACCTGCCGATCGCCCTGTATTTCGGGATGCGGATCGGCCAGATCAGCTTCTTCCGGATGTCGAGCCCGGTCGACCGCCCGTACGGCTCGCCCGAGCTCGGCTCGAAGTACCAGAACCAGTCCGAGCCGACCGCGTCGGCCTTTCATCGCGACTTCGCCGGCCAGCGGCGCGAGGAGGCGTCCCGGTCCTGAGCGGGCCGCGACGCAATCCCTCGGCGGTCGCCCGGTGAGCCTCAACGACGCCGTCCACTGGTCGACCGATCTCGGCGGTGGGACGACCGTCGCGCTGATCCAGGCCGGCACCTTCCTGACCGACGCCGGTGCCGTCTTCGGGCCGGTCCCGCGGCTGCTCTGGGAGCGTCAGGTGACCGCCGAGCTGACCGACGATCACCGCTTGGTCCAGGCCCTCAACTGCCTGCTGATCGAGACGCCGGCCGGGCGGGTCCTGGTCGAGACCGGGATCGGCGAGCGGACCGACGAGAAGACCCGGACGAGTCGACGCTACGCCGGCGACCCGATCCTGGCCGCGTTGGTCCGGGCCGGCTTCGATCCCGCGACGGTCGACGTCGTGGCCATGAGCCACCTCCATTTCGACCACGCCGGCGGGCTGCTCGACCGCGACGGCCAGCGGGCCTTCCCGCGGGCGACGATCGTGGCCCAGCGCGCCGAATGGGAGATCGCGCTTGGCGACAACCCGCGCCTGGTGGCCAGCTACGACCAACCCGAGCTTCGTCTCGTCCGGGACTGGGGCGCGGCGAGCTGGGCCGATGGCGAACGCGAGCTGCTGCCCGGGGTCAGCGTGATCCCGACCGGCGGCCACTCGGCCGGTCACCAGGCGATCGTCGTCCGCGGTCATGGCCCGAATGCGCGGACCCTCGGCTTCTTCGGCGACCTCGCGATGCGGCCGTGGAGCGCCAACCCGAAGTGGGTCACCGCGTTCGACGATTTCCCGCTCGATTCGGTCCTGGTCAAGGGTGCCTTGTTCGCCCGGGCCGCCGCGGAGGGCTGGACGATCGTCCTGTCGCACGAGCGGCTCCAGCCGGTCGGTCGATTGGTCGCCGACCGCGATCGATTCGCCTTCCAGCCTGGCTGACCGTTCGCATTGGTAGTGTGGTGACGCTCCTCCACCCGATCCGAGGTACCCGATGACCAGGTTCGTTGTCGACGCCAGCGCCGTGCTCCACCTGGCGAGCGCGGGGGTCGCGGTCCCAGAGGCGCACAAGCTCCTCGCACCGACCCTCCTTCGTTCCCAGACCCTGTCGGCCCTCCACGAGGCCGTCCAGCGGGGCGAGATCCCGGCCGACGTCGCGCGCGACCGCCTCGCCCGGATCGGGCGGATGCCGATCCGGCTCCTCGGCGACGGCGTGCTCCGGCGTCGGGCCTGGGAGCTGGCGGATCAGTTGGGATGGGCCTCGACCTATGACGCCGAGTACGTTGCCCTCACCCAGCTCCAGGCCGACGCGTTCGTGACCCTCGACGCGGAGCTTGCGCGGAGCCTCGAAGGGATCGTCGCGACCGCGTCGATCGACGCACTGCGCTAGGGCAGGATCGCCTCCACTGCCGCCGCGGCCGCGGCGGCGGTCAAAGGACCAATCGCCACGCTCTGGATCCGGCCGTCCGGGGCGATGAAGATATGGGTCGGCAGCCCGTAGCCGCGATACAGCCGCCAGACGTCGGCCGACAGGTCGGCCGCGATCGTGTAGTCCAGGCTGTACTTCGTGGCGTAGGCGGCCACGTCGGCCGGGTTCGTCTCCTGGACGCTGATCCCGATCAGGGTCAGCCCGCGATCCTTGTACGTGTCGTAGGTGTCGCGCAGGACGGGCGTTTCGGCCTGGCAGGGGGGGCACCAGCTGGCCCAGAAGTTGATCCAGACGCCCCTGCCGCGAAGGTCGGCCAGCCGGACCGGCTTGCCCGTCACGTCGGTCAACTGCCAGGGCGTGCCGTCGGCCCGGGTCCCGGCGAACTCGGGCGCCAGGCTGCCAACCGCGAGGCCGGTCGTGGGCGAGCCCAGGAGATAGGCGCTCGGTCGGGGATCGCCCGGCCCGCTCCCACCGGTCGTGCCAAGGGGCCGGGTGATGGCGAACAGGACGACCGCCGTTACCGCCACGATCGCCAGAACGGTGGTCAGCTGGCGCCCGCTGAACGGACCGATCAGGCCATGGCGCTCGCCGCGGTGCTCGAAGGCGGGCCGCTCGGGCGCCATCAGATCGCGGTCAGGAACTGGAAGTAGCGCGGCAGGGCGGACAGCAGGTCGAGCAGCATCGCCAGTCCGATCCCGGCCACGAGCAGGCCGCCGATGACCGACATCGCGCGGGCGTGGCGCTGGAGTGGGCGGAGGAGCGCCGGCGTGCGGTCGTACAGGACGCCGAGGGCAAGGAACGGCAACCCCAGACCGAGCGTGTAGCCGACCAGCAGGACGCCGCCCTGGGTGGTCGATCCGGACGTCGCGGCCATGGTCAGGATGCCGCCCAGGATCGTTCCGATGCAGGGCGTCCAGCCGATCGCGAAGATCGTCCCGAGCCCGAACGCCGCCAGCAGGCCGTGTCCATCCCCGACCAGCCGACCGCCCAGCCGATCCCCAAACCCCGGCGTCGGTCGGGACGGATCGCGGAGGACCGACCCGCCGGCTGCGCCGGCGACGACCGTGCTGGCACCGAGGTCGAGTGGCCGCCAGGTCCGCTGGAGACGGGCGTTGTCAAACAGACCGGCCAAGCCCAGCCCCATCACGATCAGGATCACGCCGCCAACCTGGCGGAGGGCCGGGAGCCAGGGCCCCAGGGCGCCGCCCGCGTAGGTCGCGGTCACCCCGAGGAGGGTGAACACCGCCCCGAACCCAAGCACGTAGGCGAGCGCGTACCGAAGCGCCCGCCAGCGCGACGGAACGGTCGCGCCCGTTGCGTCAGCGGCGACCGCTACCGCCGTGAGCTGGCCGAGGTACGCGGGCACGAGGGGCAGGACGCACGGTGACAGGAAGCTGAGCAGCCCGGCGGCGACGGCCACGACAATGCTCACATCCGTGCCCGTGCTCACCGGCCGAGGACCTCGTCCAGGAGCCGCTCGATTCGGGCGGGGCTGATGGCCAGGGTCAACCGCCGGCCGCCCAGCTCAACGACCGGGATCTCGGTGAAGTACGCCCGCTCGAGGTCCGGGTCCGCGGCGATGTCCCGCTCGACCAGGGTGGGGGTCGGCCGACCGGCGGCCCGTCGACGGTTGAGCAGCGCCCCGAGCACGGTCCGGGTCTCATCGCACAGCCCGCAGCCGGGGCGCGAATAGAGGACGATCTCGGTCGTGCGGTCGCTCGGGGGCCCGCTCTGGGCGGCGTCATCCATAGGCCCCCGATCGTAGCAGGGGTCCCCGACGGACCCCGTCGGTGTCCCTAGCTGGCGGTCAGCCGGTAGACGTGCCCGTCCTGGGCGGTGACGAAGACGATCCCGCTCTCGCTCTCGCCAAACGAGGTGATCCCGAGACCCGAGCTGGCCATCACGACGGGGGTCTGGGGCGATCCCCCCGCGGCGTCGAGCGACCAGATCGTGCCCGAGCAGACGTCGGAGAACAGGTAGGCGCCCTTGAGCGCGACGATCGGTCCGCGGTAGACGTAGCCGCCGATGATCGCGCAGCCCTGGCCGTGGTCGTAGACGGCGACCGGCAGGGTGAGACCGGTCATCGAGCAACCCGACGACGGCTGGTAGCAGGCGTTGCCTTCCATTACGTGCCAGCCGAAGTTCCGGGCCCGTCCATTGCCCGACGCCAGCGTGCTGTGGTCGACTTCCTCCCAGGCGCCCTGGCCGACATCGCCGATCCACAGGTCTCCGGTCGTCCGGTCGAACGAGTAACGCCAGGGGTTGCGCAGCCCGCGCGACCAGATCTCGTGGTGGAAGGTCGCGCTCTTGGCATACGGGTTGCTCGACGGGATCAGGTACTTGCGCGTCCCGACCGACCCGTTGATGTTGATCCGGAGGAGCTTGCCCAGCAGGCTCGCGCCCGACTGGGCGTGGTTGTGGGTGTCGCCGCCACCGCCGCCATCGCCGACCGAGATGTACAGGAAGCCATCCTTCCCGAAGGCCAGCATCCCCCCGTTGTGGTTGGTGTTCTCGCGGTGGTTGATCCGGAGGATCCGCCGGAAGCTGCCCGCCGTGGCGCGGTTCTTGTTCGTGCTCAGGGTCCGGAACTCACCCACGATGATGTCGCCCGTTCCGCGCTCGGTGAACAGAACGAAGAAGCGGTGGTTGGTCTTGAACTTCGGATGGAAGACGAGGGCCAGGAGACCCTGCTCGCCGCTGAGCTGGACCTTCGAGCGGATGTCGAGGAATGGGGTCGGGCTCGTGTGGCCGTACTTGAGGATCTTGATCAGACCGCGTTGCTCGACCACGAACAGGCGGTTCGTGCCATCGTGGGCGTTGGTCACCTGGACCGGGCCGGTGAAGCCGCTCCCGTTCGACACGAGACCGATCGACACGGCCGAGAAGCTCGGTACGACCGCCAGGACCGTCGTCGACGGGATTCGCGTCGTCGCCGCACCGGCTCCGGCTGCTGCGGCCACGGCTGGGTTGTCGGCAGCGACCGGTGACGCGGTGCTTCCGGCCAGCGTGCCCACGAGCAGGCCAAGGCTGGCCAGGGCCGGGGCGATTCGGCGGGGATGGCGCCGCGCAGGGCGGTCGGGATTGGTCACGAGTGTCTCCTCCGGGTGGACCCCATGATGACACCGCCTCGCGATCGAACGGTCAATAGGCACTTCGGGCGCGCTGGACGCCGGAAGGCCCGTGGTGCCGCCGCACCGCAGGGGGAGCCAATCGGTCCGCGGCGCAGTACGCTTTGGTCGGCGCTGCCCCTGTAGCTCAGCGGATAGAGCGAGGCCGTCCTAAGGCCTGCGTCGGGGGTTCGATTCCCTCCAGGGGCACCACACCGACGCACACGGCAGGTCGGACGAGAGGCAGTGCCTCCGGCCGCCAGTGCAATCGAGTGGCGCGCCGATCGGTGCTGCCGACCGCCTTGACAGGTGGGGTTTCATTGACTTGAACCCCAGCGCCCCCAGCGCCCCAGTGACCCCAGCGCCCCCAGCGCCCCAGTGACCCCAGCGCCCCAGCGCCCCTGCGCCCCAGTCGCGATCGCCCCACCCGACATCGTGGAGGTCCATGCGATGAGCAGCCTGGTTCGCCGTTTCCTCGTTCTGGTGACCCTGCTGGCTCTGTTGCTCGGGGTGGTGGGTGTCTGGGCGCCCATCGCCTCCGCGGCGCCGCACACCTCCGCGGCCCACTTCACCTCGACGAGCGTCGAGGGCATCAACGTCGACAAAACGACGATCCCGCAGCTCGAGAGGCTGATGAATCGTCACCGCCTGACCGCGGTCGACCTGGTCGAGTTCTACCTCCACCGGATCAAGAAGCTGAACCCGAAGCTGCATGCGGTGATCTCGGTCAGCGAGACCGCCCTCGCCGACGCACGGGTGGCCGATCGGGCCCGCCGCCACGGCGATCACCGCCGACTCCTCGGGATCCCGGTGATCCTCAAGGACAACATCGACTCGATCGGCATGGCGACGACCGCGGGCTCCTGGGCGCTCGCGGGCAGCTCCCCCCACGACGCCTTCATCGTCAAGCGGCTCCGCGCCGCTGGTGCGATCGTCATCGCCAAGGCGAACCTGTCCGAATGGGCGAACTTCCGCTCCGGGCCCTCGTCGAGCGGCTGGAGCGGGATCGGCGGCCAGACGAATATGGCCTACGTGCTCGATCGCAACCCGTGCGGCTCCAGCTCCGGCTCGGGGGTCGCCGTCTCGGCCGATCTCGCAGCGGTCGCCGTCGGCACTGAGACGGACGGCTCGGTCGTGTGTCCTTCCGGCGCGAACGGCATCGTGGGCATCAAGCCGACGCTCGGCCTCCTGAGCCGGTCCGGGATCGTGCCGATCTCGGCCGACCAGGACACCGCTGGCCCGATGGCTCGGAACGTGACCGATGCGGCCGTCCTGCTCGGGGCGATGACCGGCATCGACGAGCACGACCCGGCGACCGCCGCCCAGAAGGGACACGCCTTCAGGGACTACACCAGGTTCCTTGACAAGCACGCCCTGCGGGGCGCCCGGATCGGCGTCTGGCGCGAGGGCACGTACGACCCGACGATCAGCCCGGACGTCGACGCGATCATCAACCAGACGGTCGCGGAGCTGGAGGCCCAGGGCGCGACGATCGTCGATCCGGCGCGAATCCCGATCGAGCCCGCCTACGGACCGGAGTTCACGGCCCTGCTGTGCGAGTTCAAGGACGATGTCGCCTCGTACCTCGATGCCCACACCCGACATCGCTATCCGAAGACGCTCCAGGACCTGATCGACTTCAACAACGCCAACCCCGGACTCGAGGGGCCGTGGAACTCGGCCGTCTTCGACCTGGCGGAGGCGACCGGCGGCCGTGCGACGGCCGACTGCCAGGCGGCCCGCCAGACGGCTACCTCGACGGCCCAGATGGCGATCGACGACACCCTCGCGGCCAACAACCTCGACGCGATCATCGCGCCGACGAATGGGCCGGCCTGGGTGACGGATCCAGTCAACGGCGATCTCGGTGGCGATTTCTCGACCTTTGTCGGCAGCTCGAGCCCGTCCGCGATCGCCGGCTACGCGAGCATCACCGTCCCGGCCGGCTACGTCGGTCACCTGCCGATCGGTGTGTCGTTCATCGGCGGCCGCTGGTCCGAGCCCGAGCTGCTGGGCTTCGCCTACGACTTCGAGCAGGCGACCCATGTTCGGGTGAAGCCGACGTTCCTGGCCCACGAAACGACGGCCCCGGCCGCGGCACGAGTGGCCAGCGACACGCGGGTGGCAGTCGTCCCGGGTCTGAAGGCGTCGTGGAGGATGGTCTGGCTTCGGTAGCGCCGCCGATGCATGGCTGCGGATCACGGCGGTCCTGCTAGCCTTCGGCGGTGACGAGACCCCCCGCCGATGTCGCCGACCTGGCGGAAGCGCGCAGCCAGGCTCGCGCCGCGCATGACTGGGCCGAGGCGGATCGACTCAAGGCCGCGATCGAGGCCGAGGGCTGGAAGGTCGTCGACCGCGGGCTCCGATCCGTGCTGTCGCTGGCGGCCAGACCGGACGTCGTCGAGGGGGATCGGGTCCGCTATGGGCAGCCCGAGGCGGTGCCATCGCGGTTGACCGAGCCGGCTTCGGCACGGGTGACGGTGGTGACCCGGGCAACCGACGACCCGCTGGCGCTCGGGCGACTTCTGACCAGCCTTCGGGCGCACGCCCCGGACGGAACCCAGGTGGTGGTCGTGGCCGACGCTCCAGAACCCGACGTCGCCGCGCTGCTGGCGCCGCCCGACGGCCCGATCTCCGCCTTGATCGGGGGATCCGTGCCGGAGGTGATCTGGACCGCAACGCGGTTCGGAGTCGCCGGGGCAGTGGACGCGGCCCTACGTCGTGCTGTGGGGCGGGTTGCAATCCTCGTCGACCCGCGCGTCGAGCTCACGGGCGACGCGGTCACCCCGCTCGGCGACGCGCTCGACGATCCGACCGTCGCGGTGGTGGGCCCATGGGGTCTCGCCTCGTCCGATCTCCGCCACTGGCAGCCGGCCGAGACCGGTGACGTCGACGCGATCGAATGGTCGGCCATCGCCTTCCGCCGTGACGACCTGATCGCCCGCGGCCCGCTCGATCCTGCCTTTCGAACGACCGACTACCTCGGCGTCTGGTGGAGCCTCGTCCTGCGGGACGCGGGGGAGGGGGTCACCCCAAGACGCGCCCTTGGCCTGGCCGATCTGCCCGTGGTCTTCCACGCCGACCCGGCGGCACCCGACGGAAGTGGATCGAGCGCTTCAGCGAGGCCCGACAAGCGCGCCTTCTACCGAGTCCTCCGGGCGTTCGGCGGTCGACCCGATCTGCTCGCCGCCGGACGGTCCGATCGAGGGCCCGCCGCACCCTGAGCGGATACACTCGGGCCATGCGCCGCTCGGGGGGCCGACCTCATCGCCGCTCCTCGGCCGCCCGTTTCGCGTCCGTCGCCATTGCCCTGCTCCTCGTGTCGGTCGGGGTCACCGGTGCCGGGGCTGCGCGGGTCGCCGGGGCAGCGAAGGACGAGGTCACGATCCTGGCCGGGGCGCCGTCGGCGCTCGATCCGGCGATCCAGGGCGACATCGACAGCGCCCGGGTCGGCGCGCAGTTGTTCGAGACGCTGACGGCGATCGATCCGAGTCTGACCGTCCGGCCGGCCCTGGCGGAGTCGTGGGACGTTCTCGACGGTGGGCGCCGGATCGTCTTCCACCTGCGCCCCGGGTTGACGTTCTCCGATGGCTCGCCGCTCGGCGGCGCCGATGTCGTCCGGAGCTGGCTCCGGATCATCGACCCGAAGCGACGATCGCCACTGGCGTCGCTGATGACCGACGTGACCGGCGCGAACGAGTACCTCCACGGTCAGTCTGCCGATCCATCGTCGGTTGGTCTTCGCGGCGAAAGCACGAGCGTCGAGGTCCGCCTGACCCGGCCCGCGGCGGACTTTCCAGCGATCGTTTCGAGCCCCACGTTCGGGGTCGTCCCGGCGCGGATTGACACGGATGCGTCGGCCCTTGCCGCGGGCAGCGGGTTCGTCGCCAGCGGCGCCTACCGACTCTCTGCCGTCACGCCCACCGAAGTCACCCTGGCGGCGAATGATCGCTATTGGGCGGGTCGACCGGCGATCGGGACCGTCCACCTGCTGACCGCGCTCGGGGGCAAGAGCCCCGTCCAGGTGTTCGACGACGGCGGGCTCGACTACACGCCGATCGGCGAGGACGACGCGGGCTGGATTCGTTTCGACACGACGCTTGGACCGGCGCTTCGGAGCGTTCCCTCGGCCTCGGTGGCGTACTACGGCTTCGACACCAGCCGGCCGCCGTTCTCCGACCTCCGGGTCCGTCAGGCCTTCGCCTGGGCGGTCAACTGGAAGCGGATCGTCCAGCTGGGGTCGGGCAGCGCGTCGATCCCGGCGACGTCGATGGTTCCACCCGGGATCCCCGGCCGGAGCGCCGCCGACTTCAGCCCGAAGCACGACCCCGCCGCCGCACGGGCGGCTCTCGCCGCCGCGGGCTTCCCGGGTGGCGCAGGCTTCCCGACCGTCACGGTGGTGTCGGCTGGGAGCGCCGATGACGGGGCGATCCTGGCCGATCTCAGGCGCGAGCTGGGGATCACGGTTCAGACCGAGACGATGGGGTTCGACGCCTACTTCAGCCGACTGGCGAGCGACCCGCCAGCGTTCTGGTCGCTCGGGTGGGTCGCCGACTATCCGGGACCGAACGACTTCCTGGGACTTCTGCTCAGTACCGGAAGCAGCAACGATTACGGTCGGTGGAGCTCGCCCGAGTTCGACGCGGCGATCGCCGCCGCAGGAGCGGCCACCGATCCCGCGGCGGTCCGCGCGGCGTACGACCGGGCGGAGTCGATCGTCCAGGATCAGGTGCCGGTCATCCCGCTGTCGTACGGGACGGGCTACGCCCTGAGCCGCGACGGTCTGCTCGGTGCGACCGAGAGCGGGCTCGGGATTCTCCGCCTGGCCGGGCTGGCCTGGGCGAACCCGTGATCCAGCGGCGCGTTCGACCTGGTCGACCCGGCCTCGGTCGACGGTTGGTCGCGCTCGGCGCGGCGGCGCTGCTGGTCGGGACGCTGTGGCCGTCGATGGTCTCCGGAGCGACGCCGTTCGGCAATCCGTCGGCCGAGGCGACCTATGGCACCGGGGTGACCTTCCGTCAGCCATTCACGCCGCCGACCGACCTCCGGCGGGTCGAGATCCTGGTCAGCGCGCCGGATTCGATCGGACCAGCGGCGCTCGTCGTCCCGACGCCCGCCTGCTGCCAGGAGACGACGCTCGACTACACCCTCGCCGAGGCGGACTCGCACATCGTGCCGAACACGACGTTGACGGCCCGCTGGCGAGTGACCCTGACCAACGGTTCGACGATCGTCGGCGAACCGACGTCGGTCGTTTACTCGGACACCCGGTTCGCCTGGCAGACCCAGGCGGGACCGATCGTCCGGGTGCATTGGTACGACGGGTCGGACGCCTTCGGCAAACGTGCCCTGGCGATCGGCGAGCGGGGGGTCGCCGATGCCGCCAAGCTGCTCGGGGTGACCGAGAGCCGCCCGATCGACTTCTACATCTATGCCGACCAGGCCGCCTTCTACGCCGCCCTCGGACCCGGGACGCGGGAGAACGTCGGTGGCGAGGCGCACGCGGATATCCGGACGATGTTCGCCCTGATCACCCCGGACGAGATCGACGCAAGCTGGGTGAGCACAGTCGTGCCCCATGAGCTGACCCATCTCGTATTCGACACGGCCGTCCGCAACCCGTACCACTTCCCGCCGCGCTGGCTCAACGAAGGGTTGGCGGTGTACCTCTCGGAGGGCTATACCGACGCCTGGCGGACCGTGGTGACCAACACGGTCCGGAGCGGCGGGATCATCCCGCTCATTGGTCTGACCGGCCAGTTTCCGACCACCCGCGACCAGTTCTTCCTGGCCTATGGCGAGAGCGTCTCCGCGGTCGACTACATGGTCCGGACGTTCGGCCGGGATGGGTTGGTCAAGCTCGTTCGTTCGTACGCGGATGGGGTCAGCGACGACGAGGCGTTCCAGGCCGGGATCGGCAGGAGCGTGGCCGATTTCCAGGCTGGCTGGCTGGCCGATCTTGGCGCCACGGCTCCCCAGGCGATCGGTCCCCGGATCGGGCCGGCCGGTCCGCTTCCGCCGGGCTGGCAGGCCGCACCGGGGGCTCCGGTCGGCGGTCCGGCCACCCCGCGGCCGGGTTCCGTCCCGAGCACGGTGCTCCACAAGGACGACGGCGGCGATCCTGCGGTCGTCGTGCTGATCGCTCTCATCGTCGGGATCGTGGGCGCGGTGGTCATCCTCGGCCTCCGGGCGCGCCGGCGGCGGACCGTGATCGAGCCATGACCCGGGCTCGACGCGCCAGCGGTTCGATCGCCAGCTGGCAGATCACCCTGGGGATCGCGCTCCTCGCGCTGGGCTTCCTGATCGCGACCCAGCTCCGGAGCGAGGCGCCCCGGGTGCGCTACTCGAGCAACGAGCGGGTGGCCCTGGTCGAAACCGCGCGCGACCTCCAATCCGGCCAGGACGCGCTCAAGCAGCGCCTGCTCGCCCTGCGCGCCCAGATCCAGACGATCGAGTCGCAGGGCCAGGGCAGCGCCGCGCTGGTCCAGGATCTCGACGAGCGTCTGCGCAAGGCGCGGATCGCCGCCGGTCTGACCGGTCTCCAGGGTCCCGGGCTGATCCTCCAGCTGGCCGATTCATCGAACAAGGTCCCACCCGGCGACAACCCGACCGACTACCTCGTCTCGTCCCGTGACATCCGGACCGTGGTCGAGGAGCTCTGGCTGGCCGGCGCCGAGGCCGTCTCGGTCAACGGCGAGCGGGTCACCAGTGGCAGCGCGATCATCGACATCGGCGGTTCGGTCCTGCTCAACGCCGCCTATCTGTCGCCGCCCTACCAGATCGCCGCGATCGGTCCGACCGACCTGTTCGACCACGTCAACGGCTCGGCCGGGTTCCGCGACTTCGTTCGCTCACGGGTCGAGGCGTTTGGCCTCCAGGTCAGCTTTGCCGAGCTCAAGGACGTCACGATCCCGGCCTACGCTGGGACGATCAACCTGCGCTACGCCAGGCCGGCGTCGCCGAGTCCGAGCGGAGCGCCGTAGCGATGGGCAAGCCGCGCAGCCAGCTGACGATCGCCGCGGTGGCCCTCATCCTCGGCCTGCTCGTGGTCATCCAGCTGCGTTCGCAGTCGACCGGAACGGGCCTCGAAGCGCTGTCCGCCCAGGAGCTGACCGTCCTGGTCGGCAACCTGAACACGCGCAACGATCAGCTTCGCGAGGAGATCGCCACGACCGAACGCGAGCTGGCCGATTTGCAGGGCGCCCAGTCACGGGGCGAGACATCGGTCGATCAGCTCAAGGTGGACCTCGCCCGGGTTCGGGCCTGGACCGGACTCGATGCGGTGACCGGGAGCGGGATCCGGATCACCGTCTCCGGTCCGATCGCCGGGATCGGCGTCCAGGATCTCCTCAACGAGCTTCACAACGCCGGCGCCGACGCGCTTTCGGTGGCCGGCGTGCGGGTCGTGGCCGGCACCGTCGTGTCCGGCGTCCCGGGAACCCTGTCGGTGGAGAACACCGCACTCGACGATCCGTTCGAGATCACGGCCCTGGGCAACCCGGCCACCCTGACCGGATCGCTGACCCGCGCCGGGGGGATCGTGGCCCAGCTCGCGGCGACCGATCCGCAGGCCCAGATCGTGGTCGTGCCGGTCGATCTGGTGGTCATCCCGGCCACCGACCGGGACCTTCTGCCGGCGCACGGGACGCCGCGGCTCTGATACCCTCCCGGCCGATGACGACCCTTCGACCGGCCGATCCGCCGCCCCGGCTACGCTCGAGCCGTCGTGGCTGAGCGTCCGCCGGTCGAGTTCCTGCTCGGGGACGTCGTCCGCCTGAAGCGAGCGCACCCCTGCGGCGGCACGACCTGGCTGGTGGACCGGCTGGGAGCCGACATCGGCGTCCGCTGCACGACCTGTAGCCGACACGTCCTGATAGCCCGACCCCAGCTCGAGCGGCGGCTGACCGGGTTCGAGACCCGGGGCGATCCCGCCCTCAGTGCCGCCCTCGCCCCCGTCGCCCGGGATGGCGCGCAATGACCCTGCCCGATCCGTTCGAGCCGACGATCGAGGAGCCGCGCCGGATCGTGGGTCCCGACGACGACGCCGAAGCGAACGAGCCCAGGGGAGCCCTGGCGGTCCTGCGCAACCGCAACTTCCTGCTCCTGTGGCTCGCCCAGGCGTCAACCCAGATCGGCGGCAACATGGTCGTCTACGGGCTGACCGTCCTGATCTTCCATGCGACCCAGTCGACCTCGGCCGTCAGTCTCCTGTTGCTGACCTTCCTGGCCCCGGCGGTCTTCTTCTCGGCCGTCGCTGGGGTGTATGTCGACCGACTCGACCGCCGGCTGATCCTGATCGTCACGAACCTGCTCCGGGCCGTGTTCTTCGCCCTGGTCTTCGTCGCCGGTGGCAACATCGGGGTGATCTTCATCCTCAATGTGTGCATCTCAACGGTGACGACGTTCTTCGCCCCGGCCGAGGCGGCGATGATCCCGGTCCTCGTCCCGCGCGGCCAGCTCCTGGCCGCGAATGGACTGTTCACCTTCACCCAGAACGCCGCGTTCGCCCTTGGGTTCGCGCTGCTTGGGCCGCTGGTGGTCAACCTGGCCGGATCGGACACGCTGATCCTGACCGTCGCGGCCCTGTATCTGGTGGCGATGGTGTTCACGATCACGCTGCCGTCCGTCCCGGCCGCCTCGGACGGATTGTCCGCGGCGGCCGCCGTGCACGACACCGAGCGGGCCGTGGCCAGCGTGTTCAATGAGCTGCGTGACGGATTGACCTACATCCGCGCGCACCGGAACGTCACCTGGTCGCTCGTCTATCTCGGGATCACCGCTTCGCTCATCGGAGTCCTGGGCGTCCTCGGGCCGGGCTTCGCCAAGGAGACCCTGGGGCTGGCGGAGAAGGACTTCGTGGTTGTCGTGCTGCCGCTGGGGATGGGGATCGTGACCGGGATCCTGCTCCTCAACAGCTACAGCCGGTTCTTTCCTCCACGACGGCTCATGGAGGGCGGCCTGGTTGCCCTCGGCGTTCTGCTCGCCGCGCTGTCGGCGGCTGGACCGATCAGCCGCTTCCTCCAGCGCGCCGGAGCGGCGACCCCGCTCGACCTGTCCGCCGTGGTTTCGCTGCTCGCGGTCGTCGTCGGGATCGCGTTCCTGGCCGGGATCGCCTATGCCCTCGTCGCAATCCCCGCCCAGACGGGTCTCCAGGAGGAGCTCCCGGAAGAAGTCCGCGGACGGGTCTTTGGCGTCCTCAACATGCTCGTGTCGGTGGCCAGCTTCGTTCCGATCATCGTCGTCGGGCTGATCACCGAGGTCGTCGGGACGACCGTGGTCATCGTGTTCGTCGGTCTGCTCGTCGCGCTTGCCGGAGTGGTCTCCGTCCTGACCCGCCGCCCGGGCGCGGCGGCCGCGACCGACGGCGGTGGCTGACCGGACGCCGCTCGCCTGGCGGGTGGCGTCGCTGGCGATCCTGGCCGGCGGTGGCGCGATCGGTTTGGCGGCCACCCGCGGTCGCAGCGGCCGCGGGATCGTTGGGTTGGCGGCAGTGGTCGCCGGCGGCTACGTGATCCCCCTGGCCAGGGCCAGCCGACGACCACCGATCGCGCCCGGGGCCCGACCGATCGATCCCGAGCGGCCGCCGCCAACCTTCACGATCCTGGTCGCGGCCCGCGACGAGGCTGCGGTCCTGCCGAACCTCGTCCGCGACGTCGCCGCCCAGGATCATCGGGCACTCGACGGCCGCCCGCTGTTCGAGCTCGTCCTGATCGACGATCGCTCGACCGACGGTTCCGGGGCGGCGGTCCGAGCGGCGGCCGAGGCGGCCGGGATCGGCGAGCTGACCCGGGTCGTCCGCCGGGACGGCGAGAACCTCCCCGACGGGAAGGGGGCCGCGCTGAGCGCGGTCCAGCCCGAGGACTGCACCGGTGAGGCGATCGTCGTCCTCGATGCCGATGCCCGGATCGGTCCGTCGTTCCTTCGCCGGATCGCTGCATACCTCGCGGCCGGCGCCGACGCGGTCACCGCCCGGCGCCGGCTGCTCGATGCCGATGCCGGTCCGTTGGCCCAGGCGCAGGCCGACGAGCAGACCCTCGATGGGGAGATCCAGCGCGGTCGCTGGGCGTTGGGTGGCTGCTCCGAGTTCCGGGGCAATGGGATCGTCGTCCGACGGGATCTGCTGGCCGGCGTCGGTGGCTGGCGACCGGAAGCCCTGACCGAGGATCTCGACCTGTCCAGCCGGTTGGCCGCGCGCTACGGGGTGCGGGTCGCCTGGGCGCTCGATGCCGAGGTCTGGGAGGAACCCGTCCTCGATCTCGCCGGCCTGTGGCAGCAGCGCCTGCGCTGGGCCGAGGGCGGGGCTCGACGGGTTCTGGAGCACGGACCGGCCGTTGCCAGGAGCCGACGATTGAGCCTGGCTGCCCGTGCCGACTTCGTGGCCTATGCCGGTCAGCTGGCCATCCCCCCGGCGATCCTGGGGACCCTGCTCGGGGCCGCGATCGCGCGTCGACCGGCCCCCGCCGCGGTCATCCTTGGCACCTACCTCGTGGCCGGGGGCGCCCTCGCCTGGGACGGCCTGCGCTGGGAGAACGACGCCTCCGGAGCGCCGCTCGGCTTCGACGAGCGCACCCGTCGCGCCGTTCAGGTGGCCCTGTTCAGCGGGATCTGGCTCGCCGCGATCCCGGGCGCGCTGTGGCGGCTGGCGACCCGGCGCGGTTCGGTGGGCTACCACAAGATGCCCCATCGCGGTGGCGGACAAGGCGAATGGGCGCGCTGAGACGCGTCGCCGTGGTCTTCACCGGTGGCACGATCAGCATGGTCGTGGATGCGGCGGCCGGCGGCGCCGTCCCGACCCTCGACGGAGCCGCGATCCTCGCTCGGACGCCGGGTCTCGAACGGCTCGCCCACGTGGTCTCGATCGACCACGGCCGTAAGCCCGCCAGCCACTGGACCTTCGACGATGCACTGGTCCTGGCCGCGCTGGTCCGCGGGCTGCAGGCCGACCCGACGATCGACGGGGTGGTCGTGGTCCAGGGTACGGATACCCTCGAGGAGACGAGCTTCCTGCTCGATCTCGTCCTCGAGGCGGAGGTCCCCGTCGTGGTCACCGGCGCGATGCGCAACGCGTCGGAGCCCGATGACGACGGCCCGCAGAACCTGCGCGACGCGGTGACCGCGGCGGCGTCCCTGGACCTGATCGGTGGCGGCGCCGTGGTGGTCCTGGCTGGGACCCTGGAGCCGGCCGCCGACGTCACCAAGACACACACGACGGCGCTCGACACGTTCCGGAGCCTGAATCACGGACGGCTCGGCCGGGTGGCCCATGGCCGGCTGATCCTGGAACGTGCCCCGGACCCGCGCCGCCCGGTCACCGTCGTCGAGCATCTCGCCGAGCCGATCCCGATCGTGACCGCCACGCTGGGCACCGACGCCCGATTGCTGGACGCGGCCGCGGCCATGGAACCGGCGGGGATCGTCGTCGCGGGCACCGGAACCGGGAACACCTCACCCGAGCTCCTCGCCGCCGGTCAGCGGGCCATGGCGGCCGGGATCCCGCTCGTCCTCGCCAGTCGAGCGGCGTCGGGCGCGGCCGGGACCGGGTATGCGTTTCCGGGCGGTGGCGCGACCTGGGTCCGCGCGGGTGCGATGCTGGCCGGCACGCTGACCGCTCCAAAGGCACGGATCGCCCTGGCCGTCGGCATCGGCGCGGGTCTCGCCCGACCCGACCTGGAGGCGTTCCTGGCCGGGCCCCCGCCGACCCGGTCGGCCGCGGCCCCCGATCTGCCCGGTCCAGCCAGCCAGAGGGGAGCCGATCGATGAGCCAACGACCCGAGCTGATCGTCCGGGGCCGGATCGCGACCCTGGCCGGCGACTCTGGGCTTGGGTGGGTCGAGGCAATCGGCGTTGCGGCCGGTCGGGTGATGTCCGCGGGCTCGATCGCCGAGGTGGAGGCCTCGGCCGGCCCGGCGACCAGCCGACTCGTGCTCGAACCGACCGAGGTCGCGATCCCCGGCTTGACCGACGCCCATCTCCACCTGGCGATGGCGGCGATCTCGGCCGATCACCTCGATCTCGCCGAGGAACCAACCCTCGAAGCGGGGCTGCGCCGGATCGCCGCGATCCACGCGACCGTCGCCGACCCGCGCGCCTGGCTGCTCGGGCACGGTTGGGATTCCGATCGCTGGGGTCGCTGGCCAACGGCCGACGATCTCGAGCGCGTCGCCCCGGGACGACGGGTCGCCCTGTGGGCGCACGACCACCATTCGCTCCTGGCCAGCCGGTCGGCGCTCGCCGAGGCCGGGATCGGATCCGGGACGCCCGACCCCCACGGCGGAGAGATCCGGCGGGCCGTCGATGGTGCCCCGACCGGGGTCCTCCACGAGTCGGCCAGTCGACTGGTCGCCGGCGTCGTCCCGGCCCCGACCGCCGACGAGTTCGCGGCCACCATCCCGGCCCTGGCCCGCCAGTTGCTGGCCCTCGGCGTAGTGGCCATCCAGGATCCCAGTGGGCTGGTTCCCGACCCGGATCTGGTCGGGGCCTACGTCGCTTACGCCCGCCTGGCCGAGCGCGGTGCCCTGACGCTCCGGGTGGACGCCTCGCTGCGCCAGGAATCCATCTCCGCGGCCGCCGAACGCGGGTTGCGCAGCGGGTCGGTCCTTGGCGCCGACCCAGATGGGCGAGCCCGGGTCGGCTGGCAGAAGCTGTTCGCCGACGGGTCGCTCGGCTCGCGGACGGCGGCCATGCTCGAGCCATTCACCGTGGAACCGGATCGGCCGCTTGAGCCGGGCCGCGAGCGCGGGATCTTCATCACCGACCCGACGGCCCTGGCCGAGCTGACGACGCGCGCGGCCCGGATCGGCATGGTCACCCAGATCCATGCCATCGGCGACGCGGCCCTTCGGGCGGCCCTCGATGCGCTGGAACCGCATGCGGGAGGGGCGCGACCGGGTGGCTTCGTCCCGCGGATCGAGCACGTCCAGCTGGCCGATCCGGCCGACCAGCCACGGTTTGCCCGGCTCGGTGTCGCCGCCTCCGTCCAGCCGATCCATCTCCGGGCGGATGCGGCGCAGGCGCGCCACCTGTGGGGCGATCGAGCGGAGCGGTCGGGCTACCCGTGGCGTTCTCTGAGCGCGTCGGGGGCGCTGATCCCGTTCGGGACCGATGCTCCGATCGAACCGATCGATCCCTGGCCCGGGCTGGCGATGGCCGTCACCCGCGCCGACGGTTCGTGGCCGTCGGGCACGCCGGCGTTCGGCCCAGCCGAGGCGCTGACCCTCGACCGCGCGATCCGGGCCGCCTGCATCGACGCGCCGCGCTCAGCGGGAGTCCCGGATCGAGGTCGCCTGGTCCCCGGCCAGCGGGCGGACATCGTGATCCTCGCCGGTGCGGCGCTCGACGAGCCGGTCATCGTCGGCGGGCCACTGGCCACGGCTCGTCCGCGGGCCGTGCTCATGGACGGAGCGATCGTCTTCGAAGCCTGAACCGACCGCCTGATCCGACCGCCGTCCCGCCGCGGTCAGCCCGATCCGACCCGATCGCGCTGGCGGCGCGCCTCGTACAGCAAGACCGCTGCTGCGGCCGAAACATTGAGGCTGTCCGCCGCGCCGAGCATCGGGAGCCGGACCCCGAGCACGTCCGGACCCGACCAGGCGACGGTCAGACCGTCGGCCTCGCTGCCGAGGACGATCGCGGTCGGGCCGCGCAGGTCCACCTCGGCGTACGGGACGCTGCCATCCACCCGGGCCGCGACGATCCCGATCCCCGCTGCACGCAGCCAGGCGACGACCTCGGGCGTCGGCGCGGCCGCCAGCGGGACGCGAAAGATCGTGCCCAGGCTGGCCCGGATCGTGTTGGGGTTGTACGGGTCCGTCCGGGCGTCGGCCGCGATCAGTCCGTCGACCCCGGCACCGTCCGCGCTGCGCAGGATCGCCCCGAGGTTACCCGGCTTCTCGATCGCTTCGACCACGACCAGCAGGGCCGGGTCGGGTGGGTGGAGTCGGTCGAGCCCCAGGTCGGGGCGAACGGCGACCGCGACCACACCCTCGGCGCGATCGCCAAAGGCGAGCTTGGCAAAGGCGGTCGCCGTGACCGGGACGAGCCGGTGGTCGTCCGGCCCGAGACGGGCGATGAGCTCCTGGCAGGCGGCGGAGCGGCAACCCGCTTCGAACACGAAGATCGTCTCGAGCTCGACCTCGCCGTCCAGCGCGCGGAGTAGTTCCCGCGCGCCGTCGATGAGCGTTCGACCGGTCCGTTCTCGCTCGCGACGATCGCGCAGTGCTGCCGCCGCGCGGACGCGCGGGTTCGAAGGGCTGGCGATCGGGTCGCGCGTCTCGCTCATGCCTCCCACCGGGCAACGGCGCCGAGTTCGAGCCGCCGACCGCTGGCCGTGTCGATGGCCAGTGTTCCGCCGGTCAGCCCGCCGCCCCGTCGCCGGCCGAGCGCGGCACCGAGCAATTCGGCCAGTCGATCCCCGTCGAACCCCGGGGTATGGGCCGACAGCACGACGAACCCGGCGTCCTTTGCCAGGACGGCGGAACCGGCAGATAACAAGTCCGGCAGGTCCGTCTCGAGCCGCCACGGTCGGCCGCCCGGTCCGTGCCCGAAGCTTGGCGGATCGAGGATCAGCCCGGCGTACCGTCGGCCGCGGCGAGCCTCGCGCCGGGTGAACGCCAGGGCGTCGTCGACGATCCAGCGGACCGGCGGCGCAGCCCATCCGTTGAGCTCCGCATTGCGCCGGGCCCAGGCCACGGTCGGCCGCCCGGCGTCCACGTGGACCACCCGGGCTCCCGCCCGAACCGCGGCCAGGGTGCTCCCGCCCGTGTGCGCGAAGAGATGGAGGATCTCGGGCGACTCAGTCTCGTGTGCACCGAGCGAGCCGATCCGGTCGCCGATCCAGGTCCAGTTCGAAGCCTGCTCGGGGAAGCAGCCGACCTGACCGGACGGCGCCAGGCGGATCTCGAACGCCAGGCCACCGAGTCGGGTCGCCCACGGCGTGCGGACGGCCGGCTCGCGGGTCCACCAGTCGCGGTCGGCAGCGCGGTCGAAGCGAGCGTCCGCCCCAGCCCAGGCCTCCGGGTCGCGCCGGGCGAAGCCGCCTTCGGTGAGCGCCGGACGATCGAGCAGCCAGGGTCCGAATCGTTCCAGGCGACGCTCGTCGCCGATATCGAGCAGGGCGTAGTCGTCGGGCGCGTCCACGTCGCCATCTTGACCGAAACCCGACTGGGGCAGGGGAGCGGGAACCGCCCACCGGCCACCGACGTATCGGCTGTCATCCGCCGACGATCGGGTCGGCGTCTTGAGGAGACCCCGAATCATGTCCGTATTCAAACCATCGACCTGCACGATCCGCGGGAAGGGCCTCAGCCGTGCCCTCGGCGTCGGCATGGCCAGCCTCGTCCTGCTCGCCGCCTGCAGCGGCAGCGGGGCCAGCCCGACTCCGGCCCCGACCACCGCCCCGACGACCGCGCCAACCACGGCGGCCTCGACGGCTCCGTCGGTCGAACCGTCCGGGGCCCCCTCGGCGGCAACCGGCGGCGAGGCCTACCAGGTCAACGCGGCCCCGGGC
>Ga0080064_1002372_pt1 | contig 32342 bp, 31 predicted proteins | sample Subgrocontami54m_FD_69260 | JGI IMG/M metagenome (GOLD analysis project Ga0080064, IMG submission 69260) | Subsurface groundwater microbial communities from S. Glens Falls, New York, USA - GMW46 contaminated, 5.4 m (SPADES assembly) (version 2) ...
TTGCAGAAGCCTGAAACTAACATGACTTGGCGTTCTGCGTCGCCCATCTTGCGAAAAGGCAACTGTCCGAGCGTTTTGAGGCGCTCCATTTAGGTTTCTACTGGCTCCCCGCCGCCCGCCGCGGCTTCCAGCCACAGCGTCGTGCCGGCCGCGTGCAGATCCGGCCGCACCACGAGTATCCGCCTGCGGGCCGTGAGCCGCTGGGCGTATTCGAGCGAGCGCAATTCCTCCGCCGGATTGCGTGAGACGTGGCTGTCGCCGCCGATTCCGTATCGCCCCCCGGCAGCGCGATAGTCGAGAAGAGGGAAAATGCCGTCCCCGAGATTTGCTTCGGTGGTCGGGCAGAGTCCGGCCACCGCGCCGGAACGCGCAAGGCCTTCGGTTTCCGGGTTCGTCATGTGCGTGGCGTGCACCACGCACCAGCGAGTATCCAGCGGCATGCGCGCGAGCAGCCATTCGATCGGGCGCTTGCCGCTCCACTTCACGCAGTGCTTCACTTCCTTCACCTGCTCGGCGGCATGGATGTGGACCGGCGCCTCAGGTTCGAGCGCGTTCAGACCGGCGAGCAACTCGTCGAGCTGCGCCGTGTCCACCGCTCGCAGCGAATGCGGCGCGACGCCGAAATGCACGTCGGGATCCTCGCGCGCAGCGGCGCGGGCGATCTCGATCATCCCGAGAATCGCGCCCGGGTCGCTCGCGAAGCGTTGCTGGCGCGGGTGCAGCGGCTTGGCGCCGAAATTCGACCAGGCGTAGAGTGAAGGCAGGAGGGTCACGGCGATTCCGGCCTCGCGTGCGGCGACCAGGTGGCGCAACAGCATCTCGGCGCGGTTGGCGTACGGGCGGCCTTCCGAATCGTTGTGGACGTAGTGGAACTCGGCCACGGCGGTGTAGCCGTGGCACAGCATCTCGATGTACAGCTGGCGCGCGATGACTTCTGCCTGCGCGGGGGTGAGTCGCAGCACGAACCGGTACATCCAGTCTCGCCACGTCCAGAAATCGTCGTCGTCCGGACCGCGCACCTCGGCAAGTCCCGCTATGGCGCGCTGGAACGCGTGCGAGTGCAGGTTCGCCATTCCGGGAAGAACCGGTCCTCGGAGGCGCTCGGCGCCTTCCTCCGACGCGTTCGCAACGACCGAGGCGATGTCGCCGCGCGCATCGATGTCGATTCGCGCGCGAGTCGCCCAGCCCGAGGGTAGCAGCGCTTCATCCGCGAAATAGGTCGTCACCCCGCTATGATAGCGTCATGCACGACGCGGTCTGGCTGAACTGCCAACTTGCAACGCTGCGTGACGGCTACGGCATCGTTCGCGACGGCGCGATCGCGGCGCGCGATGGACGGATTTCGTGGATCGGTCGTCGCGCGGATTGGCGCGAGAGCGCTGCCGTAGAGCACGATCTGCGCGGGGCGTGGATCACGCCGGGACTGATCGACTGCCACACGCACCTCGTGTACTCGGGCAATCGGGCAGAGGAGTTCGAGCGCCGCCTGAAAGGGGAATCGTACGAGGAGATCGCGCGCTCGGGAGGCGGCATCCAGGCGACGGTGCGCGCGACGCGCGTGGCGTCCGAGTCCGAGCTTGCAGCGGGCGCCGCGCGGCGCCTGCGGCAGTGGCTCGCCGAGGGCGTCACCGCGATCGAAATCAAATCCGGCTACGGGCTCGACGTCGAGACCGAGTTGAGGCTGCTGCGGGCGGCGCGGTCGCTCGGGGACCGGATCACGGTGAGGGCGACGCTGCTCGGCGCGCACGCGGTGCCGGAGGAGTACCGCGGCCGCACGGATGACTACGTCGATCTCGTCTGCGGCGAAATGATTCCGGCGGCCGCGCCGTTCGCGGATGCCGTGGATGTCTTTTGCGAAAACATCGCGTTCGATCGCGATCAGACCGCGCGGGTGTTCGCCGCGGCGCAAGCGCAGGGGATGCGCGTCAAGCTTCACGCCGACCAGCTCTCGGACTCGGGCGGTGCGCAACTCGCGGCCGGTTTCGGGGCGCTATCCGCGGACCATCTCGAATACAGCAGCGAACCTGGCGTCGAGGCGATGGCGCGCGCGGGCACGGTGGCGGTTCTGCTGCCCGGTGCGTTCTACTGCCTGCGCGAGACTCGGCAGCCGCCGATCGATGCGCTGCGCAGGCGAGGGGTCCCGATCGCGGTGGCCACCGATCACAATCCCGGAACCTCTCCGATGTGCTCGTTGTTGCTCGCGGTAAACATGGCCTGCACGCTTTTTCGCCTCACACCCGAGGAAGCGCTCGCGGGCATCACCCGGCACGCTGCCCGCGCGCTCGACCTGCAAGCGAGCCACGGCGCGCTGGAAATCGGCAAGCGGGCCGATCTCGCCCTCTGGCAGATCGATTCGCCCGCCGAACTCGCCTACGCCTTCGGCTCGAACCCTAACGTCGGGACGGTGCGCAGCGGAGAAATTCCTCGAGCAGCAAACTGAGCAGCGGCCGCAGGCGCTCGGCGAGGTCCTCGCGGAAACGATACGGCGGACGCAATTCATCCATGTAAGTGCACTGGGCGAGTTCGAGTTGCACAGCCTGAACGCCATCGCCCGGAGTGCCGTAGCGGCGCGTGATGTAGCCGCCGACGTAGCGGCCGTTGAGGACGGAGTTGTAGGCGGACGCGCTCCGGGCAATCCCGAGGAGACGCTCGCCGACACCTGCATCGCAGGACCGGCCGTTCACGGTGCCGAGATTCAGGTCCGGGAGCCGGCCCGGGAAAAAGCGCGGCAGCACCGATGCGATGGAATGCGCGTCCCATAGGAGCGCGCACCCGTGCGTCGCGCGCAGCCGTTCCAGTTCCGCGGCCAGGCGTTCGTGATAAGGCTTCCAGTAGCGCTCGACGCGCTGCGAGATCTCGGCGAAATCGGGGTCTGACCCCTGTGGATAAAGGCGCTCTCGCGCCGCAGTGTCTACCGGCACCAACCCGGTCGTGTCCTGATCCGGGTAGAGGCTCGAATCGTCAGGCGGGCGGTTGAGATCGACGACGTAACGCGAATGCGTGGCCGCGAGCACCGATGCGTCGAGGTCGTCGAGGAAATCGTACAACCGGTCCACGTGCCAGTCGGTGTCGTCGAGTCGCGCGGCCAGCCGCGTCATTCGCGCGAGGAGTTCCTGCGGAACGTGCGTGCCGACATGCGGCATCGACACGAGCAGGGGAGAATTCCCGGCGCGGAAACGGAAAATTTCCATCACAACGAGGGCAGCAGACCGGCGAGGTGACGATTGAACGTGCCGGCAGTGACGAGGTCTTTGGCGCGCCCGATATCCGGCGCGAAGTGGCGGTCGGCCTCGTAAAACGGGACCGCCGCGCGGATCTCTCGCATCACCACCTGCAGCACGGGCGAGGTGGAAAGGGGTCTGCGAAAATCCACACCCTGCGCGGCGGCGAGCAATTCGATCGCGACGATGCCTGCCGTGTTCTCCGCCATCTCGCCAAGGCGTCGCGCCGCGAACGTCGCCATGCTGACGTGATCCTCCTGGTTGGCCGAGGTGGGGAGGCTGTCTACGCTCGCCGGGTGCGCAAGCGACTTGTTCTCGCTCGCGAGCGCCGCGGCGCTCACCTGCGCCACCATGAACCCCGAGTTGAGCCCGCTGTGCTCGACGAGAAAATGCGGCAGGCGGCTGATGGTGCCGTCGATGAGCAGCGCGATCCGGCGCTCCGACAGCGCGCCGATCTCCGCGCACGCGAGCGCAAGCATGTCCGCGGCGAGTGCAACCGGTTCGGCGTGGAAGTTTCCACCGGAGAGCGCCTCGCCCGAATCGGCGAAGACGAGCGGATTGTCCGAGACGCCGCGCGCCTCGACTTCCAGCGTGCGCGCGGCGGAGCGCAGCAGGTCGAGGCAGGCGCCCATCACCTGCGGCTGGCAGCGCAGCGAATAGGGGTCTTGGACGCGGTCATCGCCGCGCACATGCGAGGCGCGGATCGCGCTTCCCGACAGCAGTTCTCGATAGCGCCGCGCCATGTCGATCTGTCCGGGCTGGCCACGCAGCGCGTGGATGCGCGCATCGAACGGCGTGTCGCTGCCCGTCGCGGCGTCGACCGACAGCGCGCCCGCGACCGTGGCGGCGGAAAACGCGTCTTCGATCGCGAACAGTCCGAGCAGCGCCAGCGCCGTAGAGACCTGCGTTCCATTGAGCAGCGCGAGCCCCTCTTTCGGCGCGAGGACGATCGGCTCCGGCAGCCGAACCTCGCCGACGCCGATCATGGCGGCCGCGAGATGCGCGAGCGGCGCAAGGTCGCCGGAGGCGCCGACCGAGCCCTTGGCCGGGATGCGGGGATAGATCCGTTCGCGGTACATGCGCACGAGCGCCACCACCGTCGCGGCGTGCACGCCGGAAAATCCCTGCGCGAGGCTCGCGATTTTGAGCGCGAGGATCAGGCGCACCGCCTCGTCGGGCAGCGCGGGGCCGATTCCAGCGGCGTGCGAGAGCACGAGATTGCGCTGCAGTCGGGCGAGTTCGTCGTCGGGAATCCGCGTCTGCGCGAGTTTGCCGAAGCCGGTGTTGATGCCGTAGGCAGGCGCTCCGGATCGCACGATGCGATTGACCGCAGCGGCACTTGCTTCGAGGCCGGGCAGGCAATCCGGATCGAGTTCGATCGCGATGCCGTCCCGTGCGATCGCCCGCAGGTGCGCGAGGGTGAGCGACTGCCGGCCGAGTCGCAGCGGCATCAGCGCAGCATCGGCAGGTTGAGCCGATGTTCGCGCGCACAGGCGATCGCGTCCTCGTATCCAGCGTCGGCATGGCGCATCACGCCGCTTGCCGGATCGTTCCAGAGCACGCGCTCGATGCGGCGCGCCGCGGCGTCGCTGCCGTCGCAGACGATGACCATGCCCGCGTGCTGCGAGTATCCCATTCCGACCCCGCCGCCATGATGGAACGAGACCCAGGTCGCGCCGCTCGCGGTATTGAGGAGCAGGTTGAGCAACGCCCAGTCGGACACGGCGTCGGACCCGTCGCGCATCGCTTCGGTTTCGCGGTTGGGACTCGCGACCGAGCCCGCGTCCAGGTGGTCGCGGCCGATCACGACCGGCGCCTTGAGTTCGCCCGAGCGCACCATCTCGTTGAATGCGAGCCCGGCCTTGTGACGCTCGCCGAGGCCGATCCAGCAGATGCGCGCCGGGAGCCCCTGAAAGCGGATGCGCTTCGAAGCCATGTCGAGCCAGCGGTTCAGCATTGCATCCTCGGGAAACAGTTCCCGCATCTTTTCGTCGGTGCGCGCGATGTCCTCGGGGTCACCAGACAGCGCTGCCCAGCGGAACGGTCCCTTGCCGCGGCAAAAGAGCGGCCGGAGGTACGCCGGCACGAACCCCGGATAATCGAACGCGTTCCGCACGCCGACGTCCTTCGCTTCCTGGCGCAGGTTGTTGCCGTAGTCGACGCAGGGCACGCCCAGAGCCCTGAAACCGAGGATCGCGCGCACGTGATTGGCGATCGCTTCGCGCGCCGAGGTCGCGACCTCCTCGGGGTCCTTGCGGCGCAGATCGCGCCACTTCTCGAGCGACCAGCGCTCCGGCAGGTAGCCGTTGGCGGGATCGTGGGCCGATGTCTGGTCGGTGACGAGCGCGGGACGAAACTGCGACTGGCGCGAAATTCGCAGGATCTGCGGTACCACCTCGGCCGCGTTGCCGAGCAGGCCGACCGACACGACACGTCGCTCGTCGGCCGCGCGCTGCAGGATCGCAATCGCATCGTCGAGCGTTCGCGCCTGCTCGTCGAGGTAGCCGGTCTTCAGGCGCATTTCGATGCGCGTCGGGTCGCACTCGATTGCAAGGAGCGAGGCGCCCGCCATGGTCGCCGCGAGCGGTTGCGCGCCGCCCATGCCGCCGAGTCCCGCAGTGAGAATCCATTTTCCGGACCAGTCGCCGCCGTAATGCTGCCGGCCCGCCTCGGCGAAAGTCTCGTAGGTCCCCTGAACGATGCCCTGGCTGCCGATGTAGATCCACGAGCCCGCGGTCATCTGGCCGTACATCATCAGCCCCTTGCGGTCCAACTCGTTGAAATGCTCCCAGGTGGCCCATTTCGGCACCAGGTTCGAATTGGCGATCAGCACGCGCGGCGCATCGGGATGGGTGCGGAAAACGCCCACCGGCTTTCCCGACTGGACGAGCAGGCTCTCGTCCGCCTCGAGCGACCTGAGCGCCTCGACGATGCGATCGAAGCACTCCCAGTTGCGCGCCGCCTTGCCGATGCCGCCGTAGACGACGAGTTCCTCCGGCCGCTCGGCCACCTCCGGGTCGAGATTGTTCATCAGCATGCGCAGCGGCGCTTCGGTAAGCCAGCTCTTCGCCGAGAGCTGGCCGCCGCGGGGTGCGCGCACGATGCGAGGCGACGTCACGTCACGTTCCCCAAATCCGTCGCGCCGCCTCGCGCATCACGTCGAGCTTCGCCCATTGTTCGTCCTCGGTGAGCCGGTTGCCGGCGATCCCCGAGGCGAAGCCGCATTGCGGGCTGATCGCGAGTTGCTCGAGCGCAATGAAGCGCGCGGCATCGTCGACGCGGCGCCGCAGTCCGTCCACCGTTTCGAGGCGCCCGCTTTTCGTCGTGATCAGGCCCAGCACCACCATGGTGGATTCCGGCACGTACCGGAGCGGTTCGAACCCTCCGGCGCGCTCGGTATCGTATTCGAGCAGCAGGCGGTCGAACCGGAGTCCGCCGAACAGCAGTTCGGCGATCGCGTCGTAGCTGCCTTCGCGATGCCACATGCTGGCGCGGTTGCCGCGGCAGATGTGTAATCCGAACACTGCCTTGCCTTCGAACCCGGCGATGACCGCGTTGTCCGCCTCGACCGCACGGCGCAGGTTGCGCATCGGGTCCTCGCCGCGCTCGCGAAGCCTGGCGAGCGTCGGCGGGTCCACGTATCCGGTGTAGCTCGGCTCATCGAGTTGGACGTATTCACAGCCCGCCTCGACGAGTTCCCCGACCATGCGCCGCTGGATCCCGATCACGTCCGCGAGGAAGCCATTGGCATCGGGGTATACGTCGCGCGAGCCCTCGAGGTCGCACATCTGGCAGACGCGGTCCGGACCCATCAGCGTGACCTTCGCGGGCGCCGCGGTAACCGAGCGCAGGAAGCGATACTCTTCGAGCGGCAGGCTGCGGACCAGCCGCAGGCGGGAAGTGGCGGGTGCGCGAAACGACACGACAGCGTCGTCGCCCTTGGTCTGCGGCCGCTCGTGCGGCGCGCGATTCTCCGGGTTCTGCAGGAAGTTGCGCCATGAGCCGCCCCGGAGGTCCCAGCCTTCGACCTCGGAAAAACTCACCTGCCAGTTGAGCCGCCGGAACTCGCCGTCGGTCACTGCGGGCAACCCGTGCGCGGCCTGCCGGGCGACGACCTCGCGGATCGCTTCGTCCTGCGCGCGACCCAGTCCTTCCCGGGAAAGTTGTCCTGCGCCATGGCCCAGGAAGGCACGCTTGAGCGGTTCGGGGCGGAGCAGGCTGCCGACGTGATCGGTTCGGCTGCGGGCGATGATGGGGTTGTTCATGACGCTACAATGATGCCATCAACTCGAATCCGGGGAGAGCAGACATGATCAGGATTGACTTCAAGTCGTTCGCCATGGCCGCTGCACTTGCGCTTTCGGCGACGGGCGCCGCGGCGCAGGAGAAAGTGACGCTCGGGATGAGCGGATGGACGGGCTTCCAGCCGCTGAAGCTCGCGGAACTCGCGGGGATATTCAAGAAGAACGGCGTCGACATCGAGATCAAATTCATCCCGCCCGTGCAGCGCTCGGCGGCCATCGCCGCAGGCGCGCTCAACGCGGCGGCGACGACGGTCGATCAGCATCTCGTGTGGACCTCGGCGGGAATCAGGACGGTGCAGGTGGCGCTGATCGACAAGTCCGACGGCGGCGATGGCGTGGCCGTGCGCAACAACATCCACTCGATCAAGGAACTGAAGGGCAAGACCATCAACGTCGACGGGCCTGGAACGGTGCAGCACTTCATGCTGTCGTACATCCTGGAAAAGAACGGGATGACGATGCAGGACGTGATCCGCGTCTCGATGGGCGCGAATCCCGCCGCGCAGGCCTTCGTCGCGGGCCAGGGCGACGCCGCGGTGACCTACGAGCCGTACCTGTCGTCAGTACGTGCGAAACCCGACGCCGGCAAGATCCTCGTGACCTCGAAGGACTTTCCGGTCGTGATCGACGTGCTGGTGTTCACGAAGGATTTCATCGCCAAGAACCCGAAGACCGTCAAGGCTGCGGTGGATAGCTTCTTCGAGGCCCTCGACCTGATCAAACGCGAGCCGGCGAAGGCCTACGAACTGATGGGGAGCACGGTGAAGCAGCCCGGCGAGGCGTTCGCCAAATCGGCGGCGTTCATCAAGTGGCAGGACCGTGCGGCGAACAAGGCGTACTACGAGAAGGAGCACCGGGCGTTCGCCGAGTTCGCGGTGCGGGTGCTGAAGTTCAACCGGGTGATCCAGGTCCAACCCAAGCCCGCCGATCTCATCGACCTGCGTTTCCTGTAACCCGTCCGTCAGCGCGCAGGCGTTGCTGGAACCGCTCAAGCCCGTTTCGCGCGGCACCCGGATTTTCCTGGGTGCCGCGTTCTTCGTGCTGTTTTTCGCGGCATGGGGCGTTGCCACGTTCGGCGGCTTCGTCGACGGGATGTTCCTGAAGGACCCCTGGTACACGCTGCGCATCGGCTGGAGCCTGTTCACCGAGTTCGGTTTCATCGAGGATGTCGGCGTCACCATCTGGCGCGTGCTGGGCGGTTTCGTCCTCGCGGCGATCGTCGCCGTGCCGCTCGGCATTGCAATGGGCGCGTTCAAGTTCGTGGAAGCGTTTTTCGAGCCTTTCGTTTCGTTCGCACGCTATCTTCCGGCCTCGGCGTTCATCCCGCTGCTCATCCTGTGGGCCGGCGTGGGCGAGGCGCAGAAACTGCTCGTAATTTTCATCGGCTCGGTGTTCCAGGTCATTCTCATGGTCGCGGTCATCGTCGGATCGACGCGCAGAGACCTCATCGAGGCCGCGTACACGCTGGGCGCCGACGGTGCGGGAATCGTCAGGCGCGTGATGCTGCCGGGCGCGGCGCCGCAGATCGCCGAGACGCTGCGCCTGGTGCTCGGCTGGGCGTGGACCTACGTGATCGTCGCGGAACTGGTCGGGTCGTCTTCCGGGATCGGCCACATGATCATGGACAGCCAGCGACTTCTCGACACCGGGCAGATGATCTTCGGCATTTTCTGCATCGGCGTGATCGGCCTGGTTTCCGACTTCGGCTTCAAGTGGCTGAACCAGCGAATGTACCCATGGGCTTTCTGAGGATCGAGCAGGTTTCGCGCACTTTTCCCGGCGTCGGCGGCGGACGCCCGACGCAGGCGCTCGAGCGCACCGATCTCGTGGTCGAAGACAACGACTTCATCACGATTCTCGGCCCTTCGGGCTGCGGCAAGTCGACTCTGCTGCGAATCGTGGCCGGGCTCGAGGCGCCGAGCACCGGCCGGGTGCTGCTCGACGGACAGGCCGTCAGCCGCCCCGGATCGGATCGAGGCATGGTGTTCCAGTCGTACACGCTGTTTCCCTGGCTCACCGTGCGGGAAAACGTCACCTTCGGACTGCGCGAGAAGGCAATGCCACTGACCGAGCAGGCGCGCATCGTTGAGAGCTACGTCGACAAGGTGGGGCTTCGGGGTTTCGAAAATCACTACCCGAAAATGCTCTCGGGCGGCATGCAGCAGCGCACCGCGCTGGCGCGCGCGCTTGCCAATGACCCCAAGATCCTGCTGCTCGACGAACCGTTCGGCGCGCTCGACAACCAGACCCGCGCGCTGATGCAGGAGTTGCTGCTCGGCATCTGGGAGGCGGACCGCAAGACGGTGCTGTTCGTGACGCACGACATCGACGAAGCGATTTTCATGGCGAACCGCGTCGCCGTCCTGTCGGCGCGTCCGGGGCGCATCAAATTCGAGCTGAGAATCGAACTGCCGCACCCGCGGCATTACCGCATGAAGACGAGCGTCGAATTTTCCGGCTACAAGGCCGAGCTGACCGAGCAGATCCGCACCGAGTCGATCATCGCGGCGCAGATGGCCGCCTGAAGGAGTGCCGACGATGCACCAGTGCGCGGGGCGCATCCGCACCAGCGTGACGCTTGGCTAGGGCGGAACCGGCAGGGTCCTCGCGGCTTCGACTTGCGCCGCGAGCAGAACTGTAGACCTGTCCAGGCGCGCACCGGTTTCCGCGAGCGCACGGTCTTCCACCAGCTTCATCGGCGCGACCAGGGGCGAAAGCAGATCGCGAGCTTCGGGGAGCGAGCGCAGCGATTTCCGCAACCCGCCCTCGACGAGTCGAAGGTCGAAGTAATCGCGTTCCAGCGCCTGTTTCAGCGCAAGTGCCTCGCGAATCCAGTCGCGCGAGCGCCAGCGCGCCGCGGCGATGTGGCTGGCGAGCGCGCCCAGGTCCGCGAGCACCGCCTCATGCCCGCGCCGCAACGCGATCAGCCGGCGAAGCAGCGCTTGCGCCTCTTCCAGGTATCGCCCCGCACGCTCGGCAAGCGGCGGATCGCGCCAACCCTCGAGGCCGGCCAGGCGCCGGTCCGCCGCTCCGAGCGCCGAGAAGTGCGCGTTCAAGCGCTCCAGCGTGTCAGGCTCCGGGTCCGCCATGGCGAGGGACGCGTTGACTCGCACCGTCGCGTCGTCGACGAGCGCGAGCACGTTCGTCTTCAATTCGTTCCTCTTGAATGCCGAGTAACCGAGGTCGGCGAGTCCGAGCAGGGCGAGCAGCAGCGCCGCGAGGGCGGCGAGCGCGACCGGGGAACGCAGGCGCATCAAAGGTGAGGGCAACCTCAGGCTCGCTCAGCGGTACATGATTTTCTTGGTGGCCGATGCGATCAGCATGCCGATGAACACGATTCCCGAAACGCCTTCAATCATCGACAGGAGCCGCGGCAGGAACCCGACCGGCGCCAGGTCGCCGTAACCGATGGTAAAGAAGGTGATGCCGCTGAAATAGACGTGTTCCCACCAGTCATGGCCCGGAACCGCATCGAGCGCGTACTGCAGGGTTCCGAAGGCGAGGATCGCAACGATCATCGCAATCGTCAAACGCCACGGGCGCTCACCGTAGCCCCAGATCCAGTTGAACAGTACCGCGTCCAGCCATAGCGAGAGCGCCCGTGTCCGCGCGAGGAAGGGGATGTTCGGTGCCAAAGCGCGCAGTCGTAGGGCCTGCCGATCGTAGGTGCGCTCCGCGTAGGCGAGTTCGCTTGCGTCGCCGAAGTACCCGAGCGACATCGCGTTCAACTTGAGGTTTCGGCAGGCGCGCGCGAGGGTCTGCGGGGGCGCGTCGTTGCGGAAAGCGATGTCTTCGAGCCGAAGCTCGCACCCGGTAAACGTCGAAAAGTCGAGTCGGCTGCGCTCGAGCGAGGCGTTGGTGAAATCGCAGGCGCTGAACCGCGTGTTGACGATTTCGCAGTCCTGGAGCAAGGCGCGCCGGAAATAGCACTCGCCGAAACTGGCCTGACTGAGATTGCACTCCAGGAACTTCGCGCCCTTGAGGCCGACGTCGCGAAACGTCGCCCAGCGCAGATTGACCCGGCGCAGGATCGCGCCGTCGAGCTGAGTCTGCTCGATGCGGATTCCCCTCAGGTCGACATACGTCCGGCCGTCCTGCTCCGTGGCGGACAGTTCGGCCCCCGGCTCTTCGCCCTGCAGGAAACGGAACGCCGCCGCGCCCAGTTCCGGGGTCCAGCGTGCGCGCAGTTGTGAAACGCTGTCGGTCGGAGCCAATCTGGTCTCCCATTGCCCTTCGTGAACGAAAGTCTAAACTAGGTCGTTTCCGCTGCGCTCCGGAGGTCAGGGATGCCCGTCATCACGATTACCCGCGAAATGGGCACGCTCGGCAAGGACGTCGCGGCCGGGCTGAGCGACGAACTCGGCATTCCACTGATCTACAACGAAATCGTGGATCACCTGGCTGACCGCCTCCGGGTGAGAAAAAGCCATGTCATCCGGTTGCTCGACGGCCGCGCCGGGTTGCTCGAGCGTCTCGCCGCCGACAAGATCAGCCTGTTCGTCCATACCGCCGACGAAGTGATCGGCATGGCGCTTCAGAACAACGGCGCCATCATCCGCGGCTGGGGCGCCAATTTCCTGCTGCGCACCGTGCCGCACGTGGTCTGCGTGCGCGTCTGCACGCCGTTCGACACCCGGAAACGCCGCATGATGGAGCGCCTCAACACGGACAGCGGATCGGAAGTCAGTGGCGAGATCCAACTGAATGACGAGGCGCACGCCGCGATCGTGCGGCGTCATTTCGGCGTGCAGTGGACCGATTCGGAGCACTACGACCTGGTACTCAATACGCAGCGGGTGAGCGTCGGCGAGTGCGTCGACCAGGTGCTGGCGTTGCTGCGTTCGCCGGCGTTCAAGGAGACGGAAGCCGCGCGCAATCAACTCGAGGACCTGGGGCTTGCGGCGCGCGTGCGCGCCGCGCTGGTGCGCGCCCCGGAGACCCGCGACCGCAGGCTCGAGGTCACTGCCGAACGCGGCAAGATCACGCTCTGGGGTCACAAGTGCAGCGCCAACGAAAAATTGACCTGCGTCGAGGTCGCCACTGCGGTGCAGGGCGTGCGCGACGTCGCCTACCGCTCGCGCCCGCTGCAGGCGGCGCCCGCGCGCGCGCATTGATCGCGCCTGCGCGTGCGACGCGCGTTTGAAGCGCGCGTCATATTCCGGTAGACTCGGCCAAACACGCCCTGATAGGCGTAAATGTCGAAATACGTATTCGTCACCGGCGGTGTGGTCTCGAGTTTGGGAAAGGGGATCGCCGCCGCATCCCTCGCCGCGATTCTCGAGTCGCGCGGCATCCGTGTCACCAACATCAAGCTGGACCCCTACATCAACGTCGATCCCGGCACGATGTCGCCGTTCCAGCACGGCGAGGTCTTCGTCACCGAGGACGGCGCGGAAACCGATCTCGACCTCGGGCACTACGAGCGTTTCCAGTCGGGCAAGATGCACCGCTGGAACAATTTCACGACGGGCCAGATTTACGAGTCGGTGATCAAGAAGGAGCGCCGGGGCGACTACCTCGGCGGCACGGTCCAGGTGATTCCCCACATCACCGACGAGATCAAGCTGTTCATCAAGCGCGGCGCGGGAGATGCCGAGATCGCGATCGTAGAGATCGGCGGCACCGTCGGCGACATCGAATCGCTGCCGTTTCTCGAGGCGATCCGGCAGATCGGCCTCGAACTCGGCAGGCAGAACGTCTGCTACGTCCACCTGACGCTGGTGCCCTACATCGCTTCGGCGAGGGAGATCAAGACCAAGCCGACGCAGCACTCGGTCAAGGAGCTGCGCGAGATCGGCATCCAGCCGGACGCGCTGCTGTGCCGCACGGACCGGCCGCTGCCGGAGGACGAGCGCCGCAAGATCGCGCTGTTCTGCAACGTGCAGAAGGAGGCCGTGATCTCGGCCTGGGACGTGGATTCGATCTACAAGATCCCCATGATGCTGCACGACCAGATGCTCGACGAGATCGTCTGCCACAAGCTCGCGATCCTCGCCCGCGCAGCGGACCTCTCCGCGTGGCGCAGGATCGTCGACGCACAGGAGCATCCCGAACATGAAGTGGACGTCGCTTTCGTCGGCAAGTACGTCGATCTGCAGGACTCGTACAAGTCGCTCAACGAGGCCCTGACGCACGCCGGCATCCACACCCGCAGCCGAGTGCAGGTGCATTACATCGACTCGGAGCGCGTCGAGCGCGAAGGCCCCGCCGCGCTGGAGAAGATGGACGCGATCCTGGTGCCCGGCGGCTTCGGCAAGCGCGGCACCGAGGGCAAGATGCGGGCGATCCGTTACGCGCGCGAGCAGCAGGTTCCCTACCTCGGCATCTGCCTCGGGATGCAGCTCGCGACGATCGAATACGCGCGCAACGTCTGCGGGCTCGAGGGAGCGAACAGCACCGAGTTCGATCCGGACACGCCGCACCCGGTCGTCGCGCTGATCACCGAGTGGCTGGACCGCACCGGGCGGATCGAGCGGCGCACCGAGGCATCGGAATTCGGCGGGACGATGCGCCTCGGCGCGCAGGCCTGCCCGGTCGAGCCCGGCACGCTGGCAGCCTCGATCTACGGCGACGTGGTGAACGAGCGCCATCGCCACCGCTACGAAGTCAACAACATCTACGTCCCCCAGCTCGAAGCCAAGGGTTACCGGATTTCGGCGCGCACGCCGAGCGAGAACCTGCCCGAGATGATGGAGCTGCCCGGGCATCCGTTTTTCTTCGGCGTGCAGTTCCATCCCGAATTCACTTCGACGCCGCGCAGCGGGCATCCGCTGTTCAAGGCGTTCATCGCCGCCGCGCTCAAGTACCGCGTCCGCGCCAAGCGTTCTTCCCCGGGAGGGGCGCTCAGCGTCGTTGCAGCATGAGACTCTGCGGCTTCGAGGCCGGCCTCGACCAGCCGCTGTTCCTGATCGCCGGTCCCGACACGCTCGAAAGCGAGGCGCTTTGCCTCGAGGTTGCCGGCCGCGTCAGGGAGCATGCGGCGCGACTTTCGATGCCCTACATCTTCAAGGGCTCGTTCGACAAGGCCAACCGCTCCTCGGGCGCGAGTTACCGCGGACCCGGCGTGGACGCAGGGCTGCGCATCCTCGACGCGGTGCGCAAGCAGATCGGCGTTCCGGTGCTGACCGACGTGCACGAGGACACGCCCCTGGCGGAAGTTGCCGCGGTGGTCGACGTGCTCCAGACCCCCGCGTTTCTCTGTCGCCAGACGAATTTCATCCGCAACGTGGCGCGCCAGGGCAAGCCGCTCAACGTGAAGAAAGGCCAGTTCCTTTCGCCCTGGGAGATGAAGAACGTCGTCGACAAGGCGCTCGCTGCGGGCAACCGGCAGGTGCTGGTCTGCGAGCGCGGTTTCAGCTTCGGGTACAACAACCTCGTCGTCGACATGCGCAGCCTCGCGGTGATGCGGGAAACCGGGTGCCCCGTGGTGTTCGATGCGACGCATTCGGTGCAGTTGCCGGGCGGCCTGGGCGACGCAAGCGGCGGGCAGCGCGAGTTCATCCCCGTGCTGGCGCGAGCCGCGGTTGCCGCCGGAGTGGCGGGCGTGTTCATGGAAACCCATCCGCGGCCGGAGGAGGCCCTGTGCGACGGACCGAATTCCTGGCCGCTCGGGAGGATGGGGGAACTGCTCGAGACGCTTGCCGAACTCGACGGCGTGGCGAAACGGCGCGGCTTCGCCGAGAATGCAATGAAAACCGGCCAGAGGACTGGATGAGACCATGAGTTCGATCGTTGACGTGGTGGGCAGGGAAATTCTCGATTCGCGCGGCAATCCAACCGTCGAGGCCGACGTGCTGCTCGAATCCGGGGTCATGGGGCGCGCTGCAGTGCCCTCGGGCGCATCGACGGGGAGCCGCGAGGCGATCGAACTGCGCGACGGCGACGCCCGGCGCTACGGCGGCAAGGGCGTGCTGAAAGCCGTGGAGTCCGTCAATACGGAGATTTCGGAGGCGATCGCCGGGCTGGATGCCTCCGATCAGAGTTTCGTCGACCGCACGCTGATCGACCTCGACGGCACGGACAACAAGTCCCGTCTCGGCGCCAATGCCATGCTCGCGGTCTCGATGGCGGTGGCGCGGGCGGCGGCGGAAGAATCCGGGCTGACCCTGTACCGCTATTTCGGCGGCGCGGGCCCGATGCAGATGCCGGTGCCGATGATGAACGTGGTGAACGGCGGCGCGCACGCCAACAACCGGCTCGACGTGCAGGAATTCATGATCGTCCCGGTCGGGCAGCGGAGCTTCCGCGACGCCCTGCGCTGCGGCGCCGAGGTGTTCCACGCGCTCAAGAAATTGATCGACGCGCGCGGACTTCCGACCGCGGTCGGCGACGAAGGCGGGTTCGCGCCGGAGCTGGCGTCTCACGCCGCGGCGCTCGAACTGATTCTGGAAGCGATCGACAAGGCGGGTTACACGGGCGGTCAGGACGTGCTGCTCGCGCTCGATTGCGCAAGCTCGGAATTCTTCCGGGATGGCCGTTACGTGCTCGGGTCCGAGAAACTCACGCTCACCTCGGCAGAATTCACCGATTACCTCGCGAGCCTCGCGGACCGTTACCCGATCGTTTCGATCGAGGACGGCATGGCCGAGGGCGACTGGGAAGGCTGGCGGCTGCTCACCGAGCGGCTCGGCGGCAAGATGCAACTGGTCGGCGACGACGTCTTCGTCACCAACACGCGCCTGTTGCGCGACGGAATTCGCCAGGGCGTCGCCAACGCGATCCTCATCAAGGTCAACCAGATCGGCACGCTCTCCGAGACCTTCGAGGCGATCGAGCTGGCGAAGCGAGCGGGCTACGGCACGGTGATCTCGCATCGCTCGGGGGAGACCGAGGATACGACGATCAGCGATCTGGCCGTCGGCACGAACGCGCTGCAGATCAAGACCGGCTCGCTGTCGCGCTCCGATCGCACCGCCAAGTACAACCAGCTGCTGCGGATCGAGGAAGACCTCGGCGAGTCGGTGAGCTACCCGGGTCGCGACGCCTTCACACGACTGAGATGAAGGCGCTTGCCGCGATCCTCGCCGTGCTGATCGTTGCGATCCAGTATCCGCTCTGGCTCGGCAAGGGCGGCTGGCTGCGGGTCTGGGACGTGGAGCGGCAGCTCGCCGGTCAGCGCGCGCAGAACGCCCGGCTCGAAGCGCGCAACGGCGCGCTGGCGGCGGAAGTCAAGGACCTCAAGCAGGGGCTCGAGGCGATCGAGGAGCGCGCGCGCTACGAACTGGGCTATGTGCGCGCCGACGAGGTGTTTTTCCAGATCGTCGAGAAAGCCAGGTCGGAGCAGTAGAACCCGGCGGGGCGGTCGGATGTTCTCCCTTCAGGAACTCGAGGCCGCGTCGCGCGTCGTGTACGGCGCGATGGCGCCGACGCCGCAATACGCCTGGCCGTTGCTCGCGGCGCGGACTGGTTGCGAGGTCTGGGTCAAGCACGAAAATCACACGCCTACCGGGGCGTTCAAGCTGCGCGGCGGCCTGGTGTATTTCGACCGACACCAGTCCGCAACCGGTGTGATCTGCGCAACCCGGGGCAATCACGGTCAGAGCGTCGCGTTCGCGGGGCGGCGTGCGGGCGTCGCGGTGACGATCGTCGTGCCGCGGGGCAACGGCACGGAAAAGAACGCCGCCATGCGCGGCTTCGGCGCGACGCTGATCGAGCATGGAAAGGATTTCGACGAAGCACGGCTCGAGGCGCAGCGCCTCGCGCGCGAACGCAATCTCGATTGGGTACCGTCATTTCATCCGGATCTTGCGCTTGGCGTCGCGACGTTTGCGTATGAGTTGCTGCGCGCCGTGTCCGGGCTGCATACCGTGTACGTCCCGATCGGATTGGGATCTGGAATCTGCGGCGTCATCCGCACGCGTGACTTGCTGGGTTGCGACACACGCGTGGTGGGCGTGCAATCCGAGCTCGCCTCCGCCTACGCGCAGTCGTTCGCGGCCGGCGCCGTGGTGACGACCGCAACCGCCGATACTTTCGCCGACGGAATGGCGACGCGCGTGCCGGACGCCGCAGCGTTCGAGATCATCCGCAACGGCGCGGAACGCATCGTGACCGTCGGTGAACTGGAGCTCGCGGCAGCGATGCGCGCCTATTTCACCGATACCCACAACCTCGCCGAGGGCGCGGGCGCGGCCCCCTTGGCTGCGCTGCTCAGGGAGCGCGAGGCGATGCGCGGGCGCAAGGTCGGCGTGATTCTCTCGGGCGGCAACATCGATCTCGCGCTGTTCTGCCGCATCGTGGCCGGGAGTACCTGACCGCCCCTCCCGGCGTTTGCACCACCCGTCGCGGCGAGCGGGTGTGCCGCGCGTATCCCTGCGGTCGATGTCTATAATTGGCGGCAGGAGGCTCGCGAGGGATGAAACTTGATCAAGACCGACTCGCGCAATTCGATCGGGAGGGTTACCTGTTTTTTCCGTCGCTGTTCTCCGCCGACGAAATCCGGGTGCTCACCGACGAGGTGCCGGCGCTGTACGCCCAGCACAGACCCGAAAACGTGCGCGAGAAAACCGGCGACGCCGTGCGCACGAATTTTGCGGCGCACCTGTACAGCGCCCCGTTCGCCAGGCTCGCGCGCCATCCGCGCATGGTGGAGCCGGTGCGGCAGATTTTCGGCGAAGACCTGTACGTGCACCAGTTCAAGATCAACGGCAAGAGGGCGTTCGACGGCGATCTCTGGCAGTGGCATCAGGACTACGGCACCTGGCGCAACGACGATCTCATGCCAGAAGCGCGCGCCATGAACGTCGCGATTTTCCTCGACGAGGTCAACGAGTTCAACGGCCCGCTGATGTTCATCCCCGGTAGCCATCGGCTGGGCGTCCTGGAGGCGGAACACGATACCTCGACCACGAGCTACCCATTGTGGACCATCGGCCACGACACGATCCGAAGGCTGGTGGCGCGCGGCGGAATCGTGGCGCCCAAGGGTCCCGCGGGTTCGATGATCCTGTTTCACGGCTGTCTGGTGCACGCGTCCACCTCGAACCTGTCGCCCTGGAACCGGGTCAGCGTGTATCTTTCGCTTTGCGCGGTGTCGAATCACATCCGGCGTTTCAAGCGACCCGGTTACATCGCGCACCGGGATTTCACCCCGCTCCAGTGCCTGCCCGACGATTGCCTGCTCAGGGACTACGAGGTGCCACTGCCCTGGAAAGGCGGTACTCCGGCAGATGAACTGCAGGGCACGTTGCGAGCGGCATGAACCTCTACCGGAAACTTGCGCAACGGCGCGACCAGCCGCTTCGGATCGGATTGATCGGCGCGGGAAAGTTTGCCGCAATGTACCTGGCGCAGGTGCCGAAGACCCCGGGCGTGCACCTCGCCGCCATCGCCGACCTGAACCCCGCCAACGCGCGGACCAATCTGGAGCGGATCGGCTGGCAGGCAGGAGCTTTCGGCGCCGCTTCGATCGATGCAGCATTGCGCGAGCGGCGCACGCATCTGGGCGAGGACTGGAAGGCGCTCGTTGCGCACCCGCGGATCGACATCGTGATCGAAGCCACCGGAAATCCGGTCGCGGCCGTGGAGCACGCGCTCGAGGCGTTCGCGCACCGCAAGCATGTGGTCATGGTGACCGTCGAGGCGGACGCGTTCTGCGGCCCGATCCTCGCGCAACGCGCAAGCGCTGCCGGCGTCGTTTACAGCCTCGCCTACGGCGACCAACCGGCGATCATCTGCGATCTGGTGGACTGGGCGCGGACCGCCGGGTTCGAGGTCGTGGCGGCGGGGCGCGGCCACAAGTGGCTGCCGCATTACGCGCAGTCGACCCCGGACACGGTCTGGGAGCACTGGGGTCTGTCCGCCGAGCAGGCGAAGGCGGGCGGCCTCAACCCGAAGATGTTCAATTCGTTCCTCGACGGTTCCAAGCCGGCGATCGAAACGACGGCGGTCTGCAATGCGACCGGCCTGACGCCGGCGCCCTGGGGGCTCGCCTATCCGCCCTGTTCGATCGACGCGCTGCCGAGCGTCATGCGGCCGAAAGAGGAGGGCGGCTGCCTGCACCACAAAGGACAGGTGGAAGTGGCGTCCTCGCTCGATGCGAGCGGCCAGCCCGTGCCGTACGACATTCGCATGGGCGTGTGGGTCGTCTTCGAGGGTGACACGGAATACGTCCGGCGCTGCTTCATGGAGTACGGCGTTCAAACCGATCCGAGTGGGCGATACGCTTGCATGTACAAGCGCTGGCATTTGATCGGGCTGGAAGTCGGGATCTCCGTCGCGTCGGTCGGGCTGCGCGGCGAGCCGACCGGCTGCGCGACGGGCTGGCGCGCCGATGCGATCGCGTTTTCCAAGCGGCAACTGAAAGCCGGCGAGATGCTCGACGGGGAGGGCGGGTACACCGTTGCCGGACGATTGATGCCCGCGGCCGATTCGCTTGCGCAAGGCTGCCTGCCGCTCGGACTCGCGCAGGGCGTGAAGCTGCTTCGGCCGGTCGCCGCGGGCCAGCCGGTGAAGTGGGGCGATGTCGCACACGACACGGGCCTCGCCGCGGTGCGCCTGCGCCGGGAAATGGAATCCCTGCACGCTGCGGCGCGCGCGGCGTAGCCGGCGCGCATCCGGTCAGGGCTTAGACGCCGCGCTCCTTGAACACCTCGCGCGCGGTGCGGAATGCCTCTACCGCAGCGGGCACTCCGCAATAGATCGCGGCCTGCAGGAACACTTCCCGAATCTGCTCCTTGCTCAGGCCGTTGTTGAGCGCGCCGTTGACGTGGAGCTTCAACTCGGGGCCGCGATTGAGCGCCGTGAGCATCGCAAGATTCAGCATCGAACGCGTCTTGCGATCGAGACCGGGCCGGTTCCAAATGTCGTTCCAGCAATAGGTGTTGAGCAGTTCGGCAAACTCGCGGTTGAACTCGTCCACCGCCGCCATCGCCTGGTCCACGTATTCCGCGCCCAGCACCTCACGGCGCGTTTCCAGCCCGTCCTTCGCCCGATCCTCGAGATTGCGTCGATCCATGGTGTGCCTTTCGTCGTTTGATTCGAGAACGCTCCGGTTGCGCGAATGGCCGAGCAGACTGCCTGGCGACTGCTCGCTGGTGGCGGCCGGCGCCCGCGCGCTCCCCAACTCCAGTTACGAGGCAACGGACGCGCGATGCGCACCCGCGCGCGATCGCGCTCAGTGATCCTCGATGCGAGGGACCGATTCCTCCGCGGGCGCGCCCGTGTCGGGATCGACCCAGTCCGCGATGCCGATTTCGGCTTCTGCCTCGGCGACGGATTCGACGGGTTCGAAATCCGTGATTTCGGCACTCAGCGCGTCGGCCTCGGCCTGCGCGAGCGACGCGAAGGGGCCGTACTCCTTGCCGCCATCTTTGTTCTGCCAGTAGACGCCGTCCGGCCGCTCTACGAACAGCACTCGCCCCTCTTCGAAGCGTCTCGACTTTCGAGGCCGCGTGCGCAGTTTCTGCTTGTTGCGCCGATTCATGACGGTCGATTATATGCACACCTCAATCGATTGCGCGATTGATGGAAATCAAACCGCAACACACGCGTCAGGCCGAGCATCCGGGAACGATGGCGGAAATCCTCGGATTCGATGCCTTTTCGCCGCAGGAGATCGCTGCACGCATCGAGAACGTCGGCGTGGTCAAGGCGCGCCTGCCGCTGCTGTCGACGGCGATGCTTGGCCTGCTCGCGGGCGCATTCATCGGGCTCGGCGCCCTGTACTACGTGCTCGTCGTAAGCGACTCCCAACTCGGGTTTGCGGCCTCGCGCGTGCTCGGAGGCCTCTGTTTTTCGCTCGGCCTGCTGCTGGTCGTGGTCGCCGGGGCGGAGCTTTTCACCGGGAACAATCTGCTCGCCATGGCCTGGGCCGACGGCCGCATCACGACCTGGGAAGTGCTGCGCAACTGGATCGTCGTCTGCGCCGCGAACGGCATCGGCGCGGTGGGACTCGCGTTCATCGTGTTTCTCGCTGACCACTCGTCGATGAACGGCGGCGCCGTCGCCCGAACCTACCTCGAGATCGCCGTCACGAAGACCCAGATGCCGTTCTGGACGGCGTTCTGGCGTGGCGTGTTGTGCAACGTGCTCGTGTGCATGGCGGTCTGGATGTCGTTTGCGGGACGCAGCGTCGTGGACAAGCTGGTCGCCGTCGTGTTCCCGATTTCGGCCTTCGTCGCGGCGGGATTCGAACACTCGATCGCCAACATGTATTTCATACCGCTTGCGATGCTGCTGAAGGCCTCCGGTATCGAACTGCCGCCCGGTGGCGAGACGATCGGTCTCGCGGGCCTGACGGGCAATCTCGTTCCCGTGATTGCGGGAAATCTGGTCGGTGGCAGCGTTCTGGTGGCCCTCGTGTACTACGTGATCTACCGGCGCCCCAAGGGCCATCCCTGAATCGGGTCGGTTCGAGTCAGTTGCCTTTGGTGCCACCCTCGGCGACGGTCAGCCAGCCACGACGCTCGAGCAGCGCGAGGATGGCAAGCGCGCCGTCGCGCGGAAGGGTGCGATCCGATGCGAGAACGAGTTCCGGGCGCTCGGGCGGCTCGTAGCCCGTCTGTACCCCGGGAAGATGTTCCGTCCGTCCTTCACGTGCCTCACGATAGAGCCCTTTCGGATCGCGCGCCGCGCAGACCTCCAGCGGGCAATCGACGAAGATTTCCGCGAAACGCTCGATCCCGGCGCGCGCCGCATCCCGATAGGCGCGGCGGTTCGCGGTGGCATCGAAAATGACGCATACGCCGCGCCGTACGAGAAAGCGGCCCAGGTGCTCGAGCGAGGCGTAGAACAGGTCGCGCTCGGCGTCGTCGTACCTGGGGTACGGCGTAATGAGGGCACGCAGCACGTCGGATTCCAGCACCGCCACGTCGACGCCTCGCCCATGCAGTTCGAGCGACAGCGCGTTCGCGATGGCGCTCTTGCCCGAGGCGGGTCGTCCCGTCAGCCAGACTGCGAACGCGGGCGCCATCCTCAGGCGCCGCAGTAGTCGTTGACTCGCGCGGGATCGAAACGGGTTTCGCCGAGCACGGCCTGCAGGAAATCGAATATGCGTCTCCGCAGCGTTTCGTCGAGCGACGGATACCACAGGGGGCTCGCGATCACGAGGGCGCGGAAGGCATAGAACGGCGCCACGACCTCCAGCATTTCATGGTCGGCGCTGTGCTCGAGGTAGCGATCCCAGAACCCGCGAAACAGGGTCTCGAACCCGCCTTCGAGGCGGCCGTGGCGGCGCAGCGAGAAGAACAGGTAATTCAGCGTCAGGCAGGCGACGTCGTCGGCGGGTTCGCCCCATTCGCCGCGCGAGCGGTCCAGCACCGTGAAATCGGTTCGCTCGCGAAACAGCAGATTCCAGGGATGAAAATCGCCGTGCACCTGCCGCAGCCGGTGACCGCGGCCCCTGAGCCGCCATCGCCAGTCGACGCACTGCCGTTCCACCGACCGCAGCAATTCCGCAGTGATGAATCCGGTCGGAAGGGGGTAGCTGTCGGAGATGCCGAAGATGCACTCGCCGTGCCCGATCAGTTCACGGATGCGGCGCACGTAGAGTCCAGGGTCTGGGCCCCGGACCGCGTGGATCTCGACCAGGTAGTCGCAGAGCGCGTCGGCGCGCGCCTGATCGAGCGGGGCGAGCGCTGCCCCCTCGCGCAGGCGCTGCAGGTCGCCGGCATATTCACGGCCTGCCACGAACCTCGTGACGATGAAGAATTCCTCGGCCTCTGCCAGCGACTGGAGCGCGCCGTCGGCGCGCACCGCGCCGACGCCGATCGAGGGCACGTGCCGCGGCAACCGTGCGAAGGCCTGATGCGCCCACAGCAGCGCCTGGGCTCGGTCGGACATGTGCTCGTGCCCGAACGGACCGGAGCGCACCGTTTCGAGAACCGCGCTGCGTGCTTCGCCAGCGACGACGTAGTCGACGCGCAGGGGAATGCCGTAGCCGTAGCCCTTGTCGCCCGCGGCCCCGCCCTGGAGCGGCGACACGCGCACGTCCTGCACGGCGGCTCCGTGCACCGTTTCGAGGTACGGCCGCAGCGCGGCCGGAGAAAACGGTGTCCTCAATGCGACATCAGCACCGGGACCGTCATGGTGTCGAGCAGGGTGCGTGTCACGCCTCCGAGAATCAGTTCGCGCCAGCGGGAATGTCCGTAGGCGCCCATCACGATCAGGTCGGATTGCATGTCCGCCGCGCGCGACAGGATCTGGTTCCCGACGTCGATGTCGTCGCTCTGTTGCTGCGCGACCGTCACTTTCACTCCATGGCGTGCGAGCACCAACGCGATGTCGGCGCCGGGAATGTCCCCGTGATCCGACCCGCCTTTGCGCGGATCGAATGCGACCACGTGGACGTTGCTCGCGCGCGCGAGCAGGGGCAGCGCATCGGTCACGGCTCGTGCGGCCTCCTGACCCGCATTCCAGGCGACGAGGACGCGCCGTCCGACCTCCGAGAAACGGCCGGCGTAGGGGACGATCAGAACGGGTCGTCCGGCGGTGAGCACGAGTTCCTCGATGAAGATCCGATCGACGCCGCTGCTGTTCTCCGGGTCGTACTGTCCCACGATCACCAGGTCGGCGTAACGCGCGCTGAGCTGTACTGCGGCCAGGGCGTCGCGAGCGGAAGCGCGGAACTCGCAGCCTCGGGACGTCTGCTGGGTAGCGGTCGCGAACGTCGCTTGCACGTTTCGCACTGCTTCCGCGCGATAGCGTGCCTCTGCTTCGGCGACGACGGTGCCCGCCTCGGCGAGCGCGTAGGATGGAATGCGCGGCGTGCTGAGCGCAAACAGTCCCGTCAAATGCGCGTCAAACGTGCCGGCGAACTGGGTGGCGATCTTGATCCGTTGTTCGACCCGCTTGCCGGCGTCCAGGTGAACCAGAATCGTCTTGTAGTCCATGGTGGCTCCTGTTGAAGTCGATCGAATCGTAAGGCGTTGGTGGAATCGCCCGTTGAGGTAAGTCAACGTGCGTCGCTGCCGGGCGGAACATTATCCCAAACGTGGAGCCGTCGGCAGGCAGGTCCTGCGCTGAGCCCCTATTTGCAATCGCGCGGGGAGAAACAAAGGAGGGCGCATGGGCCTGAGCCGATCCCAATTGAAGGAACTCGAGGACACGATCCGGGCGCGGTTCTCCGCGCTTCAGGCCGAGATCCACGAAGACGCTGCGCGTGCGCAGGACGAGTCCTATGCCGCGATCGCGGGTTCGGTGACCGATCCCGCGGACAAGTCCGTCGCTCACCTGCTCGCGGACCTCGGGAAGGCCGAGGTTTCGCGCGACCTGAACGAGGTACGCGCGCTCGAGGCGGCGCTGCTTCGCTTGGGCGACGGCAGTTATGGCCGGTGCAGCGACTGCGGCGGCGACATCGGTCTCGCGCGCCTGCAAGTCACCCCCGTTGCAGCGCGCTGCATCGACTGCCAGACCCGGCACGAAAAGACCCATGATTACCCGGGAGAGCCACGCCTTTAGCGTCCAGGTCGACGTGTCGAGAGGTTTCCTCGGCGCCAGGCGTCGATGGTTGGGACTGTGGGGAAGGCAGCGTGACTTCGAAGTATGTTTCCAGCCTCAATACGGATCCAAACGGGGTGATTTCGGTCACCTTGCGTGGCATCAGCGGCGCCGTGGATGGAAAGATCGTCACGATGGCGCCGATGATCGACGCGACAAACCAGGCGACGGCTTCCAATCTCGGAGGGCCGCTGTACGGCTGGCGATGCGGCGGCACCGGGACGACCGTATCGGCGGACATGCTGCCGAGTTCGTGCAGAGGCAATTGAAGTGCGACCCGTTCCCTGACCGGGGAAATTGGGATCGCAACGGATTCAGACCGGCAACGCTGCCATTGGAGTGGCTCCCCGACCAGGGCTCGAACCTGGGACCTGCGGATTACAGGTACCCCAAGGTTTCCCCTGGGCCTGGACTTTCTCTTGGCCGACCCGCGCAATCGCGGGGACGGTCCGGCGTGTAAAGTCTCTGCACTTGCCCGGTGGCTTGGCCACCTGCTAGCTCAGGATTGCCCTAGACCGCAAGGTCCTTAGGTTTCCCTGACTTAGCGCCGTTTTCACCACCACGTTTCCATGGCGGGCTGCCTACTTGACAGTCCGTCGCTCTACCAACTGAGCTATCGGGGATCGGATTTCATACTGCCGTGCCCATCGAATTCCCTTCACCTGCCGGTTCGCGGGCCGCGTCAGTCGCAACTTCGCCTCCCTTACGAGAGGCAAGTTGGCGAGCGGGATTATATAGGTGCAACCGTTGTCCGGGCAAAAGATGCCGAAGGCGTCCACCTCGCCACGGTAATCCCGGCGTTTGCCGCCACGATGGTACTGGGACGAGGCGACGGGGAACACGACGGCCCCGTTTCTAATTCGCCCGGTCTTGCACTGCACACGCGAAAATACGCCGCCTTCTTCGACGACAAGGTCGTAGCGCGCGTTGTCTCCGAACGGCAGCATCACCTTGGCGCCGCGCTCGAGCAACGCGGCCATGATCTGAGACTGGGAAACATCCCCGACCCATTTGCTGTTGTTGCGATTCCGGTTGGAAGTGCGCATCAGGAGCAAGGTGTGAAGACAGCTTCAGGACCTGATCACCTTCGCGATCGCCTCGCTGACGTAATCGACGTTGCCGCGGTTCAGTGCCGCGACGCAGATGCGACCGCTGTCGATTGCGTAGATGGAAGACTCCTCGCGCAGCCGAGCAACCTGATCCCTGGTCAATCCGGAATACGAAAACATTCCTCTTTGGCGGAGGATGAACGCGAAATCCGCATCCGGCGCCCGCCGCTGGATGCCCTCGAGCAGCGCCTGGCGCATGGCCTTGATGCGTTCACGCATCGCGGCGAGTTCCTGCTCCCACAGCGCGCGAAGTTCCGGCGTCGAAAGCACCGTCGCGACGATCTGCCCCCCCAGCGTCGGCGGATTCGAGTAATTGGCGCGGATCGTCCGTTTCAGCTGGCTGAGCACGCGCGCCGATTCCTCGCTGCCGGTAGTGACGACGCTCAACGCTCCGACCCGCTCTCCATACAGCGAGAACGACTTGGAATACGAACTGGACACGAAAAGCGGCGAATACTCCGTGGAAAAGAGTCGTACCGGGACGCCGTCGGCATCGATGCCGTCGCCGAATCCCTGGTAGGCGATGTCGAGAAACGGAATGAGCGCCCGCTCGCGCACGGCTTGCAGCACCTGCCGCCATTGATCCGCCGTGAGATCGGCGCCCGTGGGATTGTGGCAGCAGGCATGCAGCACGACGATCGCCCCGGCGGGCATCGACTGCAGGCCCTTCAGCATGGCGCCGAATTCGACCCCCTTGGTGGCCGCATCGTAATAGGGGTAGCTCTCGACCGTGAACCCCGCGCTCTCGAAGAGCGCGCGGTGGTTTTCCCAGCTCGGATCGCTGATCCAGACCCTCGCCTCGGGCGCCATGCGCCGGAGAAAGTCGGCACCGATCTTCAGACCGCCCGTTCCGCCGAGCGCCTGCACGGTCACCACCCGCCCGTCGCGGACCGCCGTCGATTCCGCGCCGAACAGCAATTGCATCACGGCGCGGTCGTACGCCTGCAATCCGTCGATCGGCAGGTAGGCGTGCGGCGCGCCCCTGGCGAGGTGCGCCTGCTCGGCGCGGCGCACGCATTCGAGCAGCGGCACTTTGCCGTTCTCGTCGTAATAAACGCCGACGCCGAGATTGACCTTGCGCGGGTTCGCGTCGGCGTTGAACGCCTCGGTGACGCCGAGAATCGGATCCTTCGGTGCCATCGGAACGGAGGCGAGCGGGGAGGGCGGCTGCGGCTGGTTCATCGTGTAGACTCAATCGTTTCTTCGCTGCGATTCTACCCGTGCTCGCCGCGTCTCCCCAAAATCCGTTCCGGCTGCACCAGCCGTTTCCGCCCGCCGGAGATCAACCCGAGGCGATCGCGAAGCTCGCGGGCGGAATCGAGGACGGGCTCTCGTTCCAGACGCTGCTGGGAGTGACCGGTTCGGGCAAGACCTACACGCTCGCGAACGTGATCGCGCGCCTGGGGCGCTCGGCGCTGGTGCTCGCGCCGAACAAGACGCTCGCGGCGCAGCTCTACGCCGAGTTCCGCGGGTTCTTTCCGCAGAACGCGGTCGAATATTTCGTCTCCTACTACGACTACTACCAGCCCGAGGCCTACGTCCCGGCTCGCGACCTGTACATCGAAAAGGACAGCTCGATCAACGAGCACATCGAGCAGATGCGCCTGTCGGCGACCAAGTCGCTCATGGAGCGGCGCGACGTGGTGATCGTGGCGACGGTGTCGGCGATCTACGGCATCGGCGATCCCTCCGAATACCACGGCATGATCCTGCATCTGCGCCAGGGCGAACGGCTCGCCCGGCGCGAGCTGATCGCGCGACTGGTCGCGATGCAGTACGAGCGCAACGACCTGGATTTCCGCCGCGGCACGTTTCGGGTCCGCGGCGAGGTGATCGACGTATTTCCGGCGGAGCACGCCGAGCACGCCGTGCGCATCACGCTGTTCGACGACGAGATCGAGCAGTTGCAGATGTTCGACCCGCTCACCGGACGGGTGCTGCATCCGATCGTGCGCTTCACGGTGTACCCCTCGAGCCACTACGTGACGCCGCGCGAGACGACATTGCGGGCGATCGAGGCGATCAAGGCCGAGCTGCGCGAGCGCATCGAGTTCTTCCAGCGGGAGGGCAAGCTGGTGGAGGCGCAGCGCATCGAGCAACGCACGCGCTTCGACCTGGAAATGCTCGCCGAACTGGGGTTCTGCAAGGGCATCGAAAACTACTCGCGCCACCTGTCGGGCCGAAAGCCGGGCGAGCCGCCGCCGACGCTGGTCGATTACCTGGCGCCGGACGCGCTCATGATCATCGACGAGAGCCACGTCACCATCGGGCAGCTGGGCGGCATGTTCCGCGGCGACCGGTCGCGCAAGGAAAACCTGGTCGACTACGGCTTTCGCCTGCCTTCGGCGCTGGACAACCGGCCGCTGCGGTTCGACGAGTTCGAATGCATGCTGCGCCAGACGGTGTTCGTTTCGGCGACGCCCGCGGATTACGAGCTGAAACGCTCGGCGCAGGTGGTCGAGCAGGTGGTACGTCCGACTGGACTCGTCGACCCGCAGGTGACGGTCAAGCCCGCGGCGACCCAGGTCGACGACCTGATGTCGGAGATCGCGCTGCGCGTGAAATTGAACGAGCGGGTGCTCGTGACCACGCTCACCAAGCGGATGGCCGAGGAACTGACCGAGTACCTGGCCGAGCACGGGGTGCGGGTTCGCTACCTGCACTCCGAGATCGATACCGTGGAGCGCGTGGAAATCATCCGCGACCTGAGGCTCGGGGAATTCGACGTCCTGGTCGGGATCAACCTGTTGCGCGAGGGTCTGGATCTGCCGGAAGTGTCATTGGTGGCGATCCTCGACGCGGACAAGGAAGGGTTCCTGCGTTCGGCGCGCTCGCTCATCCAGACCATGGGCCGCGCCGCGCGTCACCTGAACGGCAGCGCGATCCTGTACGCGGACGTGGTCACCGACTCGATGCGGCGCGCGATCGACGAGACCGGGCGACGCCGCGCGAAACAGGTCGCCTACAACGCCGCGAACGCGATTACGCCGACCGGTGTCACCAAGCGGATCAAGGACCTGATCGACGGCGTGTACGACGCCGGGCAGGCGAGCGCCGACCGGCGTGCAGCGCAGGACGTGGCGCGCTATGAGACGATGAGCGAGCGGCAGGTCGCGCGCGAACTGCGGCAACTCGAGAAGCAGATGCTCGAAAGCGCGCGCAACCTGGAATTCGAGAAGGCGGCGCAGATGCGTGACCGCCTCGCCGAGCTCAAGAAACGCGTCTTCGGCGTCGCTCTGGCGTCGGACTAGCGTGCTGGGTCACAAGTTCGGATACGAATATTCCGCGTGTTGTCCGATCTCGTGATTCCCCGCGCCGCTCGCCGTTGCGGGGAATCATGAGACACCGAAGCGGTCGTCGGACACGAACCTGGCCCACCGCGCACCGCCGTCGTTGCCCTGTCTCGGGACTTCGGCAATACCGGCCGAAGTCCCGAGATCGAAGAAAACCATCACGGAATTCGGACCCGGCACACCAGCGCTCTGCTCCGGGCGCGCGCCGCGCGCCCGGGGATTACTTGTGCGTTTCGATCTGGACCAGCGCCTCGTCTGCGGACGGTTTCGGGCGCTCCCTGCGCGGGCGTCCAAGGTGCACCGGTTCTTCCTCGACGACGGCCGCCTGCGTGGTCCCTACGCGAGTCTCGATGATTTGCAGGCCCGCGCTTGCGACGTAGGCCTTCGGGTCAAAGCGCTTCGTCGTATCGGCGTGCGCGGTTTCGACCACCACTGACGCGATCGCGGGCTCCGGCTCGAGTACGGGCGAGGGCGCCGGAACCGTCTCCGGCGCGGTCACCGCCATCTCTTCCGCAACTGCTGGCGGCGGCGCGATCAACGAGGCAATGAAGGGTGCAGCGGGCTCTTCCCGTGGCTCGGCAGCCGCAACCGGCTCGACCTGAGGGGCGGGCGCCGCAACGGGTACCGGCGCCTCAACGTTGGGCGCCAACTGATCGATGAGTTCGGCCTGGACCGGCGAACTCGGCACTGCGGACATGGCCTCCTCTGGCATCAATTCCGTCTGCATCGGCAGACCTGGCGAGGTGGTCGCTGCAACACCTTCCGGTTTCGCGCCCGGATCCCGGCCGCGATCCCGATGACGGTTGCGCCCACGGCGTCCGCGGCGCTGCCCATCGCCTTCCGCCTGCGCCTGCACGGAAGCATCGCCCCGGACTTCAGGGCGCGGCGGAGTCGCCGCGGGTTGCGGCGACTGCGGACGCGGCGGACGTTGATCCGGACGGCGGTCTCCGGCCGGTCTCGGTTGTCCGCCCTGGCCTTGAGCCCCCTGCCTTTGGGGCTGGTCGCGACGGTCCGTGCGATCCTGGCCTGCGGGGCGATCCGGTCGGCCCCGATGCGATTCATGCTGTCGATCGCGCGGTCGCCGGTCATGCCGGTCGCGCTGCGATGACCGCGAACGATCCGCGGGTCGAGAAACCGGGGTTGCGACTGCCGACGGCTGGTTAGACGCCGCAGCCGATTTCGCGGGTACCTCGGACTTGAACCAGCCAAGGATCCGGCTGATCAGTCCGCCAGGCGCCGCTTCCGCGACCGGTTGCGGTAACGGCACCGGTTGCGCCGGCGCGATGGCGCGCGCTTCCTGCACCACCGGGGCCGGCTGCGCGGGAGTGATGCCCTTTACCGCGGCTTCCTGCCGCTCGCGGCGCTGATCACCGGCTTCTCCGACGGGTGCGGTTTCCTCGGGCCGTTCGACCAGTTCATAGCTCGCCGGCACGTGCTCCATCCGGTTCAGTTCGTCGTGCTTCAGTCGCTGGACCTTGTAATGCGGCGTCTCGAGATGCGAGTTCGGTACGAGCACCACGTTCACTTTCAGGCGCGCTTCCAGGCTCTGGATTTCGCTGCGTTTTTCGTTCAGCAGGAACGACGCGACGTCGACGGGCACCTGCGCGTGCACCGCGCCGGTGTTGTCCTTCATTGCCTCCTCCTGCAGGATGCGCAGGACGTGCAGCGCCGTGGATTCGGTGCCGCGGATGAATCCGGTACCGCCGCAGCGCGGGCAACTCGTGTGCGCAGTCTCCTCGAGCGACGGCCGAAGCCGCTGCCGCGACAGCTCGAGCAGGCCGAAGCGGGAGATCTTGCCCGTCTGCACCCGCGCGCGGTCGAAGCGCAGTGCCTCGCGAAGCCGGTTCTCTACATCGCGCTGGTTGCGCGGCGATTCCATGTCGATGAAGTCGATCACGATCAGCCCGCCGAGGTCGCGCAACCGCAACTGGCGCGCGATTTCGTCAGCCGCCTCGAGGTTGGTGCGAAGCGCGGTTTCCTCGATGTCGCTGCCGCGGGTCGATCGCGCCGAGTTGACGTCGATCGCTACCATGGCCTCGGTGTGATCGATGACGACCGCGCCGCCGGAAGGCAGGTTGACGTGCCGCGCGTAGGCACTTTCGATCTGGTGCTCGATCTGGAAGCGCGAGAACAGCGGCACGTCGTCGCGGTACAGCTTGACCTTGTTGACCGTAGCCGGCATCACCGTCTGCATGAACGCGCGCGCCTGGTCGTAGATGTCCTGCGTGTCGATCAGGATCTCGCCGATGTCGGGCTGCAGGTAATCGCGGATGGCGCGGATCACCAGGCTCGATTCGAGGTAGATGAGGAACGGACGCGGAACGTAGCGGCCGTCGGCCCCCGGGGTTCGGTCGGCGGCAGCGCCTTCGATCGCCTGCCACAACTGCATCAGGTAGCCGAGGTCCCACTGCAGTTCCTCCAGCGTCCGCCCGATCGCGGCGGTGCGCGCGATCACGCTCATGCCCTCGGGGACCTGCAGCTGCTCGACGGTGTCGCGCAGTTCGTTGCGCTCGTCGCCCTCGATGCGGCGTGAAACCCCGCCGCCGCGAGGGTTGTTCGGCATCAGGACGAGATGGCGGCCGGCGAGGCTGATGAACGTGGTGAGGGCAGCGCCCTTGTTGCCGCGTTCGTCCTTCTCCACCTGGACGATCAGTTCCTGGCCTTCGCGGAGCGCGTCCTGGATGCGCGCGCGCCCGGGGTCGGTGTCGGTGCGGAAGTAGCTGCGCGCCACCTCCTTGAACGGCAGGAACCCGTGCCGCTCCTCGCCGTAATCGACGAATGCGGCTTCGAGACTTGGCTCGATGCGGGTGATGATGCCTCGGTAGATGTTGCCTTTGCGTTGTTCCCTGGATGCCGATTCGATGTCGAGGTCGACGAGCTTTTGCCCTTCGACGATGGCGACGCGCAGTTCTTCCTGTTGCGTCGCGTTGAAAAGCATGCGCTTCACTGCTTGTTCTCCTGCGCGCGCAGGAGACCCTG
>Ga0080064_1002376_pt1 | contig 32267 bp, 30 predicted proteins | sample Subgrocontami54m_FD_69260 | JGI IMG/M metagenome (GOLD analysis project Ga0080064, IMG submission 69260) | Subsurface groundwater microbial communities from S. Glens Falls, New York, USA - GMW46 contaminated, 5.4 m (SPADES assembly) (version 2) ...
GCTCCCGTAGACCTGGCCGGTCAGCGTGTTGACGTACTGGCCGGTCGTCGGGTTGTAGACCACGCAGTTCGGCGCGGCGACGCCGGAGGAGCTGACACATTGGTTGTAGCTCCCGTAGACCTGGCCGGTCAGCGTGTTGACGTACTGGCCGGTCGCCTGGTTGTAGACCACGCAGTTCGGCGCGGCGACGCCGGAGGAGCTGACACATTGGTTGTAGCTCCCGTAGACCTGGCCGGTCAGCGTGTTGACGTACTGGCCGGTCGTCGGGTTGTAGACCACGCAGTTCGGCGCGGCGACGCCGGAGGAGCTGACACATTGGTTGTAGCTCCCGTAGACCCGGCCGGTCAGGGTGTTGACGTATTGCCCGGTCGTCGGGCTATAGACCACGCAGTTCGGCGCGGCAACGCTTGGGCAGTTTTGTTGTCCGGTGAATGGATCCGGGTAGCAGGTTTGCGCGCTCGCTTCCGTGGAAAGCACGTGAAGGCCCACCACAACCACGAGCGCAAACAGTGAGCACGCAAGTATCCTGATGCTCCTGGCGGGGTCGTGGTCTCCTTTTCCCTGGGACGCCGGGTCTGCCATAAAGTGACCTCCGAAATCGTGAGAGTGGGACGGTACTGCACCTACTTGTCAAAGTAACGTCGGCGTGGGACGGGGCACCCCAGTCCGCTGGGTGGGCGTGGACTGCCGCTTAGGGTAGGCTTCGGTCACGCACCCGTGGGTGGTTGGTCGAGCGATGGATTAGGATCTCGTGTGCAGCCGACAGCTCAGCGACGGGCCATTGCTGCCGGCTCCGGTTGCTCAGACCCTGTGTTGGAGGAGCTGGTTGCGCGCTGAGACGAACCGCTCGTCAATCAGCTTGTCGTCGGCCACGAGTCCATCTATCCGCTTTGCGTAGAGTCGAAGGACTGCTTCATCTAGACTCTTCATGGCCAGCTCACGGATAGGCTCCCCTTCGTCAGCTCGGTCACCGCCAGCATCGAGCTTGTCGGCGAGAAACAGAATCTTTCCCAGCCGGCTTTGCCCACCTGTGACGTGGTCCCGAACGGCGTCCAAGATCTCCTCATCTTCGACACCCCACTCGCGGTGCAGGAGTTCCGCGCCAACTGGCCCGTGCAAGAGCTTCGGGACGTAAGCCTCGGTCGGGCTGATCGAAATCTGAAACCGGTCGGCCAGGCTCAGGAGCTGGTCATCCGAGTGATCGTCCGCGATATCGTGGAGCAGTCCAGCGAGCTCTGCACGCTCGACGTCCACACCATGCATCGCCGCAAGCTTCCGAGCTGTTTGGGCGGTCTGCCAGGAATGTCGGCTCTTTTCCGCGGCGAGCTCACGTTGCACGCGCGACCGAAGATCGGCGACAGAGCCTTTCCAGTCGCTCGGTGCTCCCGGCTCGCGCGGTCCACTGTTGGTCTGTTCCTCAGCGTCCATCTGCCCGGACTCCCACGCGATGTTGACACCATCCCACTTGAGCTGGTGCGATCCGGCAGTGATAGCGGCCATGGTCAAATTCCCTCCCATTGCCCTCACTCGATGGCGGTCGTCGCCGTGACGATGCTCAGGTGAAACATGTCGATCTCGTCCACGACCCTCAGGAGTTGCGCCGCGTCTACCGGCTTGGTGATGTACGCGGAGGCGCCCAGATGAAGCGCCCGAAGGACGTCGTGCTCTTCGCGCGAGGCCGTGAGGACCACGACCGCGATGTGCTCGAGCGCAGCGTCGGCGCGTAGCCGGGCCAGCACTTCGTGACCGTCCACCTTGGGCAGGTTCAAATCCAGGAGAAGCAGGTCCGGGAGACGGGCATCCGTATATGAGCCCTCCCTCCGCAACTGGGCCAATGCGTCCTCTCCGTCGGTGGCGAACCTGAGGCTGTTCGCGAACTTCCCATCCTTCAAGGCCTCGATGGTCAAGCGCACATCGCCGGGGTTGTCCTCGACGAGGAGGATTTCAATCGGACGGACCCGCCGTTCGATGAGATAGTGTGTGTCAGAGCCATTTGGCCGCCAGGATGGTTCCATCGTTCTGCTCCTCGAAGCATGCTATCGGCGACGCGGAAGAACGCCCGAACAAATGGGCGGGCGACGCCGTTGTCGCCCATGGGTAGGAGGCGCGCCTGATCGAGAGGCCCTGTGCCGGCCTGATCGCGATCGGCGCTCGGCTGCTCACAAGCCCTCGCCTGATGAGAGAAGGGGCAGTCGGACCGTGAAGGTGGTGCCGATCCCCTCACAACTCTCGACCTCGATGCTCCCCCGATGCTGCTCCACGATCTGCTGCGCGCTGGCGAGCCCGATCCCGGTCCCCGGAATCTTCCCAGCTACGTTGGCTCCGCGATGGAACCGGCTGAAGATCCTGGGCACGTCATTTGCAGGGATGCCAAGCCCGTGGTCACGCACGCTGAGGACAGCCCAGGCCCCGCCCTGTCTCTCACGGGCTGCCCGCACGGCGATCTCACTACCATCCGGGCTGTATTTGACGGCATTCTCCAGGAGGTTTCTCACTACCCGCGCGAGCCGAGGCTGATCCCACTTCCCAACCAAGGCCACTGAACCGGTTTCAAGCGTAATCGGGTGCTGCTTTGGATCCTGGTGTTCGACGAGCTCGGCGACCACTGAATGGACGATTTCCACCAAGTCACCCTGCGTACGGTTGAGCTCCAGCGTGCAGCCAGCCTGGAGCTGTGCAGCATCGACGAGCTCGTTGATCAACCGGTCCATGACGATGGTTGCCTGCTCGATCCGGGCCATCTGATCGAGAAGCGGTTCGATTCCGGTGGCCGGGGACCTCGTCGCTTGGATCCGGGAGACGGAGGCCCGGAGCCGAATGTTGGTCAGGGGTCCCCTCAAGTCGTGGGCGGCAACGGCCAGCACGTGATCCCGCATCTGGACCGCTTGCTCGAGCTCACGGTAGAGCCGTGCCATCTCGATGGCTGGCGCCACCCGCTGAGTGACCAGCTCCAGCAGTTGCACCTGATCCGTGGTGAAGCGGTGTGGGCGCCGGATGCCGACGTAGATCACGCCCAGCAGCCGGTCCTGGACCAGGAGTGGTGCGCCCAGAACCGCGCGGATGCGCTGTTGGGCCAAGAACGGGCTCTCGAGCTCGACCCCGGTGAGATCCTCCATCGTGATGACTCGTCGCTCAGCGGCGACTCGCCCCGCAAACCCATCGCCGATGGGAATGCGGCCCTCGATCTCGGTCGCGAGCCCCTTTGCTGCGACGCTCACCAGCTCGGCTCGCGCTTCGTCGACGAGGAAGATCGCTGCCGCGTCTGCGGCAAGCGCCTCACGAATCCGACCCAACAGCTCGCCGGGCAGCTCGTCCGCGCCGAGGTGAGCGAGGGTACTATCGGTCACGAGCTGAAGCCGCCGAAGCTGGGCTTCCCGCTCCCGGAGGGCCTGCTCAGCGTGCTGGCGCTCGATGGCGTAGCGAACCGACCGGGAAAGCGTATCGGCGTTGATCTGCCCTTTGACAAGATAGTCCTGGGCGCCTCCCTGGATGACCCGATCGGCGACGGTTTCATCAGCCAGGGTGGTGAGGACGACGACAGGCACACCAGGGAATTGAGAGCGGATCGCCTGAAGGCCTTCCAGGTCCTCTGCGTCAGGGAGCAGGAGGTCCAAGAGGATGAGATCGAACGCACCTTCAGACAGCCGCGCCAATCCGGAGGACAGGCGGTCGGTCCAGTCTAACGAGAAGGGGCGTGTCGGTAACTCTGCGAGGGTCTCGCGGATCAATCGGGCTTCGGCAGGATTGTCCTCGATGAGGAGAACGGCTGGGAAGGACGATCGGGTTGGAGCCGACGAGGACAATTCACCGCGATCAAGGGTGGCTTGGTCGCCGCCAGGGTGGGCCACGGAGTGCATCGCTTGGCTCCTACGCTCAGCGAAACGGCTGGCCTGTTCAAGCCGCCGTAGAGCACTGTATCGGACCGTAACAGGAATGTTATGAAGAAATCTTCACTTTCCTTTGAGCCACCTCGTCGCCGTTGAGCTTTGAGCCACTTTCCAAGGCCAAAATCGTCGCGCAAACGGAAGCGATCATCGACAGGGCTCCGGAGTAGCAGGGTAAGCGACCGGGTGCAGCGTCCTCGGATTTGATGTACTATCAGTCAGAACATGACGTATTCGTCCTTCCGGGTGAGGTTGTGGCCGAACGCTTTCGGAATCGGGCCAGGACTCTCCTCAATGCAGAGATACTCTCCGCAGCAGAGGATCACCTGGCAGCACGCGGCTGCGTCACGTTCTCTCTCGAAGCTGTCGCTGCTCAGGTTGGCGTCGCAAAGGGGACAGTTTATCTTCACTTCAGCAACAGACTTGAGCTGATCCGTCGTGCCCTCGACGGCGCGAGCGAGCGCTGCTCGACGTTGATGGCCGAGATGCTCGGTACGCGCGAGGTGACCGAGGCGCTCGGCGAGTACGCCAAAACCAACCTGCAATTGGTGCGCGGACTCACTGCCGCGACAGGGCAGCGACGGCTCGTCTATCCGTGTTGCCTGCACCAACTTCATTGCCCATATGCCGAAAGCGATGCGCTCGTCATCCTCATCGCGACGGCCCTCGAGCGGTCACGAGCGCGTCGGCAGCTCGCCGGCGACTGGTGGGATGCGGCGACGCTTGCGCGTTGGATTCGGGTCCTTCTCGGCGACACCCTCGTCCGTGGGTTGGCGGGCGACGCGACCGACATCGATGACGAGATCGACATGGCCATGCGCCTTCTTGCAGAAGCGCTCGGGGCAACCGGGCACGCCACAACCTAGCCAGAGTCGGCCCGCCCTACCTCGGAGATGCACACGGGGTCGAATCCGTCCGGTCGTCCGCCCGTTCGATGGGCCCCGTGCCGATGCACCTGCGAGTTGACAGACCGGAGAGCTCCCCCATATCATGACGTATACGTCATATCGTGACGTGTAGGTGGGCGAATGCGCTTTTCCGATCGCGTGCGTCTCGCACGTTCTGAGGCGATTCTGGATGCGGCCCAGCGGGTGGCGGACCGGAAAGGCTGGCCCGGGGTCACGATCGACGATGTAGCCAGTGAGGCCGGCGTGGCGAAGGGCACCGTCTATTTGCACTACGACGGGAAGGATGGGTTGATGTCCGCGCTCGCCGAGCGAGCCGTGCGGCAAATCGTGGCGGTGTTCGACGAAGAGGCCCATCGCGATGGAGATCCACTCCATCAACTGCGGGCCATTTTCCGCCGGCTGGTGGGCGAGGTGCAGTCCCACCGCGCAGTCCACACCTTGGCCCATTGCCTCTCGTGCCAAATCGCCACGGCGCGCGAGCGAGAAGTGGTCCTGGCCCGTCCATTTTCGGATGTCCTCACGCAGTTCGTGCGCAATGGCCAAGCGCGAGGCGCACTCGCTGCGGACCTCGACGCGAGCGCTGCTGCTGTCACCTTCGTTGCGCTCGCCCTCACCCCGGCATGGGTCTTGGACAGCAATCCGCCAATCGCTGCTCTTGACGACGTTTGGACCATCTACGAGCGGGCCATCGGCGCGGCGGATACGACTCGGGAAGGAAAGCCGTCGGATGGCGGATAACCGGCGCGTCTGGGAAAATGCCGGTGCCGATATGTGGTGACAGAGAGTGAACGAAAGTCGGCCGAGCATCCAAGAACCGCTACGGGTGATCGTCGTGTTAGACGACCATCTCATGTCCAACATTGTGGGGTTGACACTGAATCACGGCGCGTACGTGACGCGCGGAGCTTCAGATCTTGCGGCGGCTGTAAGGCTCCTGACAGAGTGGCAGCCACATCTCGCCGTGATCGACATGGACCTCGGTGGCTCGCGGGTCCTCCAGGAGATTGGTAAGCGACCTGAGGGCGGTACCCGAATCCCAGTTATCGGGCTCACACGGCGCGGCGACTTGAAGACGAAGCTCGACGCATTCGAGGAAGGCGTTGACGACATCATGACGGTGCCGCTCTCGCCGGAGGAGCTTCTGGCCCGCGTAGTGGCCATCGCGCGCCGCACCTTTGGGGAACGCGTCCAGCTGCGACCGGTGCTGAAGGTGGGGGACCTCGAATTGGACATTCTCAACCGCCAGGTGCGGGTGGGTTCCGAAGGGTTGCACCTCACCGGGATCGAGCAGAGCCTGCTCTACTTGTTGGCGAGCAATGCTGGTCAAGTTATCACGCGCGACCAGATCATGGATACGTTGTGGGGAGCTGACTATGTGGCGGGAAGCAACGTGGTAGAGCAGCACGTCCGCAGCCTGCGCACGAAGTTACAGAACGGTCGGAGAAAGCCGCAGTTCATTGTGACAGTGCCAGGCCGCGGCTACCGATTCGTCCCTCACGCTTTGGGGGCGGACCAAAGCTGCTAGTCCCCGAGTCACAGACGTCACACTCTCGACCATGGCGCATTCTACATATGACTCGGCGCGAGAAGCGCACTGGCTATTCTCGTCGCCCGTTGGTCGCCAGGGCACGGCCATCCGTTCGGCTGGGGACAGTCTGAAGGAGATAGTCGCCGTAACGCGCGAGTCGTTCCGCTAGAGAAACGAGTCGCGCACTGACCAGCCCGTGGACACTATTTGGGGGAAACGACCCATCGGCCCGGCGCTGACCGGCCGTAATGCCTGTGAGAAGCTCGATCCCCTGGTCCACCGTTTCGACCGCCCAGACGTGGAACAGCCCCGCCGCCGCGGCCTCGACGATTTCGGGTTTGAGCATCAGGTGGCGCGCATTGGTCCTTGGGATGATCACGCCTTGGGTTCCCGTCAAGCCGCGCGCCTTGCAGACGGCAAAGAAGCCTTCGATTTTGGTCGTCACCCCTCCAACCGCTTGGATGTCTCCCCTCTGGTTGACCGATCCTGTGACGGCGATGTCCTGACGGATCGGAGTGTCCGCGAGGCTCGATAGCAGCGCGTAGAGCTCCGAGCTCGATGCGCTGTCGCCGTCGATCTCGTCGTAGACCTGCTCGAACGCGATGCGCGCCGAAAGGGCCAGCGGGTTCGACTTCGCATAGGTGCCCACGAGGTATCCGATGAGCGTAAGCACACCCTTGCTGTGGCTTGGCCCGGACAGCTTGATCTCTCGCTGGACATCCACAACCCCATCGACTCCCATGCCTGTTTGAACGGTGATGCGGGTCGGTCGCGCAAAGGCGTGATCTTCCAGTTGGAGTACTGAGAGGCCGTTGATTTGACCCACCACCCGCGACTGCGTGTCGATGGCAATAGTGCCCTGCACCATCATCCGCTGGACTTCATCCTCTACGAGGCGCACACGGTATTCACGTTGAACCAGGGCAGTCTCGACGTGTCCCCCTCCGACTTCAGGTGCGCCCGCCTGGCGAGCGCAACTGTCAGCTTCGACGATCACTTCCGTGATCGCGTCGAAGCACGACGTAAGTCGCTCCTGATCCTCGACGAGTCTCGACCCGTGCTCAACCAGGCGCGCCACGGCCTCCCTATTAAAAGGTAGCAAGCAATGCTCCTGCACTTGCTGGCTGATGAACGCCGCGTACGCCTGGACGGATGTCGCGGAGTAGTCCAGCATCGGGCTGAATTCCGCCTTGACCTTGAAGAGCTTGCGAAAATCCTCGTCCAATCGATACAGGAGGCTATAGGTCAACGCGTCGCCGATGAGCACGACCTTGACCTGCAGCGGGATGGGCTCCGGCTTGAGTGACATCGTCGGGAGTCCCCCGAGCTGCTCCGTTAGATTCTCGACTCGTATCTGCCGATCACGGAGCGAGCGTTTCAATGCGTCCCACGCGAAGGGATTCGTGAGCAGATCTCGAGCTTGGAGAATGAGGAACCCACCGTTTGCTCGGTGGAGCGCTCCTGGCTTGACGAGGGCGAAATCTGTGTGGCTCCCACCGCCGGCGACCTCGTAATCGATTCGACCCACGAGGTTGTAGTAGGTCGGGTTGGGTTCGAAGATGACCGGCGCCCCCGGACCCGAGCTGGTAGGGACCAGAACGTTTACGCCATATCGACGGTAGGCCGGATGCGAGTTGGCGCCTGGTCGAGCGTCCTGCTCGGATGCACGAAACTCGTCGAGGTAATCCACCAGGTCGCGCTGGACCTCGTCCAAGTGCTGGACAACCTCAGGCTGGCTACTCCATTTCCTGCGGACCGGGTCCAACACTGTCTCGGTCGTCGCATGCGCGATCTCCCGATCGACGGCGCGAACCGCCTCGTGCGCCTCCCGATCCAACCGCTGGAGAACACCGGTTACCTCACTCATTCGCTCCTGCATCTGCTGTCCCCTGGCCTGAATCTCAAGCTTCTTCTCGTTCGGAAGCAGGCCAAAACCTTCGGGACTCATGGGAACTCCGGGCGACAATGCGGGGATCATCGCAATGCCCCCCGGAGTCAGCTCGACGACGAACCCGAGGCGCTCGGCTTCAGGCCGCAAGCCATCGATTACGGCTTCCCTCTGACGTTCGAAGCTCCGAAGTGCCAGCCCGCGATTCTGAGCTAATAGGTCGCTTTCAAACGCGCGCTGGATCTCCCGCCGACAGCCGTCAACGACGCGTTCGAGATCGCGGGCCAACTCCGTGCCTCTTCCGTTGGGGAGCTGTATCGCATTGGGGCGATATGGGTCTGCAAAGTTCCGGACGTACACCCACTCGGAGGGTAGGGGGCTTGACGTGGCGACCCGCTCGATTTCGCTTCTGACTGTGCTCATCCGTCCCGAGCCAGAGCGGCCAGCCACGTAGACGTTGTAGCCTGAGATGCTTTGAGAAAGGCCGAACTGGAGTGCCGCAATCCCGCGCTCTTGGCCGACGATCTGCTCCAACGGCGGCACGTCGTTCGTTGATTCGAATCCCAGCGACTCTGGATCACAGCGCCGCCGCAACTGTTCGACGGACAAGAGCGTTGACGCGCTGACCTTTTTCGACCGTGTCCCTTTGGCTTTCATGGATTCTTCCCCATCTCTTTAGCGGTGCGGCGCGGATTGAGGAGGCCGGCAAGGCTGACCACCTTCCCGGCCTCCTAGGGGCTGCGGACCTCGCCCCCGTCAGAAGGGGCTAGACCCCAGATCTGGCATGACCGCGGATCACCACCAGACGCTTACCCGCTTCGAAGACGCGACCCGGCCTCCACGGAGTTCCCAGCGATGGCAGGAGCCAGCGATCGAGCCCGATCCAACCCGCCGTCTTCCATGCGAGAACCAGCCACGTTGCGAAGGCGAAGAGCAGTGGATTGGTCGAAACGGTTCCGGCCATCATGAAGTTCATGTTGAGGAACCCGCCGGTGAACGCGGCCACGCCAGTGAAGGCGCCGAGGATCAAGGCGATCCCAACTGCGATCTCGCCGAACGTCACCACTTTCGCGAACCAGGTGTAGGCTTCCGCGTTCAGCATGAAGCTGAGGAAGTCCCGATACCAGTCGAAGGTAACCACCGCTCTGGGCTCGGTCACGATTGCTCGCTCCCAAAACCCCTTGAGGGCGTTGCCGGTCGACATCCATCCGGGATCCTCGAACTTATGCCAGCCCGCCTGGATCCAGGCCCACCCAAGCCACAATCGCAGTGGCAGCCAGGCCCACGCCATGCGGGGGTCGCCAAACAGGAACTTAGCCAGCGGTGGATCCTCGAAGGTCTGGGTCTTTGCAGTCTCGGGGCTTGTTTGTGTTCGCGCCATGATGCACCTCCCTCTTCTGCCAACAGTCTATGGATGCGGGATGAGCCGACACATCGACCGCTCGGGCAGTTTGCGCACACTGGAGGGCGGTCTTCCACCCACCCGATGGGGTGGTCACCAACGCGACGGGCCCAGTCAAAGGTGATCCGTGTCTTGCATCGTTCGACGCGGAGCTGTGTATCTGGCAGAATCCCGTTAGCGTTGATTTCTCTCCGCACAACGTGCGGCCTGGTGGCTCAATGACTGACAATGGCCGACCAATCGAGATCCTCCTGGTCGAAGACAGCCCGGGGGACGTACGGCTAACGATCGAAGCGCTCAAAGATGGCAAGGTTCGGAACAATTTGAGCGTCGTCGGGGATGGCGAGGAGGCTCTTGCCTTCTTGCGGCGCCAGGGCAAGTACGCCGATGCGCCCCTACCCGACCTGGTCCTCCTCGATTTGAATCTCCCCAAGATGGACGGTCGCGAAGTCCTGGCGGAAATCAAGAACGACTCGCTGCTGAAGCGTATCCCGGTAGTGGTCCTCACGACTTCTCGTGCCGAGCAGGACGTGCTGAGGAGCTACGATCTGCACGCGAACTGCTACATCACCAAGCCAGTGGATCTGGACCAATTCATCGGCGTCATCCGGACCATCGAGGACTTCTGGTTGACCGTCGTTACGCTCCCGACAAGCTAGCCGGCGAGCAAGATCTGTGACTGAAACCTCTGCAGCCACGAGCGGCTCCGCACAGACCGGTTCGGCTGCTGTCTCCTCTCCTCCCCCACTTCCCACTGTCCTGCTGATCGAGGACAATCCGGCCGATGCGCGTCTGATGCGTGAGACGCTGGCAGAGCTCAGCACCGTGCCGTTTTCCATGCACTGGGTTGATCGTTTGTCGAGCGGCGTAGCGTATTTGGACGTAAATCCTGTGCAATTGGTGTTGCTGGATCTCTCGCTGCCGGACGCTGACGGTCTTAGGGGCCTTCATGCGATTCGCACTGCCTATCCCGACGTGCCGGTTGTGGTGCTCACAGGCCTTATCGACGAAGCTGCTGCTGATCGTGCGTTGCGCGAAGGCGCACAGGACTATCTCTTCAAGGGATACGTGAGTGGGGATGCTGTAGCACGGTCCGTCCGCTACGCCATCGAGAGAAATCGAGCAGAACAAGCACTCCGCGAGCGCGAGGAGCAGCTCAAACAGCTCCAGCTCGTGAGCGACATCGCGCTAGCTCACGCAGGCCTGGACAACTTGCTGGAACGGCTGCTGAGCCAAATCCAGGAAGCGTTGGGCGCGGATACCGCCGCGATACTGCTGGCCGACGATGAACAAGGGGATCTCGTCCGCCAGGTAGCCCGTGGCCTTGGCGACAACATCACCGAGCGCGTTCCGATCGGCGAGGGCTTTGCGGGCACCGTCGCCGCGGAGCGACGCGTGGTAAGAATCGACGACTTGACCCAGCCCGACGCACAGTTCTGCAGCCCCTTGCTGCGCGACAGTGGCGTTGTGTCTGTGCTTGGTGCGCCGCTGCAAGTACGCGATCGGCTCGTGGGCGTCATTCATGTCGGAATGCTGCGGCCATTTCATTTTGGCGACGAGCAGGTACGTCTTCTCGATCTCGTAGCGGATAGGGTGGCGCTGGCCATCGAAAACCTACGCCTCTACCGCGAGCTCCAGCAGGCCGTCGACATGCGAGACCACCTCCTGGCGGTGACAGCCCACGACCTACGCAACCCCCTCGGAAGCATCAACCTGCTGGCTGAATCCTCCCTCATCGAGGCGGAAAGTCAGCAAACGATCTCGCCACAGCGACTCCTGACCCAAATGCAGCGCATCGGACAAGCCACAACGACCATGGGCCGACTCATCGACGATCTGATGGACGCCGCGCATCTGCAGCTCGGGCGAGCCCTTCAGCTCAATCCGAGTCGAGCTGATCTGGTGGAAATTGTCGCGCTTGCGTGTCGAGATTTCACCGCGTCTCCCGACGATCGGTATTCCCTGCGGTTCGAGCGCCAGGTGAAGTCGATCAGCGGCTTGTGGGATCAGCCCCGGCTCGGGCGTGTGGTGATGAATCTGCTCGACAACGCACGGAAATACAGCCCCAAGGGAGGCGAGATTTGCGTCCGCGTCGCGAAGCAATGGGTCGCAGACGAGTCTTGGGCGGTATTGAGTGTTGAAGACCATGGGATTGGAATCCCTCCGGCGGATGTCTCACGCGTTTTCGACCGGTTTCACCGCGCCGGGAACGTTGTGGGTCGATTCCCGGGGACTGGGATTGGACTGGCGGGGGCGCGCCAGATCGTCGAGCAGCACGGTGGCTCCATTCAAGTTAGCAGCAGCGAGGACACGGGGAGCATCTTCACCGTACGGCTCCCGCTCGCCGCGGAGGGGCATTGACTCCGCAATCCGGAGAGAACCCAGCTCACCTAGAAGGAACTTTCCGTGCCCTGCTGGAGTTCGCGCCCGATGCCGTCGTGATCGTCGATCGGTCTGCACGGATCGTCATCGTGAACCGCCAGGCCGAGGAGATGTTCGGATATGACCGAGAGGAGCTGCTCGGCAAACCCATCGAGGCTCTGATTCCCCAGCGGTATCACGGAGCCCATGTCCATCACCGCGATCAGTACATTCACGATCCTCGCACTCGACCGATGGGAGCGGGGCTGGAGCTATTCGCGCGTCGAAAAGATGGTAGCGAGTTCCAGGTCGAGATCAGTCTGGCGCCCGTCTCGGAAGGTGACGATCAGCTCGTCGTCAGTATCGTTCGTGACGTGACCGATCGAAAGGCGGTCGAGGCCCAACTGCGGGAATCCGCCGCCGAGCTGCGGCAATCGAATGCCGAGCTGGAGCAGTTCGCCTATGTTGCTTCGCACGACCTCCAGGAGCCGCTTCGTATGGTGGCGAGTTATACCCAGCTCCTCTCCCGTCGCTACAAGGGCAAGCTCGATGATGATGCGGACGAATTCATTGGGTACGCGGTCGATGGTGCGACGCGGATGCAGGCTCTCATCAACGATCTCTTGACATACGCGCGAGCCGGGACCCGCGAGCGGCCCATGGTCCTCACCGACGTCGCGTCGATTGTCGATAGCGTGATCGCCGATCTAACGCCGTCCATTACGGAGGCGAATGCCACCGTAACGCGCAGTGATCTCCCTACGCTCGTCGCCGACCCGGTTCAGATGACCCAGTTGTTCCAAAACCTCATCAGCAACGCCATCAAGTTTCGTGGCGACACTCCTCCAGCGGTTCGCGTTACGGCTGAGCGAGACAAGCATCAGTGGCGCTTCGGGATCGAGGACAACGGAATCGGAATCGCGCAGGAATACGCCGATCGTATCTTCGTGATCTTCCGTCGGCTTCACTCGCGCGATGAGTACCCTGGGACCGGAATCGGTTTGTCCATCTGCAAGAAGATCGTCGAGCGGCATGGCGGACGAATCTGGGTCGAGTCCCGCCCAGGCGACGGTTCGACGTTCTTCTTCACCCTCCCGGCCGCGGAACGTAACGCTTAGACAGGCGTCGGCTCAGGACGAGCCTCCCATCTCGCCCGCCAGGCCATGACGAAGGGCGAAAGCGACCACTTGCGCACGATTTCTGAGGTGAAGCTTGTCAAGGATGTTTCTCAGGTGGTACTTCACCGTGTTCTCAGACACCACGAGTCGCTCGGCCAGTTCGCGATTGGAGGTGATGCCCTGGACGAGCAGCTCGAGCACTTCCTGCTCCCGCTCGGTTAGCTCGTCGGAGGCACGCTCGTGCCGCGTTGGGGCCGGCCGGGCGAACTCTCCGAGCAGCTTCTTCGCCAGGGCGGGACTCAGAGCTGGTTCGCCGCGGCTCACTCCTTCGAGCATCCCGAGCAGCTCCTCAGCCTTGAGGTTCTTCAAGAGGAATCCCTGGGCTCCAGACTTGATCGCCTCGAACAAATCTGTGTCGTCCTCCGATGCGGTAAGAACGATGACCTTCACATCGGGAAGCTCTGCGGCAATGAGGCGCGTCGCGGCGAGCCCTCCAACCTCGGGCATGTTCAAGTCCATGAGGACCACGTCGGGGCGCTCGCGACGGGCCATGGCTACGGCCTCCGAGCCGTTGCGAGCCTCGCCCGCGATTTCGATGCCACGGGCCTCGAGTAGGCTCCGAAGCCCATCCCGGAACAGAGCGTGATCGTCCGCGATCAGCACACGCATGTATTCTTCTTCCTCCGATGCATCAGCCTTCCACCAGGCGAACTCTGGCAGTTACTCGGGTCCCGCTACCCGGCGATGAGTCTATCTGAAGAGTTGCCCTCACGGCGGCTGCCCGCTCTCGCATGCCCAGGAGCCCGGAGCCAGATAACGCCGCCGAGGAGGACGGGTCGAACCCGACTCCGTCATCTTCGACCGTGGCGCGGAGCCATCCTCCCTCACCGCCGAACCTCAGAGTAATGCGATCGGCGTGCGCGTGCTTGCGGGCATTGCTGAGCGCTTCTTGAATGATCCGTAGCAGCTGAATCTCAGCGGCCGGTGACAGGCTGTCGAGAACTCGGCCGGCTGCCTCTCGATCCCAATTGACCGTGATCCCGGTCTGGTCTTGCCATTCCTCTAGATAGCTCTGAAGAGCAACGGAAAGCCGTCTGTCGGCAGTCAGTGGCGTCCGCAGGCCCAGCACACTTTCTCTGAGGTCGGCATAAGCTGATCGAGCGGCCTCCACGAGGTCTTCAGCGTTCCGTGCTGCCCCGCTGGCGTCGCCCGCGGCCAAATACTCGACGACAGACTGCGCCTTCATGTTCACGTAGCCCAGCAACTGAGCCAGGGTTCCCTCCAACTCATTGGCGATCCGCTCGCGCTCTTCGATGACTGCGAGCGCGGGTCCTTCGGCCCAAGCCAAATTCCCATCGGATGGGCTAGTCATGAATATGAGTCGATGTGAGGGTGATCTCCAACCATCGTCTTTCCTTCCTCTACTCCTCCACGAGGGCCGCGCCTTGGGAAGCATGCCTCCGTGCTGGTCGTGGGCGCCAGAAGCGGGTGGGTGGTTCGGGTTCCAATCCGAAGGGAGCCCACGGCCCACCCACCAGGGTAGGCGAAGGGTACAAGGCGCCGTTTCGAGAGGTAGGGCCACCACCGACCCTGTTGTGGTCGATCAACCACCCGTGCGACCGAGGCGCTGAGCTTTCGGCCGTCTCTATCTTTTGGCAGACAGCCATCAGAACCGCTGGTGGCACATTGCGGCCCCCCAGCCGGGCAAAGAAAGGAAGATAGAGATGCCGACAACCCCCGCGGTTAACCATGAGATCGATGCCCAGCTTCGGACCGGGATGGAAGTCATCACAGCTGAGGGCGAAGCCATTGGTGAGCTACTCAGGCGTGTTTTACACGACCGAGGGTCTTACCTTCAGGTAGTCAGATATGGGGCTGGCAGGGACGAGCTCTTCATCCCGATGAGCATGGTCCAGCGCGTGGTGGGTGACCACATCTACCTCGGCGTTGAAGCCCCTGATCTGCTCGGCAAGGCGTGGCACGAGCTGCCGCGAGGGGCTACGTCGGGCCTGCCAACGGCGAGTGGCCCAGCGGAGTCACCCAGAATCGACCGTATTCTCGTGCCAACGGACGGCTCGCCGTTGAGCCAGCGCGCGGCGCCCGTAGCGATCCGCATTGCCCGAGCCCAGAATGCGCGCTTGTTCTTCGCACAGGTCGTTCTGTATCCGCAGTGGATAGACATTGGCCCAGAGAGCTATCTTGGTGCAGAAGCGTACCAACAGTGGGTAGATGCAGTGGAGGCCGAGGCCCAGCGGAACCTCGATGCGCTCGTGGCAGAGGCTCGAGCGCAAGGCGTGCCAGCGGAATCGGCTCGACTCCGCGGAAGCCCGGCTGCAGGACTGCTCGACTATGAGGAATCGCTACAGCCTGACCTTGTCGTCATGGCGACCCACGGGCGTGGAGGACTCGCCCGGTTCGCACGCGGCAGCGTAGCTGACGTCCTGCTTCGCGAGGGCACCTCACCGCTTCTCCTCATTCGCTCCTTTGAGGCATACCCCGAAGTTCTGCGACGCGCGCTCGTTCCGCTGGATGGGTCCGAGGTAGCGGAGCAAGCTCTGCCGATGGTCGATGCCTTGGCCGGCAAACCGGTTAGGGGTCTCACGCTCTGCCAAGCTATCGAAGACTCTGAGCAGCGAACGCCTGCGTTCTCATACCTCGAAGAGATCGCACAGCGTTTCCGTCAGAAGGGACTCGAGGTGAAGACTCGTGTCGTCGTCGACTTGCCACATTCGGCTATCAAGGCGGCGGCGGGGAAGGCCGACATCGTCATCATGGCAACCCACGGACGTGGGGGACTGGATCGGCTCCGCCATGGAAGCACTGCCGACCGAGCGCTCGCGGATGTTACCATTCCGCTCTTGCTGGTCCGAGCTGGCGCTGCCGCGGCGGCCCAGAAACGTCGAGCAGCCATGGATCAAGGAACTGCATGAGCGGCGGCCGCGACCTGTGAGGACTTGTCCGCGTTGCCGACGGAAAGGGAGAAACCATGAACACACTCATCGTTCCGCTCGACGGATCAGAGCTTGCAGAGACGGCGCTTCCTTGGGCTGCGCTCTTTGCGAGGTCGCAGGGGTTATCAATCACGCTGGTCCGTGTCCTGTGGGTGAGGCGCTACAGCGTGGACCTCGCTCAGGATGTTGTTGAGGAGCATACAAGCCCTGTATGGAAGGAAGCTGCGACCTACCTCGCTCGTGTGAAGCAGGAGCTTGAGCACGTCCAGGGTGTGGAAGTCACGACAACGGTGCGAGAAGGCTTGACCGACGCCACCATTCTCGATCTTGCGGCAAAGGTCGACGCATCTGCGATCGTCATGTCGACCCATGGACGGGGCGGACTCATCCGCACGGTTCTCGGAAGTGTGGCCGACGATGTCGTGCGGCGTTCGAGTGTCCCAGTGTTGTTGGTCCCGCCCGGCGCCGGCGATCCACCTGAGCAACTCGACGCCGTCCTCGTCCCGTTAGACGGGTCCGCGCTCGCGGAGAGCGCCCTGCCGATCGCCACCAAGGTCGCCGCCGCCAAGGGGAAGGTCGTGCTAGTACGGGTCGTTGCTCCGGTCGTATCCCTGGTTGGGCTCGGAAGCATGACCCAGTCGATGTTCGATGAGCAAGCGACCCTCGAAGCTGAAGCCGAAGCCGAAGCATATCTGGTTGATGTGCTCGAACCGCTGGAGGAAGACGGGATCGACGCGAGCCACCTCGTCCTACGCGGCGTCGCGGTTGATCAGATCCAGTCGGCGGCAGAGACAACCTCGGCCCGCCTCATCGTGATGAGCACCCGCGGGAACTCGGGGATGCGTCGACTACGGCTCGGAAGCGTGGCGGATGAGGTGATCCGAACGGGAAAGGTCCCAGTATTCCTGATCACCACGCGGATGCTAGCGGCGCGTGCCGCCTCCCGACACAGCGTTCAAGACCTCATGCGCACGGATTTCGCGATCCTGAGTCCCGATGAGACCCTCAGCAATGCAGGGCAGCGCATGTTGGCGCACCGGTCACCGGTCGCCCCCATCGTTGACCTGGATGGGTCGCTCATCGGCGCGCTCTCGGTCCGCGACCTTCTCCACTGGTATTCGGGGCTCCGGCCTGGTGAGCAGTCTGTCGACGGGGGGCTGTCGACGAGAGCTTCGGCGAAGACGGTTGCGGAAATTCTGCCTGAAGAGTCAATCACGATCGATGTGACTGGGGATCTGGCCGATGCCGCGGCGATGCTCCTGCAGTATCGCCTTGACGGCCTAACGGTCGTTCGTGATAGGCGGCCAGTCGGAATCCTTACCGTTCGCGACATCGTCGAAGCCGCTTCGGAGACGGAAACTGTGGGCCCCGCCTCCTAGGCAATTTCTAGGAAGGGGCGGCGCCGTTCACCCGGCGACGATGCTGCGGAGAAAGCTCTTCTAGCCCGTTTGGGCCAATGCGAACTGGTGCATCGATCGAGGGTTCATCGTCGGCGAGGTCTGGTAGCCTTACCCGTTCTTCGTCGGGCAGCAGATGCCGATAGATTCCGAGTTGCTGTGCGAGCCCGAGGTCGTTTCCGTATCCCCAATGCTCCACGATGAGCCCGTTCCCGATGCGGTAGATGTCGAGACTGGAGATCGTGACCTGCCGACCAGTGGCTGGGATTCCGTACAACGGGCCCTCATGCTTCGTCGTCGTCGACAACAGTACTGCCACCTTGTCACCCTCCGCGATGAGCGCGTCGATGGAGAAGTGGGCTTGGGGAAAGGCGCCGTGGAGCATCGCGTAGGTCTCGCGAACTCCCTCCAGACCCTCCTTTCGTCCGGGAGTCGGAACGTGGTCGTGGAAGTCGGGAGCAAATAGCTCCATCACTTCTGAGAGGCGCTTCCGATTTACCACGCCGTCGATGAGCCGCTGAACCACAAGCTTGTTGGTGGCCACGGAGCCGGAGATGCTGTAGCCGGTAACATCGCGGTCCTTGAACCGTCCGACCTCAGTCCCGTCGACGTCTCGGCACACGAGCTCGACAGCGTTCGGACCGAGTGACGAATCCCTTTGGACGGACGTTCCCGCCTCGATCTGAGCGCTATCGCCACTTGCGAGGAACAAGGTGATCATCTGAACGGCTCCCGACGGATTGAATAGTCTGGCAAGAGCATAAGGGAGTCGCAAGCCTCGGTACCCGACGCTTGTGGGCGGTGGAGTCCCACCCAATGTCTTTTAGGTTCTCCTACCCGCGCAGGTGGGCCTCACCCCCGCGTCGGCGCACCTCGAAACCACCCTCGCGGCTGTGGTGCGGTGTTGTTGGTGGCTCCTATTCTCCCTGTAGCGGTTCGGCAATGCCGGCCGCAGCGCCCAAGGAGAGGAGCCATGAGTCGAGCAACGTTCACGGATCGAATAGAAAGCGCCGACTTTCACAAGATGCCAGAGGAGTACCAGGATCTCTTGACGCGTCTGTTGACCATCCAAGCTGATTGCGAGATCGGCGGTCCGCACGTGTATGGGGCCCAATGGTTCCTCAACGCGCCGACCGCCGACGATATGTCTCGCGTGACTCACGTTCTTGCCGAAGAGATCGACCACTTCCGCGCGATGCAGGGTCTGCTGCAAGGGATCGGCGTAGATCGTTCAGACCTGTTGCGCCGACCGAGCTCCGAGCGGTTCCTCGAGGCCTTTCGGACGGAATCTGTGCCGCAGTGGGCGGATGTCGCAGCCTTTTGCTGCCTGATCGACCGAGTGGGTCGGTATCAGATCGAAGAGATGGCCGAGTCCTCGTTCGTGCCGCTGGACAACGTGCTGCCGCAGATCATGCGAGAAGAAGTGGGTCACGTCGGTTTCGGCGCCTCCCGTCTTGCGAAGCTGGCGGCCGACCCCGAGACCAGGGAATCAGCTCAGAACGCCGTGAACCGCTGGTATCCCCGCGCTCTCGACATGTTTGGTCGGACGGGATCCCGTCGAGCGGAACGATACATCGCCTGGGGTTTGAAGCAGCGGCTCAACGAGGAAGCTCGCGCTGACTACATCCGTGAAGTCACGAATGCCCTCGGAGCTATGGGCCTCGTCGCTCCCGATCCCGAGTTCGACCGTCGTCACTTGTAGAACTTGTGCCGCGCTTCGCGCGAGCACGACGAAAGGATGTCACAAGCCATGAAATCCAGAATGAAAGGTCCCACAGAGCTCTCTGTTCTCGAGATCCTGACTCGACTGAACTACGAAATCCCGGAGGGTGTGACGAACCACTCTCTCCGCACCGCTGAACTGGCGCGGGAGCTTGCCGAGATCCACGGTGTCGATCCCGATCGTGCCCAGATCGCCGCGCTCGTCCACGATGTCGCCGACGTTTACTCGGACCGAGAGTTGCTGTCGTTGGCGGAGGAGTTCGACCTTCCCGTAACCCTCACCGAGGCGCGTGTGCCAAAACTGCTCCACGCTGCTGTAGGTGCAGAGGTTCTCCACCGTGACTGGGGAATCGACGACGATGAGATCCTGGACGCCGTGCGAGATCACGTCACTGGCGGGGTTCGCATGAGCCCGCTCGCCAAGGTTCTATTCGTCGCCGATAAGTTGGAGCCAGAGCGGGACCACTATTACGGCGGTCTCAATCCAATCCGTGAGCTGGCCAAGATAAGCCTCGACCAAGCGATCCTGCGCCTGTATGCGTGGCGCATGGGCAGCCTCGTTTCCGCCGAACAGCCCGTCGATCACCGACTCGTCGATGCGCGGAACCGTCTGATCGATCACTCTCTCGCGTCACGTCGCTGATGGCCTTCGGGTGCCGACTGACGTGCACCCGATAGGAGGGGACCTCACCATGCAATCCGTTACCGGTGTTCAACGCGAGGTCTCGGATCTCGCGCGGCCCGCTTCAACCGAGAGCATCATCGAGCAATTGATGCCGATATTCGATTATGTGCTGATTCTGGACACGTTGGTGCCCCGGGAAGCGTCGGCCGTTTATGCCTCCTTCTTCCAACTCCAATGGTCCGACGTCCCGCCTCTAGACGTGCTCTCGGCCCTCCGAAGGTTGCGCCGCACCCAGCGCGGGGACCGGGACAAAGCCTCCGCAGCAGCTAGCCAGCGTCTATTCGAGCTTGAGGCTCACTCAGATCGGGTACTCGTCGAGTCGACTCCGGATCGCGAGTTGGCGTTGGGACTCAGGGGGCGCTTCTGGACTCAGCAGCCGTTCGAACCGATCGCCGGAAGGGAGGATTTCATGGACGGTGGGACTCCGGATCTTGCAAGCGCGGTCTTTAGCCTTCGACTCGAAGAGGCCACGGGAGGAACCCGAGCGATAGCGGAGACTCGCCTACGGGAGCCATCGGACCCGGTCGCTGCGCGAAAGTTTCGCTCATACTGGCGGGCCAAAGGCGGTTTGGAGGCGGGTCTTTTCGCAAGGAACTTGCTCAGCGCGATCGAGCTGCGTACGGGCCAAGATTGGTTCGAGGAATCCCCAGGAACGTGCGCATTCTGGAGCCCTCGAAAGCGGCTCTTGGGGATCATGGGCCTAGCGATGGCATCTGTGGCGGTTGCCTACGTCGTGCGCCGTCGATGTTGCGGCGCAGACGTCTCCCACCCAGTTGGGTAGTTCGTGACACTGCCCGATCGCGCGTGGTTATGCGATTCGCGCCAGGCACAAACTCTCTACCACACCCGTTGCAGGAGGATGGATCCGATGTTGACGCAGCAAGAAAACGAGCGATTGACGCAAGTTGGCCCCGGAACACCGATGGGGTCATTGCTCCGTCGTTACTGGCACCCAATCGCAAGTGTTGTGGAGTTGGCCGACGAGCCCGTCCAACGCGTTCGACTGCTGGGAGAGGATCTCGTTCTATTCCGCGACGAGCGTGGCGAAATGGGTTTGATCGGCCGCCGGTGCGCCCACCGAAACATGGCTCTCGAGTATGGAATTCCGCAGGATCGGGGTTTGCGCTGTCCCTACCACGGATGGACCTTTGATACGCATGGTTCTTGCGTGGACATGCCCTTCGAGCCGACAACGCTCCCGCTCAAGATCCCCGCGTACAAAGTGCAGGAGCTCGGCGGGCTGATCTTTGCCTACCTCGGACCCGACCCTGCCCCGCTGCTCCCGAGATGGGACATGTTTGTACGCACAGATCTGAACAAGAGCCTCCACATCACAGCGCTGCCCTGCAACTGGCTGCAGTGCATGGACAATTCCCTCGATCCGATCCACTTCGAGCATCTGCACGGCGTGTACGGGAACTATGTCATGAAGCGGCTCGGTCTGCCGCCCATGATCAACGTCGCCGCGCACCAGAAGATCGACTTCGACGTGTGGGAGTATGGGATCTACAAGCGACGACTGGTCGAGGGCCAGCCGGCGGACGAGACGAACACGGACTGGACCATTGGCCATCCCATCATCTTTCCCAACATCTTGGCCCAGGGTGGACCCGATCAGATCAGTTGCCAGATCCGCGTACCGGTCGACGATACCAACACACTGCATTTCGCGATCATGGGCAACCGCCCAAAGCCGGGCGAGGCTCTCTGGACGGATATGCCGGTCAGGCGGGACCCTCTCCGATACGACGCCCAAGGCCGCATCATCGGCGACACGATTCTGCCGCAGGACGAGCTGGCGTGGGTGGGCCAGAGTCCCATCACCGATCGCACCACTGAGCATCTGGCGACCTCCGATAAGGGGATTGTGCTCTACCACAAGCTTCTGTTGGAGAACGTCGAGAAAGTCGAGCGCGGAGAGGAGCCGATGGCCGTCATCCGCGATCCAGAGCTGAACGAGCCCTTCATCCCGATCGCTCGGGGAAGCACTTACACCTCATTCCGTAAGGGAATCGACGAGGACCACTACGGCGGCCTCCGCAACATTCCCGTCGGCGCAGGCGCTGGTCGCTAGTCTCTCCCACGGCGACTCGCCAGCATTCGCCGCCCGCGGCCCCGATCCATTCAAGGCCGTCGCCACCATGCAGGCCGGGTGGATCGGGGTCGCTCCGTTGACCTAGGGGAGAGCAGTGGGTAGGGGGCCAGCCCCGTCCGCGGCTTCTTGCAGCCAGGTTCGCACCTCGTCGTCGATCTCACCAGCAGCCCAGACTTCGAGATGGTGCATCCACCGACCCGGGCGGGGCTCGACGACTTCCTTCCAGCGCGGGGAGTCATCTCGCCGTAGATGCGGCTCTTACGACGCCCTGGTCCAACGGCACCGTCGAAGGTCACGTCCATCGTTTGAAGCTCATCAAACGTCAGGGCTACGGACGCGCGAAAACCGATCTCCTTCGGCGCCGGGTGGTCACTGCCTAACGGCGTGGCCAAACCAGGCTACTGCCACACCGGGCCCCGTCACAAGAATTGCGGGAGAGCCCGGCGATCTACCAGACATATCAGGCGAAGACCGATCGGGAGATTCCTGTCATCCGACTGAGGCCGGCCCCCGCTTCTCTCGCGGACGACCGCTAGGCCGTCAACCGACGCCTTTTAGAGCGGTTTCGCGGCGAACACCGGAATCTGTCGGCTCGTCCGCTGCTGGTACTCTGTGTAGGGCGGAAACGCCTGCACCGCAGCGGCCCATAGCCGAGCGCGCTCAGCCGGATCGCTCACCTCGTGTATGCGCGCGCGGAAGACTTGCTCGCCGTCGCGAATCGTCACCTCTGGCTGCTCCCGAAGGTTGTAGTACCAGCTCGGATGGTCCGGAGCGCCGCCCTTCGAGGCAATGAGCGCATAGGTCCCATCGTCCGCCCGCACGCGCATCAGCGGCGTCTTGCGCACGGCGCCAGTCTTGCGTCCCTTGTGAGTCACGAGCACGACCGGCAGGCCGGTGTCGCGGAGCGTCGTGCCCTCTTTTCCACCCGAAGACTCGTAGAGCTCGACCTGATCGCGCACCCACTGCTGAGGTGACGGGATGTATTCCATCGACCCTTCTCCCGTATCGCTTCCTTTTAGTCGTTGCATCGCGGGTCTGTTCTTATCGCTGAGAAAGACTACTCCGCGCGCTGGCCGAAAGGAAAGTCCCGCTGCGATAGAGAGAATCAAGGCACAGGTATTCCGCACGCAACGCATTCCCTTTCAAACGACAGGCGTTCCCTACGTGGATTCACTCCTCCCGGAGTGGAATCCGGATGGCCGAAATAGCAGGGTCGTCAGTGAGTTGTTGGATCGCGGAAACTGGAATGAGCGCACCAGTCGCACTCACGGCTGGGGCCTCGATTTCTCCGCCCACCTCGCCAATGGCAGCCCGTGCACGTTGCGCCTGCGGAGCAGCATGCGCCACCACGACCCGGACTCGGCCGTCCACCACCTCTAGATTCATTGCGCTGGCCGTTTTCAGCGCTTGGTCGGTACCCTGCTCTCGATCGATATCTGCAAGCGACGCAAGCGGTGTGTCCAGCTTCGAATTCCTCGTATCCAGGCTCACGACGGGGCTCGCGATCGAAGAGGCTTTCGCCACGAAGTGGATCACGAGGGTAAGCTGGTCCTCCACGTCCATTGAGCCGTTGTTGACCGGCGGCTGGACGCCGAAGTCCGACATTCGAATCTGCACTTTCGCAGTCCCGCTTAACGTTTCGCTCTGCAACGTCGCTTCGGTGTCCAGGACGACCGGCCGCGTGATGTTGTGAACGGTGAGATCGCCAGGAACCTCGAGCTTCACAACCTGTCCCGCGAGATAGCTACCGGGCAGGCCATCGAGGCTCGTCGCAGTGAATTCCGCGAATGGGTAATTCCCAATCTCTAGCAAGCGCCGAACAGCGTGGTCCCGCTGGGCGAGGAAGACGCCGGCGGGACCGGATAGCAATGGGGTTTCGGCAATCTCGCTGACCAGGGTGCGCATGTCGACTCGGAAGTGATTCGCGGCGATCCGCGGTTGGTCCCCCAAGAGGAGCGTGATTTCGCCGTCCACGTCTCCTGTCTTGGCGATAGCCTTGGTAGGTACCGACCATCGCAGCCACTTCTCTTGAGCCTCGTACCACGCGGTCGTTTGCCCAGGCGAGATCCGGTAAGTACGCTCCCCTGCCGTCGGTAGGGGCGCTTCCGCCTGGCCAACGCTATGGGGAGCGGGCACGACCGCGACCGCCGATGGCTGGCTGCAGGCGAGCAGGATCGATGTGCTCAGTAAGATCAGGAGCGCAATACCGCGGATCATGCGCTCCTCTCCGCCCACCGCGTCATACTGTCGCTTGTCAAGTCATGATAAAAAGGGCGCCGTGCACAGAGCCGTACTGCTCGTTGCATGCGAAAGCACCTTCTTTCCGCTACCAATCACACACTGGCCGTTCCATATCAGGAGAATAGGTAGTGGCCGGCACTATATTCGAGGTCGCCCCCTTGTTGCCATGAAGGTTTCCTCATTAGGGAGCGATGTGAACGTTTGCAGGCGAGAGCGATACTTTTCCGCCACACCCGGCGAACTCCGCATAACCTCGGATGTGACGCTAAATTGCTAACGCATAGTCGGACGGTCAGACAGCTTGACCGCAAACGGTGCGCTAGACGATGGGGAGAGTGAACCGTGGCGGAGTTTCCCACTGCAGGCGTCGAGCTGACCCACATCCTCGTGGTCGACAATCTTGCCCGTTCTCGCACGTTCTACCGCGACGTTCGGATCTACTTCCCAAGTTGCCATGATCAGCAAGCGGCAGGCACTTCGCCCATGGCGGACCACCCCCCTTCCGCGGCGGTGAGACGGTTCTGGTAGTGGAAGACGCCCCCGGCGTGCGCGCCCTCGCCAAGGCCGGACTGGAATCCCAGGGGTACGTCGTACTCGAGGCCAGCGATGGCGCTGACGCGCTGCGAGTGTTCAAAGAGTTCGCGGGCAACATCGATCTGCTTGTCACAGATCTGGTTATGCCGGGCATGAGCGGGAGCCAGTTGGCGGAAGAACTAAGAGGAATGCGTTCTGAGACGAAGGTGCTCTACATGTCCGGCTACACGAACGATGTTGCCATACGGCACGGCCTGGTCGGATCTTCCGTCGCCTACCTTCCAAAGCCCTTCACGCCCCGTATCCTCGCGGAGAAGGTTCGCCAGGTCCTCGATGCACACCCGGTCCACTAGAGTCCCCGCACGCCGTCGTGCACGATCTGCGGATGCAACATCTGGACCCAGGCAGGCGGCGCCCGGGGCCTCGGGGCGGTCGGTCCCGCGGGTCCAGTCGCGCCCAGCATGTCCTCTGCAAACAAGCACCGTTTGGCCCAGACTTGCTCTAGGTCGCGGGCCGACTATCATCGCTCATTAAGTGAGCCCAGGTCATGGACGAGAGTCGCGACCACCATGCCTTCGATCGAGTCTGATCATGGCTGCTGCGTGCTGGCGGGCGGTCGTGGTCTTGTCAGTAGTGCGTGGGCCGGTGATCAGAATGGCGGCAGTTGGGCGAACAGGTCGGCCACGTGGCGGTCGGCCAGCCTAGGCAGATACGCGCCACTGAGCATTGGCCCTGTTACTCCCGTTTTGGCCCAACTGAAACGACTGTCCTGAGGGCGCCGCCGTCGCCTTACGCGAGTCGAACTGATCCACAGTCGGAGGGATCGCCGCTACGACCACGAAATCAATGTCGCTGCTTTTTGAGTCGAAATCGCCGAGCGCGAGCGAGCCGTAGACGTACATGCCGACCATGTCGCTCCCGAGAACGCGGCTCGCGTCCACCTCGATCGTTCGGAGGATTGTGTCCACCTCGACATGGCCGGTTGTCCAGTCTGCGGAGTTCGTACGCCCTCACCTCGTCGTGCTATGGCTGTCTGTCCGAGCATTCGACCGCGCGGCAGTCATCGTCGAACGATGTTGATCAGACGACCCGGGATGTAGATGACCTGGACGCGCTGGGTGTCCGGGACGTGCTCACGAATCTTTGGACGCAGCAGGGCCAGGGCCGTGACCTCTTCCTCCCCCGTCGCGGCCGGGACTTCGAACCGGTCCCGCATGCGACCGTCGACCTGGATTACGATCGTCGCCATCGGTTCCTGAGCGAGCTCGTCGTTCCACTCGGGCCACGGCTGCTGATGGACACTTGCCTCATGACCGGTTCTCCGCCACAGCTCCTCCGCGATGTGCGGGGCCGCTGGCGCGAGCAGGCGCAGCAGGGTGTCGATCGACTCCTGGAACGCATGGGTCTGCCAGCGGCCGGTGCGATAGCGCTCGCCCAGGGCGTTGGTGAACGTCATCAGCCCAGCGATCATCGTATTGAAGCGGAACTGCTCGGTGTGCTGTGTGGTGCGCCGGATCGTTTGGTGGAGTCGCCTCGTGAGGTCGCTGTCCTCGCCCGCGAAGCGCTGGCCGTTCGCATCCGACTCGGCTCCCAGCACCAGTTCCCAGACACGGCGCAAGAAGCGGAAGCAACCGTTGATGCCGTCTTCGCTCCACTGCGTTGTTTGCTCGAACGGCGCCATGAACAGCTCGTACACCCGCAGGCTATCCGCCCCGTGCTTCTCGACCATCTCATCCGGGGTGATGATGTTGCCGCGCGATTTCGACATGCGCTGGCCATCGGCGGCCAACACTTGACCCTGGTGGCGGAGTTTCACAAACGGCTCGACCCCGGGCACGCCCAGCCCGGCATCGTGGAGCACCTTGTACCAAAAGCGGGCGTACAGCAGGTGCATCACGGCGTGCTCGGCGCCGCCGACGTAGAGGTCGACCGGCATCCAGAAGCGCACGCGGTCCGGATCGAAGGGTCCATCCTTGTAGGACGGGTTGGCAAAGCGCAGGTAGTACCAGGACGAGCAGGCGAAGCCGCCGAGGGTATCGGTCTCGCGCTGCGCCGGTCCGCCACAGGCCGGGCAGACGGTGTTGAGCCACTCGACGGCGCGTGCCAGTGCGGACCCGCCATCGCCAGGCGGGGTGATGTCGTCCAGCTCCGGCAACACCACGGGTAGCTGGGACTCTGGCACGGGCACCTCTCCGCACTGCGTACAGTGCACGATCGGGATGGGTGTACCCCAGTAACGCTGGCGCGAGATCAGCCAGTCGCGCATGCGATACGTGACCGCGTGTTTGCCGATGCCCTCCTGTTCGAGATACTGGGCGACGGCGGCGATGCCGCTCTCGCGCGCGGAGGCGACCATCTGCTCCAGGTCGGTCTCCGCCACACCCCAGCGCTCGGCAAGCTCCTGGCGCTCCGCCGTCCCGAGCTTGGCCCAGCCCCCGGGGGTGAAAGTGCCATCGAAGCGGCCGGACCCCACCATCCGACCGGGACCGACGTACGCGCGGTCTAGCTCCGCGCCGCTCCAGCTCGGTGGTGCGATAACCACCTTGACTGGCAGTCCGTATTTGTGCGCCAACTCGAAGTCGCGCTGATCGTGCCCCGGCACCCCCATCATGACCCCGGTGCCATAGCTGCCCAGCACGTAGTCCGCGACCAGGAGTGGGACCCGCTCGCCAGTTAAGGGATTGATGACGTGCGACCCCGTGAACACGCCCGTCTTCTCACGCTCAGTGGACAGCCGCTCGATCTCGCTCGCGCGCGCTGCCCGCTGCACATATGCTTGCACCTCGGCTCCGCGCTCTGGCGTCGTCAGCGATTCGACCAGCGCGTGTTCCGGCGCGATCACCAGGAAGGTCACCCCGAACGCGGTATCCGGCCGGGTGGTGAAGACCGGAAGCGGCTGGCCTTGTTCCGTGCGAAACACGATCTCGGCGCCCTCACTGCGACCGATCCAGTTCTCCTGCATCAGCTTCGTCTCCTCCGGCCAGTCGACGCCCTTCAGGTCGTCCAACAGCCGGTCGGCATACGCGGTGATCCGGAAGAACCAGGCGGGGATCTCCTTCTTGGTCACCCCGGGGTGGTCACGCCAGCAGTACAGCTCGCCGCCGCGCTCGTGAACCTCGGATTCGGACATCGTCGTCTGGCAGACCGCGCACCACCACTGCCAGTTGGTGGAGCGATAGGCGAGCCCACGCTGGTACAGCAGCAAAAAGAACCACTGGGTCCAGCGATAGTAGTCGGGCTTGCTGCTGTCGATCTCGCGCGTCCAGTCGAAGGAGATGCCGACGAGCTGCATTTGCCGCTTGTAGTTCGCGGTGAAGCGGTCGGTCAGCGCACGCGGCGACTCCTGGCGCTGGATGGCCGCGTTCTCAGTCGGTTCGCCGAAGGCATCCCAACCCATGGGATGGAGCACATTGTGGCCGCGCATGCGCATGTAGCGGCTAAGGGTGTCGGTGGGGACGTAGTTACGACAGTGTCCGACGCTTAGCCCATCACCCGATGGGTAGGGGAAGAAATCCAGGCAGTAGAACTTGGGTTTGTCGGGATCCTCTTCGGCGACGTTGAGCGCGTGCTCCTCCCACCACCGCTGCCAGCGCGCCTCGAACTTCTGCGGGATGTAGGGCTCAACCGCCGCCTTGGGCTTTGTCGTCATCCGCGCCATGGCGCTCCCCAATCAACGAGCGGAAAGTCAGCCTTGGATCTCGGTCATTATGCAAACTATAACGCTCGAGGTTGTCGGTTCATGCCATGGGTGCCAGTGCGCGAGATCACTGACTATCAGGTCCCCCCAGAGGGACCTCTAGCCGCCATGGTCCGTTGACCGCTGCTCTCGCTTGCTTGAGCGTGAGCACGACCGAGTCTCCGATTCCATCCGGCAGTTCAACGCTCAACTCACTCCACTGACCCGAGCCGCCGTCGGATTGGGCTTGGAAACCACGGTCTTGACCGTTGAGCCAGACGCGTCCCACGCCAACCAATGTGCGCTCTTCATTGCGACTTCCCAGCTCCAGGTCGAGGCTCAGTCGGCGCTGGCCGCGCTGGTCCACGATGCGGGCGCTCGGGGCGCGCAATTGGTACGGTCCGAGCTGAAGCGAAACGTTGAGCGGGATCGGCTCTCCCACGCGAGCCGCAGCGATCGGAACGCTAACCTTCACCTCATCTGTGTCTTCCTCGACAACGGCAACGGGTATGAGCAACTCCGCCGAGCGGACGTCCTGGGGCAGCGCCGGAAAGACCGCATCCTGAAGATAGGCGCCGCCGCGGTCGGGCCAGACCTGTGGGAGACTGGGCAGCTCGCGATAGGTGCGGCCCTGGTCGTCGCGAAGGACGAGAGCTTGTTGGCCGGCCCCGCCCAAGCCTCGAACAAAACGGATTGGAGAGGTGCCGCGGGCCTCCAGTTGGATCGCGGTACGCTGGCGATCGGCGATCGCACTCGCGATCCGTATCGCAACGCCGTTCCGTGCCGTCTCTCCAATGCCCGGACGTCCTGCAGACAGCCCGGCCGTCTCGGTGGGAACCAGTGGGACTTCCACCGCCCAGGCGCCGACTGGCTCCGGCGCCTCTACTGCTACCGTCACCATGCGAACCTCCAGGTCGAGAGGCGAAAACCGCAGCTCACCGTGGAGGGTCCCGACGCGGTCTGTCGGCCGCACTGCCATTCCGCCCCATACATACCGGATCGGTTGATACGTTCGGCCTCGTTCGTCTCGCAGCAACATCTGGAGTTGGGCGCCCGGCGGCGTTTGCGGTCCGGCCCCAGGGTCCGGCACGGGCACGCCCGCTATCTCGACCCGTACCATCGTTTCGCCTCCGGCGGAAAGCAGCTGGCCCACTGTCATTGTCAGATCGCCGCGCTGGACAGAGACCGGCCCGGTCGAGACCAGGCCAGGACAGGCCTGGATTCCCAGCCCGGGGATAAAGCAGGCCACGCGAGCGAGGTGCGCCCCAATGGCCGGTGCGATCCGAATACTCGTCCCGATTAGCAGGATGAGGACCGCGGCCGCCGCGACGCGCCCCCAAGCAGACCCTTGCCAGACGCTCTGCACGAACCGCGGCCAGGCGAGCCGTATCCCCGGCCAGCGTGGCGAAGAGGCGCAGCGCGATCACTTCACGCTGGTCGGCGGGCAACTGCCGCAGCAGCGCCTCGAGCCGCGCGGCCTCTTCGGCGTCCAGAACCGTCCGCTCCGGATCCCCAGTGGGTTCCACCGGATGGGCCGGCAACGCTTCTATGGTGACTGTGACCCGGCGGCGCTGGTAGTCAGCCAGGGTATGGTGGGCGATGCCGAAGAGCCACGCCCGAAACGTGCCTCGCTCGCGGTAGCGCTGCAGGCTCGCAAGCGCTTTGCTGAATGTCGTGGCTGTCAAGTCTTCAGCATCCGCAGGATGACCTGTCTGGTGATAGAAGTAGCGGTACACTGATACGACGTGCTGCCGATAGAGATCCCCGAAATTCTCGACGCGAGCTGAAAGCACCTCGGAGCGTGCGTCACCTCGCAGGTGCTCGCCGCTCGGCAGGTAGAGTCCCGATGGCGAATCGCGCTCGCTCGCTGTCTCCTGCTCCATGCACCCCTACAATTCCGAACGTGCTCACCAAAGATGGCATCTACCTTGTAATCGCCGGTTGCGGCGTTTGGTCACGCTGCGCCACGAGCAGAATCCAACGGCGGGTGCGCTTCGCACATCTCCCTACAATTTGCTTTTTGCATTCACCGTGGCCTGGGGCCTCGCCTATGGGACCGGGGAGCAACAACGAAAGGAGGGGAGCCGATGCGCCGTCCGTTCTTCACATTGCTGGCAGTGCTCCTGGGAGCCGTATGCCTGCCCGTCGGTGCAGCTACGAAAGAGGCATGTCCACCGGTCGCTGACGCATCTGTGCCACGCGTTGGTCTGACGGTTCGAGTCGACCCGTCTGGTCTGCCAGCGGAACAGCGCTCGGCGGCCGTCGGGGATACTGCGCGGGTCCTCGAGCGGCGCCTGCGGTTGTACGGGGATCCGAGTCCGATGGTTCGCGTCGAGGGGCAGGATCGCATCTTCGTCGAGATCCCGGGTACCTGGGGTATCGATGATGCTACGGCACTCCTGGGCAGGCCTGCGTCTCTTGAGTTCCGCGAAGAGGGGCTCACGGCGGGCGACTGGGTGGTCGCGACCGGTAGAGACGCGAGTGGCGCTGACCGGTCGCTTACCGGTCGGTATATCAAGCAGGCTGAGCTGCGCTTCGAGCCCGACACCGGCCGCCCGGAAATCCTGTTCGAACTCGACCGCGATGGCGCCGCCTTGCTCGCAGACATCACCGCGCGACTTGTGCGCCAGCGTCTAGCCATTGTCCTCGACGATGAGCCGCTGATGATCGTGACGATTCAGCAACGGATTTCCGACGGCCGAGGTCGCATTATCGCCACCCTCACGCCCCGGGAGGCATGCCTGATCGTCGTTCAGCTCAATGCCGGCTCACTACCGTTACGGGTTTCGGTCGAGGACGTCGATGGCTTGGGCGCCAGGGCTCCGGGAGCGGCTCCTCTTGCTACTCCTCGCGTGCTCGCACGAACGGAAGCCCCGCCGATCCCTGCACTGACCGACCAGCAGCGCGTGCAGGTTGCAGACATCGCGCTGAGCGATGCACGCATCCAACATCTTGTCGGGGAGCATCCCTATCGGGTGACCAACATCGGCGTAGGGCATGCGACGACCGAGCTGCGGCTCCTGGGGGGAGCGGCGGAGCTGACCTTCGATGAGCCAGTAACCTTGGACGGGGAGTTTATGGCCACAAACTATGACTGCAGGGAGGCCCTCTCGCCCCCGTACAGCCCCGTGTCCTACCAAGCGACGATCGAGCTCGTGGAGCGTCTGAACGTCTTTGTAGATCTCGAGGCTGAGAGGGTGGTAGGCATCTCGCCGTTCGGCGGTCAGATCGTCGCCGGACCGTTCTTCCCGTCGGACCTGATCACGCCGACGAGCACGTGCTCCGACTGACCGACTCTGTGGCCCCGCTCGGCACCTTCATCAACGCAACCGCGGGAAACAACTGCTCTATCACGGGCTACACTCAAAGTAACGACAAGCGCGGGGGTCGGGCAACATGACGACGCAACAGCTATTCAGCATGACCCGCATGAGAAGAGCCTCGCTGCTCATCGGGGTGGCGGCACTCGCCGGAGCCCTCACCTATGCGCCCCGGTCGCTGTCTGCGCAGCAGCCCGACGACGGAGCCCGCGTCCGCGAATTGGCCGAGCGGCTCCTCTTGCAGCCGTACTCCTATACCACCGGGCCGGACGGCCAGCAGCCAACGGCCAGCCCGCTCCGTGGTGCGACCGACGCCGCTCGCGGGCGGTCTGCACCGCTCGAGCAGGCGGCCCAACCGCCTCACCAGGATCAGCAGGTCATGCTGGGGTCGACAGTCCGTGCGCAGGAGTCGGACGAGGCTGCCCGTCTCCTGCGTCTAGTGGGTCAGATAGCACGAATGGAGCCATTCTTTCGTAGGTAGGGGGTGTGACGGCAGCGTCGAACGGGGTTGCGGGTATACCCACCGGAGCCACCCAGAGCGTGCCGGCGAGCCCAAG
>Ga0080064_1002377_pt1 | contig 32225 bp, 33 predicted proteins | sample Subgrocontami54m_FD_69260 | JGI IMG/M metagenome (GOLD analysis project Ga0080064, IMG submission 69260) | Subsurface groundwater microbial communities from S. Glens Falls, New York, USA - GMW46 contaminated, 5.4 m (SPADES assembly) (version 2) ...
AGTAAACAGTGAAATTTTTGACTATGCAGAGCAAGATGAACATGCACAATTGTTAATGACCATTCCAGGTATTGGACCAAGAAGAGCTCTTGAATTATTAGCAGAAATTGGAGAGTGGGATCGTTTTCCAGACTCAAATAAACTATGCTGTTATGCTGGATTAGTTCCTAGTTTAAGACAGAGCGGCTCAACACTAAAATTTGGCGGATTAATCAAACAGGCAAATACTTCGATAAAGTATGTTTTAGTCGAAGCATCATGGAATTTAGTTAGAACAAAAGAAAGCAATCCATTGCAGGAGTTTTACAAAAAACTCGAGAAGAAAAAGGGAAAACAAAAAGCAATTTGTGCAACTGCACGAAAATTATGCTGCGTTGTTTATGCAATGCTTAGAAAACAGCAGCCATTCATGTTCCTATGACGATAGGAAAGGGCGACTCTGAGCAGTTCACTAACCATTAAGGTTGTCATAGAGATTAGAGCGCCCCATCCCAAAATAAAACATACCACGACCAGTCATAGTGTGGCATTGACCACGAATAGGAGTTTGTCGTATTTATGTTTTACAAAATAGCAAGGCTTATATATTTGATAAACTTTGTTATTGAAGAATTCTCATAGGAGAACTGCAAAATAAATGCGGCGTGAGCCATGCAGTTCTCTATATCTAGCCTTTACAATAATTAAGAATACTCACAACAATTAAAAAATCTTGCACAGCTTTACCATGAATATAAAAAATAAAACCTCCGTAGAGGTAAAAAAGTTAATCTTCAGACATCGAATCTAATCCATCGAAGAGCTCTTCTTCGTCGACATCTGTCTCGGCATCGCTTTCTGCATGCCCTTTATCAAACGCCTCTTTTTTCCTCATTTTAATTAATTAAATTTCTCTTATTCTCTAAGTATATAAATTTTTTTGTTTCCCCAAAAAGTGAGAAAAATCTTAGGAAAACAATACATTTAAAAAACCTCTTATTTTAAATTTTAAATGGCTCAATATAAATGTTTTAAATGCGAGAAACCAATAAGCAGCAGAGTTCTTGATAAAAGATTTGTCTGCCCGCATTGCGGTTCAAAGATTTTTTACAAACCTAGAGAAAAAATAGTTAAACTTAAGGCAATATAATTTCATGGAGTTAAACCAAGAAGCCAGCAAAAAAATCGAGGAATTACAAATTCTTGAATCTCGCCTGCAGTCTTTGCTCGCACAAAAACAAACTTTTCAATTAGAATTAAACGAAATTAACAATGCTATTAACGAGCTGGAAAACATGCCTAAAGGCGAAGAGGAAATTTACCGAGTATCATACGACATAATGTTAAAATCTACAAAAGAAAAAGTTATCAAAGATTTGATTGAAAAAAAGAAAGTTTCAGACGTTAGAATCTCTTCTATTGAAAGACAGCAGACTTTAATAGAGAAAAATATCGAAGAATCTAGGAGTGAGATTAATAATATACTCACTAAGAAAAAGGGAAAATAAGACTAAGAGTTCAGGCTAACACTCCCTGTTTTTGCTTTTCATCTAATAAATTTCTGCCTCGTCATCCAATTATCGTTTGCTAATAACTATTTTTAATAAATTAAATTCCTCTAAGCAAATGCATCAACTTTAGTCTAGAATTTTCAATGAGCAATTCTAAATCAATATTTTGCAATTAGGAGAATTGTCCATAGTAATATTTATATACTAGCCTTTCGGAAAATCTCAATGGCAATGAATCTAAAGAAGTTGTTTGGAAGGCAAGAAGAGCAGGAATATGTTGAAATCGACCTGAATTCTATAAAACCTGAAGAAAATAAGATAATGGTCAAGCCATTTGTGTTGAAAGGCTTCGATGGAACAGATGAAATTCTAAATTCTTTAAGAGAAGGGTATACAATTGCAGTTATTGACATAAAAGGAATCAAATCAAAAGACATAATTGAATTAAAAAGAGCAATCTCTAAGATTAAGAAGACTGTGGATGCGTTAGAAGGCTCAATAGCAGGCTTCGGAGAAAATACTATCATAGCAACCCCAAGTTTTGCAAGCATTCATAAGCCTTCAGTTGACAAGAAGAAGGATAAAGTTGATTTTATTAACTGATAAATTTCTGTAATTAGGTTATAGACATTCCCGTTGATTGTATCACCTTTAGTTCGGGAATGTCTATTAGAGATTCCAGATTCTAGAGTGACTGAATTAGAGGGAATCTCTATAACTCTTAAAAGGTTCTTTAACAAATATTCTATCTTTTTTAACTAAGGTTTCTACTTTTAATTCTGCTTCTTCCAATTCTTTATAACATTGATTAATTATCTCAGTTCCTTCTTTAAATTTATTCATAGACTCTTTTAATGGTATATCTCCTGATTCCAGGCCATCAACAATCTTTTTAAGCCTTTCTAAATTTGCCTCAAATGAACTTTCTTTTTGCACCATTTTATCTTTTTATTCTCTTAACTTTAGCTTCTAACTCTCCTTCATATAGGATTACCTTTATATCATTATCTATTTTAATTTCATCTGCACTTTTTAGTATTTTATTGTCCTTCATTACAATGCTATATCCTCTTTCGAGTATTGCATTAGGATTCAATACTGTTAATTTAGACTCTAATATTTCTAATCTTTTTCTTTTTAGGGCTATTATTTGCGATGTTCTTGTTTTAAGCATATATTCTAAATTATCAATATTTTGATAATATCCATAAATTGCTTCCAGTGGCTTTTTAAAAATAGGTCTGTTTGCTATTTGATTTAGCAAAGATTTATTTGATTTTATTAGATTAGTTATAGCAATCAACGCTCTTTCATTAAAATTATTTATTAATCTTTTTAGTTCATTTATATCGGGCACGGCTTTTTCAGCAGCGGCGGAAGGTGTTGGAGCCCTATAATCTGAAACAAAATCTGCTATTGTAAAATCTGTTTCATGGCCAATTGCAGAAATTATAGGTATTTTAGATTGAAATATTGCTCTTGCAACGCTTTCTTCGTTAAAGCACCATAAATCCTCTAATGAGCCTCCGCCCCTTGCTAAAATTATTACATCTGTTTCATAATCTTCTTGGTTTATTAATTCTATAGCATTTACAATAGAGTTTGATGCTTCTTTTCCCTGTACAATTGCTGGAACAATCAATACTTTTACAATTGGATATCTTCTTTTTAAAACATTTAAAATATCATGCATAACTGATCCGCTTAAGGAGGTGATTAATCCAATTGTTTTTGGAAACTTTGGCAATTGTTTTTTATGTTCATTTGAGAATAATCCCTGTTTTTCTAATTTGTTTTTTAATTGAATAAAAGCAAGATTTAATGTCCCAATCCCATCCGGCAGTATTTCTTTAACAATAAGATTGTATTTTCCATGCGGCTCATAAACATCTATATTTCCTCTAATAATAACTTTCATACCATGTTCTAACTTAAACTTTATATTTTCAAGATTTCGATTAAATAAAACACAACTAATCTGGCTTTTTTCATCTTTTAAGGTAAAATATACATGACCAGAAGAGTATTTTTTTGGAGTAGATATTTCTCCCCTCAAATAAAAATCTCCAAGTTCCTTATCTCCCTTCAATAGATTTTTTATATGGGCAGTAATTTCAGAAACACTAAATATCCTTTTATCTAATAAATTTGAAGATACAACCAGATTATTATGTCGGGAACGTTGAAAACCGCACCTTTCAAGGTGCGGTCGTTCCCGAGCATCCAAAAAACAAGTGCCATTCAAACCACACCTTTCAAGGTGTGGTGGCACATTGTTTTTTTGATATAAAAGTTTCTTTTGTTTTTTTTCACCTAAAGTAAATACCATAATAATCAAAGAAGATGCGGTTTTATAGATATTTCTGTTGATTTGGTCACTAGTTTTTCAGAAATGTCAAGAACAATTAAATTTTATTGTTCTTGAGCATCTATCTTTTCGCAATAGAAAATACCGTCTTCAAAGCAACAACGATTGTTGCAGGAACAAATAATACTAATAACGCTCCTAATATCGAAGATATAATCTGTCCGATTGCAATTCCTTTAATTGCAGCAGCTAAAACTATTCCTTGCAGACCTGTAAAGCTGACTAGTACTAAAGCAACGGATGCAAACAAAAATGTCTGCACATCTCTCTCAGCTACAAAGAATCCTACCACCAGGCCAAGTATAGCAAGAATGCCCAAAACAGCCTCATTTGATTTATTCCCCGAGAATATTCCTACTAAAACAGATAATACTATCCCTAGAAAAAAAGCCCATGCACCTATTAAGTTCTCTCTTGATTTTATTGGCATATCACAACCTCAAGTTATTTAAACCAATGATTTATTTAAACTTTGCCCTCTACAGCCTAAAATATGGTAAAAATAACCTATTTACTTTATCACCACAAACTTTAAATAGGCCTACTGTAACTTAGAAATTACAACAAAATGAAAAATCAAAATAAAGTTTTTGTTTCAGCAATACTGGCCTTATTAGTTTTATTTACAGTTTCGAGTTTAGTTAGTGCGGCGAGTCTTGAATTAACTTCCGTTTCAATTCCAACCACAGTTAATCACAATCAAGCCTACACTTTAACATTTACTCTTAAAAATACAGGAACAACAAATCAGACAGGTCTTGTATGGTCAGGCACAATAAGTCAAGGTACAATCGTACAACTTCCAACTCTAGACAAGATTAATGACAATGAAACAAAACAGCTTTCAACTGTAATCAACGTTCCAAAAGGAACTTCAGGAAATGTCAACTTAGACATTAAAGTCCAAAGCGACACAACAGAGGTGGCCCATTTAATAAAAACAATTACTATAAATAACGCCCCTGCAATAACAATCACTAAAAAGCAAGAGTTATCAATTTCACAGAACGGTACAGCAGAAGTAAAAAATAATGGAAACACTGTCTTAAATATAGATTTAGCAGAAACATCCAATTTCGGAGTAGCTTTGTCAAAGACTCAGATTTTAGGTCTGTTGCCTGGCCAAACAGACACTTTCACTGTTTCGCTTTCGACAACCCCTGCAAACTTGAACTTTGGAGATAATTCAGTCGCCATAGAGGGCGTAGACTCTACTCAAAATGTTAAGGCAACTGTTAGTCCACCATTCATATTAAAGAAAGCATTCTGTAAAGCAGGACAACAGGGCGGGAATCTTTCAATAACCACTATAAACATAGATAATATTGAAGGAAGTGGAGATGACAATCAATGGAATCTTCTTGATGTTCTAGAAGTAGAAGTCAAAGTAGAAAATAATGGGGATGCCAACGTTAGAGAAGTTATAGTTGCTCTAGGTCTATTTGATTCCATAGGAAAGAACAAGATTAGCAGTTTGGAGTTTGAAAATTCTGATGAGGATAAAATAAATCTTGGAACAATTAATGATGGAAGCAACAAAAGAACAACCTTCAGATTCAAAGTTCCTGCAGACATAGCAGATGGAAGTTATAAACTAGCCGTAAAAGCCTATAGTGATAAAGACGGAGAAAATAAGGAATGCACAGATATTTCTTCTGAACTTAGCGACGGTACTTTTGAAAGTATAGATATTCAGAGGGAAGACAACACAGGCAAGTTTATTGCTTTTGATAATATTGTTTTAACTCCTTCAGAAGCAATATGCGGAGACAGCGTTTCATTGTCAGCAGATGTTTACAACATTGGCGATGAAGACCAGGACCAAGTTAAGGTTATATTATACAATAAAGAAATGAATGTAAACCAAGAATTTGAAATAAGAAATAATTTGGATCAGGGAGACAATCAAAAGATAAACTTTGATTTTTTAGTTCCACAAAGCGGTTTAACAAACAATAAAGCCTACCAGTTAAGATTATCTTCTCAATATGATTACAGCAGCGGCTCATATAAGGAATCTTCTGATGAGGATGCTATTATTCCTCTAAAGATAATCAGTTGTGGCACGTCAGGGACAGGCCCAACTGGAAATGCAAAGGCAATAATAACTGCGCAATTGAATTCCGAAGCAAAGGCAGGGAAGGAGCTTATTGTCAGATCAACTATAACAAATACAATGTCCCAACAAGGAACATTCGTCCTAGGAGTTTCAGGTTATCAATCTTGGGCAGCCTTAACAGACACAACAGACAGAATACTTCAAATTGCACCTGGACAAAGCAAAGACATCACATTCACATTTGATGTAAACGCAGATGCAGCAGGAGAACAATCCTTCACAATAGAATCAATTTCAGGAGATAAAACAGACAGAAAAGATGTTTCAGTTGAAATAACCGGAACACAAACAACCATTTCACAGCCAGGATTTTCACTTAGTTCTCTTGGAGAAAACACTTATCTCTGGATAATCGGCGCAGTTAACGTAATATTAATAATCTTGATAATTGTAGTTGCAGTCAGAGTCTCAAGGAGATAAATTGAAGATGAGAAATAAGTATTCTTTTTTAACAAGTTTATTATTATCAAGTTCTTTTGTTTTAGGATGCTCTGGAAGAGAGACAAGAAGAGAAGTTTCTGATATTTTACATGAAGATGCAATAGTAGTTGATGTTGTATACACTCCGTCTAGGCATGGAAGTGGTGCGGGATTAGGCCCTACAATAGATTTCGATGGAAATATAGGAATTTCTTTTAGTAGTGTAAGCGTAAATATTCCTGAGAAATACGCTGTAGTTTTCAAGTGTGAACATGGTAAATTTATCAGTGCAGGAACAGATGCTCGACACAAAGAACTATGGGAAAGACTTCAAGAAGGACAAGATGTAGATGTAACGTACCGAGAAATCTTTGAATCAACATATGAAGATATTGATAAAGACGGAAAGAAAGATCTAATAAAAAGAAAATTAATTGCATATGATTTTTTAGATGCTCAACTTAAGGAGAAGAAATAAAATGACAGTTAGAGAAAAAGATTTATTGCCAATAAGTTTAAGAGATTATGTAGAATCTAGGGGTAATAGACTTTGTGATTATGACTTTCATGCGGTTTATCATGACGAACATCTTGATCTTTGCGGGACCGGCAATAGATTAAAAGACAGGAATGATGTAGACAGATTTTTAGACAAAGTCCCAGGCAAAGCAGAAGCCGTTGTAAAATATGAAAGAAAAGTTTTAACAACAACAGAGTCTGCAGGGCTAAGAGATGAAGGGATAGGTTTGTCTTTTAGTACATTTCAATCAGGAATAGCCATCATACCAAAGGAGAAACAATAAAAGCATTATAGAAAAAGATAAATACTCAAGATTTCTATAGAATAAAAGAGATGAAAAATGGAAGGTGAATTCGAATCTTTTTACAATAGATGTCCACAAATTGCTGAAAGTGAGACAAGGCACATTATAAATTTTAATGAGGTTGCCTTTCCTAAGGGAGAATACGCTCTTTTAGAAAATTATTGTAATGATAAAGAATGTGATTGCAGAAAAGTTATCATTAATGTAGTAAGCAAGAATAAGATATTTGCTACAATCGGTCATGGTTGGGAAGATTTAAAGTTCTATGAACAATGGGCTGGAGATAAAGAGCTCGCTATTGATGTGAAAGGTCCAATTTTGGAACTTGGAGGAATACAATCAGAATATGCCAAAGATTTTCTAAAACTTTTCAAAGATTCTCTCTTAAGAGACTATGTCTTTATTGAGAGATTAAAAAAACACTATAAAATGTTTAGGAAGAAGTTATAAGTTGAAAATGAACTCAAAACAAACATATTATTTGATTGTTCGTTACATTATCCTTTTATTTCTAGGTTTATTCTTCAGTATTTTTTATTTAATCTTCACCCCATTAACCATCTATCCCTCTTATTTTATCTTATCTTTATTTTACCCTTCAATAAAACTTTTATCTAACAACATATTATCCTTTGGCGTAATTCAAGCAAAGCTCATTCCAGCGTGCATTGCAGGCGCAGCATATTACCTGTTGTTGATATTAAACCTAACAACTTCAATGAAAACTAAAATTAGAATGAAAAGCCTATTGTTTATTCTATTAACATTCCTAATACTAAATATATTAAGAATCGTAATATTTTCCGCGCTTTTCGTTAACGGCTACCGGTATTTTGATTTTACCCATTTATTCTTCTGGTATTTCGGGAGCACAATTTTCATCGTGTTTATTTGGTTTCTAAATGTCAGGATTTTTAAAATAAAGTCAATCCCAGTCTACTCAGATTTTAAAAATATCTTTAAAGAGATTAAAAAATCATAAATCTTTATGCCTCTTTCCTTTAAATTCTTTGAACATATCTAGTCTTAACTTGGCCATTTGTCCGGTCTTCAAATTGTGAAAAACCACTCCTTCTGGCTTCATTACAATGCCTTTTTTTCTCATGAGCAAACTAAATATTCCGCCTTCTTTTATGTCGTTTAAAAACCATTTTTTAATATCCTCAAAACTTTTAGGGTATTTATGAAAAGATTTATATGCAAGATGCTCTCTGCAATAAGTGCTAAATGGCACCCACAAATGCCCTTCTAATTTGTACGGGTTTCCATTCAATTTAAGACCGATTGCCTCTCCAAAATATTGGCCATCAGGTAAATCAGTATATCCTCTTTTAAATGCTTCAATCACGCCTTCTATAATAAATATTTTTGTCTTTGAGAAAAAAGGAATTTTCTCCTTTCTATTCCATATACTTGTAATCTCACCATTTTCAATTACTACAGATACATCTGTTCCATCTAATTTTTCCGTACATAAAACCTCCTTTTCATCTCCTTCAAAAGCCCATTCCATGCCTCTAGTTATTTCAGGAGTTACAATATACTCCCCGTCTTCATCTATCTTTCTTACGAAAGGCGATTCAATTTTAGGCATGTCTTTTATTATTCCTTCATTAATTTTCATTTTTTCTTAGTTATGGACAATTATGCTGCTTGGTTTTCCTAATTGTCTATTAGAGATTTAGAGATTTGGGGACAAAAAGCAACTCAATTACCCTAAATCTCTATAACGTCACATCACTTTTATACTGCCCAGAACTTTTAGCTCTCCCCCTGGCGTCAATAAGCGACTGAACAATAAATTTCTCCATAGCAGGCAATGTCTCGCAATTATTCACGCTTATCGTATAGCAATAACCTTTACTTTTTGTTATTTTAGTCTTTTCTCCTTTTTCTATTAAAATTACTGCACTTGAAGGATATTTTTCGCAGCTTATATGTGTCAAATTGTTTGCTTTTGCATCTTCTAAATCAGCCACCCCAGCCTTAACACTAATCCCATTCTGAGATAAGAATGAAGACAGCGTTGCCAAACCAATAACAGTATATTTACAATTAGAGATTCCTTCATTTCCTATACCGATGTAAACACTCTTGTCTTCAGGGAAAATTATCTCTCCATCAACAGTAATATTATTTTCATTAGGATCATTTCTCAAAAAGAGGTCTACCTTTTTATTTTGTTCAGATATAACTCCTCCAGTAATAGTCTTTACTTTTCCAATATAATAATAATGGTACAAAGGTATTTGCCCAAACATCTCCTTTTTGAACGATAATCCTTGATAATTTATATTTTTTAAACCTTGAAATATCGAATAGGAAACTAGGAAAATTATTACCAATCCAACCATTGCTCCAAAAACCCAATATAACTCTTTATTAGTATTTTCTTTTGGTTTCATGACCGAATTCTCTAAAGGCCCCCCCGCACTTATTGGAATCTCTATACCAATTATTTCTTCATTAAAACTATCTTTTCTCCTGACAGCAGTTTTTTTAATATTTCTTCGTTTTACCATCATTATTTTTACAAAAACGCCTATTAAAACATTTCTATTGGCAGCTTTAAATCGCTATTTGTTCAATTATATTTAATTCAATCCAAATATTTTATACAGGAAAGCGTCAACGGCTTTCAAATCTCCCTCGATAAAGATGCAATTTTCTTCCTGATAAACCTTGTTCTCTAATTTATCTCTCCAGACAATTAAGTTTTCAGTGCAGTTCTTTTCAGGCAAGTCTCTTTCACACACACCATAACAAGCTTCAGATATTTTTCCAGCATATTTTCCAAGATTTAATGCTATTTCATTTGTAATTGCTGAATTATCCGAGTCTATATATATTTGTTTTCCTGCTAAACTGCCTATTCTAGACTCAATCAACACTGAAACATTTTTTGTAGATTCAGGCGAGTTTGTAAAATATAAAATTTGTCCGTTCACATTTGCAGCCCATCTCCCTCCAACTTCACTAACCTGTCCCTCGGTCAGATTTCCATCCCCGGAACTATTTGAATTGTCGCCCCCACTCTCAGAACCCGATAAGAACCCAAATCCAATAGTTCCAAAAACCAGCACGACAAGTATAAAGATACCAATTATTTGGACATTTCTTTTCCTTTTTTCTTCTGATTCTTTTTCACTGCCTATCTTTCTCATCTAAGTTTCAATAAACTCTCTTTTAAAAAGCTTACTAAAATTCAAATTAGACAGCACGAATAATTTTAAATAAGGCAGGAGTATTCACAATATTTAGAAAATGAAAATAGATAAAATAAAAAAACAAGACATTCAAGAAATAGCAGATTCAAATTCTATCTTAAATAATGGAATAAGATATTTCCATGAAGGCAGAGTAAAAAAATTCCAAATAAAAAATAATTCAATATTTGCAAAAGTTAAAGGCAGGAGCCTATATAACATAGTAATTAGGATAAAAAAAGATAAGATATTCCCAATGTGCGGCTGTCCTTATCCTGGGTTTGGATGCAAGCACGTTGTTTCGGTTTTATATCACGCCTTTGTTAATAAAGGCAATTCCAGAAAAAAGTCTATAAAAGATGCACTGCAATTTGAACAAATAATAGAAAATGTTCCAGATGAAGAGATAATCTCTGCATTTAGCATGTTAAACAATAGTGACTTTATAAAAATTAATGAAAAAGATAATGTTTTATTTGCAGATATTCTGACCAATAAGGAAAAGTATAAATTAAGAGTATTATTATATGAATACGGAACGCGTCAAAGTTTGCGTTCAGAATGTTCATGCAGGGGGAATTATTGCTACAAAAGTTATTGTGAGCACAGTTTGGCATTATTTTTTTATTTGCTTCTTAAGAAAGATTCAAATTCTATTCCCAAAAATTATGAGAGTTATCTAAGGAGGAGGCATAATTCAAAAATATATAAGAATTTATCAGAAAGTTTGAGTTCTTTAAATTCTATAGAAAAGCCAGAGCCCAAGAGATGCAAGTTATTATTTAAAATAGCAGAAGAAAAAGAAGGATTCTCAATATCTTTAGAAAAAGCCGCATTTTTAAAAAATGGAGGAATAAGCGCAAATATGCAAACAAATTATCATTTTCTTAAAGAAAATTATGGAAATTTCAGTAACGAGGAAAGAAAAATTCTAGACCTAATGTTTAGCTCGATAAATAAAAACAAATATCATTATGAATCTGTTAAAAAAGACGAATTTAAAACAATAGGGGACCTTGAATTATTAAGCAGCTTGAGAGACTATTATCAGAAAAGTCCGGAATCTTTTATACAATGCGAGCTGCCAAACAATAAAGTATCAGTAGAGATAAACATAGAAAAAAACCCCTCGGCTAATAGAAGAGCCTACAACTTTAATATAATCGCAAAGATATCTGATAAAAATTTTGATTTAAAGAAATCAAAGTGCGTTTTAATAGACAGGGGCTCTTTTTGGGTTTTCACACAAGCTCCTAATAAAAAATCAGAGAAAAAGAACAGGCTTTTCGAATTAGATACGCCAAGACCAGAAATATTAAAGAAAATTTTAGATTTCTCGAATTTAGAATTAACTCCAAATTTATTAAAAGAGTTCATAGAAAACCATTATACCACTTTAACATCAATATCAAAAGTAAACCTTCCTATAGAGTACAAAGTTCGGGTGATAGATAATATTTTGCCAAAGCCAAGATTATTCTTAAAAGATCTTGGCGATTCTTTCAATATGGGCTTGAAATTTCTTTATGACACTCAAGAAGTTTCATTTAACAACAAATACGATTTATTCTTCAAGGATAAAGATAATAAATTTACAAAAATCTGCCGCAATCTTCTAGAGGAGGAAAAGTTGAGCGCAGTTTTATTTGAGATAGCTGCTTTACAGGGGGAGAGTTTTATTCCTATAGGGGATCCTTTGACCTGGCTTTGTGAAAAAGCTTCTAGATTAATATCTGAAGGTTATGAAATTTTCGGTCAAGATAGTCTAGTTAATTACAAAATTAGAAAAGACGAGCCTCAACTAAGACTGGAAGTATCAAGCAATATAGACTGGTTTGATTTAAAGGCAGACATTAATTTTGGCAACGAAAAAGTAGAGCTAAACTATTTTTTTAATGCATTAAAGAATAATGAAAGTTATATTAAATTAAGTGACGGGACAATGGGAGTCATTCCAAAAAAATGGCTATCTAAATTAGCCGGAGTAGTTGGTTTTCTCAATAAAGATAAAGACAACAATATAAGGGCATCAAATACACAAATACAGATTATTGAATCATTGCTTGATATATCTAGTTCTAAAAAAGTAGATAAAAAATATGAAGAGATAAGGAATAAGTTTAAAAAATTTAAAGAAATAAAAGACTTTGAATTGCCTAAAGGATTAAATGGGGAGCTGCGTCATTATCAGAAAGCAGGGTATAATTGGCTGCACTTTCTTAAAGAATTTTCGTTTGGAGGCTGTCTCGCAGATGACATGGGTTTAGGCAAGACTGTTCAGGTTTTATCTTTGCTTTTATATGAAAAAGAAGCAGGGAATATGAAAAGCCCGTCATTAATCGTAGTTCCAACATCCTTGGTTTTTAATTGGGCAGCAGAAATACAAAAGTTCTCCCCATCATTAAGTTTCTACGTTCACCATGGTCAAAACAGATTGAACGATTTCTCAAAAATTCTTGAGAGAAAAGATGATTTAATTATAACTACTTATGGAACATTAAGAAACGATATATCCATTTTTAATAAGGAAGAATTTTATTATATAGTGCTGGACGAATCTCAGAAAATTAAAAACCCTCTTGCTAAAAATACAAAGAGTGTCTTTAGCTTAAAAGGCAAACATCGCCTTGTTTTAACAGGAACCCCTATCGAAAATAATTATCTTGAGTTATGGTCTCAGTTTGCATTTCTTAATCCGGGTTTTTTAGGAAACCTGGATTATTTCAGAAGTACTTTTGTTAGCAGCAACACAAAAGATGTGCCAAATGAAAAAATCCTATCTCTAAAGAATACAATAAATCCATTTATATTAATGAGAAAAAAAGAAAATGTTGCTAAAGACCTCCCAGAAAAACAGATAACGGTGTTATATTGCGAGATGAACAAAGGGCATAGAATATTTTACGAATCCTGGAAGGATAAATATAGAAAAGAGATTATAGATTCTGTAGAAAAAGAGGGGTTTACTAAATCCAGATTTAAAATTCTCCAGGGCTTAATTAAATTGCGCCAGATATCAAATCATCCAATTTTAATTGATGAGAGTTTTATTGGAGAGTCTAGCAAATTCAATCTAATTATTAAACAAATAGAGGAAATTACGAGTGAAGGGCATAAGCTCTTAGTCTTTTCTTCTTTCGTAAAAGTGCTTACTCTGTTTAAGTCTTATTTCTTAAAAAATAATATAAAATTCTCCTATTTGGATGGCTCAACAAGGAATAGAAAACAAGTAGTAGAAGAATTTCAAAATGGTAATATTAATATTTTCTTAATAAGTTTAAAGGCAGGAGGCCTAGGCTTGAATTTAACTGCAGCGGATTATGTTTTCATTGTTGACCCTTGGTGGAATCCTGCTGCAGAAATGCAGGCGATTGACAGGGCGCATAGGATAGGGCAGGATAAAAAAGTCTTCGTTTATAAAACAATAACAAAAGATACTGTAGAAGAAAAGATATTAGAACTCCAGCAGGCCAAGTTAGATATGGTGGGCAAAGTAATTCCAGGCGATGAAGGTGTAATTAAATCTCTAAATAGGAATGATTTGCTGAATTTATTTAAGTAAGATTCACCTCAATATATCTATAGTCAAGGACGCAAGTAATTTACCAAATGCGCCTTGACTACATCAAGATTTGCATTCACGTGAACAAGTTTGATTGCAAATCTTGTGTGCTCAAAAATCAGAGATTTTTGACATCAAGGGGAAGACATAAAAGCTTAGTAGATTTTTTATGTCATTCACTATACTAGGTAATTAATATATATTTTACTAGAATTATTATCTGAGATGTAACAGACATCTAGGGAAGTTTTTTATACCTTGTTTTATTAAACTAGATATGAGGGAAGAAATAACAAATTGGTTAAGGCAAGCAGAAGAAGATTTAGATAAAGCTAGAATACTATTTGACAATAAAAAATTCGATGGTGTTGCTTTTAATTGTCATCAAAGTGTAGAAAAAGCCCTTAAAGCCCTGCATATTTTGATATTTAGTAAAGGGGAAAAGGGGCATTCTATTATTTACCTAGCACAAAAATTGAAGGTTCCACAAGAAATGCTTACTGGAATAAGAGATTTAAATCCCGAGTATTTAGTATCTAGGTATCCAGATATTGCTGGAGGAGTCCCCGCAGATATTTATGACGAGACAATTACTTCAAGGTATTTAAAAACCACTGAGGAGGTTTTAGCATGGGTAAAAAAACAGATTCCAAAATAAATGATTTTATAAAAAAAGTAAGGAAAAAATATAAAGTTGAAAGAGCGATTTTATTTGGAAGTAGAGCAAGGGGAGATAATCTCAAAGATAGCGATTATGATGTTATTATTGTTTCCCAAGATTTTAAAGATATCTTTTTTACTCAAAGAATAGCAAAAATGTACGATTTTTGGAGTCATTACCCATTAGAAATAGAGCCAATATGCTATACTCCTGAAGAATTTGAGAAAAAGAAAAAGCAGATTGGAATTGTTAAACAAGCTGTTGAAGAAGGCATTGAAATTTAAGATATGAACAATTGCATACAAAATGTCATATAACCTATGCAATTATCTATAATTTTCTCAGAAAATTAGAATTAAGAAAATAAAAAATAAAAAAAAGAAAGAGAAAAAATCTCTTTTTCTATTTAAGCTGTCGTGCTAGTTGATCCAATTGTACTAGTAACCATTACGCCATTGACGTATTTCTTACCAACAGTTGTATCAATTGCCTTATCTCCAGTCTGTGTTCTCAAGTATGTAGCAGCGTTTGTTGTATCTCCAGCGTTGAAACCAGCAACTAATGTTGCGATTTTGGTTCCTGTTCCCTGCGCAAACGTCTGAATCAGGTATTCTCCTGCTCCGACCTTTGTCGCAGTAGTCCAGTCAGCACCGCATGTAGGATATGTTACTCCTAACAAATCGGCTGCAACACTGTTCACACAACTTCCTCCAACAACAATCCAATTCTTCGTTGATGCAGAACTTGCTTCGCTGTCAAGGATTGGAATTCCAACTGTCGTTCCTCCGCCAGTTCCTCCACCACTAGAACCTCCAGTGATAGATGCAGATTCCTCACCCATATATAGATTAGCAAAGATCTGTTCATCAGGATAGCTAATTGTGGCTTTCGTGTGTCCGCCAGTATTGGCGTCTTTTGTGGCAATTATTCCATACAAGTCAGCTTTTTTTGTAATATCGCTATCTGCTTTCGTTGCATACCATGTAGAATCCTCTCCCCATGTTCTAAGAACATCGCTTACATCAAGCCCATTGCTTGAAGATGCTCCAGGGTCAAGAGTTACAACTAAAGCTTGATACTCTGTATTATCATCTTTTTCTTCCCAGATAACTAAAGCAGGATTTACAATATTTCCTCCGTTTGGAGAAAGTAAAAAGACTCTTGCAGTGTTTGCAGCGTTAGCTGTGATATTATAGGTAAGCTTACCCATAACAGCAGTCGCTGAACCAACAGTACATGCTCCACCAGCAGTAACGTCTAAACAAGTAACAGTACTTCCAACAGTAACATTAAAACTTGAGCTATTATCAACTCCAATACCAGAAATACCTACATCGTTAGTTCCGTAACCATCTCCATCAGGGAATCTCATGCTTGTAAGATTATTTGTAAAGGCACTACCATCCCAATTTGTTAAGTTTATTGTTAATGGTGTATAAAATGCCAACTTTGCACCTTTTGAAGTTCTTATCGTTGGATATAGAATCGCTTGTCCGGCTGCAGAACTATCTCGGGAATTAATCCTTACCCAATTAGCGTCTGAGTTAGCTTGGTTATCATCATATGTCACATCATATGTCTTAGTACCCAATGTAACTGTAGTAGTTCCTTGCGCAGATGCTGCAACAGCATCATTCTCCTTACTTTTAGTAAAGGCATCGTAAAATGTGATTTTGTCTCCACTAACAGTCGTTCCATTAGTAATTGAGGTTACTTGAATTAGTCTACCACTTTCTTCGTTTCCAATAACCATATAACCATTTACAAATGTTTGACCCATTTCCATAACAGTTATATTGTATCCATTATCGCCCTCTTGTAAGTTAATACCGTTAGACAAATTCTTTGCCCATGTAAATGTTTTTGCTTCAGTTAAGTAAGAAGGCCTAAAAGTGACATCAATCTTATCATCTCCCTGTGGAGTCACCAATATGTTTTCTCTTTTAGTTTCATCATCTGATGCAACACTCAAACTTGGAAAATCTAACTTCATTGTCCCAAATATAGGGTCAACGAGAGATTTCCCTGGCATGATTGCATCATTGTTAGAGTTAGGTGCATAGATGCCAAAAACAATTTTTGTTGTAGCAGTTGTAGTTCCTGTTATTGTAACAAGAGTTCCGTCTATTCTGTCATCATTATCTCCTTTTGTAGCAGCAGCTCCGTTAGTAAGCGTTACTTTTTCAGCTCCAGCAATAACAGATGCAATATACTTAAGGTTGTTCGAATCAGCAGTTGTAACCGCAATGGTTACTCCTTGAATCTTCTTTGAAGCATTCTCATTAACTGATTTCGTTTCGCTATTACCATTCTCGTCTGTTACCTTAACAGTAGCGTCAGTAGTACTTGCAGAAACTAAGTCAATAGTATACTTCTTGCCCGCAATAGTAACTTCTGCACTAGGATCTTCACTTGTCAGACTAATTTTCTCAGCAGTCTTTAACAATATAAGACTAGTAGCATCTGTTGAAGATGCAACTGTAAATTTCTGCCCAAACATAGTAAGGTCTTGTCCCTTTGAATCAGCATGTGTAAAGTTTACAGCCTTATTAAAAGTTATTGATGCGTTGTAATAAACATTTCCTGATTGAGCGCTTGTTGGCGCTAGACCAAATTCAGGATCATCAGTGCTAAGTGGTTGCCTAGCAAAGTTAACCTTCGGATTTGAACCCATATCAATCATTTGTTCATAAGTAGCTTCTACATTACCGCTAAATGTTCCTTTTTTAAGAACAGTTGGTAATTCAGTTTTCGTTAAAGTTGTTCTTACAGTATTAAGCGTGTCATTGACATATAACTTCGTCCCACTCGTAAACAGCGGATAAGCTTCTCCAGTCACGCTTGCCGTAGTTCCAGTTGTAACACTTGTACCGACAGCAACATCATTTAATGATTGCATGATATTCATTGCAGCCACTAAATCTGTTTGAGCGGCAGTATTACCATAGACAACAGCCACATCATTTCCGCCCATACCAGTAAATGGTGCAGGGAAAGTCGAGGCAGCTGCTAATGCAACTGTAGAACCAATCATAAGCGTGCTAGCCATTATACTTGCAACTTTTTTAAATTTAAACATTTTTTTTAAACCTCCTTTCACATCGTTATCTATTGACAGTTCCGCAGAACACCCTCTTTGAGGAGATTACTTCTTTAATGTAATCCGTCACCTAAAGTCTCGTAAGACTTTTTGAAAACCTTAATGAAAGGTAAACAACATAATAAAACTCTCTTTAAAAAGCTTTCGCTTATATCCTAAAAAATTAAGATTTATTGAGGAGATATTGAAGTTTATTTATAAACCTTTCGGTACTACTTATAGTAACAACTGAATTTTCAAAGAACCAAAGCACCCCCCAATTTGATATATATGGTATGAACAACAATATATATTAAATCTAAACATATAAATACTAAGTATATCTTAAACATATGGTAACAGAAATAACTGATATATAAAATGGCTGAAAAAACAAAAACTAGAGAAATAACAATTATCGACGAGGAAGGAGTATTTAACACCTTTTTTAAGAGGTTTACTGGAGAAAAAGAGTATGATTTTGAAGGCATCTCTTTATTAAGAAAAATATTAAGCAATGAAAAGGCTAGATTGATGCATATTTTAAAAACAAAGAAACCAGGTTCAATTTATCAGTTAGCAAAGCTTCTCGGGAGAGACTTTAAATCGGTCAGCGACGATATCAAACTCTTGGAAAGTTTTGGATTTATAGAAATGATAGCAGAAAAAACAGGCAAAAGAGAAAGACTAAGGCCTCTTTTGATTATAGACTCTATACAAATTAAGATTAAAATATAAACCTCTTGTCTTTTTAAAGATAGAGTTTTTGTATAATATAGTCAAGGACGCTGAGATTTTACCATTTGCGCCTTGACTATCAAGGGAAAGACGTACAAAATTGGTAGAAAATTAACGTCTTTCACTATACTTACAAATCAAAAAGGTAGTAATTACTGCTTTCTAAAGTTACAAAGGGACTTCTTCAATTTACAACTAAGAAATAGCCTGATTTTTTCAATCGTAGAAGAATTTTATTGACTAACTTCTATTATATGAAAGGAAATTAATAATCGGAAAAATCCTTTTCCTTTCATAGATAGGGGTAGAAATTAGAAAAATCCGAAAATTATTTTCTATCACTATAACAGCTACATCTTTTGCATTGGCATGTTTGTTTATAAATTATTAATCATGAGATTATAGCTGCTAATATCAGAGTTGCAGAAAAATTGGTCTGTCAAAAGACGACCAATTTTTCAATTGATTTTCAAAACCAAAGGTTTTGACTATTTGGCTTTAGAAATATAAGTAAATACGATTTGCCAGAAAGTTTTATAAGCTTATATCTCTCTTATAAAACATGACCGAGCAGCAATTACTTAACGAATTCAAGTCAATGGAAGAAGATTCTAGTTTTATCTCTGAAAAAAGTGTGGAATTTGGCCAAAAGTATGCAAAGAAATTCATAGCTGTTAAAGACAAGCAGGTTGTTGCTATTGGGGAGGATTTTGAGAAAGTAATAGAAGAAGTTAAACAAAAAGGCCTTGATCCTAGTCTAGTTCTCGTGCAATACATTCCAACTAAAGACGAAATTATCTTTTGTCAAGAACCTTCGGAATAAATTCCGGGGCGTGCTCGGGTTCTTGAGCATGCTCAAGAATTGTTTTTTCTTTCTCACGAACTAAAGTAGGGAGTTTACGAAAAAAAACAATTCTTGACATATTAAAATTGTAAAATGAGGTTCAATCTTGAGATACAGAGGATTTGGTTAACTGAGCTATTTTTTTAAATCCTCTGTCTGGAGAATTCGAATGAATGGTAACATAATCAACCGAATTCTCCATAAGAAATATCGAGGGGGCTAAGAGAGTAATTCTCCCCATTTTTTCAAGGCAAATTTAAAAATTAATCAATTTTACTCCATAAATCTAAGTAATTAACAAAAAATAAAAGTTTATATAGTTGTATATTTTATATAAATTATGGTAAAGGAAAAATATATGAAAGAATCAGATGTTGCATTAAGAAAAGAGGATTATATCTTATTTATAGAAGTGAAGATGTCTGAAGATGTCAGAAAAAAAATGCAGGGGATAATAAGAAGAACAGAAGGGGCAATTTCTTGTTGAGAAGTTTAGTTTTTGCGAGCTTCTCTGTTAGATTGCTTATTTGTCAAGATTAGCAGGAATATCAAAAGGAGTTAAATGAAAATCTTTCTCCTTTGCGATTCTACGAATAATTTTACTATCTTTAATTTTCTTGTCAATAAATATGAATGTTTTGCAGCCAGAACAAACTGCACATGAAAAATGTAAGACATCTAAAGGATCCAATCTGTCATCTTCAGTTAGAATATCTCTACATAAAGATATTGTCTCTTTGGTTATTCCCACAATTTCACATCTATCAAAAAAATTTTCATGTATCTGATTTATCTCAAAGATTTTTTCTTGAGTATCTTTTTTCACTCCTTCTTTTTTGTTAAGAATTGCCTTTAGTTCCCCCAATACACTCATAGAAACAACAGGGGTATATTGCCTATCAAGTGAGTGAATGCCATTAAGAGCTAATAATGCCGCTTGTCCATAATTACGATCTTTTTGTCCTCTAAATGGTTCAATTAATATGCTTGTATCATACATTGCTTTGTGCATTTTCTTCTCTCTTTAACCATTATCTAAAAATCCCCAAAATCCCGCCCAAATTTCCCAACAATCCATTTAATATTCCTTCTAGTGGGCCATTTTTAAGCCCACCAAACAATCCATTGCTTCCAAAGAGCCCTCTTCTTACGCCAGAAGTGGGCGGCGTTTGGCTTGCAGTCTCTTCACTAGTTAAACGAAGGTTAGTCCAGCACATATTTCCAGGAACATCCATGGAGCTAATAACTTCATTATACTCACAACCCGATGATTTCTGTCTATAAACCCTATTTTCATCTCCAACCACCTTCACTCCTTCCTCATCTTGCATTGTAGCACATTTAAAGCTGTTAAACGGGATAAATAGAAGTACTTTTGGAATTCCTACCGCCCCCTCATTTTTCTCACATTTCAGCCCCCTTGCGGTATTAAGCAATCCAATTTCTCGAATATCTCCTCCCCAAACAATTGGTTCTCCATTTGATTTGTTTAATTGTGCGCAAAAGATTTTGCCAGGTATTACTCTAACAATGAACTGGTCTTGGGGGCAATATCTGTTTTTACTGTACTCAGTCGAAGTTGTCCAAGTTATATTGCCATTCCCTTCATCTATCGTAGATAGCTCTTCCGTTGTTTCATTCTTAATTTCAATATCTCCAGATTTAATCTCTGAGCTAGCATTATTGCTAAACCATACATTGAAATAATAACTGCTATTTTCAGCATCGTTAAATAAATTCGCGCCCCATTTGCAAAAAGCAACTTTAGTATTGCTATTTGTAGTAACATTAACTTCTCCATTCAAGGAGGGCGCCCTAAACTGCCTGTTTTCCAGCTCCGCAACTTTTTTATAAATATCGCACTTCACAGCCCTTCCAACACTACAATTATCAGAAACATCTGCGACTAAAGACAAATTATCTCCAACATTAGCACTTGACTTGTCTTCTAAATTTAAATTTGTCCATCTAGCATTAGTTAATGCACATGTCTCTTCAGTTACAGGCGTCGTTTCAATGGAAGTGCAATTCCATCCCGAATAAGCACTAAACCCTTGAGCCATACAATTACAGTTTAATTGTTGAGGGCAGCTTTCAGGTCCAGATTGCAATAACCCATTCAAACTTTCTCCAGCACCGCTTATTTCCACAGGAGTCAAATTATAACTGCATTCGCTTGAGATATCATTTATCGTTCCCGAATAGTTTTCACATCTATCTCTAATTTCACTATCTCTTCCTCCTCCGGCTTGCCCCCCGGAAGCGCAATGTATGACGCTTCCTCCCAAAACCGGAATACTTATTCCAGTATCGTAAGCCCCGACCGGGCAACTAACTGGATTAGAGCCATTTACAATCGAAACATTACTGATTAACATATTTTCAGTCAGAGGGGGATCTCCAGTTTTTCTATCAACGCACAGATTTATTATTTTCTCCCCAGAAATATCATTGAAAGAACCTACAGTACTTCCGTCCTTGCAGTCATCAACACCATCATAAACCTCAAAATAGGAATTAACTACATACAAACCGCTATATCTAAATCCATCACTTTGCACACAATGCCTAAGTATCTGTCCGTTCCCCCCAGGAAAAGTTCCAACTTCTTGAAATCCAGTATCAGAGCATCGCGTTCCAGAACTTATTATTTTTTCACTGCTAATAAAATAACCTGTCTGCGCACTAACTGTTCCCAAATAGAAAACAGATACAAATACCAATATTAAAACCATACCAATATTTACTTTCAAACCCCCCATTTTATTATCCTTATATTTAATAACAAAAAACATATTTAAATACCCTTTGCTTTAACAAAAACAAGCTATTGTTCTCTCAACTAAACATTAAGTATCTGCTAACGGCTGAGAAGTTACAAAGAAAACTATCTTATAGCAAATAACTTCAATAATCGGACATAATCGGGTTATTTGCTAGATAGGAAATGACATTGAAAATATACAAAAATTAATGTTATTTCCTATAATTACAACTGACAAATAGCCTAATTTTCTCAAGGTGTCAAGAATTGTTTTTTTCATTAAATCTTTATTTTTAATTCATAGAAAAGAAAAAACAATTCTTGATCACCTCAAAATATGAAATATTTTGATGGCACAAAAATCTTTGATTTTTGTTGTGCTCAAGAACTAAACACGTTTGATAAAGAGTTCTTGACATTTTGAAGAATCTAATTTGCTGGAAGGCATATTAACAACTGCATCTTTTGAATCGGAACAAAGACACATTGCGCCTTATTGCTTATGAGATTATAGTTGATATGGACAATTAGGTTGATTAGGTCGCATGGTTTTCCTAATTGTCCATTAGAGATTTAGGGACAAAAAGTGACTCAATTACCCTAAATCTCTATAATATCTATTAGAGAAAAATTTATCTGTTGAAAACGATAAATTTTTCAAATATATGGTTCTATAAATTTTAAGCAAATATCTGTTAGCAGATACACTCTACCGATTAATTTATAAAACTCATTTATCTTGTTTTTTATAGTTTGGTGATATAAAAATGGAGAGCGATAAATCTGTTTATGCAATGGTAGCTGTTTTTGCATTGGTTTTTTTTATTATAATGGGAATGATTGTTGTTTATATTTTCAAGATAGTTCTTTCTAATGAAAGGGAGAATATCAAAAATTCCAGGGCAAACAATCTTTTCGTTGCTTTAGGGAGGGCGGTTGAGAAAACTTCTTTTGGACAGACGTCAAAGTTTATTGCAGAGAGATTTGTTAGAGTTGAAGTTACTTCAAGTGAGGCGGAGCTTCCAGTTAATGGGGAAGTTAGAGAGCTCACTAATCTCATTACTGATAAAGTTCCTGTTTGCGGAGATGATTTTAAGGATAAAACTGAAGAATGTGATGACGGCAATAATATAACTGAAGTTTGCGGGTATGGGGAATCTTGCAGATTTTGTGATTTTTCTTGTCATATTGTAAATGTTCAGGGGCATTATTGCGGGGATGGGGTATTAAATGGAAATGAGCAATGCGATGATGGAAACTTGATTAGTGGAGATAGTTGCAGTGCATTTTGCAGGAATGAGAGTTCTCGACCAGCAGATTATTGTAAGGACAGTGATTTAACAAATGGATATTTAGATGGGAAGAATATTTTTGTTAAGGGAAATGTTTCTGTGATCAGCCAGGGAGTTTATGGCATTTATTACGATACTTGCTTATCTGGAGCAAGTGTTCTTGAGTATTATTGTTTGAACATAAGCGTTAAAAGAGAAAGCATAGATTGCCCTAGTGAGTATGAATGTTTTGATGGAAAATGTACTGAAAAAATTGTTCAAGCGCCTCCAATAACTTTTGTTTCAAGCAGTATTCCAGATGGAGCTATTGATGCAAGAGTGCCTTATCAACAGGGCAATCCTTCTTCAACATATGGCTGGAATTCTATAGCTTTCACATTTTCAGGCAATGCACAGGGTCTTAGTTTAAGTAATTTTTCTTTATCTGGAGTTGGAAGTGCGGTTCCCCCAAAGATTTCTAGCATGGCCCAAGGAGCTAATCAAAACGAAGTAGTTATAACATTCGATAAACAAATATCTCCTGGGAATAGGGCGGTGATTGGATATATTCCTGAGAATAAGAAGATATGCCTTGGTTATTTGCCGGGGGATGTAAATGGGGACGGAGCATTTGCTTCTGTTGATTTATTGGACTTTATAGATGCATTAAGCGGGACAAAGAGTTTTCCAATTTATTCAATAGACATTGACAGAAGCGGGGTGCTTGCTCCTGCGGATCAATTGACTTTTATTGATTTGATGAATGGAATTTATGGAGATTGGAGTGGAAAGAGCCTGCCTCCTTGTGCATGTTTGAGTGATGGGCAATGCAGCAGCGGATATGCTTGTCAGAGCGGGGTGTGCGTGCAAGTTTCTGGGAGTCCATATTATAATACTTGGGATGAATTTAGGGTGTGGCTTTTCGGACATTGATAATATTTATTTTTGATAACTACTTTTCTGCTATCATGGAAATAAATGGAGGTTCATCTGCAAAAAAGTTTTTCCAATAATCTGTTCCTTGCGGGTTGTTGGGATTGAGAAGAACTTTTACCCAATTAAATCTTGAGAATCCTGCTTCTCTAAATGCTTGTTCATAAGTTTCAGGTTTTAAGAAGAAATTGATGATAGGATTGCTCATTCCTGTAACTCTATAAATAACTCTTCCTCCTTCTATGTCTCCATGCATTTCTTTTTGGCATCCGTATTCCTCATGCCTAACACCGTCAAATACTTCAAATGGATTATTATTGAAGCCTATAAATTGCCCCCCTCTTTTTAAACATGCCGCAATTGACTTACAATATGTCACTGCTTCATCTAAGTTTCTAGGATAGCTTAATACATATGAGCCCACAGCTAAATCTCTGTCTTCTTGACCTCTGAAATCTTGAATTAACGAATGATGATATTCAATTCTGCCTTTACAACCTTCGTTTTTACTTCTTGCTAAGTCTATGAAATCAGCTGCACCATCAACTCCAATTACATGAGTTGCCCCTAAATCAATTAATTGTCTAGAATAAATTCCTTCACCACAACCTACATCTATAATCCTTTTTCCCTTTATATCAGGCAATAAAGAGAATAAAGTATGTCTTTCAACTTCAATTCTAAAAGGGAGCTGTTTAGAATCAGCATACTCTCCCGCTCGATAAGTAATATTGCTCATTTTTCTTCTTAAGGAATTTAGTTTTTAAGGATTATTGTGGTTATTGAAAAGATAATAAGTTATTAAATAAGGCTAATCAAATATCGTGAAAATCGAGAAATAACAATCTATAAAAAGACTTTTTTTGTTGGATAGAGATGGAACAGAGAAAAAAAGATAATATTGGAATGATTGGACTGGAAATACATGTTTATCTTGTTACAAGAGAGAAATTATTTTGCAGATGCAAGGTTGTTAGGGAAAAGGGGACGAAGCCGAATAGTTATATCTGTCCTGTATGCACTGCACAACCCGGGGCAAAACCAATGCTGCCAAATAAAAGTGCAGTTGAGAAAGCTGTGCAGGTTGCGATAATGCTTGGATGCAAGGTTAATGAGAAATTAACTTGGATGAGGAAGCATTATAACTGGCCAGATTTGCCCAAAGGATATCAAAATACTTTGTCTGGAGCAAGAGCATTCCCTGTTGGAGAGAAGGGAATTTTTTATGGAATTAAAATTAGAGAAATGCATCTTGAGGAAGACCCTGCTTCTTGGGAGCCTGATACAGGAAAAGTAGATTATAATAGGTCAGGATTGCCTTTGATTGAGATAGTTACAGAGCCTGATTTTTCAACATCTGAAGAAGTAGGTAATTGGTTAAGAAAATTATTGCATAATCTGCAATATCTTAAGGCAGTTGCTTCTGACGCTGGAATTAAGGCAGATGTTAATATTAATCTGGTAAACGTGAAGTTTACCAGCCCTGAAATTTCTAAAAAACAATTGGAAATTTCAGGTATAGAGATTCCCTCTAATTCAGTCACTCTAGAATCTGAAATCTCTAATAGACATTCCCGAACGAAAGGTGATACAATCAACGGGAATGTCTATATAAAGGGAAAGACCGAAAGAGTCGAGATAAAGAATGTCAACTCTATAGAAAATATACAGAATGCGATTGAATATGAATTAAATAGGCAAGCAAGGGAAGGGAGTGTCAGGGAAACAAGGAGATTTGATGAGAAGGAAGGGAAGACAACAAGGATGAGAGGAAAAGAAGAACAGGACGATTATCGGTTTATTGTTGACCCAGATTTATTAGCTATAAGATTAGACAAAAAATTTATTGAAGAAATGCGGGAGAGAGTTCCAGAATCTCCTGAAGTAAAATTAGAAAAATTAGTTAAAAAATATAAAATAGGAAAGGATGATGCAGAAGTTTTGTCTAAGAATATTGAGATAGTCCAGTTTTTTGAGGAAGTTGTAGAAAAAGGCAAGGTTGATGCAAAATTTGCTTTACATTGGATAACTATTGAACTATTAAGACATTTAAATTATAATAAAACTACATTAGATAAAGTTGAAATTAAAGTTAAACATTTTGTTGAATTGTTAAACGCAATAAAAACTGGGAAGATAACTGAGTTGCAAGGAAAAGAGATATTGAACAAATTTTATCCTTCCAGTTTCTCTTTGGAAGAGAAAGGAGTAGAAGGAAAAATATCCGATTCTGGAGAGTTGAATAAGATTTGCAAGGAAGTGTTGAACAGGGAAAAAGATGTTGTTCTTAGATATAGAGCTGGTGAAGTTAAGCTTTTGAATTTTTTAGTTGGAGAGGTAATGAAAAAGACGGATAAGAGGGCCGATTTTAAGGTTGTTAGAGAGCTGCTTGAGGAGATGATGGAATAGGATTTCGAATAAGGAACGGGAAAGTATAAAAATCTTATTTTGCTAATACAATTATGTCAAGATATTTTTTTATATATAATCTGGAAAAAGGAAAGGTAGAAAAAGAAAAAAGAGATATAGATAATCCCCATGATTGGGTTACTTTTAGTTGGGGATTCTCTAATAGGTCTTCCCTTTTTTAGGTAACTTAATCAACGGGAAGACCTATAGTAAAATATTTGGAAGTAGTGTTAACACATATTGCGTGAGATATTACAAAACCAATAATGGCCCAGTTGTGGAAATAGGAGATGGATATAGACATGGGGTCTTTATTGATGGTAAATATTGGAATAGAATATTAAAGATAATTAGAGATGAAGAATTGGATAAGAACGGAATAAAAACTGTTTTAAATTTAATGAGTGCTGGGTTAAGAGAGGAATATTGGCGCGAATTTATAAAAGCTGTTAAACATAGAATAATAAAGAACGTTTAGTTTTCTTAATAAAACAAATTAAATATTTCAAAAATAGTTCCAATTACTAATAGGATTATAATTATAAAAGTGAGAATTTTTGAATAGGGAATTGAATATTCTGGAATTCTATCACAGGATCTTTTTGCTTTTTTTGCGATGAGCAAAATTAAGATTGAGCTTATTCCTCCAGAAATTACTCCTCCAAGACCGAGGATTTTTATGAATGATGCAGATTTAATCAAATTTATTATAGTTAATAATAATATTGGGGGGATGATAGTTAGCAACCAGGATTTTACTTTTGATATTTTATAGTCAAAGGAGAAGGTATCAATTAATGCATCGGATAAAGCTAGATATGCAGCGAACATTGTTAGCATTCCTAGGAGGATGAATGGTTTACCTAGGGCTAAAGTTGCAATTTCAGGAGTTGAAACTCCTTTTGTTCCAAGGACTACAAGAGTAAAGATAATGTAAATTATTAATGCAAGAACAATTGAAATGATTATTGAAGATTTCATTTCTTTTTTATCTTTTTTTAGAATTATTTTCAGCTCTGGAATTGCTGAAAATCCTAAAAATGCAAATAAAATAACCCCAAATGGCACATAAAACCTGGATAAATCGTTATAATTTAAATTGTAGATGTTTATTTTATTCCAGAATAAAACTGTTATTGAGATTATTAAAATAAAGATTAACATCATACCAACTTCTTCGCTTTCCTTAAGGGCTTTTATTCCAAGGTAAGATAATATCGAAAGTGCAAACCAGAATGCAACCCCCAGATATAAACTGTAATTTGTAGTCTGGAATAATATAAAAGAGAGTGAATTTCCTTCTCCGATTAAATAGGCGAGGAGAGCTGAATAAACTCCAAATAATAATGCAAGAAACATTATTGTTTTTCCTTTTTTGCCCAAATATCTTTGAGCATACCCAGGAAGTTGATGGTCTTTTGTCGTCCTGAGGGAAATTTCTCCAAGATATAAATAGATAATCAACATAACTCCTGCGATTAAAATTAAATGTATCAAGCCTATTAAAAATCCAGATTGCATTATCACATATGGAATTCCTAATATTCCTGCGCCGATAATTGTCCCGAGGAGTGTTGCTACTGCTGGAAATTTGTTTGCCATTTGCTCTTTTTTATGTCCATAATAGGAATAATGTGATTTTAAAGTTTGTTGCTTGGATTTTTACCCATAATTGAAAATCAATAGATTTATTAGTTAATTTTTGCGTTTATTTTTGGGCTCATAGTTTAATGGATAAAATTTCGGGCTTCGGAAAATTGAAGAAACCTGAAGATAGGGGTTCGATTCCTCTTGGGCCCATTATAGCTTAACGTGCTCATTAATCCCGTTTCTAACAAATTCATAATGGCCTGTTTTAGCTGCAGCTAGGCAGTCTGTTGTATATTCATTGGTTGTGCCGTAGGTTAGGTGAGCACTTTCATGCGCAGATAAGAAAATATATTCGGAGGTACCCTGATGCACATCATTTGGGAGAGTCATTGTATTTTGATGAGGGATGCAAAAGGCCCTTACATTATAAGGCATATCATTTCTTGAAACGATATTTACCACAGCACCCGAATCATAATCTTTTTCTGGCTGTTGGCAGAATAATTCATAATGAATAATATTTATGTCATCTGCTAGTGTTTCTAGTGTTGAATAAGCAGCTTTTATCTTTTCTTTAGGGGGTTTAGTGTTATTTTCCATTATATTTTAGAATGATAAGATTTAATAAACTTAATTATTAGTAAGATATATGAAAAAAGAAAAAAAGAAAAATGAGTCTATTTTGGAGAATGTTGAGAAAAAGATAGAGAAGGCGGCAAGGAATGTTATGAAAGAGGTCAAGGGTGTTGAGGAGAAAATGGTTGGGAAAGGGGAAGAAACAAATGGAAAGACTAGAGGGAGCAAGGGACATGAAAATGGGATAAAACACGAACATGAAGAATTTAGGAAACATGAATACAAGGGCGAGAAGTTACATAAGAAAATTGAGATGAAAAACGAGGATGCAGGGAAAAACGAAAACAAGGCGAAAGAAAAAACGATTGATAAAAATCATAAGGGAATTACTGTAGAAAAAGATGATTTTTCTGAATGGTTTACACAAATAATGCTAAAGGCCGATTTGGCCGATTATACTTCGGTGTCTGGGTGCATTGTATTTAAGCCTACAGCTTGGGCAATTTGGGAAAAAATTAGAGATTTAGTTGATGAGAAAATTAAAAAGATGAATGTAAAAAATGTTTCATTTCCATTGTTGATTCCTGAGAAATTATTGGTAAAAGAACAAGAGCATGTTAAAGGTTTCGCACCAGAAGTCGCTTGGGTTACCGAGGCTGGAAGTTCTAAATTGAGTGAAAGATTGGCCATTAGGCCAACTAGCGAGGCAATCATGTACGATTCTTATTCTAAATGGATAAGGTCTTGGAGAGATTTGCCTTTAAAATATAATCAATGGGCTAATGTTGTTAGATGGGAATTTGAACATCCGGTGCCCTTTTTGAGAACAAGAGAGTTTTTCTTTAATGAGGGGCATACCGTTTTTGCAAGTGAAAAGGAAGCGATTGCTGAACAGAAAGATATTATTAAGATGTATAAAGAAATATGCGATAATTATTTGGCTTTGCCTTCGTTGGATGGGAAGAAAACTGACAAGGAGAAGTTTGCGGGGGCTGTTTATTCATATTCTTTGGAGCATTATATGCCTAATGGGAGGACAATTCAGGGCCCAATATTTCATCATGATGGGCAGAATTTTGCCAAGGCCTATAATATAAAATTTTTAAGTAAGGATGGAAAAGAAGAATATGCCTGGCAAAATACTTGGGCAATATCAACTAGAATGCTGGGAGTAATGTTTGCTGTTCATTCTGATGCTAAAGGCCTGATATTGCCTCCAAAGGTTGCTCTAAATAAAATTGTAATTGTTCCGATATTATTTGAAGATTCAAAAGAGAAAGTATTGAAGAAATGCAGAGAGATTAGCAAACAATTTGAGAATTTTGGAGCCATATTAGATGATAGAGAAGAGTATAAGCCAGGATGGAAATTTAATGAATGGGAGATGAAGGGAATTCCTCTGAGGATTGAGATAGGGCCGAGGGATTTGGAAAGCGAGAGCGTTTTAGTTTACCGAAGAGATAATGCGAAGAAAGAAGCAATTAAATTGAAGGAATTAAAAACTAAAATTGGAGAAATGCTTGAGGAAATTCAAAAGAGCATGCATAAAAAAGCGCAGGAGCTGCTGAAGAATGCTATTATTGAAGTTAGTGCTTTAGATGAATTGAAAAAAGCTGTTGAAGGGAAGAAGATTGGTTTTGTCCCGTTATGCAAAAGTAGAGAATGTGAGGATGAGCTGAAATTTAAATCTGGCGGGGCTAAGGCGTTAAATATTCCAGAAGAGCAGCCTTCGAAATTAGGAAAAAGTGTTTGCATAATGTGCAAAAAGAAGGCGGAATATTTTGCTTATGTAGGAAAAAGTTACTAATTTTGCTTTTGAGAACATTTTTATATTAACTTTATTCTTTATTTAAATGGTAGAATTAAATTTTCAATCCGGAGATTACGTAAGATTGAGATTGGCTTTGAAAGAAGTTGAAGGGAGAGTTTTGGAGAGCTCGGATAGTGGAATTTTACTTCTGAAATTAAATAGCGGATATAATATTGGAATTAATAGAGAGAATATTCTTGGAGGGAGAGTTTTAAGGAAATTTAAGGAGGAAAAAGAGAAATTTGAGCTGCCTGAGACAAGAGGATTGAAAAATATTGGAATGATTGTCACGGGCGGAACGATTGCTGCTAAGTTAGACACCAAAACGGGGGGGGTTTCTTGGCTTACTGATGTTAGTGAATTTGCAAAATTTTACCCAGAGATGTTTAGAATAGTGAATGTTACTAAACTAGAAATTCCTTTTATGGCTGCTTCTGAGAGCATGACTTTTGAACATTGGACTAAAATTGCAGAGAGTTGTGAAAAGATGTTAAATGACACGAGCATTTCTGGAGTGATTATTACACATGGCACGGATTTTCTGCATTATACTTCAGCAGCATTGTCTTTCTTTTTGAGGAATTTAAATAAACCTGTTGTACTGACTTATAGTCAGAAAAGTATTGACAGGGCAAGCAGTGATGCAAATTTAAATTTACAATGCGCTGCAAGAATGGTAATTTCGGATTGCGCAGAGGTAATGCTTGTTGGGCATGCGACGATAAATGACGATTATTGTTATGCAATGCGCGGAACTAAGGTAAGAAAATTGCATAGTTCGAGGAGAGATGCGTTTAAACCTGTAAATGAAAAGCCCATTGCTAAAATCTGGCCAGATAGAGTCGAATTTACTTCTGGTTATAGGCGGAGGAATGGAGGGAAAGTTGAACTAGATACTAATTTTTCTGACAAAGTCGCATTAGTAAAATTTTATCCTGGACAAGACTCTTCTATTTTGGATTTTTATGCGTTAAAACATAAGGGAATTGTTATTGAAGCTTCTGGTTTTGGTCATTTGCCAGTTAGTGAAGCTGTGCATAACTGGATCCCTGTTCTTAAGAAACATATCAGGGACGGGCTGGTTATTTGTGCTGCCTCTCAGACTATTTATGGAAGACTGGATCCCCTTGTTTACAGCCCCGGTCGGGAGCTATTAAATAGCGGGATAATTTTTCTTGAAGATATGTTGTCTGAAACTGCATTCATCAAACTTGGTTGGGTTTTAGGGCATCATGGATGGAAGAGTCATGTTGGGGATAAAATGCTTGAGAATTTTGCCGGGGAATTGAATGAGAGATTGGGGATTGAATAAATAGGTTTGGACAATATTGGGCTGGAGATTAGGATGTTATGGATTTGAAATATGATAGTAAGTAACTATAAAGCCATTTTCTTTATAGACGACAAAAAATAATATAATTACAACTAAAAAATAGCCAGATTATCTCAATTACAGAAGAATCTTATTAATGAACTGATTATTAATAGACGACAACATTGAGATTAGACAAACATGTTAAAGTATAAATCTGACATTTTTTAGGAATTTGCCTTTATAGTT
>Ga0080064_1002379_pt1 | contig 32208 bp, 30 predicted proteins | sample Subgrocontami54m_FD_69260 | JGI IMG/M metagenome (GOLD analysis project Ga0080064, IMG submission 69260) | Subsurface groundwater microbial communities from S. Glens Falls, New York, USA - GMW46 contaminated, 5.4 m (SPADES assembly) (version 2) ...
GAGCACCGGGGCTACCCAGGCGCCCGGATCGGGGTCGTCATCGAGGAACGCGGAGCCAACGCTCGACCGGCCGGCGGCCGTCACCAGGCTGAACTCGGGGCGGTAGTCGGTCGCGGCAGACGACCGATCGTCGGCCGAGGACGCCAGCCCGACCTCGCCGAGCGCCTCGTCCATCTCCGCTTCCTCGAGGACGTGACGAGGCGGCTCGGCCAGACCGACCTCCACGACCACACCCCACAACGGCCGGATCGGCCGCCACCGACCCGATGGGTCGACCAGCGCCGGCGACCACGGCCCGGCGGCCACCAGGATGGCACCGGCCGCGAGGGTCGTGCCATCGGCCAGGCGCACCCCGGTCGTTCGATCGCCCGTGCGGAGGAGCTCCGCGACTGGGCTGCCGACGAGGATCCGAGCCCCGCGCCGCTCGGCAACGGCGGCGAAGGCCCGGGTCGCGGCCGCCGGTGGGACCGGATAGCCGATCCCGAGACGGCAGGCCGAAACGTCGGGACCGATGGCGGGCTCGAGACCGCGCAGGTCGGCCGGCCCGATGAATTCCGGCTCGAGCTCGGGCCACCGCGCCGCCAGATCGGACGCCAGCCGTCGGGCGCCGGCTTCAGCCAGGGCGACGAGCAGGAGCCCCGCCGGTTTGGCCGGGAACGCGAACGCGAGGGCGGGGTCCCTGCCCAGGTCGCGGTACATCGCCACGGTCTCGAGATGAACGCCCCGGAGTGTTGAATCGAATGGGTGCTGGACGACGCCCGAGTTCCGCCCCGACGCTCCCGCCGCAATCGCGCTGCCCTCGACCAGGGTCGTCGTCGCGCCCGCTTCGGCCAGCAACGCTGCCGCGGTCGCACCGACGATCCCGGCACCGACCACGATGACGTCCGGTCGGCTCATCGCGGCCCGGATCGGGTGGGGCCGTCCTCAGCCCCGGCGGGTCGGCGCTCGGTGGGCGCGAGGCTGGACATGGGCCGGAGCATATCCCGAGCGAGCCGACGATCCGACCACGGACGTCGGGGGGTCGCAGATCAGGCGACGGCCCGGACTGACTCCTGCGCCGCGGCGGCGACCTCATCGAGGGCCACGTCGATGTCGAGCTTGACCTCGCGGCCGACCAGCCAGCTGCCGGCCTCGAGGGCGACGTTCCAGTTCAGACCCCAGTCCTGGCGGTCGACCTTGCCAACGAGATGGAAGCCGGCATGCCGACCGCCACGCATCCCGGGCACGATCCCGTTGAACTCGGCCGTGAAGGTGACCGGCCGGGTGACGCCACGGATGGTCACATCCGCGGTCACCAGGTAATCGTCGCCCTTCGGCGCGATCGAGCGGACTTTGGCGACGATCCAGGGATGCGTTTCGGCATCGAAGAAGTCGGCCGAGCGAAGGTGCTGGTCGCGCGCGTCGAAGCCGGTCGACAGGCTCGACGCCGAGATCCGGATTTCGCCGCTGGCGGCGGTCGGGTCGGTCTCGTCGAGATGGATCTCGCCCTCGACCTGATCGAACTTGCCACGGACGGTGGTGACCATCATGTGTTTGGCGGCAAAGGCCACGTCGGTATGGGCCGGATCGATCTTCCAGGTGGTGGTCATGGTGCGGCTTGGTCCTTTCGCAGATCGGGCGGTCCCGGGTTCGGTGACCGCTCGTTAGGTTGCTTGCGCAAGCAACTATACGCGCCAGATCGTTGCCTTGTCAACGACTTGCGCCGCAGGGTATGATGCCCAGCGATGAGCGAGACAACCGAGCCCTACGTCGCGTCGGAGCGACCGCGCCGCCTGACCGCCCGGGATTCCCGATTGGGTCCGTGGCGCGCGTTCCTGACCGCCCACGCGCTGATCAGCCGGCGTCTGGACGACGATCTTCGAGCCGAGCACCAGATGACCCTGGCCGAGTACGCCGCGCTGCTCCAGCTGGCCGAAGCGCCCGGCCGTCGGTTGCGCATGAACCAGCTGGCCGACAGCATCGTCCTGAGCCGGAGCGGGGTCACCCGACTGATCGACCGCCTGGTCGGCGATCGGCTGGTCGCCCGAAGCCAGTGCAGCTCCGATGGCCGCGGCGCCGAGGCGGTCCTGACCGACATCGGCCTTGCCCGCTTGCGCGACGCGAGCCGGACCCACCTGCGTGGGATCGAGGCCTACTTCCTCGACAGCATCGAGCCGACCGACCTCGCCACGCTCGAACGATCGTTTGGCGCGATCGGGAACAAGGTCCGATCCGATGGCCGCGGGATGTCCGCCGCCTGCGACCCGATCGACCAGGATCGTCCGCCAAGCAGTCGACCCGACTAGCCTCGAAGCTCAGCCGGCGAGCGGCTCGACCCGGACGTCGCCGACCAGCCGATCCACCTCCCGCGGATCGAGCCGCCCCGCCCCGGCAAGCCGGGCGTTCGCGCCGGCCGCCGCCGCCCCCAGGCGGACGGCCTCGACCAGCGAGCCTCCACGGAGCGTGGCGACGGCGACCCCGGCCAGGAACGCATCGCCGCTGCCGACCGGAAACGGGCCACGCCCCCCGGCGACGCCCACCCGAAAGGCTGTCCCGTCGGGAGCCCGCACGACCGCCCCATCGAGACCGCGGGTGACGATCACCGTGCCACCCGTTCGGCTGGCGATCTGGCGCACGGCCTCGCTGGCGCTTGCTTCGTCTGTGGCTTCCGCGCGGTCGAGCGTCGCGGCCGCCTCCGCGGCATTGAGCTTGACCAGCCACGGCCGAGTCGCCAGGCCCAGGTGCATCGCCGGACCGCCGGCATCGAGGCCAACCGGGACAGCGAGCTCCGCCGCCACGGCGGCCAACTGGGCGAGGCCATCCGCGGGCGCTCCAGGCGGGAGGCTTCCAGAGATCGTGACCAGGCCGACATCGCCACTGGCCAACTCGTCGCGGAGCGCGCCGATGAGCCCGGTCCAGGCATCGAACGACACGTTCGGACCGGCTTCGTTGAGCTCGGTCAGGGTGCCGTCATGGGCATCGTGGATCGCGATGCAGGTTCGCGTCTCGCCTGGCGCCCAGGCGAACCTCCCGGCGATCCCCTCGGCCGCCAGCGTCTCCGCCATCCAGCGTCCGGCGTGACCGGCGAGCAGCGCGACCACTGTGACCTCGGCCCCCAGCGAGCTCGCCGCGCGGGCCACGTTGAACCCCTTGCCACCCGCCAGCCGGGTCTCGGCCCGCGGCCGATTGACCGCGTCGCGGGTCAGCCGGTCGAGCTCGTACAGCCGATCGATCGCAGGGTTGGGAGCCACCGCCACGAGACGCATCGGGCGCGGGCCCCGGTCAGCGTCCAGCCGCGGCCAGCGCCGCCCGCGCCTCGGCCAGGGTGGGCTGGGCGGCGGTCCCGCCGATCCCCGTGCACGACAGCGAACCGCAGGCCACCCCGAGATCGAGCGCATCGCGCAGCGGCCAGCCAGCCAGGATCCCGTACAGGAACCCGGCATCGAACGAGTCGCCCGCACCGGTCGAGTCGACGACCTCGACCGGGAGAACGGCCGCCTCGGCGACCTCGTACTCCCAGGCGCCGCGCATGGCCACCGCCCCACCCGCTCCGTGCTTGACCCCGAGGGTGATCGGCCGACCCGGCTGGCGTCCCTCGGTCGCTCGGCGGATGAGCTCGCTGGCGGCGGCCGGGGCGGCGATCTTGCCGGTGATCCGGCGCGCCTCCTCGAGGTTTGGCAGGAACACGTCGGCGGCCCGGAGGAGCGGGTCGATCCGGTCATCCCAGGCCTCGGTCGTGTCCCAGTTGCAGTCGAACGAGGTCGTCAGGCCAAGGCCGTGGGCCTCGTCGAACAGGTCGGGCAGCTCGGCGCTGAGCGCCGGTTGCAGGTACGTGCTCCCCACGTGGAGATGGCCCGCGGCCGCCAGCAGCTCGCGCGGGACGTCGTCCGTTCGGAGCGCTCCGATCGCCCCGATCGCGGTCAGGTTGGCTCGGTCGGCGCCTCGACTGAAGATGACCGTGGCGCCCGTCGGCAGATCCGGATCGATCCGGCAGCCCGAGACGTCGATCCCGGCGGCCTCGAGCGCCTCGAGCATGAACCGGCCGAAGGGATCTTCGCCGACGACCCCGACGAAGGCCGTTCGCAGCCCGAGCCGGGCGGCGCCGCACGCCGCGATCGCCGACGACGAGCCGACGACCATCGAGATCGACTCGACGATCGTCTCGATCTGACCGAACACCGGCTCGGCGACCGGGTCGACGATCACGATGTCCGGGTTGAGCTCGCCGACGACCAGCAGGTCGAACCGGCGCTCGGAGCTCATCCGGCGTACCCGCGGTACCAGCCGTCGCCGGGCTCCGGGGTCGGGACGAGCGGCCCCGCTCGGTCGTCCCAGGGTCGGCCAAGCGCGTCGACCAGCTCGACCAGGCGGGCCAGCCGGTCGCGACCGGTGGTCCGCAGAAAGGTGCCGCGATCGATGTCGGGAAGGGTGGCAGCCTCGGCCCAGACCGACCGCCCCACGAGCACCCCGCTGGCCCCGGCGCCGCAGGCGACCCGCACCTGGGCTTCGAACGTCGCGTCGTCGACCCCGCCGGACAGGAGGACCCAGGGCAGCGCGGACGCCTCGTCAAGCTCGGCGCACGCCTCGGCCCAGCGTCCGGTGTCGGTCACGCCGGGATCGTAGGGGAACTCGGCCTTGAGAATGTCGCCGCCGAGCGCGGTCAGCCGGCGGGCGGTCTCGACCACGACCCGGCGGCGCGCCTCACCGGTGAGCCGCTGAACGGCGGGGTCGATCGAGAACGACAGCGGCTCGACGAACAGGGGCAGGTCCGCCGCCATGCACTCGGCGACGATGGCGGCGACAAAGCGCTCCTGGTCCGCCGCGTTGACGGCATCTGGGTGGTAGTAGACGAGGAGCTTGGCCGCCGATGCCCCGAGCCGCTTGGCCTTGGCGACGCTCCAGCCGTCGAGGATCCGGCTGATCCTGGCGGTCGATGGTCCGTCGTAACCGGTCGCCTCGATCGCCACGAGCAACCCACAGCCCGCTGGGAGCGAGCCGTCGACGAGCGCCTGGGCGGCCCCGATCTCGGGGTCGAGCAGGACGCCGGTGGCCGTCGACCCGAGTTCGCGCACGACCGCCCGCTTGAACCGGACCATCTCCTCGAAGGTGACCGCTGCGGGGTCGTCGGGGCGGAGCTCCTTACGCAGGTTCTGACGATGATCGAGGGCCAGCACGCCAAACGTTCCGCGGGACGAGGCGCAGGCGCGGATCCCGCGGATCCGGCCGATCGGCAGGTCGGCTGCCGGGTCCATCGATCCGATTCCTCCCGTCACGATCCGAACCGGGGCTTCCATCCGGTTGCGGCAGGCGCTAGCATAGGACGTACGGACGTCCGGATGTCCGAATGACCCGTCCCCGCCTGGAGAGCCAGCATGCCGCGGATCGTCCTCGTCGGCGCCGGCAGCGTCGAGTTCACCCGGAACCTCCTCGGCGACATCCTGTCCTCGTCGGCCCTGCGAACAGCCGACATCGTTCTTCACGACATCGATCCAGATCGGCTGACGACCGCCGAGCGGATGGCCCACTGGACAGCCGCCGCCCTCGGCGCCACGCCGACGATCTCGGCTCATCTTGACCGCCGGACGGCGCTCCGTGGCGCCGACTTCGTCGTCAACACGATCCAGGTCGGTGGCGCCCGGGCGACCAGGGTCGACTTCGACGTTCCGGGTCGGTTTGGCCTGCGCTACACGATCGCCGACACGGTCGGGGTGGGTGGTGTCTTCCGCGGTCTGCGAACCGTGCCCGTGGTCCTCGGGATCGCCCGCGACATGGCCGAGGTCTGCCCCGATGCCTGGCTGCTCAACTACACCAACCCGCTGGCGATCGTGGTCCGGGCTGTTGCCGAGGCGACCCCGATCAAGGTCGTCGGCCTGTGCCACTCGGTATTCTGGACGATCGACACGTTGGCGGGCTACCTGGGGATCCCCCGCGACGAGATCGACAGCGCCTCGGCCGGTGTCAACCACCACGCCTTCCTGCTCCGGCTGGAGCATCGCGGGCGCGACCTGTACCCGGATCTTCGGGCGTTCATCGAGGCCGGCCGGACGCCGGACGACAACCTGGTCCGGTCGGAGCTGTTCCTGCGCCTGGGCTCCTACCTGACCGAGTCGTCGGAGCACCACGCGGAATACAACCCATGGTTTATCGGCAAGAGCGACGCCCGGGGCGACGCGGTCGAACGGTTCCGCGTCCCGATCGGCGAGTACCTCGATCGGGTCGCCCACAACCTCGACGAGTTCGCCGAGACGAAGCGGATGCTCGATGCCGGCGAGGCATTCGAGATCGAGCGCAGCGGCGAGTACGCCGCCACGATCGCCGACTCGATGACCACCGGCGCGCCGACCCGGATCGTGGCCAACGTGATCAACCACGGCCGGCTGATCCCGAACCTCGAGGCGGCCGCCTGCGTCGAGGTCCCGGCCCTGGTCGACGGGCTGGGCGTCCATCCGGTTGCGATGGGTAACCTGCCGCTGCAGCTGGCGGCCTACGTTCGGGGCGCCGTCGACATGCAGGGTCTGACCGTCCAGGCGGCCCTGGCGCGCGACCGCTCTGCCGTGTACCAGGCGGTGATGACCGATCCGATCGTCCAGACCCGACTGACCCTCGACGACACCTGGCGCCTGACCGACGCGATGATCGCGGCCGAGGCCGAGTGGCTCCCGGCCTGGCTCGGCGGCACGGCCGCGGACTAAGGAGGAGAGACGCAAATGACGATGCCAGCCAGCGCTCGGACCGAACGGCGCCGGGCCATCCACCGACCGGCCGCCATCCCGGCGATCCTGGCCACCTTCGCCCTGCTGGTCGGCGCATGTGGCGGGGCGGCCGCATCGCCCACCCCGACTAGCGCGCCGTCCACGGGCGGCGGCACCGCCACCCCACCGGCCAGTGCCACCGCGGCCCCGTCGGATGCCGGCTACACCGGTCCCGCGGCCACGATCAGCTACTCCATCTGGGGCGACCCGAGCGAGGTCAAGAACCAGCAGGCGATCGTCGACGCCTTCCACGTCGCGAACCCCAAGATCACGGTCAAGGTGACCGTGTCGGATTGGGACACCTACTGGGACAAGCTCCAGACCGGGATCGCCGGTGGCGATGCGCCCGATGTGTTCGCGATGGATGGCCCGCTCTTCCCCGATTACCAGAGCCGGGACGTCCTGCTCGACCTCAAGCCGCTGATCGACCGTGACGGCTATGACCTCGGCCAGCTAGCCGACCAGGCGGTCGCCGACTTCACCACGCCGGGCGGCCAGTTCGGTCTACCCCGCGACCTGAACGTGATCGCCCTGTTCTACAACAAGAAGATGTTCGACGCGGCCGGGATTCCCTACCCGGATGACACCTGGGACTGGGCCAAGCTGGTCGAGGTCGGCAAGAAGCTGACCCTCCGCAGCGCCGCTGGCAAGGTCAGTCAATGGGGGCTCTACACCGAGACCACCGACATGGAGAACTACTGGTCGGAGCTGGTCTGGCAGAACGGCGGCGAGATCATCTCGCCGGACCATAAGACCAGCCTGGTCGGGTCGGCCGCAGCGACGGGTGGGATCCAGTTCCTCCAGGACCTGATCTGGACGGACAAGATCGTCCCGGACGCCGGCAGCTGGCCGGCGGACAGCGGCGATGCCTTCGAGCAGGGCAAGGCGGCCATGGAGGCCGACGGCTCGTGGCTCGTGGCGACCCACCTGGCGGCCGGGATCGACTTTGGCATCGCTCCCCTGCCCAAGGGCCCGACCGGCCGGGCGACCTCGATCAACCCGACCGGTGCGGTCGTGTTCAAGCGCACCAAGAGCCCGGAGGCGGCCTGGACGTTCGTCAAGTACCTGGCCAGCCCGGCAGCCCAGACCAAGCTGATGGAGCTCAAGGCCTCGCTGCCGGCCAACAAGGCCGTCCTGAGCGGGCCGTTCGCAACCTCGTTCGACGGGGCCAAGGTCCTGGCCGACGCGATCGCCTACGCCCGCATCAAGCCATCGTTCAAGGGCTTCAATGACTGGACGACCGCGCTCCAGACCGAGCTGGACGCGAACGTCTTCACCGAGCCAAAGAAGACCGCGGCGCAGGCCGTCGCGGATGTCATCGCCCAGCTCGACGGGATCCTCGCCAGCCAGTGACCTCGCCCGATCGTCCCGGGACCTGCCGATGATCGGCCTGCGCCGCCCCGCTCCCCGGCGGGGCGGCGGGCCGCTCGCCGGTGACGGTCGCTGGGCGCTCCTGTTCCTCGCGCCGACGCTGCTCGGCCTGGCGGTGCTATCCGCCGGACCGATTCTGGCCACGCTCGCCATCAGCTTGACCAAGTGGGACCTGCTGACCGCGCCGAAGCTGGTCGGGCTGACCAATTACACGGCGCTGCTGACCGACGATCGGTTCCTCAAGGCGCTCCGCAACACGTTCTTCTACACGGCGGTGTCGGTCCCGCTCGGGTTGACCCTCGCGCTCGGATTGGCCATCGCGCTCAACCAGAGGATCCGGGGGATCGCCTGGATCCGGACCGCCTACTTCCTGCCGGTGGTCACCTCGACGATCGCGATCGCCCTGGTCTGGCAATGGATCTACAGCCCCGACTCGGGGCTCCTCAACCAGGCAACCGGGCTGGTCGGGATCCCGTCCCAGAAATGGCTCAGCGACCCGACCCTGGCCATGCCGGCGATCATCGCCATGTCGATCTGGCAGGGGCTCGGGACCAACGTGATCATCTTCCTGGCCGGGCTCCAGGCGATCCCGTCGGAGCTGCTCGACGCGGCGAGCGTGGATGGCGCGGGCCGCTGGGCGCGCTTCCGGAACATCGCCCTGCCGCTGCTCACGCCAGCCATCTTCTTCACCGGCGTCCTGGCCCTGATCGACAGCTTCCAGGTCTTCGACCAGATCTTCGTGCTATCCCGGCCGCGCCCGACCGACGCCACGATCACGATCGTCTACTTCATCTACGAGAACGGCTTCAAGTTCTTCAAGATGGGCTACGCCAGCGCCGCGTCGTGGGTGCTGTTTCTGATCGTGGGCGTCTTCTCGGTGGTCTACTTCCGGTCGCAGGACCGCTGGGTGCACTACCAATGAGCGCCCGATGAGGGCCCTGCCGGCCAGCGCCACTTCCGGGCTCGTGCCCGCCCTGGACCCGGGGCGATATCGGGCCCGGCCGACCAGGGCGAGGCGGCTTCGGGCGCTCCGACGGGCGTTCCTGATCGGGCTGCTCATCGCCGGTGGGTTACTGATGATGGCCCCGTTCCTGTGGATGATCTCGACCTCGCTCAAGACCCGGGCCGAGGTCTTCGCCGACTCACCCAGCTTCCTGCCGCTGGTCCCGCAATGGCACAACTACCCGGACATGTGGAACGCCCTGCCGTTTGGGGCGTTCTTCGTCAACTCGGTCAAGCTGGCGGGGCTCAACACGATCGGCCAGCTGATCAGCTGCTCGATGGCCGCATTCGCCTTCGCCGCCCTGCGCTTCCGGTTCCGCGAGCGGCTGTTCGCGCTCCTCCTGGTGACCCTGATCATCCCGTTCCAGGTCGTCCTGGTGCCCAACTTCGTGCTGTACCGGCTGCTCCCCCACCCGGCCAGCGCGAGCGGCAACTGGATCGGGACCCAGGAGCCGTTGTGGGTCGGGGCGTTCCTCGGCGGCGCCTTCGGGACGTTCCTGCTCCGCCAGTTCTTCCTGGCCATCCCGCGCGAGCTGTCCGATGCGGCCCGGGTCGATGGCGCCAACCCGTGGCACATCTATCGCCAGATCTATCTGCCGCTGGCCAAGCCAGCCCTGGCGACGCTGGGGATCTTCACCTTCATGTGGACCTGGAACGACCTGATCGACCCGATCATCTACCTGCGCGACATCCCGTCGTTCACCCTGACCGCGGGGCTGTCGCTGTTCCAGGGGCAATACGTCGGGCGCTGGCCGCTGCTGATGGCCGGGGCGCTGGTCAGCGTGATCCCGATGATCGTCCTGTTCGTGATCGCCCAGCGCCAGTTCGTGCGGGGCATCGCCATGACCGGGATCAAGGGCTGACGTGGCCGGCGTCGAGGGGCTGCCGCTGTACCGGCGGATCGAAACGGACCTGCGCGACCGGATCCGGAGCGGCGAGCTCGCTCCCGGGGCGCAGGTCGAGACCGAACTCGAGCTGATGGAGCGCCACGGAGTCAGCCGGGCCACCGTTCGCCAGGCCCTTGGCGGGCTCATCGCCTCGGGCGTGCTCGAGATCCGGCGCGGGCTCGGGACGTACGTGGCGGCCGCCCGGTTCGAGCACACGATCGGGGGCTTCTACTCGTTCAGCCGGGAGATCGAGCGGGGCGGCCGGAAGCCCGGAACGCGAGTGCTCGGGCTGACCGTCGAGCCGGCCGACGAGGTCGTCGCGGGGGCCCTCGGTCTCGAGCCGGGAACACCGGTCGTGGCCCTGCGCCGGATCCGCCTGGCTGACGACGAGCCGATCGTGGTCGAGACGAGCCGTCTGCCGGCCGCCCGCTTCCCGGGGCTCGAGAAGGTCGACTTCTCGAGCGTCCGGCTGTACGACACGCTGGCCACGACGTATGGCTGCCGGCCGAGCCGGGCCCGCGAGACGTTCGAGCCGATCCTGCTGACCGCCGGGGAGGCGGATCTGCTCGGTGCCCGACGCGGTGAGCCGGCCCTGCGGGTCGAGCGGATCGCCTACGACCAGGACGATCTGCCGATCGAGCACTGCCGTTCGACGGTCCGCGGGGACCGCTACCGTTACGCCGTGGAGTTGCGCGACCGATGACCGACCCAACCGCCCCGTTGACGAACGGGCGCGCGCCCCTGCCGAGCCTCGAGCGGTTGCTCACCTGGCGCGAGGCCTCCTCGGCCGGTGAGGCGATCGCGGCCGCCCTCGAGGCCGCCCGAGCGGCGGAGGCGGACCTGGCCGGGTTCTTCGCGGCGCCCGATCGGCTCATCGTGACCGGGGCCGGTTCGTCGTACTACCTGGCCCAGGTCGTGGCGGCCGTCAGCCGCGAGCTGACCGGCGGGATGGTCGTCGCGGCGCCCCTGTCCGAGCTGATCCTGCGCCCGGCCGGGGTGATCGGCGGCGGACCGGCCGCACGCCAGCCGGTGATCGTGATCTCGCGCTCCGGATCCACGTCCGAGGCGGTCGACGTGGTGACCCGGATGCGCGCCGCCGGCCATCCGACCCTGGTCGTCACCTGCCGCGGTCGGAGTCCACTGGCCGACGGAGCGGAGCGGGTCCTCGTCTCACCGGCCGGCAACGAGCAGGCGATCGTGATGACCCGCTCGTTCTCGAGCATGCTCGCGCTGCTCCTTCGGGTGGTGGCCGGCGCCGCCGGAGTGCGCGAGCTGGCGGCCGACCTCGATCGGATGCCCGAACGCTGGCCAGAGGCGGTCGCGGCGGCCGATGTCGGGCATCGGCTGGGCTCGCTCGGTCATCGCCGGGTCGTCGTCCTTGGCGGCGGGCCGGCGCGCGGCATCGCCGCGGAGTGGGCGCTCAAGCTGACCGAGACGAGCCAGATCGCGACCGATGCCTACGCCCCGCTCGAGTTCCGCCATGGCCCGATCTCGGTGTGCGAGCCCGGCGTCCTCGTGGTCGGGCTGGTCGGCGGGCCCGGCGCCGCCGAGGAGGGCCGCGTCCTGCGCGAGGCCGGCGCGTTTGGGGCGGAGACCTGGCTGATCGGCCGCGAAGCCGATGACGACCGCGGGCTGGCCGGCTGGATCTCGCTGGTGGGCAGCGGTCTTCATCCCTGGGCCCGGCTGCCACTCCTGCTCTATCCCGCCCATGCCCTCGCGCTGACCGTCGCCCTGGCCCGCGGCCGCGACCCCGATGCGCCGCGCCATCTCGGCCAGGTCGTGATCTTCGACCCGGCATGATCCGGCTGGCCGAGTTCCGGCCCCGGTCGGTCCTGCGCCTGCCGGCTCACCACGTCGCCCGGCCGCGCTTCCCGGTCATCGACGCCCACAACCACCTCGGGCCGACGTTTGGCGGTGACTGGCCGGATCGCGCGGTCGCGGAGCTCCTGGCGACCCTCGATGCGTCCGGGGTGGAGACGCTGATCGACCTGGATGGCGGCACCGGCGACGCGCTGTCCCGCGAAATCAATCGCTGGCAGGCCCGCGCCCCGGAGCGGCTGGTCGTCTTCGCCGGTCTCGACTACGGGTCGTGGGCGCAGGACCCGGACTTCGGCCAGGCCGAGGCGGCCCGGCTGCGCGACGCCGCGGCCCGGGGCGCCCGCGGGCTCAAGGCCTGGAAGCTGCTCGGGCTGCGCGCCCGCGACGCCGCCGGCCGCCTGGTGGCCATCGACGATCCCCGGCTGGACCCGCTCTGGGCGGCGGCCGCGGAGCTCGATCTGCCGGTCGTCATCCACATCGCCGACCCGGTCGCGTTCTTCGAGCCGCTCGACGCGACCAACGAGCGCCTCGAGGAGCTGACCGACAACCCGGATTGGCACTTCTGGCCGACCCGACCGGCCGACGAACCGGATGCCCCCGGCTTCCCGCCATTCGACGAGCTCCTGGCGGCCTTCGACCGGCTGCTCGGGCGCCATCCGGCGACGACCTTCGTCGGGGCCCATGTCGGCTGCGCCGCCGAGGACCTGGCGCTCGTCTCGGGGATGCTCGACCGGCACCCGAACCTGGCGGTCGATATCGCGGCGCGGCTGGGCGAGCTGGGTCGTCAGCCCTACACCGCCAGGGCGTTCTTCCTCCGTCATCCGGACCGGATCCTGTTCGGCACGGACGCGCCCGCCGATCCGGCGGTCTACCGACTCCACTACCGGTTCCTCGAAACATGGGACGAGTCGTTCGACTACGGGACCGACGATGTCCCGGGCCAGGGGCGCTGGCAGATCCACGGCCTGGGGCTCCCCGACGATGTCCTCCGAATGGTCTACCGCGAGAACGCGCGACGGGTCCTGCGGTTGGATCGAGGCCGCTCGGCGACGGGCTCGGCGGCCTCCTCGTGAGCGGCACGCTCCGGGTCGGCACGAGCGGCTTCTCGTACCCGGCCTGGGCGCCGGCGTTCTACCCGCCCGGGCTGCGCGCCGAGGACCTGCTGCGGGCCTACGCCGAGCGGCTCAGCGCCTGCGAGCTCAACAACACCTTCTATCGCGCGCCGACCGAGCAGGCGATCCAGGGCTGGTTGGCGCGCACGCCCGACTCGTTCCGGTTTGCGGTCAAGGCCCAGCGCGGCGGCAGCTTCCGAGCCCTCCTCGGCGACGACCAGCCAGAGAGCGTCGGCTGGCTGACCCGCCCGCTCGATGGCTTCGGCTCGCGGCTCGGCAGCGTCCTGTACCGCATCCCCGGCGAGGTTGCCCGGACGGACGAGCGCCATGAGCGGCTGACCCGGCTCCTCGAGCTGTGGCCGGAGCGGTTTCCGCTGACGATGGAGTTCCAGGACCCGACCTGGCAGGTCGACGAGACGTTCGCCCTCCTGCGCGCCCACGGCGCCGTCCTGTGCACGACCGACCTCGACGAGCTCGACGAGCCGCCGATCCTCCGGGTCACCGGGCAGTTCCTCTACCTTCGCCTGCGGCGGACGACCTATTCGGACATCGACCTCGACGCCTGGGCCGCCCGGATCTCGCCATTCCTCGACGCGGGCCTCGACGCCTACGTCTTCTTCCGCCACGACGAGACGGGCATCTCGCCGGGCCGGGCGATCGAGCTGGCCCGACGGCTTGGAACGCCCGGTGGGCCAAGGAGCGGGTGAGGGGGCCCGAACCGTCGTCGGAGGAGGCGGCGAGGGCGCTCGCCCGCCGGCTTGGAACGCCCGGTGGGCCAAGGAGCGGGTGAGGGGGCCCGGACCGTCGTCGCAGGCGGCCGGGAGGGCGCTCGACCGCCGGTTGGACCACCCGGTGGGCCAAGGAGCGGGTGAGGGGCGCGAAACCGGTCTCGTGAGGGGCGCCGCGGCTGCCCAAGCCGTCCGCCCGCCCGTTCGACCACCGGGCGAGCAGCCATCGATCCAGCGACCAGGACGATCGCGATCGCCATCTCAGGCTCCGGCCAGCGAGCCTTCAGGGGGTGTGAAGACGACCACGATCTCGAGCCGTTCGGTGATGTCGTGGAAGCGGTGCGGGACGGTGGCGCCGACGTAGATCGTGGAGCCGGCCCGCACGTCGCGGATCTCGTCACCGACGCTGACGCGGGCGCGGCCGGTCATCACCACGTAGATCTCGTCCTCGGTGTGGGGCGACTGGCCGTCCACGGCGCCGACCTCAAGGGTGTACAGCCCGACGCTCAGCGCGGGGACCCGCAGGAACTCGAGGTACGGTCCGCCGCTGCCGGCGCGACGCGCCTCCACATCCGCTAGCTCGAACGCGTCCATCCAATCCTCCAGCCGGGCCGTCGTCAGGCCAACGATAGCGACTCGACGACGCCTCCGGACACGGCAGTTACCTGTCCCGCGACGACGGCCCGGGTCGGATCCGGGCACTGGACGCAGCGCGGCCGGAGCGGCAGGAACCGTTGCTCCTGCTCGACTCCGGCCGGCGGATCGCTCCGTCGCCCTTGCCGGCTACGGGATGACGTAGGTGACGGCGACGCTGACGGTCACCTCGTTGGTGCCCGCCTCGACCGGCGTCGGGACGCTCTTGTCGGGGGCGGCCATGCCAGCCGCGTCCCGAGCTCCGTAGAAGATGGGATATGGGACCGGCGAGGACGTCTCGCTGATCGAGGCGACGCCCTGGAGCGAGACCCCGGCGCCCTTGGCCAGCGTCTCGGCCTTGGCCTTGGCCTGGGCCATCGCGGCCTCGCGCGCTTGCGCCTCGGCCTTGGCTGGATCGTCGACCCGGAAGGTCACGCCATCGAAGCTCGTCGCGCCGGCGGCCAGCGTGTTGTCGATCGCGTCACCCACCTTGTCCAGGTTGCGGATGGTGACCGACACGGAGTTCGAGAGCTGGTAGCCGGTCAGGCGGGGCGGGTTGGAGTTGGTCGAGTAGTCGTAGATCGGCTGGAGCGACAGGATCGTGGTCTGGATGTCGGCGTCGGCGATGCCGAGCTTCCTGAGCGCCGCGACGACCCGGGTCATGATCTCGGCGGCGGACTCGCGGGCCGCCTTGACCGTCGGCTTGTTGACGCTCACCCCGACCCGCAGGTCGGCGATGTCCGGACTGACCACGACCCGTCCGGTCCCGGTCACGCTGATCGTGTGCTCCGGCGGGTTGCCGTTGGCGTCGAGGCCGTAGATCGGCCGCGGGGCGAAGGCCGGGCTGGCGATCGCGGCAACCAGTGCGCCGGCCGCCAGGCCGAGAGCGAGCCAGCGCGCCCGCGAACCGGGCAATGGCAGGGTGATCGTGGTCGTCGCCATGGGGTTTGCTCCGTCAGCTCAGGCGACCGGGAGGCTGGTCGCGTGGCCCCGAGACGACCGAGGGCGCAAAGCGGTTCCCTCGGCTGGGTCAGGCGGTCAGAGCGCCAGCGGGTCCGTCTTGTCCGGATCGACCCCGAACTCCTTGATGGCCTTGGCCGCCTTCCTGGCGGACATCCCGCCGGACCGGGCCAGACCGGCCAGCGCTGCCGCCGCGACGCTCGGTCCATCGATCTCGAACAGCGCCCGCAACGCCTCGCGGGTATCGCTTCGACCAAAGCCATCGGTGCCCAGGGTGATCGTGTCGTTGGGCAGCCATGGCCGGACCAGGTCGGGGATCGCGCGGAGCCAATCGGAGGCGATCACGATGGGGCCGCCGTCCGGACCGAGAACCTGGCTGACATAGGGCACCCGCGGATCGGCCTCGGGATGGAGCCGGTTCCAGCGGTCGGTGGCGATCGCGTCCCGACGGAGCTGCTGGAACGACGGCGCGCTGTACACCTCGGCGGCCACGTCGAACCGCTCGCCGAGGATCCGCTGCGCCTCGAGGACCTGCTGGAGGATCGACCCGCTGCCGACCAGCCGGACCCGACCGCCCTTGCCCGCCACGCCATCCGGTGGACCGGCGAAGCGGTACAGGCCGCGGACGATCCCATCGCCGACCCCGTCCGGCAGCGGGGCCATGACGTGGTTCTCGTTGTAGATCGTGACGTAGTAGTAGACGTCCTCGCCCCGGACGTACATCCGCTCGATCCCGTCGCGGATCACCGCCGCCAGCTCGAAGGCGAACGCCGGGTCGTAGGCGCGGATGCAGGGGATCGTCGAGGCCAGCAGGTGGGAGTGGCCGTCGTCGTGCTGAAGGCCCTCGCCGTGGAGGGTCGTCCGACCGGCCGTGGCACCCATCATGAAGCCCCGGCCGCGAGCGTCGCCAACGGCCCAGGCCTGGTCGCCGGTCCGCTGAAAACCGAACATCGAGTAGAAGATGTAGAACGGGATCATCGCGATCCCCTGGGTCGCGTAGGCCGTCGCGGCGGCCTGGAAGCTGGCCATCGAGCCGGCCTCGGTGATCCCCTCCTCGAGGACCTGGCCGTCGCGCGCCTCGCGGTAGCTCAGGACCAGGTCCGAGTCGACCGGCTCGTAGCGCTGGCCGAGCGCGGCGTAGATGCCGACCTCCTTGAACAGGGGGTCGAGCCCAAACGTGCGCGCCTCGTCGGGGACGATCGGCACGATCCGCGGGCCGAGCTCGGGATCGCGGATGAGATTGCGCAGGATCCGGGCGAAGACCATCGTCGTGCTGACCGGGGTGCTGCTGCCGCCCGCGAACTCGGCGTCGATGGCCGGCGCCACGCTCGTGAACAGCTTGGCCCGGACGGTTCGCCGGGGCAGCGGTCCGCCGAGCGCAACCCGCCGCTCGCGCAGGTAGCGAACCTCGTCCGAGTCTGGGCCGGGGTGGTAGTACGGCGCGTCCTTGAGCTCCTTGTCGGGGATCGGCAGCTCGAGCCGATCGCGGAAGATCTTGAGCTCGGTCTCGGACAGCTTCTTGGCCTGGTGGGTGATGTTGCGCGCCTCGACCCCCGGGCCAAGCGTCCAGCCCTTGATCGTGTGGGCCAGGATCACCGTCGGTGCGCCGACGTACTCGTTGGCCGCCTTGTAGGCCGCGAAGACCTTGCGCTGGTCGTGACCGCCCCGGCGGAGCTTGGCCAGGTCGTCGTCGCTGAGGTGCTCGACCAGCCGCCGAAGACGCGGATCCGGACCGAAGAAATGATCCCGGATGTAGGCGCCGCCGGATACCGAGTACTTCTGGAACTCGCCGTCGAGGGTGTCGTTCATCTTCTCGACCAGGACGCCGTCGACATCGCGGGCCAGCAGGTCGTCCCATTCGCGGCCCCAGATGACCTTGATCACGTTCCAGCCGGCACCGCGGAACAGCCCCTCGAGCTCCTGGATGACCTTGCCGTTGCCGCGGACCGGGCCGTCGAGCCGCTGCAGGTTGCAGTTGACCACGAAGGTCAGGTTGTCCAGCCCCTCGCGGGCGGCCAGCGACAGACCGGCGATCGACTCCGGCTCGTCCATCTCGCCGTCGCCGAGGAACGCCCAGACCCGCGAGGCCGAGGTGTCGCGCAGGCCACGGTTGTGGAGGTAGCGATTGAACCGGGCCTGGTAGATCGCCGAGATCGGGCCGATCCCCATCGACACCGTGGGGAACTCCCAGAAGTCGGGCATCAGCCGGGGATGCGGGTACGAGCTCAGGCCCTGGCCCGGGACGACCTCGCGCCGAAAGTGGTCGAGCTGGTCCGCGCTCAGGCGACCGTCGAGAAACGCCCGGGCGTAGATCCCCGGCGCCGCATGGCCCTGGTAGAAGACCTGGTCGCCAGCCTCGGTCTCCCGGTCCTTGCCCCGAAAGAAGTGGTTGAAGCCGACCTCGTAGAGCGTTGCCGCCGAGGCGTAGGTGGCGAGGTGCCCGCCGATCCCCGGGAAGCGGCTGTTGGCCCGCAGGACCATCGCCACGGCGTTCCAGCGGACCAGCCTCCGGATCCGCAGCTCGAGCTCCTCATCGCCCGGATAGAACGGCTCCTGCTCGGGGCTGATCGTGTTGATGTAGCGGGTCTGGGTCAGCGGCGGCAGGCCGACGTGGAGCTGTCGAGCGCGCTTGAGGAGCTTGAACATCAGGAAGCGGGCGCGGTTCTCGCCCTCGTCGTGGACGACCTGATCGAGCGACTCCAGCCACTCGGCGGTCTCCGACTCGTCGATGTCGGGCAGCTGGTGCTTGAACTCGTCGAAATACATCGGGTGGGCGGGCTCCCTGTGCGGCCGGCGCGGAGTGGAGCGGGGCGGCCGGACCGCACTCTAATCGGTTTCGCGCGGTCCGTCCCGCAACCTGGGTCGATCGGGCGGCCCTTCGGCGCGGTGCGCCGGGTCACCGTCCGCCGGACGCGGCAACCGCCGGCCCACGGGATACCCTGTATCCTCGCGCCTCCGACGCGGCGCGGGTGCCACCTTCGGTCCACCCACGACCCAGGCCGTGACCGTCGGACCGTTGAGCCAAGGGAGACCGGCTACACCGTGACACACGCGACCGCCACGCCGCCGGGGATCGGACGATCGAACCGCGGGGCATCTGGCGAGATCCCGGCCGGGATCGGCGCGGCCTTCGACGCGCTCGATCGGGCCGGCGGATCGTGGGCCCTCCTGCGCGGCGCGACCGACCTGGCCGACGACCTCGGCGATGTCGACGTGCTGCTGGCGCCCGAGGCGCTGCCCAAAGCCCGAGGGGCACTGATCGCGGCCGGTTTCGTGCCCCTCCCCGGCCCGGGACGCGGATCGCACCGTTTCTTCTACGGCTACGACCCGGCGGCCGATCGGTGGACCAAGCTCGACCTCGTCACCGAGCTGGCCTTCGGGCGGTTCCAGGAGTGGTCGACCGCCCAGGCGGCGGGTTGCCTGGTCCGGCGCGATACGGCGAGCTGGCCACCCCGACTCGATCCGGACGACGAGTTCTGGACGTTCCTCCTCCATCTCCTGCTCGACCGGGCCGCGCTCCGTCCGGGGGATCCGGCCGCGCTGATCGCCGCCGCGGGGCGGGGTCGGGCGGATGGACCGGCGGCCGCAGGCATTGCCCCGCTGCTGCCACGTGGCTGGTCGCCCGAGCGCGCCCTCGAACTCGCCCGGGTGGCCGACCCGGCGGCGCTTGGCCGAGTCGCCCAGGGCATCCGCCGCGCCTCGCTCCGCCGCGCCCCCCTTCGGGTCGGGGCCCGCCTGGTCGGCAACCGGATCCTGAGGCGGACCACGCCGATCGTCCGGGCGATCCAGAGCCGGGGCATGAGCGTCGCCATCCTCGGACCCGATGGGGCCGGCAAATCGACCCTGGCGGTCACCCTCGCGGGTGCCTTCCCGGTCCCTGTCCGGCGGATCTACCTCGGGCTGTACGGACACGGCGCCGGCGGCGGCGGGGCCGGCCCGTCTGGCCGGTTCGGGTTGCCGGGACGGCTGGCCTGGCTGTGGCGCCGGTCGCTCGACGCGGCCTGGCAGCGACTGCGCGGCCGGATCGTCGTGTTCGACCGGCACGTGCTCGACCTGGCCCTCGCCGCTCCGGGCAGCGGACCCAAGGCCCGCCTCCGTCGACGGTTGCTCGTTCGGTCCGTCCCGACACCCGGTCTGAGCCTGATCCTCGACGTGCCGGGCGAAGAGCTGTTCCGGCGCAAGGGCGAGCACGACCCGGCCAGCCTCGAGATTCAGCGGGCCCGCTATCTCGAGCTCGGCCAACGGCTCCGCCACGCAACGGTGATCGACGCGGCGACCGACCCGGAGACCGTCCGGCGACGGTCGATCGACGCGATCTGGACCGCCTGGGCCGCCCGGCTTGGGGTGCCCGATGCTTGACTCGGGATCCGACGACGGCCTGGCGGAGGACTTCGAGGCCGCGGCCGACCGACCCGCCGGGCGGCCACGGACCACCGACGCCGAGCGCGAGACGACCCGCCAGATCCGCGGATCGAGCCTGCTGCTGATCGGCCGAACCCTGTCGCTCGGGGTCAACTTCCTGACCCAGGTCCTGATCGTGCGCTATCTGACCAAGGACGACTACGGCGCGTTTGCCTACGGGCTGTCGATCGTTGCCCTCGGCCAGATGGTCATCACCCTGGGGCTCGACCGCGGTATCTCGCGTTTCCTGTCGATCTACGACGAGACCGAGGACCACGATCGGCTGCTGGGCACGCTGGTCGGCGTCAGCGCGATCATCTTCATCCTCGGGACGATCCTGGTCGTTGGCTTCTACCTGCTCCAGGCGACCGTGGCCGGTTCGCTGGGAACCAGCCCGGCGGCCCTGCAGCTGCTCCTGATCCTGATCCTGCTGGCGCCGGTCCAGGCCTTCGATGCCCTCCTGACCGGGCTGCTGACCGTGTTCGCCAGCCCGCGCTCGATCTTCTTCCGGAAGTACATCCTGGCCCCCGCCCTGCGGCTCCTGGTGGTGATCCTGCTGATCGTCGCCAAGACCGGGGTGTGGTTCCTGGCCATCGGCTACGTGGCCGCCGGGATCGTCGGGATCGGCCTCCAGGTCGTCATTCTGTGGCAGGTCCTCAAGCGCCGGGGCACGCTCGATCGCCTGCGCAAGGCCCGGCTGCGGATCCCGGCCCGGGCGATCCTCGTGTTCACCATCCCGCTGGTCACGACCGACATCGTGTATGCCTTCATGAACACGTCCGACGCGATCCTGCTCGAGCACTTCAAGGGGCTCGATGCGGTGGCCTCGTGGCGGGTCGTCCAACCGGCCGCGGGGCTCAACCTGGTGGTCATGCAGAGCTTCGCCCTGCTGTTCACGCCGGCCGCCTCGCGCCTGTTCGCCCGCAAGGATCGGGCCGGGGTGGGCGACCTGTACTGGCGGACCGCGATCTGGATGGCGGTCATCTCGTTCCCGCTGTTCGCCGTCACGTTCAGCCTGGCCGATGTCGTGACCACCACCCTGTACGGTCATCGGTACGCCGATTCGGCGATCTACATGGCGCTCCTGTCACTCGGCTACTACTTCAGCACAGCGCTCGGGTTCAACGGGCTGACCATGCGGATCTTCGGCGCCGGCAAGTTCGTGGTCGTCGTCAACCTGCTGTCGGCGGTGGTCAACATCGTCCTCAACCTGTTGCTGATCCCGCCCTTCGGTGCCCTCGGCGCGGCCGTTGGGACGACCCTCACCCTGATCGCATTCAACGTCTTCAAGCAGCTCGGCCTGCGCTATGGGACCGGGATCAGCGTGTTCGAGGGCGCCCACCTGCGGGTCTACGCGATCATCGCCGTGACCACCGGTCTGCTGGCCATCGTCGGTGCGCTGATCCGCCCGCCGCTGCTGATCCAGCTCGGGTTGGCCGGAGTGGCCAGCGTGGTCGTGTTTGTCCTCAACCGGCGCTCGCTCCGCCTGGCCGACACCTGGCCAGAGCTGGCTCGAATGCCCATCGTGCGCTGGTTCCTGTGAGCCCGACCCGCGATCCGGCCACCGAACTGGGCCTCGCCAGGCGGCTCGACTGGCGGTTCCTGCTCGACCAGCCGGAACTCGGCCGGGTGATGCTGGCCGGACGACCCGACCCGGCCCTCATCGCGGCGATCGAGGCGTTCGCCCAGCCGATGGCCCCAACGGAGCCTGGATCGGCCGACCTGGTCGTCGCCCACGACCCGACGCCATCCGACCTGCGCGCGGCGATCGAGCGCGTCGGGCCCGGCGGTTCGATCGTGGTCGAGCTCGTCGGGCGGCCCGGCGCCGGCCGGACCAGCACCCTGACCGCCGGCTCTGCAAAGGCGATCGCCGAGCGCCTCCACAGCGGTGGATTTCGCGACATCGGTGCCTACTGGACCTGGCCGGACCAGACCGCCTGTCTCGAGATCGTGCCGCTCGACGCGCCGGCCCTCATCCAGCTGTCGCTCCGACGGCGGCGGGGCGGTCGACGGGCGCTGATCAAGGCCCGGATCGGGCGACTTCTGTTCCGGATTGGGCTCGGGTCGTGGATCGTACCGGCGGCGACGGTGGTCGGTCGCCGGGCGACGCCGGGCGCGACGCTCGACGGATCGGCCGTCGGGACGCCGATCGACCGCTTCGTGGCCGCGAACTGGGTCCGTCTCGGACTCGCTGGGTTCGGCGCTGGATCGCCGGCCACGCTTCTGGTCACGCCGCGGTTCCCCGAATCGGCCCACGTCGTCGGACTGGTCGTGCCGGAGGGTGCCGAACAGCCGACGGTGGTGGTCAAGATCCAGCGCCTGGCCGGCCCGGCCCGCACCCTGGCCGTCGAGTCCACGGCGCTCCAGGCCGTCGCCGAGCTGGAACCACGTGGGCTGCCCGGCGCGCCCCGGCTGCTGACCAGCGAGCCGATCGGCGGCCATGCGGCGCTCGTCGAGACGGCCCTCGTCGGGCGGCCGATCGACCCGCTCGAGATCCGGCGCGATCGGGACGGCGCGATCCTGGCGGTTGGAGGCTGGGTGCGCGGGTTGCGCCGTCCGGAGCCGCCGCCGAGCGACGACGATCGCTGGCGGCGAACGATCGAGCCGGCCCTGGCGATCCTGGCCGCGGGTCTGGCCGATGACCCAACCGACGCCGACCTGGCGGAGCACGCTCGCGAGCTGAGCGCGCCGCTTCGAACCGCGACCCTGCCCCTGGCCATCGAGCACGGCGACCTCAGTCACCCCAACCTGCTCCGGCTGGCCGACGGGCCCGAGCCACGGATCGGGGCAATCGACTGGGAGCTCGGCGACGCCCGCGGCTACCCCCTGGTGGACTTCCTGTTCTTCCTGGGGTACGTGGCGGGTGTGCCGAGCCGCCGGGGCGATCCGAGCGATCCCGAGGCGCAGGCGCGCCGGATCGAGGCCTCCCTCATCGGTGCCGGGGCGTGGGCGGCCGCCGCAGCCGCCCGGCAGGCGGATGCCGAGGGGATCGACCGCGCGCTGCTGACCCCCTTGCTCATCGCGACCTGGACGCGCGCCCTGGCCCGGCTCCAGGGGCGGCTCGAGGGCCTGCCGGCGACGCGCGCAGCCGAGCCCAGGTCGGGGGACGCGGCGTACGAAGCGGCCAGCGCGATCGGCGCCCAGCTGCGGGCCCATCGGTACCACGCGATCTGGCGGCGGCTGGTCGCCAGCGCGGTCGAGATCGACTGGAACGCCCATGGCTGACGGGCTGCGCGTCCTGTACCTCGTCAATGGCTTTCCGTGGCCGCTGACCAGCGGCTACCTGCGCCACTACTTCATGATCCGCGAACTCCACCGGCGCGGCCACCGGGTGAGCCTGCTGGCGATCGTGCCGAACGATTTCTCACTCGCCGATCGAGCCGAGCTCGAGCCGTTCACCGAGCGGATCGTCACGGTGGCCTCGCACCGTGGGAACCGTTCGCTGCGCCGCCGGGCCGAGCGACGTCTCGGTTCGATGTCGGTCGGTGAGAGTGCTGCCCGGCGGCTCCGCGCGGAAGTCGTCGCCCTGCTGCCCCGGGTTCGGCATGATGTCGTCCTGTTCAGCGGCAAGCGAACCTATCCCGCGCTTCGGGCGACCGAGGGGATCCCGCTGGTGGCCGACGTGTGCGACGCCACCTCGAGCCGGATCCGGGGCAACCTGCGCTATGCCTCGATCGGCCGGCTGCCGCTCCTCCTGGCAGAGTACGTCGAGGTCCGCTGGATCGAGCGAGCGCTCGTCCGCCGGGCAGCCCACCTGTTGTTCGCCAGCGTGCGCGACCGCGATGCCCTGCTGGGACGGGACGATCGAGACCGGGCGACGGTCCTCCCAAATGGGGTCGATCTCGAGGTCTGGCGCCGCCCGGCCGAGGCCCCGCTGGGACGGGACGAGATCGTGTTCACCGGGGCGATGGACTATCCGCCAAATGTCGATGCCGCGCTGTTCCTCATCCGCGAAATCCTGCCCCGGGTTCGGACCGCGGTCCCGGACGCCCACCTGTCGATCGTCGGTCGCGACCCGGTGGATGCCCTCGTCGCGGCCGGCCAGACGTCCGGGGTGACCGTCACCGGGCTGGTCCCGGACGTCCGCCCCTACCTCACGGCCGCCGCGGTCTTTGCCGCGCCGCTCCGGTTTGGGGCCGGCATCCAGAACAAGATCCTCGAGGCCCTGGCGATGGGCGCCCCAACCGTCACCAGCCCGAACGGGGCGGCCGGCCTGATCACGACCGAGGGGATCCGGCCGCCACTGACCGTGGCATCGGCCCGCGACCCGGAGCGGTTCGCGACCGCGGTCGTCGAGCAGCTCCGGGCCAGCGCCGCGGACCCCACCCCGCCGGTCGAGGGCCGGGCATTTGTCGAGCGCCATTTCAGCTGGACCCGAAGCGGAGAGCTGCTCGATGGGGTCCTGCGGGCCGCGGCCGCCGAGGCGGCACCGGGCGAGGTGGGGTAGCCTCGCCGACGTGGACCCAACCGCCGACCGCTACCGCCCGACGACGGCGCTCATCGTCGTCGACGTCCAGAACGACTTCGCGGACCCGGCCGGTGGGTTGGCGGTCGACGCCGGGGCGGAGGTCGTCCCGGTCCTCAACCGCGAGATCGCCCGAGCCCGGGCGAATGGAGCCCTGATCGTCTACACCCAGGACTGGCACCCGACCTCGACGCCCCACTTCGCCAAGGACGGCGGGATCTGGCCCGTCCATTGCGTGGCGGGCTCGTGGGGCGCGGAGCTCCACCCGAGCCTGATCGTCGACGGCCCGATCGTCCGCAAGGGCAGCAACGGAGAGGATGGCTACTCCGGGTTCACGATGCGCGACCCGGTCAGCGGCGCCGAGACCCCGACCGAGCTCGAGGCGCTCCTCGCGGCCCACCGGGCCGAACGGGTCGTGGTCGGCGGGCTGGCGACCGACTACTGTGTCAAGGCCACCGCGCTCGACGCGGTCCGCCTGGGCCTGGCGACCGGTCTCCTGGTCCGGGGCGTGCGGGCGGTCGACCTCGGGGTGGGTGACGGGGAGCGCGCCGTGGCCGAGATGGTCGAGGCCGGCGTCGAGCTCCTCGGAGAGGACGAACGATGATCCGACGAACCCTGGCCACCGCCATCGGCGGGCTGGCCGCGGCATTGCTGACCGACCGCTGGCTGGGTGGCCTGTCGATGGACGACGAGGGACGACCGATCCGACCGCCGATCCGGTCGCGGGTCGAGATCGACGCCCCGATCGCCGACGTCTGGGAGCGGCTGGCCGACATCGAGCGGCAGCCCGACTGGATGACCGAGATGAAGGCCGTCCACCTGACCACGCCCGGCCCGGTCGGGGTCGGGACGCGTGGCGAGGCGACGGTCCGGATCCTGGGCATCGCGGTCAACGACCCGGTCGAGGTGGTCGAGTACGCGCCGCCCCACCGGTTCGCGATCCGCCACGACGGTCGGTTCAGCGGGAGCGGGCTGATCACCCTCGACACCCTCGACGGAGGTCGTCGGACGCGGGTCGAATGGGCGGAGACGCTGATCCCGCCGGTCCTGCCCAACCTCGGCTCGATGATCCAGGCCCCCATCCTCGGCCGGATCTTCCAGGCCGATCTCGAGCGGCTCAAGGTCCTCATCGAGGGCGATCGCCCCTCACCGTCGTCCGCGGTCGACCCCGTGGCGACCCGTCCCGTCGCCCCGGTCTCGGCCGGCACGAACGGTCACGGCACGCCGGCGGCGAGCTGAGCCTCGAGCGCCGCTCGGCCCGCGACCCGAACGCCGACGTCGAATCCACCGTGCGCCTCCACCTCGTCGATGCGACCTACGAGCTGTTCCGGGCGTTCTACGCGCCGCGACCAGCGGTGTATTCGACCGATGGGCGCGATCTGACCGCGACCTGGGGCCTGGTCGAGAACCTGCTGGCGATCCTCCGCGAGGAAGGCGGCACCCACCTCGGCGCGGCGACCGACCGGGTCATCGAGTCGTTCCGCAACGACCTGTACGCCGGGTACAAGACCGGGGCCGGGGTCGATCCCATCCTGTTCGCCCAGTTCCCGATCGCCGAGGCGGCGATCGAGGCGCTCGGGATCGTCCTGTGGCCGATGGTCCCGTACGAAGCCGACGACGCGATCGCCACCGCCGTCGCGCGCTGGGCGGACGATCCGGCCGTGACCCAGATCCTCATCTGCTCGCCCGACAAGGACCTCGCCCAATGCGTCCGCGGCGAACGAGTCGTGCTCCTCGATCGTCGCCGGCGGCTGACCTACGACGAGCCCGGCGTGATCGCCAAATGGGGTGTCCGACCGACCTCGATCCCGGACCTGCTGGCGCTGGTCGGGGATGCCGCCGACGGCTACCCGGGGTTGCCCGGCTGGGGCGCCAAGTCGGCGGCGGCCGTCCTCCTCCGCTACGGCTCGCTGGACCAGATCCCGCCCCGAGCCGCGGACTGGGATGTGCCGGTCCGTGGGGCGGCGACCCTCGCGGCGACCCTCCGCGACCGACGTGACGAGGCGTTCCTGTACCGGACCCTGGCCCAGCTCCGGACCGATGCGCCAGTGCCCCAGCGGACCGTCGACGAGCTCGGCTGGCGCGGCGCGCCGCGGGCGCGTTGGCTGGCCTTCTGCGACGGGATCGGGTTGCCCCGCCTACGGGGACGGCCCCATCGCTGGAGCGAGGACGGCTGACCCGCCCCGTCAGGCGGGCGGTTGGGCGAGCGCGAGCAGGCGGGGATGATGGATCGCCGGGGCAGCCACCACCCCGAACGGCCGGGTTCCGCGGGCGAGGTCGAACCACGGTCCGCCGTCGGCCGCGCTGATCGTGGCACCCGCCCGCTCGGCGATCAGCCCGGCGGCGGCCACATCCCAGGCCGACAGCCCGTGGGTCTGGACGAACGCATCAAACCGGCCGCAGCCGACATAGGCCAGGGCAAGCGCCGATGAGCCAAGACGTCGGGTGACCCGGATCTCGTCGCGGATCGCGCCAAGGCGCTCCGACAGGGCCGGGCCATCGATCGTGAGCGAGATCACGAAGTCGGACAGGAGCGGCTTGGCGCTGACCCGGATCGGCCGGCCATCGAGGGTGGCCGGTCTCTCCGCCGTGGCCGCGAACACCTCGCCCCGGATCGGATCGCGGACGACCCCGATCCGCGGCAGCCCGTCGACCACGAGACCGATCGACACGCAGAACAGGGGGATCCCGTTGGCGTAATTGATCGTCCCGTCGAGCGGATCGATGACCCACACCCGGCCGTTGCGGCCAGCGACCAGGCCGCGCTCCTCGGCCAGGATGCCGTCGTCGGGGTGCGCGGCCAGGATCCCGTCGACGATCAGCGCCTCGCTCAGATGATCGACCTCGGTGACCACGTCCTTGGGGCTCTTGTGGCGGACCGTCTCGACCCGGCCGAGCCGGTCGAGGAGGAGCGCCCCGGCGCGCTCGGCCAGGCCAAGGGCCAGGTCGAGATCCGCCTCGCTGGCCGCGACCAGGTCCCTGCCCGTCCCGCCGACGACGTCCGCGGTCACGGGCCGGTGCACTCCACGGACAGCGGTCGGACCGCGCTGCCGAGGCCGGTGACCTCCTTGGAGAACGAGATCGTCTTCCCGGGCTCGATCCGCGGCGACACGATGAAGGCGGCCTCCGGCCCGAGTCCCGGCGTGCTTGGATCGAAGATCCGGCAGGTCGTCGAGCCCGCCGAGCTGCCCAGGTTGGTGACCGTCACCGTGATCGCCAGACCGGGCGGTACCGAGACGACGTTGCCGATCGCCCCGTTGAACGGACCGATCCCGTTGAGCGCGACGCGGCCGAGGATCGCCAGCCCGATCACCGCCCCGACGATCGCCAGGAAGACCGTCCCATGGGCCTGCGACGGCGCCGGCTGCTTCAATCCGAGCGGGTTGCAGTCATCGCACATCGCCGTCCCGAGCGGGACGGTCCTGCCGCACCGGACGCAGCCCTGGGTCAGCTCGGCGGTCGGTCGGGCGGTCGTGGGGGTCACCGGTGCATGGTGCCACGCGGATGACACATCGGCCGTCGACAGGTCACGGGCGGGTGAGGCAATCCCTACCAGCGTTCGGCGGCCGACACCAGGGCGTCCACGTCTGCGGTGGTCCGGACCGTCACGATCGCCCCGTCGGCACCGGCGGCATGCCAGCGCTCCCAGGTCTCCCGCGGGGCGGCGACCCAGGGCGTATCGAGGACGCTGCTCACCGAGCCCAGCCAGTCGGGGCCCTCGAATGAGACCAGCAGGCGCTGGTCGACCCGGGCCCGACCGGATCCCTCGAGCGCCTCAAGATAGGCCGGCAGGTGCGCCTCGAAGGTGTTCTCGAACGCGGTCCAGCCATCGGCCAGCCGGCCGGCCAGCCGGGCCCCGGTCCGGGTCTCGCCGCCGACGATGATCGGGGGCGGCGGAAACGGCCCGACGCTGATCACGGCGTCCTCGAGCGGATAGAACGGCGACGGCCGGGTCACCGGGCCGCCGCTCCACACGGCGCGCAGGACGGCGATCGCCTCCTCGAGCCGGGCGACTCGCTCGGGGGCCTCGGGAAACGGGATCCCGAGCGCCCGGTGCTCGTCCGGATGACCGCCGATCCCGATCCCCAGCAGGAGCCGGCCACCGCTGACGGTCTGGAGGGTGGTTGCCATCCGGGCCAGGACGGCCGGGTGGCGGTTCATCACGTTGATCACGAACGGCCCGACGGTCACCTGCCGGGTTGTCATCGCGGCCGCGGTGAGGATCGTCCAGTTCTCGACCACCGGCATCGTCCGGTCGCCTTTGCCGATGAAGTGATCCCAGGCCCAGACCCCGGCGTAGCCGGCCTCGTCGAGCCGCCTGGCCGATTCCAGCCACCAGTCCGCCGTCGCCCGGATCGTCCGGATCGAGACCCCGATCGGAAGTCGTGGCGCCTTCGGGTCGACCACCCTAGAGCCCGGTCTCGTACAGCCGGATGTCCTCGGCCGAGATCGTATGCCCGTCGCCCCGGGTGAACTCGAGCATGTCGGCCGCGCCCAACGCCTCGAGGTCGGCCGGGAAGCGCCGGATCATCTCAAGGACCACCTTCTGGATGCGGGCCGCGTTGATCTCGAACACCTCGAGCACGCTCATCGCGTTGACCGCCTCGGTGCCCTCGTGGACGCCCGCGTCGTAGTCGGTGATCAGGCTGATGTTGACGACCGCCATCCCGAGCTCGCGGACGAGATACGCCTCCGGATACTGGGTCATGTTGATGACCTCCCAGCCGGCATCGCTGAACCACTTCGATTCGCTCTTGGTCGAGAAACGAGGGCCCTGGATGACGACCACGGTGCCCCGTTCGTGGACGGGGATGCCGTGCTCGCGGATGACCTCGATCGCGATCCGGCGCAGCTCGGGGTCGTAGATCTCGGCCGAGCTGACGTGGCTCACGATCGGCCCGTCGTAGAACGTGTCGGCGCGGCCGCTGGTCCGGTCGACGAACTGGTCGCAGACCACGAAATCGCCCGGCGCGACCGACACCTGGAGGCTGCCCGCCGCGCACGGGCTGATGACCGCCTTGACCCCCAGTGCCTTCATCGCCCAGACGTTGGCCCGGTAGTTGACCTTGTGCGGTGGGATCGTGTGGCGCCGGCCGTGACGGGGCAGGAAGGCCACCGGGCGACCGGCGACCTCGGCCAGGAAGAAGCTGTCGGATGGCGGTCCGTAGGGCGTGTCGACCTTGATCTCGCGCACGTCATCGAGGAGCGAGTAGAACCCCGACCCGCCGAACACCCCGATCTCCGCCTGGCCCGCCACGCGATCCTCCTCGTCTGGTCCGCCTCGTCGGGCGTTCGTCGTCGGACGCCATCGTAGACGGCCGGCCCGCCCGGGGCCGATACTCGGCGCATGGCGGCCGACCCCGGGACGGAGCTCGAGCTGGCTGACTGGCGGCGGCGGGTGGCCGAGCTGTACGCCGACGTTCGTGACTTCGCCGCCGAGGATCCCGAGATCGCCTGGCGGCACTGGGTGGACACCCGCGAGCGGCTGTACCGGGTCCACCCACAATCGCCCGTCGCGGCCGGCGATCGGCCGACGTTCCGGGCCCGCCACTGGCCCTATGACCCGGGCCTCCGGTTCGAGTTGCGCCTCGATCCCGAGCCGCCGCCGACGCCCGGCGCGTCGCTTGGCCTCGGGCTGGCCCTCCCGAACAGCGGCGCCGACACGCTCTCGTTCCGCCGGATCGGCAGTGTCGCCGTCCCCTTCCCCGCCGGCGAGCGACGGCTCTCGGTGTTCTGGATGGAGGGTTACGCCGGCGGCCTGTTCCTGCCCTTCCGCGACGCGACGAACGGGACCGTGACGTACGGCGCCGGACGCTACGTGCTCGATGCGGCCAAGAGCGCCGATCTCGGCGGGAACCCGGAACACGGGACGCTGATCGTGGACTTCAACTTCGCCTACCAGCCATCGTGCGCGTTCGATCCGCGCTGGGCCTGCCCGCTGGCACCGCCGGAGAACCGGCTCGACCTACCCGTTGCCGCCGGCGAGCGGATCGCCTGACCTACCCCCGGGGCGAAGGCAGCTCGGCGATCGAGGACAGGATCAGGTCGCTGAATGGCTCGAGCTCGGCCGCGACGCCCGCGCCGGACAGGAGGCCGATGACCAGGCCAGCGCCGGCCGCCCGGCCCATGGCCACGTCCGCCCCGGAATCGCCGATCATCGCCGTCCGGGCCGGCGAAACCCCGAGCGCGGCGCACAACCGGAGCAGGGTGTCGGGGGCGGGTTTGACCGGCAGCCCATCGTCGGCGCAGACGAGTGCATCGACCAGACCGGCGATCCCGAGGAAAGACAGGGTCGCCTCCGTGGGCGCCCGATCGTCCGAGGTCGCCACGGCGATCCGCTTGCCGGCCCCACGCAGCCCACCGAGCAGCGCCCCGAGGTCGGCCAACGGCAGGGCCAGGCCGATCGGGTCGGGTGGGATCCAGCTTCGGGCGACGGCGGCTTCGGCCGCTTCAGGGGTCAGCCCCGTATCCACGAGGGTGGCCACGGTCAGTGCCCGCAGATCGCCCATCGGGGTCGCCGCGAGCGGACTCCCGGGCACGATCTTGTTGGTCGCCGGATCGAGTCCCAGCGCGGGACCAAGCGTCGCAGCCGGGCCGGGGCCGACGATCGTGCTGAGGTTCCGGACCAGCTCGGTCGACCAGCCGCTCCACATCCGGTTGAAATCGATCAGGGTGCCGTCCTTGTCGAAGACGACCAGGTCGATCTCGTCGAGGTTGACTTGCGCCACCGTCCGGACGTCTGCGGGTCCGGCGCCGGTCACTCCTCGGCTTCGACCGGGTCCGGCTCCACCGCGTCGGCCGGCTGGTCGAGAACGAGGCAGGTCTCGGGCGCGAATGAGACCGTGACCGGGTCGCCGGTCTTTGGCAGGGCGAGATGCGGGTTGTTGAACGTGTCGAACATCACCGTCCCGCCGTCGCCAAGGCTCATCCGGACCCGGACGATCGATCCGAGGAAGGTGATGTCGTGGATCGGGCCGGTCAATCGATTGGCGCCGGGAGCGCCGTCCCCGATGGTCACGCTCTCGGGTCGGATCGCCACCGTGACCGGATCGCCAGCCGCCAGTCGACCGATCGGCTTCGAGGTGCTGATCTGCTGGCCCGCCAGCGCGACCCGCCCGCTGGCGGCATCGACCACCGTGGCGGGCAGGACATTGAGCGTCCCCACGAACTTGGCCACGAACGAGGTCGTCGGGAAGTTGTAGATCTGGAACGGCGTGCCGACCTGCTCCATCCGGCCTTCGCTCATGACCACCACCCGGTCGGACAGCGACAGCGCCTCCTCCTGGTCGTGGGTCACGTAGACCGTGGTGATCCCAAGCTGGCGCTGGATCGAACGGATCTCGTTGCGCAGCGAGATTCGGATCTTGGCGTCGAGGGCGGACAGCGGTTCGTCGAGCAGGAGAACCTGGGGCTCGATCGCCAGGGCCCGGGCAAGCGCCACCCGCTGCTGCATCCCGCCGGACAGCTCGTGCGGATAGCGCTGGCCGCGGCCGGTCAGCTTGATCAGCTCGAGAAGTTCGTCGACCCGCTTCTGGATCCGGACCGGTTCCTGCTTGCGGACCCGCAGCCCGAAGCCGATGTTCTGGATCACGTTCATGTTCGGGAACAGGGCATACGACTGGAAGACCATCCCGATGTTGCGCCGGTTTGGCGGTTGGTCGGTGACGTCCTTGCCATCGATCGAGATCCGCCCGGCCGTCGGCCGCTCGAACCCGGCAATCATCCGAAGGGTCGTGGTCTTGCCACAGCCACTGGGGCCGAGGAACGACACGAATTCGCCTTTTTCGACCGTGAGGTCGAAGTTCTCCACCGCGGTCGAGACGCCAAAGCGCTTCTGGACGCCGGTCAGCTCTAGGAACGCCATCGTCTGCTCGTCCTCACGGTTCTGTCCATCCCGATCAGTGGGCTCCGGTGACTTCGATCCGGGTGCGCGACCCGCGCCCGACGACAAGGATCACGCCCATGGCCGCCCAGGTCAGCCCGAAGCTGATGATCGCCACGGCCGCCGGCTCGTAGGTCCGGCTGTCGCCAAGCAGCGACAGATACGGGCCAAAGCCCTTTGGCGACAGGAAGCTGCCGATGGTGTACTCGCCGATCACG